>Ga0182014_10001983_pt1 | contig 26474 bp, 25 predicted proteins | sample 612S2DmetaG_FD_120489 | JGI IMG/M metagenome (GOLD analysis project Ga0182014, IMG submission 120489) | Permafrost microbial communities from Stordalen Mire, Sweden - 612S2D metaG | ecosystem: Environmental > Terrestrial > Soil > Wetlands > Permafrost | place: Sweden: Stordalen | collected... | reverse complement strand
CACGATCTATGCCGAGGGCCAGCGGCGCTACGTGGAGACCCTCTCGGCCTACGCGCGGCAGTTTCTCGATCAGATCGAGCGGCCCGATGTGGACTCGATCGAGGGCCTCAGCCCGGCCATTTCCATCGAACAGAAGACGACCAACCGCAGCCCTCGCTCTACCGTGGGCACCATCACCGAGATTTACGACTACCTGCGCCTGCTCTACGCCTCCATTGGCACTCCCCATTGCCCCAACTGCGGAAGGCCCATCGCCCACCAGAGCGCCGACCAGATCGTCCAGCGCATTCTCGAACTCGGCTTTGGCGAGCGCGTTACGGTGATGGCGCCCATCGTCCGCGGGCGCAAGGGCGAATTCAAGGAGTTGCTCGACCAGCTTGACCGGCAGGGCTTTCGCGCCCGCGTGGACGGCGAACTGAGGGACCTCTCCGAGCCAGTCAACCTGGACCGGCGCAAGAACCACACCATCGAAGCGGTCGTGGACCGCATCCTGCTGAAGAATCCTCCGGCTGACGCGCCTCCGCTTCCGCCCGGGAAGCCCTCGGTGGAAAAGCGCCTCGATAGCGCCGTGGCCAAGGCTCTGCAACTGGCCAACGGCCTGGCGCTGGTCGCCATTACTGGCTGCGAGGAGCAATTATTCTCCTCCTCGATGGCTTGCCCCGACTGCGGTCTTGACGTGCCCAAACTGGAGCCGCGCAGCTTCAGCTTCAACTCCGCCTTTGGCGCCTGTCCCGAGTGCCACGGCCTGGGATCGCTCTATGATTTGGATCCTGCCAAGGTCATCACCGACTGGTCGAAGCCACTGCTGGACGGTCTCGGCCCCGGTTCCACTTCGCAATATCTGCTCAGGCTCATCCATCTGGCCGCCGACCGCTACAAGATCGACCTCAAAACGCCGTTCGAGGATCTGCCGCCGCGCCAACAGCATCTACTGGTCTACGGGCCGCCCAAAGGCGAGGCTCCGCGCACCGGCTTTCACGGCGTCCTGTCGTTTTTGCGCGACAGCATTGAAGAGGCGCGCAGCGATTCCTACCGCGAATCGATGATGAGCTATATGTCCGCGACGCCCTGCCCGGTTTGCCGCGGCAAGCGCCTGCGCCCGGAGTCGCTGGCGGTCAAGATTGGCGGCCTGTCCATCGCCGACTTCACCGCCCTTCCGCTCAATCGCGCACTCTCGGCGGCCATCAACTTCAGCTTCACGGCGCGCGAAGCGCTGGTGGCCGAGCGACTCCGCCACGAGATCGCCGAGCGGCTGGAGTTTCTCTGCGCCGTGGGCCTCAACTACCTCTCGCTGGACCGCAATGCCGCCACGCTCTCCGGCGGCGAGGGCCAGCGCATCCGACTGGCCACGCAGATCGGCTCCAAGCTGCGCGGCGTTCTCTATGTTCTGGATGAGCCCTCCATCGGCCTTCACCAGCGCGACAATAACCGGCTGATTCAGGCCCTGGAAAGGCTGCGCGACCTGGGCAATACCGTGCTGGTCGTCGAACACGACGAGGAGACCATCCGCCACGCTGACTACGTCCTCGACCTGGGTCCGGGCGCGGGTAGGCTGGGCGGGCAGGTTGTCGCCCAGGGCACGCCGGCGGAGATCATGGCTTGCCCGGAATCGCTCACCGGGCGCTATCTCTCTGGAGTTTCTGAGATGTTGCAACGCGCCCATCCGCGGCCCCTCACCGGCAAGTGGCTCACCGTCACCGGCGCACGCGAGCATAATCTGCAGGACGTGACCATCCGCATCCCGCTGGGCGTGATGACCGTGGTCACCGGCGTCAGCGGCAGCGGCAAGAGCACTCTGATCAACGACATTCTCTACCGGTCACTGGCAAAGAGCATCTACGGCTCACGCGAGGAGCCAGGCGCGCATGACACGCTCACAGGCGCCGAGCAGATCGACAAGGTGGTGCGCATCGACCAATCCCCTATTGGCCGCACCCCGCGCTCCAACCCGGCCACTTACACACAGGTCTTCGCGCCCATCCGCGATCTCTTCTCCATGCTGCCCGAGGCCCGCGAACGCGGCTACAAGGCGGGCCGCTTCAGCTTCAACGTCAGCGGAGGCCGCTGCGAGGCCTGCCAGGGCGACGGACAGCGCCGCATCGAGATGAACTTCATGCCCGACGTCTACGTACAGTGCGAAGTCTGCAACGGGCGCCGCTACAACCAGGAGACGCTTGCCGTTAAATTTCACTCGCATTCCATCGCCGACATCCTGGAGCTGACGATAGAAGACGCGCTCACCGTGCTGGCCGACGTGCCGCAGGTACGCCAGAAGCTGCAAACCCTGGTCGATGTGGGCCTGGGCTACGTCCACCTGGGCCAGAGCGCAACCACACTCTCCGGAGGCGAGGCGCAGCGCATGAAGCTGGCGCGTGAGTTGAGCAAACGCCAGACAGGGCGCACACTTTATTTGCTGGATGAGCCCACAACCGGCCTGCATTTCGACGACGTGCGCAAGCTGCTCGAAGTTCTCCACCGGCTCGCCGACCTGGGCAATTCGGTCATCATCATCGAACACAACATGGATGTGATCCGCAACGCCGACTGGATACTCGACCTCGGGCCCGAAGGCGGCGAAGAGGGCGGGCGCATCGTCGGCGAAGGCCGGCCCGCCAAGATTGCCGCCACTCCCGGCTCTTACACCGGCCAGTTTCTCAAACGCTACTACACCTCCAGCAGCGGCCGTCTCGCACCCGTCGACCTGGACGATGACACTGCCGCCGCTGACGAAGACGCCATGATGGCTGATCCTGGCCTCGCATCTGAGACCGGGGATACAGCTTCTTCCACCGTCGACCTGCAAGCAAAGCCGAAGAAACCAGCCAGCCGCAAACGGCCGGCCGCAAAGAAGACCGCCCAAAAGAAATCCGCAACCCGCAGAAAGAAGACGGTGCTGCCATGAGCGACCTGGAATACACGCCGCACGAACCGGAGCAGAATTCATTTCCAGCCCCAGGCCAAGCCCTGCAACCAGCCGTGCAATTCCCCGATGATTCGCTGGAATTATTTCAGACCTGGTCGCAGATCGAGATCGCGCCGCCCACGCGCATTCCGCATTTCGGCCATCTCTGCCTGCTGGCGGCGTTCGCCCTGGTTGGATTCGTGTGCGCAACATTGGCAATGATGGGAGCCGTGCACTTCCATCTCTTCGGCGCCACATCCATGGCCAAGGCCGCAACCGACGTTCATTACATCCTGGGCAGCGAGACCATCATCTATCTCATCACGCTGGCCGGCAGTCTTCTTCTTTTTCCGCTGTTATGGAACGAGAGCTTCTTTGCCGGCATTCAGTGGCGCGGCGCGGCGGCTCGCGACTGGCGGTTGCCCGCCACCGCCGTGGGCTGCTTTGTGCTCGCCGCGCTCGACGAAGCATTTCTTCCCGGACCCAACCACGCCCCCATCGAAGATGTCTTTCGCTCTCCGGGCGCCGCGTGGCTCATGTTCGCCTTCGGCGTCACTTTTGCGCCCTTCTTTGAGGAGATCGCCTTCCGCGGCTTTCTGCTGCCGGCCCTCGCGACGGCCTGGGATTGGGCAATTGAAAAGAGTACCGGCAAACCCGCCCGCCCACTCGACGCCAACGGCCATCCCCAGTGGTCGATCTACGCCATGGTGGCCGCCTCCATCGCCACCAGCCTTCCTTTCGCCCTGATGCACGCCGATCAGCAAGGCCATTCTCTGGGCCCGTTTCTCCTGCTGGTCACGGTCAGCCTGATCCTGTGCGCGGTGCGCCTGGTTACACGGTCCTTGGCCGCCAGCACGCTGGTTCATGCCTGCTACAACTTTATGATCTTCTTCCTGATGCTGGTCAGCACCGGTGGATTTCAGCATTTGGATAAGATGTGAGATAACCCGCTATCCTAAGTGCAAACGCTGGCCGTCGCATCCATGGACCTTTACGAGAAAATCCGCACTCTGCCTACTGACCCCGGCGTATACCTCTATAAGAACGCCGAGGGCGTGGTTATCTATGTAGGCAAGGCCAAGAACCTTCGCCAACGCGTACGGTCCTATCTGTTGGAAGCCTCGCAGGCCGACGCCAAGACCGGCTCGCTGATGCGCGAAGCTGTCGACCTGGACTACATCCTGGTGGGCAACGAGTCCGAAGCTCTGGCGCTGGAGACCAACCTCATCAAGGAGCGCAAGCCGCGCTTCAACATCCTGTTGAAGGACGACAAGAGCTACCCCTATGTAAAGCTCACCATGGCCGACCGCTTCCCCAAGGTCTTTGTCACTCGCCGCCTGCGCAAGGACGGCGCGGCCTACTTTGGTCCTTACTTTCCCGGCAGCCTGGCTTACCGCGTGGTGGAGCTGATTCATCGCAGCTTTCTGATTCCCAGTTGCAAGGTGGACCTCTCGCGCTACCATCCCCGCGCCTGCCTGCAGTACTACATCCATCGCTGCCTGGGGCCGTGCGTCGAGGAACTCACGACGCCGGAGATCTACAAAAGCGCAGTCAACGACGCGCGCCTGTTGCTCGAAGGCCGCCATGCCGAACTTGAACACACGCTCACCGCGCGCATGGCGGCAGCAGCCGAGGCCGAGCAATTTGAGGCCGCCGCCCGCTTCCGCGACCAGCTCTCCACCGTCCACCAGCTTCAGGAGAAGCAGCGCGCCGCCACGGCCGAGCAAAGCGACGACACCGACGTTTTTGGCCATCACTTCGAGGCCGGCTCGCTGGCTGTGAACCTTTTCCACATCCGCGCCGGCAAGATCGTCGATCGCCGCGAGTTTTTCTGGGAAGATCTGCCCGAATTGCTTGAAGCCGCGGCTGAACAGCCCGACGCGGCCCAAACGCCGGACGTCCCAGATCTCGATTCTGAGAGCTGTGCGACCACGGAAGCGCCTTTCCACGCCGGCCAGGTCTTCAGTGCCCTGCTCAAGCAGCTCTACATCGACCAGCACTACGTCCCGCGCACGATCCTCGTCCCGGCCGACTTCGACGACCGCGAGACACTGGCAGCCCTGCTCACCGAGCGCACAGGCCATCGCATCGAGATCGCGGTTCCGCTGCGCGGCGAAAAACGGTCGCTGGTTGACTTGGCGGCCCAGAACGCAAAACAGTTGTACATCCAGCGATTTCGCGTCCTGGAGCCCTCCCGCAAGGCCATTCAGGAGGCGCTGGCCGATGTGCTCATGCTGCCTGAGCTGCCTCGCCGCATCGAGTGCTTCGACATCTCCCACATCCAGGGCGCTGAGACCGTGGCGTCGCTGGTCGTCTGGGAAGACGGCAAGATGAACAAGCAGGCCTATCGCAAGTTCAAGATCAAGAGCGTGGCCGGCGTGGATGATTTCGCCTCGATGCGCGAGGTGATCACGCGCCGCTATCGCCGCCTTCAGGACGAAAGCCAGCCCATGCCCTCGCTGGTGCTGGTTGATGGAGGGCTCGGACAATTGCATGCAGCCGCCGAGGCGCTGGAATCCCTCGGGCTGACCACGCAGCCGCTGGCCTCCATCGCCAAAAAAGAAGAGATTATTTACCTCTACGGCAACGAGGACGAGCCTGTGGTGCTCGACCGCCGTTCGCCGGTGCTGCATCTGGTTCAGATCATCCGCGACGAGAGCCACCGCTTCGCCGTCGGCTATCATCGCCAGCGCCGCGCCATGCGCGACCGCGATTCAGAGCTGCTGAACATCCCCGGCGTCGGCCAGCAAACAAGACAGCGTCTGCTCACCCACTTCGGCAGCCTGCGCGACGTGCAGCAAGCGACCGCCGAATCCCTCGCCGCTGTAGTCCAGCGCAAAACCGCCGAAACCATCTGGCGGCATTTCCACGGGGATCCGCCCGCATACTGACCGTTGCAGCATCGTGCACACGCCGCGTTATGAATCCACTGGCCAGGGACGCTCCATTTGGGACAAGACCAATCAGCGAACCGATCTCCCAAGACGAGAGCGGGACGTGTGCAGAGAGCATCCCGAAGACCTGGTAGAACGCAGCTCCTCGCAGAGTGAGCGATTCTGCACAGCACCGCCGGAGCAGGAGAGTGAATCTATAGGCCGGTTCCGCGGGGCAGGAGTTGCTCATTTTCCCGGACTCGGGCGTAGCGCCGATCAAAGGACAAATATGAAAACGACTAAACTGTTCGTCACCTTGCTAATGCTGGTTGCAATTGGGTCGATGGTGGGCTGCAAGCCCTCCACGAAGTCGCCGGATGTTTCGGACAGCATCCGTAAATCTCTCGATCAAGCAGGTCTCAAGAGCGTCACCGTCACTCAGGATACTGATAAGGGCATCGTGACCCTCGGCGGACAAGTCGCCAGCGACAACCAGAAGGCACAAGCGGAATCCCTGGCAAAGTCCCTCGCGGGCGCAGAGGTCGTTGCAGACCAGATTGCCGTAATTCCGGCCGGGGGAGAAAAAGATGCACTTGCCATAAATTCCGATCTGGACCAGGGCATCGAGAAGAATCTGGACGCTGCGCTGATCCAGAACAAGATAAAAGGTTTAGTGAACTTCTCGGTAAAGAACGGCGTAGTCACCCTGACGGGAGAAGTGGCCTCTGAAGACATCCGGACGACCGCTGAAAAGGCGGCAACCGGGGTGCCGAACGTGCGGCAGGTGGTGAACGCTATCGAGGTGGTCAAGAATCGGAAAGCCAGCTCATCCCAGTAGGAATCGCTAAGTTGATCGGCGTTTGGGAGGGGGGCCGCGTCTTTCTTCCTTTCGCCTTTTTCTGACGAAAGAGCCGGAAAGCGCGACGGCCCCTTTGAACAAAATGCATCTGTGAATTATAGTTGACATATGGTCGAAGTTCGCCAGACCGAGGTCTTCTCGAATTGGCTTCGCAAACTGCGTGACCACCAGGCTCGGGCTCGCATTCAGATCCGTATCCGCCGCCTCTCGCTGGGCAACTTCGGAGACGTAAAGCCTGTCGGCGAGGGCGTCAGTGAGTTGCGCGTCGATTATGGACCGGGTTACCGGGTCTATCTCCAACAGCAAGGAACCCTGCTGGTTCTCCTGCTCGCCGGAGGCAGCAAGAAGACACAACAGGCAGACATCGCCAGGGCAAAGAAGCTGGCAAAGGAATGGCAATATGGCTCTTAAAACAACCCTGTGGGATGCCTCTGAGTATCTCGATAGCCCGGAGTCCATTGCAGCCTATCTCGAAGCGGCCTTCGAGGACGGTGATCCGGCCCTGATTGCAGCCGCCCTTGGCGACATTGCGCGCGCCATGGGAATGACCCAGATCGCCAGCCGCGCCGGCGTCACGCGCGAGGCGCTCTATAAGGCTCTTTCGTCCACTGGCGACCCCAGGCTCTCGACCTTTCTCGGCGTGATGAAGGCTTTGGACATCAAGCTCACTCCCCGCGCCGCCTGAGTCCTCCGCGCGGAGCGCCCTCTGCACGGTTCCTGCTGTCATTCTGGCGTTCGCAGCGAAGCGATTTTGCTTTCTCGGATTCACCCAGATAATATTCCAGCGATTCAACAGGAAGCCCCCTCCTTCCATCCATTAGGCCAGAAAGTGCAAAATGGAGAGCAGAGGTTAAATTTCAGTGAACTCCGCTTCTCTTCCCCCTGGCGAGCAGTGCGCGGTGTCACTCCAACCGGAGTGGCGGCAGCGGCTTGAGGCATGGCGTAATTTGCTTGCGCAATGCGCCCGCAAACCCAACCGGAAGAGCGTCCATGCTCTGCGGAGCCTCACTTTGCGCTTGCAGGTGGGGTTGGAACATTCCCTCCAGGAGCAGGCTGCGGATCGCACGGCGTCACGTGCGTTTCAGCGTTGGAGCAAAGGCGGGAAGAAACTGCGGAAGGCGCTCGAACCGGTACGCGATGCGGATGTGTACATGGCCCGGCTCGATAGCCTCCGCGACACCGTTGGGGGAGCGTCAGAAGGCGAAACGCCGCTGAGCCCCCGCTGCATCTGTGAAATCGACAAGTTCGAAAACCGGCTGAGGCGGCGGCGCCAGGCGGGGATCGATAAGCTGATGGCCGTCCTTGATGCTCAGAGCAAACGGTTGAACCGGCTCAGCAAAGAACTGGAAGCGGCATTGGCGCCTCAAATTCCCTCAAGCGTGCCGTCCACTGCCCAGGCGGCTTTGCGCATCTTTGCCGAGCTGAACAGCGAACTTCCCAACCTCAGCGCCTCGAATCTGCACACTTATCGCAAGCGGCTCAAACCGGCTCTCTACCTCGCCCAGATCTCTGCCACATCCGATCCCCTGGCTAAGCGATTGGCCACCGCATTCAGGCAGATTCATGTCGCCGCCGGAGAGTGGCACGATTGGCAGGTGCTCGCCCTTGAGGCTGACCGCGTCCTTCGCGGTCACGGCAAGCAGGATGGTTTGGTTCCCGTGCTGGAGGCGCTGGAAGAGAAGGCTCTGCATCGTGCACTCGGCCAATGTCACCGTTCCGCTGCGCGCTACGTGAGGTACATTGACGAAATTCGGGCTTTGCCGCCGCGGAAGCCTGTTGTCGCTGAGTCTGGCGTCCAGCTTGGCGGTGAAAATCTCAAAGCAGGGATCTCCCGTTAAGCGGGATCCCGGCCCGATAGCGGCAGATACGCTCGCACCTTGTTGATCATTTCAATTCTCCCATCACGACAGTCCTATTTTTCTCTACACGGTTGTGCAGCCGCCGTGATAGGCTCTGTGGCCATCGGAGGAACTATGCACAATCGTTACACTTGGCCAGCCGTGCTTGTTCTCGCGGCTCTTCTTGCGGGTTGCAACGAGGCTCCCGCGCCAGCCCCGGACACCCGCGCATCGGACGCGAAGGCGATTCGCGCTCTTGAAACCTCTTGGCAGCAGTTGTACGCCACCAAGGACGTGGATCAAATCACCGCAGTTTACGCCGACGACGCGTCGGTATTCATGCCGGGTGCGCCCGTGCTCAACGGAGTGGAGGCAATCAAGACCGCGTTGAAGCCGATCGTGAAAAGTAAGGGCTTTTCCTTGAGCTTTGAGTCAACCGATGTAGTGGTTGCGAAGTCCGGCGACCTGGCCTACAGCCAGGGGGCTTACACCATGACTCGGACGAACCCCAAGACGAAGAAAGAGCTCACGGAAAAGGGCAAGTACGTCACGGTCTACAAGAAGCAGCCCACCGGCGGGTGGAAAGCCCTCGCGGACATTTTCAACGAAGATGCTCCAGCCGCAGCAGCGAAAAACCACAAGACTGCCACGGCACACCCCGCGCACGCCGCACACCCCGCACGCGCAAGTCACAAGCATCGTTGATACCCCATCCCCGGCCCCTGCGCGCAGTGTGCGCATCCCCCGACGCCAACCTGGCGTAGGGGTTGGGAACCAGTAATACGATTGACGCAGCGAAGGTTTGCCAGGAAAATTCGCCGTCCATAACAAGGCACGGGAAACCTCGCCGCGTTCTCGGGTAGAATTACCTGGACCCCGTCGAGGAGCCCAACATCTTGCCACAAATTACTTCGCCCATCCCCGCGCGAACCTCGCTGCGCACCGCTCTGCTGCTCGCCAGCCTCTTTGCCGCGCTCACCTTTCTGATCCATCTGGCCAGCTCGCTCTGGGGCAGCCATCTGGGCTACGGCTTCTTTCGCGACGAGCTTTACTTTCTGGTCTGCGGCCATCACCTAGCCTGGGGCTACGTGGATCAGCCGCCGTTGGTGGCCGTGCAGGCGCGGCTGGCTGAGACGCTCTTCGGGCTTTCGCCCACCGGCATTCGCATCTTCAGCTTTTTGGCTGGTGGCGTTACGGTTGGCCTTACAGGCCTGCTCACGTGGCAACTTGGCGGCCGCCGCACTGCGCAAGTGCTGGCCATGACCGCCGTCCTCGCCGCTCCGGTTTTTCTCGGCACGGCCAATTACCTTTCCATGAACGCCTTCGAGCCCTGCTTCTGGATGGGTGCGCTGCTGGCCCTCCTGCGGCTGGCCGAAGGCTCGGCTGGCCCTCGCGCATGGCTGCTTTTCGGATTGCTTGCCGGCCTGGGCATTGAGAACAAGCACTCCACTGTGTTTTTTCTTTTCGCGCTTTTGCTCGGCCTCCTCCTCAGTCCACAGCGGCGCATTCTCTGGTCAAAGGACTGCGCGGCTGGAGTCGCGCTGCTGATTCTGGTGGCGCTGCCTAACTTCCTCTGGCAGTGGGCGCACCACTTCCCGACTTATGAGTTATTGAACAACGTCGCCCACTCCGACAAAAACACCAAGTTTCCGCCGCTGGCCTTTCTGCGCGAACAAGTCAACATGCTGCTGATCGTCGCTGCCCCGCTCTGGATCGGCGGCCTAGCGTGGCTCGGCTTCGCCCGCAAGGCGCGGCCGTGGCGCTTTGTCGCTCTCACCTATCTGCCATTCCTAGCCATGATGATGGCCATGCACGCCAAGGATTACTACGCTGCGCCCATCTATCCGGTGCTCTTCGCCGCCGGAGCCGTAGCCCTCGGCGGACTCACTCGCCGCAGTTGGCCACCCATTGTCTACACGGTGATGCTTGGCTATCTGCTCTTCCGCGGCACTGCGCCGATCATGCTGACGATTCTGCCTCCTGACAAATACACTGCCTACACAGCACGCTTTGGCGCCAACAAAGTTAATAGCGAAAAGTTTACCAGCCCGTTGCCGCAATATCTTTCCGATCGCTTCGGCTGGCCGCAGATGGTCGAGGGCTTTGCCGCACGCTACAACGCTCTGCCGCCCGATGTGCGCGCCCGCACCGCCATCTTCTGCGGCAACTACGGCGAAGCCAGCGCCGTGAATGTCCTGGGAGCAAAATACGGCCTGCCCACCGCCATCAGCGGCCATCAGAACTACTTCTACTGGGGCTGGAACGGCTACACCGGCGAATCCGTGCTGACGCTCGGCAATGACGCAGCCGACTACAAAGATAGCTATGCCGAAGTGATCGATCTGGGTCCTTTCGACGCGCCCTGGATCATGGACCACGAGCATCACCACTACTTCTGGCTGCGCCACCGCAAGCGTTCCTACGCCGCTGACTGGCCGGAGTTCAAGTACTGGTACTGATTCAAAATCTCGCCCGGAAGCCTATGATCCCATTGCCCGATGGGGCGATTCTGCAAGCCTCACGTGCAAAACCCCGCGATTTGAAAGAGAATAGAGAATAGAGTCAGATAAATTTTTTGAGAACAACGATTGAGGAACGATTGACACTTACGCAGATTAGAATCCCCCGCTGGACCGCTCCGGAATTTGAGCGGCTGGTCCTCTCAAGCAACCCCAAGGTTGCAATCTTCGATTGCGATGGAACGCTATGGAACGGCGACTCCGGCTTTGGCTTCATGGAGTGGTCGCTCAAAAAGAATATGTTTTCGCGCTCGACCAAAGAACGGCTCGATCTCCGCTACCACGCCTATATGGCCGGCACGGTGAGCGAAGTGGATATGTGCGGCGAGATGGTGCAGATTTATGCCGGCATGAGCGAGGAGGAAGTGCGCGCCGCCGCCGCCCTCTACGTGAGCGAGTTTCTTCCGCCACGCGTCTTTGCCGAAATGGCCGCCCTGGTGGCCGCGCTGAACAAGGCGGGCGTCGAGTTGTGGGCCGTCAGCTCCACCAACAAATGGGTGGTCGCCGAGGGCGCACGCCATTTTGGAATTCCCGAGGAGCGCGTGCTGGCCGCCGAGGTGCGCGTCCCCAACGGCATCCTTACCCGCGAGATTGTGGACGTACCGACCGACGAGTACAAGGCCGCCGCGCTCCAGCGCGTGGGCCTCGACCGCCCCGATGCAGTCTTCGGCAACTCCGTCCACGATCTGGCCATGCTTGAAATTGCGCGCAACCCCTTCCCGATCAATCCGTCTCCGGGATTGTTGGAGGCGGCAGCAAAGAACGGCTGGGGCTACTTCCAGCCTGAGGTAGCCGCTGGCAGCAAGGCAGCCGTACCGGGCGAATCGTCCCTTTCCGGGAGCTAGTTCAATCGAAAGAGCGACAGAAACTTATCCCCTTTATCCAGCTGCGGATGCTCGACTCAAACCCTTCAACCCTATTGATGCATTTACACTAAGGTTGTGGAAGAAGTTCAGCAGAAAACCGATCCCCGGCCTACCGGCCCCGCACTCCGCTTCGTTGCGGCGGGGCTGATTGTGCGCGGCGACGAAGTCCTGATCGGTCAACGCCGCCCCGAACAGCCGATGGCGCTCAAGTGGGAGTTCCCCGGCGGCAAGATCGAGGCTGGCGAAACCCCCGAACAAGCATTGGCCCGCGAGCTGGATGAAGAATTGGGTATCCAGGCGACCATCGGCCCCCCGGTCACGCATATCCGCCACAACTACCGCCATGGCGGCGCCGTCGATTTGCAATTCTTTGCCGTCCATGAGTTCGCCGGCGAAATCGTGGGCCGCATCTATCACCAAGTGCGCTGGGTCCGGTTCGAGGACCTCTCCGGCTACGACTTCCTCGCCGCCGACCGCGGCCTGATCCGCGATCTGGCCGATGGGAAATTGCTGTAAGCGACAACTGACGCCAACCAGAATCAATGTCCCGGAATCATTCCCCACAACATCACCAGCGTCATGCCGATGACGATGATGCTGGTGCCCCAGGCAATCACGTTCCAGAGGTGCGAGTTCTTGTACTCACCCATCAGATCCTTGCGGTTGATGAGCATCAGCATGAGAATGATGACCACCGGCAGCAAGACGCCGTTGAGCACCTGCGAGAGGATGGCCACATTGATCAGTTGCGCATCCGGCAGCAGCAGAACGGTGAGCGCGCCGCCGACGATGAGCGCCGAATAGAGCCAATAGAAAAACGGCGCCTCTTTGAAGCTTTTGTCCACGCCGGACTCGACGCCCAGGCCTTCGCAGACGGTGTAAGCGGTGGAGATGGGCAAGATCGACGCGGCGAAGATCGAGGCGTTAAAAAGGCCGAAAGCGAAGAGAATGAAGGCGTAGTCGCCGGCCAGCGGGCGCATGGCTTCAGCAGCGTCTGCGGCTGTTTGGATGGCGCCCATTCCATGCACGTAGAGCGTGGCTGCGCAGGCCACGATGATGAACCAAGCCACAATGTCCGTGAAGAGGCTGCCGACGATCACGTCGAGCCGCGAGGCGCCGTAGTCCTTGACGCGAATGCCCTTCTCCACGATCGACGATTGCAGATAGAACTGCATCCACGGCGCAATCGTGGTACCCACCACGCCGATGGCCATGTACATATAGGCCTTCTCGCTCCACACCGACTTCTGCGGCAGCCTGACCGTGGCGAGAATCGCATCGTGCCAACTGGGCTGCGAGAGTACCCCGGCAAAGATGTAGGAGATGTAGACCAGGGAAGCGACAATAAATATTTTTTCGGTGCTCTTGTAACTGCCCTTCACGACCATGTACCAAACCAGGGCGGCGCAAAATGGCACACTGATGAACTTGGTGACGTGAAACAGGTGCATCGAACCAGCAATGCCGATGAACTCTGTGACTACGTTGGTGTAATTGACCACCACCAGCAGCACCATCAGCACAAAAGTGAGCCTGAGGCCGAACTCCTCGCGAATCAGGTCGCTCAAGCCCTTGCCGGTGACCACGCCCATGCGGGCGCACATCTCCTGCACCACGATCAGCGCAATGGTGATGGGAATGATGGTCCACAGCAGGGTGTAGCCGTACTGAGCGCCGGCCTGGGAGTAAGTGAGGATGCCGCCGGAGTCGTTATCGACGTTGGCAGTAATAAATCCAGGGCCGAGGACGGCCAAAAACAGCATGATCCGGATTCGCCAACGTTTAGCCATTCTCGCCGATTCCTAAGGAGGGTTCATGTGTTTCCTCACTGACCATAACAGGCCAGACCGGGGGACGCGAAACCGAGCGTCCGAAGCTCCGTCGAGGACCCCAAAAGAGAGGTTGACAGGGTGAATGTATCTTGGTACGTTGGTACCAAGATACCAGGAGGCTCCATGCCACAAGAACAGCAGAATCGCGAACCCGTCGTCGTCGAGCGCGTCCAGACCGGCGTCCGGTTGGAGAAGCGTATGTTGAAAGTGCTCAAGGCAGTTGCAGAACAGAAGGAGATGACCCTTGGCGACTTGTTGGAGGGCATCGTCCTCCATGCCTTCGAAGGCAAGGCGCCGTTCTCCCCACAAACGCTGAAGGAAATTGAGCAGTTCAAGTCTCTTTATGGGATGACGCTGAAAGCCACGGACAGCCACAACCTGAAGGAGCGGAAACGAGGATAAACGGATTCCTCGGGATGCAATTGAGAACCCCAGTGCTGCGATGCCCCAGGCTATCGCCGGATGTTCAATCTGAGGTTCTTCGATTCCCGCCCCAGCAACCAGGACCTGCGCCGGGACACCGACTGCCCCGCGCTGCGTTCAGATGCCAGAAAAGGAAAGGGCACGGCGGAAACCGGGCCCTTTCAAAACCCTACTTGATCCAGAGATTCCTCAGACGGTAACCAGAATCCGTTTCTCTGTCTGCTCACCAGTGGCCTCGTCTGTAGTCAGGCTCAGAAGAGACGCGACCACATCTGCGGCACTATAAGATTTGCAGCCGGGAGCAACGAACTGCGCGACTGTATTCAGATCGTCTCCGATAGTGACCAGAGGCGGCTCCACATAACCGTCCTTGCGCGTCTGCTCATAACCGATGTTGGCCATCAGGGAGTTGCAGAGGCACTTGCGTCCCACTGTCTCCTCGATCTTGCCGCCCTTGGAGAGGTAGTTTGCCACCGGCTCGGCGGCGCAGCGGTAGCCGATGCTGCCATCGGGCGCGGCATATGGCTCGCGCAGATAGCCCAGGTCGCAGACCCTGGTCCGCGCCGCGGTTACCACTGGATCAGAATAGGAGCCCTGGATGAGCGCCACCTTGAATGGGTATCCGGTGGGTGAGGCCAGAGGGTCAGTGAAGACTTCGCCTGTGCCGGCAACTGCCTGGGACAGAAGCTCATTCTTCAGATCGGGGCGCAGACCAGACTCCCGCGTGAAGGCAAATGCGGTACCCACCTGCACACCTGCGGCGCCCTGGTCGAGCGCCTCGCGCACCTTCTTGGGGTTTCCATATCCGCCGGCCAGGTAAAAGGGAACGCCCAGCGCGCGCATACCTGCAAAGTCGACCATGTCGCGTTCGCCATAGACCGGCTCACCGTTGGCGTTCAACTGCAACTTGCCGCGCGGCGGCGCGTTGTGGCCGCCCGCGGTGGGACTCTCGACGACAAAGCCGTCAACGCGCCCGCTGGCCCTGCGCAGCATGGTGGTGGCCAAGGTGTTGGAGCTGACGATAGACAGGAAGCGCGGCCGGTCGAGCACGGGAAGCGGACCCTCGACGTAGTCGAAAGGGTCGAAGCGCATGGCCGTGTCCAGGCCCTGCGCCGCGCCCACCACGCTCAGCTTGTACTCGGCTGGCTGCTGCATCGCGAAGGCGTCCAGAACGCCGGGAATATGCAACGGAATGCCAGCGCCCATCAGCACATAGCCCACGCCGGCCAGCATGGCGCCGTAGATCGAGGAGAGGTGCGGCATCTGCACCTTCTCAAGAAAATTGATGCCCACGGGATTCTTGTGGCCTTCCCGCGCCAGGTAGACTTCGACAAAGTTGCTCACAATGCACAGCTCGACCACATTGCGCAGGTCACGGCGCTGGTGCATGGGCGAGAGTGGAAAGGGCTTTCCAACTGGCTTACCGCCGGAGATGAAGTACAAATCCCAGATGCGTTTCGCCATTTCGGGGAAGGGGAAGGCATCCAGCCCGCGGCGCATATCTCCGCCGGGGTCGCCACTGGCGAGACGGCGGACGAAGAGGGAATCCAGCGCCGTGCCTGAAACCACGCCGAGTTGACCGATTTTGGAGACCGCATTGGCCAAGCGCCAGTTCGATACGCCTACGCCCATGCCGCCCTGGATGATTTTGGGAAACTGCATCATCTATGAATTGTTTCACAGATCGGGGTCGATCTGCGCCTTTTCTCTGAAGCGAATGGAAAGAAAGAACTGAAAGTGAGCAATTTTGCTCTGAATCAACGGCTTATAGTCCGAATTGGGGATCGCGCGGGGACGAAAGAGGGCGTCGCGGCATTCTACCTTCCGTCAGATCGCTCCGCGCCGGACGAGTATGCAGCTCCGGCGCGGGCACTTGATGCTAATTCTAACCGGCTTGATCGTAGGCCTTGGCAACATCGGGCATCATGGCAAAGTAGAAGACAATCAGCAAATTCCAGCCGATGACAGGAACAAGATACAGCATCGTCGCATTCGACAGCATTCGAGCGCCTGAAGCGATAAAATAATCGGCTGACATGGCAAGCGCAAACTTGACGACAATATAACCGGAGTAACACATCATGCCCCAGCGGATAATGAAGTACCACCAGGGATCCTGGTCATACAGCTTCCATCCGGCAAGAGCATAAATCACCGCGAGCAGGAAGAAGATCACCGGAAGCCCTGGAAGCACTCGGTTCAGGCCTGCGCCTGCCACGCCCATCGAAGGCTGAATGAACTTCGGCAGCAGGCCGAAGACCAGGTTCGGACGAGCAATGAGGGCGGTAGACAATTCCGATTCCGGGTCGCTCCACGGCACCAGGGCAAGGGCCAGATAAACGGCAGAATGGAAGAAATTACTCAGGATGAAGAGAGTGAGCAGCCATGGACGCTTGCTCTTCTGTTTGGTTGGCGCGGGCAGGCGCTCAGCGGGAATTTCAAAGGGCGGCGGCGTAATGCCATGCATTCGCGGCTTGGGCATTTTCTGTTCTTCGGGCAATCTTCCTCCTCCTTAATCGGTTTCGCTGGCGACCAAGCGGCATACAGACGGCATTCTCGCGGGGCGGAATTCACGATGCAAAACTGCCTTAGCAGAAGTTTGCGGGAAGTGTAACACGAAGAGTTTGCCGCGGGCTTTAAAGATTTTCGCGCAGGAAGGCAATGACGTGGTCGGCCTGGACGACTCCCACCATGCGGCCTTGGGGATCGACCACGGCGAGGGAGTGGAGGTTGTACTTGTCGAATAGTTCGGCCAGCTCGTTCTGGTGCAGGCCGGAGGGGCAGGAGAGGACGCGAGCTTCCGCCAAGGTGGAAAGGCGCGTCTCGGGCTGGGCCATGACGATCTGGGCCAGCGGAATGGCGCCGTGCAGCACGCGCTTTTCGTCGAGCAGGTAGATTTCAGTGACGCTCTCCGGGTCGCCATCAAAGGCGCGCAGGGCCTCGACGGCATGGTCCACGGTGGCGTTGGTTCCCAGGGACACGAAGTCGGTGGTCATGCAGCCGGCGGCGGAGTTTTCGTCGAACTCGAGCAGCCCCGAGACTTCCTGCCGCTCCTCCGGCTCCATCTCTTCGAGGATGGCGTCGGACTGCTCCTCGGGCAGCTCGGCCAGCAGGTCGGCGGCGGCGCCGGGATCCATTTCTTCGACGATGTCGGCGATCTTCTCTTCGCCCAGCTTTTCGAGCAGCGACTTTTGCAGTCGGGGTTCGACCTCCTCGAGGGTCTCGGCGGCCACGTCTTCGTCAAGCGAGGTAAAGATGACCTCGCGCTGGGCGGGCGCCAGATCTTCGAGAATATCGGCCAGGTCGGAGGGATGCATCTCGGCTAGGCGCTCGTACTCGATGCGCAGCTTGACGCGTCGGGCCGGATCGACCTCAATGACGTCAACAAACTCCCAGGGGATACCGCGTGCTCCGAACTTGCGCGACAGCTTTTCAATCGAGGCGCGCGGCAACAATCCTTTAAAGACGCGCCGAAAGGCGCCCCGCAGCCCCACCTCGACCTCGGCCACACGCAGCAGGTGAGCCGCGCCCTGGCCCATCCACTCCAGATCGACGTCGTTGACGCGGACCACCTTGCGGCCGTGAATGTCGATGATCTGGCGGTCGATCAGGTCCTGCCGCAGGTAGAGATAATTGCCCTGATCCTCCAGCGGAACCATGGCGCCGGCCGAGCGCAGTTCAAGCGTGCCGGCGGGGGTCTCCATCACCTCATGCGAGGGCACAATGCACAAGCCGGCGCGGGTTTTCAGCACCAGGCCGGCCACCTTGCCCGCGTCCGCACCCGTGGCCACCGCAATATCCTTGAGCCGTCCGCGCAGATGTCCCTGGGCATCGGTCACCGGTGTGCCGAGCAGCGCCGTCAGGCTGATCCGTGCTGTAGTGCGGGAACGCATGAGGTGAGTGTATCGCTTCAGAGGCAGCTGGCGCCTGTGGATGCATCCATTTTGTGTACCAGGCCAAATAGACGTCAAAGTACAATGAGGGCCGGAGCCGAGACTTCTCCAGTGAGATCACCAGCTTGACATATTCGCTTGTCAACGCCGAAACTGCCTTCAAGGCTGCTGTTGAGCGCAAGAGGCAAACAGGCCATTCTCGCGCAGGGAGAGGCGGGTTCGAGACCACGTGAGCGGACCGAAAACAGGACGGCGGAACCTCGCGCTTCAATCGACGATGGAGAGTGTCGCCGCAGTGGAGTTGGCGGCGGAAAAGCTGGCCGCAGAGGCTGGCCTGGACGAGGACGAATGTTTCCACGTGACCATGGCGGCGCGCGAGGCCGCCGTGAACGCAGTTCTCCACGGCAACGAGTACGACCCGGCCAAACAGGTCTTCGCCAGCTTTGAAAACACCGGCGCGGCGCTGGTGATTACTATCGCCGACCAGGGCAAGGGACTGGACCCGAATTCCCTTCCCGACCCGCTGGCCCCGGAAAACCTCTTGCGCGGCGCCGGACGCGGCATCTTTCTGATTCGTTCCTTCATGGATGAGGTACACTTTCGTCAACTGCATCCGGGAACCGAGCTGACGCTGGTAAAGTATTTGGCGACGGCTGGCAAAACGGCATAACGCGCTTTCACGTGGCTATAGCGGCGAACTGGGGCCAATCTCCTCTCGCCTCGGCACCGGGCAAGCGGGGACCCCAACGCCCGGAACTACCAAAGTGTGATAATCGTAATACCAACAAGGAGGAATATCCGTGGCACTGACAATTGCTTCCCGTGAAGTGGACGGCGTTGCTGTTCTGGACCTTAGCGGGCGAATCACCTTGGGAGAAGGCAGCGTGCAAGTGCGCGATGCCGTTCGCGGACTCATCAGCAAGGGCAGGAAAAATATCCTGCTGAACATGGGAGACGTAAACTACGTCGATAGCTCCGGTTTAGGCGAGTTGGTGAGCGCCTTTACCTCCGCCAAGAATCAGCAAGCCGAAGTCAAGTTGCTGAGTCTGACAAAGAAGGTTCACGACCTGCTACAGTTAACAAAGCTTTACACGGTCTTCGACATCTACGACGACGAGGCCAGCGCTATCACCTCGTTCAAGTAGACGAGGCTGGGGTTGTGCCCCAGCAATAGTCCATCAAAAAAGGCCATCCCGCGCTGCGGAATGGCCTTTTTTTATCTATTCCGCTTCAGGCCAGCACAAAAGTCGATTCGGGAATACTGACCACCGGTGAGGCAACAGGCATGGCCGACGGGCCGCTAACCGTCGCAGGCTGCTGCGCGTGGGAATGAGAGCTGCAGGTGAGCCGGTGGACAAAGTGGTAGGGTGGCCAGGGACCTGAGAGCTGCATCTGATACTCCCGCATCATGACGCAAGTGGTCGAAAACTTGCTCAGGTAGCGTTCCACGCACTTGCGGTCGATCAGGTGAGCGATGTCCAGCACCATCTTGCCATTGTCGGCCAGTCGGCAGCTCACCTCTTCGGCTAGAGGTATAAAGAGCCGGTGCATCTGGAAGCTGATGGCACGGGCGCGGGTCTGGCGCTCGCGCTGGCGACCAGCGTTTTCGCGCAGGTTGGTGAAATAATCCTTGCTCGCCCCACTCCCTGCCAGATGGTTGTCAACAGGGTGACCGGAACAATCGTCGAGCAGGATTTTCAGATGCATCTCGGTTTTGCCGCGCAGCTTGTCGATGTGGCCGAGGAACTGGCGCTGGTTGGAGCGGATAGACTTGCGCAGGCTTTCGTCGTCGTCGAAGACGGTGCCAAACCGGAAGGGCAGTACCGTGGAGTGCTGAAAACAGTCTGCAATCACCCGGGCGTGATCTACGCCCGACTTTTGGTTGAGGGCTTCAGCAGGGTTATGTTCGCTGACGACTACGGCAAGTTCGCTGGCGGGATAAAGAAATACCTGGTTACCACTCACTCCGAGTACCGATTCCATCGGAATGGGTTTGCGATGACGGGCCAATTCAGGAAATGCTTGTTTTTCACCGATACAGTAGGCATACCATGCCATAAAGAGACACTCCGTCTACGTGCGCCGGGCAGCGCCACTCATTAGTGCAACTGTGTAACCTGGAAACGAATTCATAGCGGCCATGAGGCCGGGCGTATGAGAGCAAACCCGGATGAACTAAGGCAAATACTAGCCCTCCGAAAATACGACTGGCAACACCCGATATCATGGGTAAAGTGAAAAGGTAGCAAGACTTTTCACATCTGTGTTTATATAAGCAACATCTTAGTTGACGGCATCAATATACGTTCATTTCTGAACAGCGGTGCTGATATGGATGCTGAATAGCACGTCCGAAAGGCCGCTTTCCAAAGTCGGGAGCCTTCGGACAAACTAAGCGCCGGTGCGGGAGAGGCTTCTTCGGCCTGCCTCACGGCCGAGCGCCGGCACTATGCGCCACGCGGCTCGATTCGAGTATCCTCAACGACAGGAGATACGCGTGAGACCCGTCCTTGCCCATACTCTGCGCAGTTTGCAACGCAACATTCTGGCCGGCATCATCACCATCGGCCCACTAGCCATTACCTACCTGATCTTCAAGTTTCTCCTCGACGCCCTGGCTAACGCCGGCTTGCCGGTGGTGAAGCTGTTTGCGGCAATTTTCCCTGAGAACTGGCTCAACCAGCCGTGGTTGCAGTCCATTCTGGCTATCATGCTGACCCTGGTGATGCTGTATGTGGTAGGCCGGGTCACCAGCCTGGTTATCGGCCGCCAGGCCTTCGATCTCTTTGAAGCCGTGATGGAGCGGCTGCCGGTTGTCGCCAAAATCTATACGTCAGTGCGCCAACTGGTGGACAGCATGATGGCCAAGAAAGAGTCCAGCCAACGCGTGGTGCTGGTGGACTTTCCCATTGCCGGCCAGAAGTCCATCGGGTTTCTGACGCGCACCATGACCGACGAGGTGACCGGCGAGTTGCTGGCAGCGGTCCTGTTGCCCAACGCCATCAACCCTACCTCGGCCTTTTTGCAGATTCTGCCCATTCAGAGGGTGACGGAGACCGATCTGAGCATGGAGCAGGCGATGAGCATGATTATGACCGGCGGAGCCGTGGGGCCGGAGACCATCCTATTTTCCCGGCCGGCGCTTGCGGCGGACGAAAAGACTACGCCGCCCGCGCCCGCGGCTTGACCTTGGCAAGGGACTTGTTCTTCGCGGCTAGCCAAAGATCGTGATCCATCTGCAACCCGAGCCATAGTTGAGCGGGGCAGCCGAAGTAGGCGCCGAGGCGCATGGCGGTGTCTGCCGTGATGGAGCGCTTGCCGCGGACAAGATCATTCACCCGCGGCGCGGAGACGTGCAGGTCCTTTGCCAGCCGGTAGCTGGAGAGTCCAAGCGGCTCCATGAACTCCGTCTTGAGAATCTCACCGGGATGGATCGAGTAAGCAAACGGGATTTTCTCCATAGTGTTTCCTAGCTGCCCGGTTCATCCACAATCGCTGCATCTCCTGCGTGTTCGCTCTCCGCGGCCACTTTACGCAGGCTAACGTGCTCAAAGCGCGCCCAGATGAGGCCCACCGGCGCGATGCTCAGGAAGGTGACCGCCAGCAGCGTGGCGGCGCAGGCGGTGGCGGGTTCAGCGGCCACGCCGAAGAAACCCGACATTGCGGCGGCCACAGCGCCAATCTGCGTAAACCAGCCCAGCACCGGCAGTTGAAATCCGCTGACCAACATGCTGGAGGCCATCAGCAACATGCATTTGGCCAGCGTGAGCCCCGCAAGTTGCGGGCTGGCAACAAAGGCCGTGGTGATCTCCAGATAGGCCAGCGAGATCAGCGCCCACATGACCAGCGAGAGTGACGCGGCAATGCCAAAATCGGAGAAAGAGCGCAGAGTATCCAGACCGGAACGAAAGGCGCGAATCTTCTCGCCGATCGCGTGTCCCAGGCCTTTGGAAACAATGCTAAAAGCGTCTTGCAGAAACGTCGCCACGACTCCGCCCGCCAAGCGCACGGCAACCAGGAAGAATGCGCCCAGCACGGTGGTGGCCAGCGCACCGTAGCAGATTTTTTTGATGATTTCGGGATGCGGCAGCGTGCCCGCCGGCGCAAGCAGAATGACGGAGCAGAAGATCAGAGCCATAGATCCAGCGTCGAAGAGCCGTTCGACGATGTAAACGGCGATCTGGTTGCTCAGTGGCAGGCCGGTCTTCCTGGCTACCAGGTAGGGCCGCACCGGGTCGGCGATCCGGCCGATGAGCGCGACCCCGGTAAAACCGATGACCTGCGTTCCCAGAAGCGAAAAGAGCGGCACCTTCTTGATGTGGCGCAACAGCAGCGCCCAGCGCGCAGCGCGGAAGGCATAACACACGTAGATGCAGCCAAAGGCAATGCCGATCTTGCGCCAATCAGCCAGCGCCAGTTGGGCGCGGAATTCACCGAAGTCAAAGTGAATTCTGTCGCGTCCCCAAACGAGGAGCGCCGCCAGCGCCACAAATACCACCAAACCCAGGATCAATTGCCTCTTCTTCAAGAGATCTCCGTTCCCGCAGACATAAACACCTTTCTAGTCTAGTTTCTCACTTGTCACTGCGAAGAAATCTTTAGCGGCTGGCATTGCTTTGTGCGGCCGACGCGGCCGCCCGCTTCGCTTCGGCTTCGCGCGCCAGCACGCGACGGTTGAACTCATGAATCACGCGCGCTACGTAGGCTTGCGTCTCGTGGTAGGGCGGAATGCCGTGGTACTTCACCACCGCATCCGGGCCGGCGTTGTAAGCGGCCAGAGCCAGCGCCAGGTTGTCGTGGTAGCGGGTGAGCAGCGCGTCCAGGTAGGTCGAGCCGCCGCGCACATTCTCGTCCGGCTTGAAGCTGTCCTCGACGCCCAGGTTTTTGGCGGTAGAGGGCATCAGTTGCATCAGCCCGCGGGCGCCGGCACGGCTGACGGCGCGAGAGTTGCCGCCACTCTCAGCCTTCACCAGGCTGGCGAGCAGATCAACGTCCAGATTGTGCTCATGGCCGGCTTTGGTAAGCATCTCGCCCAGGTCCGCGGGAGAGAGCTTTGCGGCCACGCCGGCTTTGGGTGAGGCCGCGGGCATACTCTCTTTTGATTCCGGCGAAACGGGTAGATCGGGAATGGTTTCAGCCGCGGCGATCTCTTCCGGGGCAAACTCGATGTAGCTGTCCTCGCCAGCGCTCAGGTAGAGCCGGACGCGGCCCTCCACGGGGGCAAAATGATGGCAGCGAATCTCGAATCCATTGCGCAGGGTGATGCGCTCGGCGGCACGCGCAGAGGGGGCCGAAATAGCGAGAGCCGCAGTCGCCGTTGCCATCATGAATAAAGTTCCGCGCATCGTGAATCGCACTTTCCAGTCCTGCCGGATCAAAGGTCAGCCCTGACGCATTGGGCAACGGCGTCTTCCAGCACGACGGCCACGCCATCCTCGTCGTTGGGAGGAGCCTGCTTCCACCCGCGCATCTTCGCCATGGCAAGCAGCTCGGGCGCCGCATTGCCCATCAACACGCCCTGTCCTGCCCACTCCAGCATATCCACATCATTCCAGTTGTCGCCAATCGCCATGGTCTCCCGGCGGTCCACGCCCAGTTTGGCGGCAAGATTTTCAAGCCCCCGGCCCTTGGAAACTCCCGGCGGCAGCAGGTCGAGAATCGTCAGGTCCCGGCTGGCATACTCGGTCTTGATACATTCGCAGGAGCCGGCCCATTCACTGGCCTTGAGCGCCTGCTCAGCCTTGCGCATCTTGCTCACTCCACCCGCCACCATGCCCTGAATGGGATCCTCGCCGTCGTTCAGCGCATCTTCCAGCGGCATGACCACCTCGATGGCGTCGCGATTGGCCGCAACCCACAAGGCAATGCGTCCGTCCGCCTGATCCGGGTCTTCGAGAACCAGTTCACGGCGGTCCGGACGGTCAAACGTGAAAACCAGGACTCCGAACGGACGGAGCAACTTACACAGCCCGCGCGCGACTTGAGCCGGAAGCTGACAGCGGTAAATGGGTTCGCCGCCCAAGGTGCGGATCACTGCTCCATTGGACGTAATGAGGGGCATATCCGCTCGCAGGCCCAGACCTTCAAGCGCCGGCGTCGTAAAAGCTGTTCTCCGGCCGGTGGCGATGGCCACCGTGATACCAGCCTCCTGCGCAACCCTGAGCGCCCGCACCGTTCGCGGGGTGAACACTTTCGCGAAGGTCGGCAACAGGGTGCCGTCCATATCCATTGCCACCAGACGAACCGGAGGGTGCATAGTTCTAGTGTATCGGCCACCTGCGGTGGGGCCAACTAGCCGCGATGGGGTAGGCGCTGGACGTGGAGTGCGCAAATCCATTGATCTCCAATTGTGGAACGGACTTGCAACCATTCGACGAGCTATTCCTTGCCTTCAATCTCCCGCGTACCATCTTCATCGTGAAGCGGCCATGGAACGACAGGAACAATGTGTCCAATGACACGCCCGCTCTCGCAGAGTTCGACCGTCAGCCCTGCCTTGAGCCAGGCAATCAACTGTTGTGTATCGTGCAACTGACTGAGGTTAATCGAAGGCATGACTATACCTTGGCATGAACCTATGTTGGAGTCAAAGTGGGTTTAACCGTAATTCGTGGGCTTAGTTCCATATTGGTGAAAATCCAAGAATGGAGATCAGAAGCAGGATCACCAACTAATTCATTTGGACCATTTTTCGAGCCGCCACCCATACATTACTTTGAGTTCTTCAGTACGATGCCTTGTGACCGCTTCGAGACAGGCAAACTTGACCATCGGAGCAGCACTTCCACCTGCGTAGAGCTCATACTCAGCAGAACAGTTTGCGTCGCGAAACTGGATCCAAAGACGCTGAGCCGCTTTCATCTTTGTGAGTTCCTCACCATCCACCACAGTCAGAACTCGGCGGTAGAACTGATTCAGCGCGGCATCCGACTTTTGATAGGCAGAATAAAAACAAGCGGTTTCTTCGGCTCCAGTTGCAGGTTCCTGGCAAGGCCCATCTTTCGCATTCATGTGCTGCGCAGAGCAGCAACTAACCGCAAAAAGCCAAGCCAAAAAGCACAATAGATATGGTCGACTCACTCTGCCGTGCATTTCCAGAACTCCTTTCGTTCTGTTACTCGTACCTTAGCGCCTCGGCAGGTAATATCCGTGAGGCAGCGGTTGACGGATAGAGCGTAGCCAGCAGCGAAATTCCTATCGAGACAGCGGCGACGATTAGCCCATCCAGCGGACGCGGCGCGAAGGGCAGTGTGTCAATGGAATAGACATCAGCGGAGAGATGGATAAAGTGATAATGTCCGCCGGCCCAGGCGACAATATAGCCGAGCACCAGGCCCACGGCGGTGCCGATGATGCTGATGAGAAAGCCTTGCAGCAGAAAGATGCGGCGGACCTGCGTTGGCTCGACGCCGAAGCTCATCATCACGGCGATGTCGCGCGTCTTCTCCATCACCATCATGGTGAGCGCGATGAGGATATTCAGCGCGGCCACGATGACGATGAGGGCGATGACGATGAAGGTGACCACCTGTTCGAGCTTGAGGGCGCGGAAAAGCTCGTGGTTCTGCTCCATCCAGTTGGTGGTCATGAAGCCCTTGCCTGCGGCCTTCTCGATTGCGCGGCCGATCTGCGGAGCGCGGTCCAGGTCGTCCACCTTGAAGCTGATAACGGAGAGCAGGTCGGGCTCGCTGAAGAGGCGCTGCGCATCGCTGAGGCGCATGAAGGCCACCGAAGCGTCGTACTGGTAAAAGCCGGAGTGGAAGATGCCGGCCACGCGGAAACGCTGGTACCGGGGAGCGAGGCCGAGCGGCGTCAGTTCGCCCTGGGGACTGGTGACGAGGACGCTGTCACCCACCTGCGCTCCGATCTGCTCGGCGATGTCCTTGCCGAGGACCAAGGCCGGATAAGGCGTATTCTCCGGAGTTTGGAGCGAGCCCTGATTTGAATCGGTACTAGGAATCTGGTTTGCGGCCTCCGGGTCAAGGTCTTTTGCCGAGCCGGAGGTGATCGTGTCCAGGATGTTGCTGACCGTCCGCTCCTGGACGGGGACGATGCCCTTGATAAGCGCGAAACCAGCGCGCGGCCCGCGCGAAACCAGCACTTGGCCGTAGATTCCAGGCGCGGCGGCGGTCACGTGGGGAACGCGGCGCATACGTTCCAGCAGCGGCTGCCAATCGCGAATGCCGTCCGACTCGACGCGCATCAAGTCCACCTGGGACGAGGCTCCGAGCAGCCGTACCTGGAGGTCGCGCCTCATGCCGTTGGTGATGGCCAGGGCGATAATGAGCGCAGCTACGCCCGAGGCCACGCCTGCGATGGAGATGGTGGTGACGATGCCCACCACGGCTTGCCGCCGCTTGGCTTTGAGGTACCGCGCTGCTACATAAAGCTCAAATCTCATTCAACCCGCCTCGCTTGCGGTTCCCTACTTCTCTTCCGCGGCAATCACCGTCTTGGCCACGCCCACAT
>Ga0182014_10001982_pt1 | contig 26474 bp, 23 predicted proteins | sample 612S2DmetaG_FD_120489 | JGI IMG/M metagenome (GOLD analysis project Ga0182014, IMG submission 120489) | Permafrost microbial communities from Stordalen Mire, Sweden - 612S2D metaG | ecosystem: Environmental > Terrestrial > Soil > Wetlands > Permafrost | place: Sweden: Stordalen | collected... | reverse complement strand
CCGACCAGGCCGTGGCCCAGGACGAGGCGGCCCTGGCTACGACCAAGACCGCCAACTCCCAGTCGCTGGCCCAGGCCGACCAGCAGCTCCAAGTGGCGCGCTCAACGCTCAGCACCGACCAGGCTCAGCTCCTTTCGGACGAGGCAAGGCTTTCTGCCGCCCAGCAGAAAGAGGCCGCCGATTGCGCGGCGGGCGGCTCGGCCGCGGCAGGCGCCCCGAGTTCTGGCACCGGGAGTTCTGGTACCGGGAGTTCTGGTACCGGGAGCACGGGGTCGGTCTGCTCGAGCGACGAGGCTCAGGTGGCCCAGGACCAGTCCACCGTCACCAGCGACACGCAGGCGGTAACCACCGACCAAGCGGCGGTGCAGTCGGACCGGGGAGACATCGCCTCGACCAAGACGAAGAACGGCCAGGCCACCCAGCAGGCCCAGGCCCAGCTGCTAACGGCGCAGCAGGATGTGCCCTCGACCAGGACCAAGGACACCCAATCGCTCCAGCAGGCCCAGGCCCAGCTCCTGGCTGCCCAGCAGGACGTCGCCTCGACCAGGACCAAGGACACCCAATCGCTCCAGCAGGCCCAGGCCCAGCTCGCCGCCGCCCAGCAGGACGCGGCCTCGGCCCAGACCAAGAACGGCGAGTCCACCCAGCAGGCCCAGGCCCAGCTCGTGGTCGCCCAGCAGGATGTGCCCTCGACCAACACCAAGAACGGGCAATCGCTGCAACAGGCCGAAAACCAGCTCGCCGCCGCCCAGCAGGACGTGTCTTCGACCAAGACCAAGGACAGCCAATCGCTCCAGCAGACCGAGGCCCTGCTCGCCGCCGCCCAGCAGGACGTGGCGTCGACCAAGACAAAGGACAGCCAGTCGCTCCAGCAGGCCCAGGCCCAGCTCGCCACCGCCCAGCAGGACGTGGCGTCGACCAAGACAAAGGACAGCCAATCGCTCCAGCAGACCGAGGCCCAGCTCGCCGTGGCCCAGGGCAATGTGGCCTCGACCAAGACCAAGAACGGCCAGTCCGCCCAGCAGGCCCAGGCCCAGCTCGCCGCCGCCCAGCAGGACGTGGCGTCGACCAACACCAAGAACGGCGAGACCACCCAGCAGGCTCAGGCCCAGCTGGCCGCCGCTCAAGCGGACGTGACCTCCACCAATACCAAGGACCAGCAATCCGCCCAGCAAGCCGAGGCCCAGCTCAACGCGGCCCGGCTCACTCTCTCCCAGGACGAATCGGCGCTGGCCGACGACCGGGACGACGCGGCCGTCGGGGCCACGGGCGGGAGCGGGGGCGGGAGCGGGGGCGCGAGCCCGACCTACACCTATCTCCCCCAGGTCGGCCATGTCGTCCGCCGAGGCCAGGAGCTGTTCGCCATCGACGGCCAGGAGAGCATCCTGTTCTATGGCAACGTCACCCCGTGGCGGGCATTTATGCCAGGCATGTCACCAGGGCCCGACGTGGCCGCCCTCAATACAAACCTGGACGCCCTCGGCTACGGCAAGGACCTCGGCGGCGACAGCTTCACGGCCGCCACCGAGGGGGCGGTCAAAGCTTTCCAGTCGGCTGACCAAATGCCCGTGACGGGCCAGATCGCCCTGGGGTCGGTGCTGTTCGAGCCGGGCACCGTCGAGGTCAACTCGGTCACTCCCACGCTCGGTTCCAGCCCTTCTGCCGGCCAAGCCGTCCTTCAAGTGACCCTCACCGCTCGTCAGGTCCAGATCGCCCTCGACGCCTCCCAGCAGTCCGACGTCGCCGTCGGCGACGCGGTGAGCATTGTCATGCCGGACAACTCGACCACGCCGGGCGTGGTCTCCTACGTCGGGACCATAGCCACCACTCCCTCCTCGCAGAACGGCGGCTCGGGCACGCCCACCATCAACGTCAACGTCACCCCCCTCGACCCGGCCGCCACCGGGAACCTGGACGACCTCCCCGTCAACGTCTGGATCACCGAAGCGAGCGTCCCCAGCGCCTACGTGGTCCAGGTGGACGCGCTCGTCGCCCTGTCCGGCGGTGGCTACGCGCTCGAGGTGGCCCCGGCCCACGGCGCCCACTACCTGGAGGCGGTTTCTCTCGGGTTGTTCGACGACGCTGATGGGCTTGTGCAGGTGACCGGCGCCGGTGTCCAGGCCGGCCAGAGGATCGTGGTGCCCCAGGTATGAGCGCGCCTCTGACGGGGCCGCTCCCGGGCCTGGTACCAGGTACGACTACGGCCGATGGCGCGGGGCCGCTCGTCCTGCAGCTCGAGGAGGTGACCAAGACTTACCCCGTCGAGCCCCCCGTCGAGGCGCTACGGGGGGTCAGCTTCAGCATCCACCAGGGGGAGCTGGTGGCCATTGTGGGGCCGTCGGGCTCGGGCAAGACGACTCTGCTCCACTTGATGGGCGCCCTCGACCGCCCGAGCAGCGGCAGGGTGCTGGTCACGGGCCTCGACGTGGCGATGCTGGCCGACAGGGAACTCTCGGCGTTGCGTGCCACCCGGATCGGCTTCGTCTTCCAGCAGTTCTTCCTGGCCGAGCACCAAAGCGTCCTCGACAACGTCGCCGACGGCCTCCTCTACGCCGGCGCCTCCCTCTTGGAGCGACGACAGGCTGCTTCCCGGGCACTCCTGCGAGTCGGCTTGGCCGACAAGCTGGGCTCGCTGCCGACCAAACTTTCGGGCGGGCAGCGCCAGCGGGTCGCCATCGCCAGAGCTATCGTCGGCCGCCCCGCCATAGTGCTGGCTGACGAGCCGACGGGCAACCTCGACTCCGCGGCGGGGGCATCGGTGCTCGAGCTGTTCGCCGAGCTCAACGCCCAGGGTTCCACCATCGCCGTGATCACCCACGACATGGGGGTGGCGGCCCGGACAAAGCGGGTAGTGCAGTTGCTCGACGGCCGAGTCGTCTCTGACGGCTCTCCCGGCCCTGGGCCTACTGCCACCGGGAGCCCATTTCATGAGTAACCCGACTCCCCCCGTACCAGCTCGTCTTCGCCTACGGGACCTGGCCCGCTTGTCGAGCGTCGGCATCCGGACGCGCAAGCTGCGCGCCGGCCTGTCCGCTCTCGGCATCGCCATCGGCGTCGCTGCCATCGTGGCCGTGCTCGGCCTCTCTGCCTCCTCGCAGGCGGGTTTGCTGGCCGAGATCAACGAGCTCGGGACCAACCTGCTCACCGTCACCAACGGTCAGACGCTTTTCGGGCAGACCGCTGAACTGCCCATTGACTCGCCCGGGATGATCGGGCGTATCGGGCCGGTGACCGACGTCCAGTACGTGGGAGCGCTGAGCAGCGCCAGCGTCTACAAGAGCCCGTTCGTCCCTTCGGTGGACACCAACGCGCTTTCCGTTGACGCCGCCAGCCTGGGGCTGCCCGGAGCAGTGGGGACGACGGTCGCTCAAGGGGCCTACCTGAACGCCGCCAACCAGAACGAGCCCGTAGCCGTCCTCGGCGCCGCCGCCGCTCAGCGCTTAGGGATCGACTACATCTACTCGGGGCAGCGCATCTGGCTCGGAGGGATGTGGTTCTACGTGGTCGGGATCCTCAACGCTGCGGTCCTGACGCCCGAGATCGACTCGGCCGTGCTAGTCGGCTTCCCCGCGGCGGAGACCTACCTCGGTTTTGACGGCCACCCCTCCGAGATCTACCTGCGCTGCGAAACGTCCCAGGTCAACGCCGTCTACTCAGTGCTGGCCAACGCGGCCAACCCCGAAGCTCCCAACGAGGTCGACGTCGCCCAGCCCTCAGAGGCTCTGACCGCCGAGGCGGACGCCAAGGCCGCTCTGAACACCCTGTTCCTCGGCCTGGGGGCGGTGTCCTTGCTGGTCGGCGCCGTCGGCGTGGCCAACATCATGATCATCTCGGTGCTTGAGCGACGCTCCGAGATAGGGCTGCGACGGGCGCTCGGCGCCACCAAGGGCCATATACGTCTCCAGTTCATGTCAGAGGCGGTGCTGCTCTCGCTACTGGGCGGGGCTGTCGGGGTGGCCGTCGGCGCCCTCGCCACGGCCATCTACGCCTCGACACAGCCGGGTTGGCTCGTAGTCGTGCCCCCGCTCGCCTGGGCCGGCGGCTTCGGGGCAGCTCTCCTCATCGGTGCCGTAGCCGGCCTGATGCCGGCCCTCCGAGCAGCCCGGATGTCGCCCACCGAAGCGCTGTGGAGCATCTGAGCCCGGACCTCGCCCACCGAAATACTGGGGAGCGTGGAGCGCACGCCGGAGCGGGACAGGCTCCGGCATAAGAGTGGCCTCGCTCAGGTAGCCTTAGCCCATGCCGGTCCTCGGCTCCGGCCTCTCCGCCTTCCCGGTACTGGCCGCCGGGGGGGGCCACTGGACTGACGTCCTGGCCCAGCCGTGGTTGGCGGCCGCCGGTGCGGTGTGCGCCATCGCCGCCATTGTCTGGGCCCGGGCTGCCGCCCGGCTGGCCCGCGCCGCCCGGCGCATCGAAGCCGAGACGCTCGCTTCGGGGACGAGTTCCGAGGCGGCCAACCTGGCCCGCAGCGGGTTCAACAAGGACCTCCATGCCGCCATCCTTTATGCCGTCCTGGCCGCCGGCCTGGTGCTGGCGTCGTTCTCCACGTCCGCCTGGTTCGAGGTCCTCCTGCTCGGCGTCACCGTGCCCGCCGTGTTCTCGCTGCGCTACGCGCCCCGTTTCCTGGCCGAGGCCCGCCTGGCCGAGCAGAGGTCACGCCTGGAGAGGCGGGCCGAAGAAGTACTGGCCCAAGAGGACTTGGCCCCCCGGCGTTGGGCTGCCCGCCTGGCCCCCGAAACCCTTCCCACATATGAAGGTTTTGATATCGGGTGGGTCTACGAGCCCGGGACCGGGATGATGGCCGGTGATTTCTACGATGTTTTCCCCACCAGCCCCGACCGGCTGGCCGTCGTTATCGGCGATGTGGCCGGCCACGGGATCGAACCGTCCATTACCGCCTTTCAGGTCAAGCACGTGCTCCGCATTTTCCTGCGCCAGTACCGCGACCCCGCTCAGGCCCTGGAGGAGCTCAACAAGACGCTCTCCACCCTGGGCCGGCCCGAGGACATGGTCTCGTGCTGCATCGTGATCTTCGACACTGAGGCGGCCACCATGCGCCACGCCTCAGCCGGCCACCCCCCTGCATTTGTGTGGCAACGCGGCGACATGCGGCCGCTGCGGGCCACGGGGCCCTTGTTGGCCCTCGACCCCAACGCCACCTACTTTTCCCGCGACCTGCCTCTCGAGGTCGGCGACCTCGTGGTCATCTACACCGACGGCCTGACCGAAGCACGCTCGGGAGGCCAGCTTTTCGGTGAGGACAGGGTGGCCCACATCATCCGGCGCGACCCCGGCCAGGATACCAACATCGTCTGCAAGACCCTGCTCGAAGCGGCCCGTGACTTTTCGTCGCCCCTGGCCGATGACGTCGCCATCATAGCGATCCGCAGGGTCTGAAGCCCTGGAGCGCTCAGCTGGCGCGGCGCCGGGCCCGCAGTTTGAGCGGCGTGGGGCCGAAGCCGAAGTGCTCGCGGATGGACCGCTCGAGATAGCGCAGGTAACTCGGCGGGATTTGCTTGGACGTGAAGAGCGTGAACGTGGGCGGGTCGGTCGCTCCTTGCGTGGCGTACAGGACGCGGGCACCGTGGGGCGCGGGTTGGGCCGCCTGAGCGGCCGCCAGGGCACGGTTGAGCGACGCCGTGGGCACCCTTTTGCGGTAAGCCTCGACCGCGTTGACGAGGGCGGGGTACAAGCGATGGGCACCGCGTCCCGTCTTGGCGCTGATCTCCATGGCCGGGGCGTAGGACACGAACCCGAGCATGTCGGCCACTTGCGCCCGCACTTTCTCCTTGGCCTCGTTGTCCAGCAAGTCCCACTTGTTGAGCACGACGACGATGGGGTTGCCGGCGGCATCGACCCTTTCGGCCAGGCGCTGGTCCTGGCGTGTCACCCCGTCGGAGGCATCGATGACGAGCAGCGCCAGGGTGGCCAGGTCTATGGCCTTCAGTGCCCGCACCATCGAGTAGTACTCGGCCCCCTCGGCCTCCCGGGCGTGGCGGCGCATGCCGGCCGTGTCTATGAACCGGACCGGGCCATCCGCCGTCTCGACCAGGGTGTCGATAGTGTCGCGAGTGGTGCCGGGCATGTCGTGCACGATCGAGCGCTCATCGCCGATCAGGCGGTTGAAAAGAGTCGATTTGCCCACGTTGGGCCGCCCGACGATGGCTACCGAGATCGGTCCGTCCTCGCCGTCCCGGCCGAATACGCCGCCCTCGCCGTCCCGGCCAGCTCCCACGTCCCGGCCGTCTCCCACGTCCAGGCCGGCTCGGGCGTCCAAGCGGGCTCGGGCGTCCTCGTCGTGGACATCGAGCCCTACGCTCTCGTAGCCGTCGCCGGGCCCGCCCCCGTCGCCCTCGTCGTCCTTATCGATGGCGAAGTCCCGCTCACGGCCGGCTTGGCCCCAAGCGGGCCGGCGTTGGTCGGGCAAGGGGGGCAGCTGGTCCACGACCGCGTCCAGGAGGTCGCCGGTGCCCCGCCCGTGAAGGGCCGAGACCGGCCACGGAGCGGTGAAGCCCAGGGCCATGAACTCCCAGATGTCGGCCTGGCGGGCCTCGCTGTCGACCTTGTTGACGGCCAGTACCACAGGCCGGCCTGCCCGCACGAGCAGGCGTCCCACCTCGGCGTCCTCCGCCGTGGGGCCTACGGTGACGTCCACCACGAAGATCACGACATCGGCCTCACGGACCGCCCGCTCGGCCTGGGCAGAGACGAGCTTGTCCAGAGCCAGGCCGCCTATCTGCCACCCGCCCGTGTCGACCAAAGTGAACTCCCGGCCCGCCCACTCCGACTCCAGGGCCTTGCGGTCGCGAGTAACGCCCGGGCTCTCTTCGACGATCGTCACCCGCCGGCCCACTATCCGGTTGACCAACGTCGACTTGCCCACATTGGGCCGTCCCACGACGGCCACGACGGGAAGTCCGGAGCTGGTCATCTGGCCAGCACCATTTCGGCCGCCGGGGCCAATGCCCGGCGCAGGGACGCTCCGTCAGCCGGCACCACTTCCACGGGGCGGGGCAGGTCCTCCAGCGCCGTCCCGTCCAGGAACCGCCCCCCGGACAGACAGCTGTCAGGGACGAGGTAGCGCCGGCCTTCGGGCCGGCCGGCCAGCACGGCGGCCAGGTCCACCCCGGTCAGTAGACCGGCGACACCGATGTTGCCCCCGAAAAACTCGTTGCGCACGGCCACGACCTCGATGTCACCGGGGAGCGACGACACCAGGGGCCGGAGCACCCGGGCCCCGTACTCGCCCGTCAGCACGGTGGCCCCGGCATCCCGCCGAGGCAGGAACGACACCGTCCCTGGCGCCCGGGGAGCCCGGTAACCCAGGGCCGGAGCCCCCTCGACGGAACGGAAGAACCCGCTTGGCCCTTCTTCTCCGTCATCTTCTTCTCCGGCGAGGCGCCCGCCGCGCCCCGAGAAAGCGGCCTCGAACCTCCGGGCCATGCCCACGCCGTTGTCGTGCTGGGCCACCGCGCCATAGGTCTCCAGGGCCGGGAAGGGACGGTCGGCCAGGAGGTAGTACTCGTCGGAGGCGTAGACCAGGCGCCGTCCCACGCAGGCCAGGAAGATCTCCTGCCACTCCTCCACCAGGTCCACCGCAGTCGCGGCCTCGGCACCGCTGTGGGGGCGCATGGTCTCCTCGTGGTTGAACCGGCTCACGCCCAGGGGGACAAAAGCCACACTGGCGAGCTCCGGGTACTCGTCCAGGACCCCGGCCATCGTGGCCTCCAGGATCTCCGCGTCGTTGACCCCAGGGCACACGACGACCTGCCCGTGGACCTCGACCCCTCCGTCCAACAGGGCTCGCAACCAACGCAGGCTGGTCGCGCCCCGCCGGTTGCGCAGCATCCGGGCGCGCACCTCGGGGTCGGTGGCATGGATGGACACGAACAGCGGTGAGAGGCCCTCGGTCAGGACGCGTTCGAGGTCGGCTTCGGTAAAGCGCGTCAAGGTGGTGAAGTTCCCGTAAAGGAACGAGAGGCGGTAGTCGTCGTCCCGCACGTACAGGCTCTTGCGCATACCTTTGGGCAGCTGGTGGATGAAGCAGAACTCGCAATGGTTGTCGCACGTGCGGACCTGGTCGAACAGGGCGGCATCGACTTCCATGCCCAATGGCTCGCCGCCCTCGCGCTCGACCTCCAGCGACAGCTCTACGCCCCCGCGGCTGACCTCGAGGGCCAGGGTCTCCTGGTCCGTCAGCAGGTGGTACTCGATGATGTCTCGGGGCAGTTGGCCGTCCAGGGCGACAAGCTCGTCGCCGGGGAGGACGCCCGCCCGGTCCGCCGGTGACCCAGAAGCCACCGCGACCACTCTCGGCAGGGCCATGGCCCGTCCCAGGATAGACGGTCTAGCGGTAGCTTGGACGTGCCGTGAGAGTCGAAAAGGTCTTGCTCGCCTCGCCGAGGGGCTTTTGCGCCGGCGTGGAGATGGCCATCAAGGCCCTCGCATGGATGGTGCGGGTGTTCGAACCGCCGGTCTACTGCTACCACGAGATCGTCCACAACCAGGTCGTGGTCGACCGCTTCCGCCAGCTCGGGGTCGTTTTTGTAGACGATGTGAGCGAGGTCCCGCCGGGGCGGCCTCTCATGCTCTCGGCCCATGGTTCGGCCCCCGATGTAGTTGCGGCGGCCCGGGCCAATGGTGGCGCCGTAGTCGATGCCGTCTGTCCATTAGTCACCAAGGTCCACCACGAGGTGAAGCTGCGGGCCTCCAAGGGCTACTCGATCGTCTATGTCGGCCACGAGGGCCACGAGGAAGCTGTCGGCACGATTGCAGTCGCCCCCGATGCCATCCACCGCGTCGAAAGCGTGGCCGAGCTGATGGCCCTGCCCGAGCCGGAGGGCCCCGTGGCCTTCCTGGCTCAGACGACCCTGGCCATCGACGAGTGGCGGAGCATCCTGGGAGCGGCCCAGGCGCGCTGGCCCGATCTCTGGGTCCCAGGACGCAGCGACCTGTGCTTCGCCACCACCAACCGCCAGGCCGCGCTGCGGGCGATAGCAGCCCGTTGCGACACCATGGTCGTCATCGGCAGCGCCAATTCCTCCAACACTCTGGCCCTGGTGCGCACGGCCAAGTCGGCCGGCTGCCCCCGGGCCCTGCGCGTCAACACTGCCGCCGAGCTCCCCGACGACCTGTCCGGGGTGGTAGGTGTCATCGCCGGAGCTTCCGCGCCCGAGTCCCTGGTGGAAGAGGTCTTGCGCCGCCTCGCCCCCATCGAGGGGACCGAAGAAGTGCGGGCGGTGCCCGAGGACGAGTACTTTCCCCTCCCCCGAGAGCTGCGAGAAGTGCTGAGAGGCGTCGCCGCGGTGATCGGGGCCGTCGCTTTCGCACCGCCGCCGCCGACGGGGGCGCCGGACGGCCCGGAGGCCTCGGTGGACGGGCGCGACCTGTCGGCGGCCCAGGTCCTGGCCGCTTTGGGCTGAGCCGGCCATAGCTGAGCCGGTCATACGTGGGCCGGCCGTAACCGTAATGAGCAAAGGAAGGTCGATATGGGCACAGAAGAAATGGGCACAGAAGAAATGGGCACAGAAGAAATGGGCATAGCAACAGCACCCTTCGGGCGCACCGGTCACCAGAGCACACGGGCCCTGTTCGGGGCGGCCGCGCTTTCGTCCGCCACCCAGGCGGAGGCGGACCGGGTCTTCGACGTCATCATGAAGGCCGGCGTCAACCACATCGACGTGGCCGCCAGCTACGGGGATGCCGAACTGCGGGTCCGGCCCTGGTTGGAACGAGCGCCCGGACATTTCTTCCTCGCCACCAAGACGGGCGAGCGCCGGGCGGCGGCGGCCCGGACCGAACTGGAGCGTTCGTTGGTGCGCCTCGGTACCGACCATGTGGACCTGTGGCAGTTCCATAACCTGGTCGACCCCATCGACTGGGACACCGCCCTGAGCACGGGAGGCGTCCTGGAGGCGGCCATCGCCGCCCGCGACGAGGGGCTGGTGCGCTTCATCGGCGTCACCGGCCACGGGGCCCAGGTGGCGGCGACGCACCGCCGGTCTCTGGAGCGCTTCGATTTCGACTCGGTGCTCCTGCCCTTCAACTACCTCACCATGCGCAACGAGTACTACGCCACCAACTTCACTGCCCTCCTCGCCACCTGCACCGAGCGCAACGTGGCTGTGCAGACCATAAAATCGTGCGCCGCCGCGCCCTGGGGCAACCGTCCTCACACGCGCTCACCCTGGTACGCCCCGCTCGAGGAGCAGGGCGACATCGAGCTGGCGGTGTGGTGGGCCATGGGCCAGCCCGGCGTCTTCTTGAACACCATGGCCGACACCGACCTGTTGCCGCTCTTCTTGGACGCCGCGGCCCGCTTCTCGCAACGGCCCACCGACGAGGAGATGCAGGCCCTGCTGGAACGTCGACAGATGGAGCCGCTCTTCGTTTAGCCCGACGCCTAGCCCCGTTTAGCCCCGTTTAGCCCGCCAGATCGCGGGCCTGGTCGAAGACCGTCTGCATTTCGGTGCGCAGGCGCTCGGTGAGCGCGGTGACGGCGCTGCGGGGCACGCGCCCTGAGGTGGGCGGCGGGGAGGGCCAGATCGGTTTGCCGATGACCAGGGCCACCCGGGCCGGCCGCACCCACTTGACGCCCGGTGGCATCGAGCGGTCGCTCCCGCCTATGCCGACGGGCACGATCGGTACGTTGGCCCGTAGGGCCACGAAGGCCGGACCGGCGAACAGCGGCTCGACCACCGGCCCCGAGCGGCGGGTGCCCTCAGGGAACAGGACTACCGGTTCGCCCCCGGCCAGGGCCCGCTCGCACATGACGAGCGCCTCCCGGTCGGGCGTGCCCCGCCGGACAGGGAACCCGCCCAGGGAGCCGAACAACCGGGCCGACCAGGCTCGGGAGAAGACCTCCTCCTTGGCCATGAACCGCAAACGGCGGGTGGTGACGTAGGCGGCCAGAAGGGTGTCTATGTAAGAGCGGTGGACGGGGGCGAGTATGTAAGGGACCGTCTGGGGCAGGTTCTCGCGGCCCACCACGTTGGCCCTCCACATGAGCCAGCACGGTGGGAACATCACCGTCCAGGCGAAGTGGTACCACGCCAGTTCGCCCCGTGTCGGAGGGTGGACAACGGCCACGTCCCGAGGGGGGGCCGGCTCCGCTTCGGGCTCCGCTTCGGGCGCCGCCTGGTCCGGCGCAGGCTCGCTGCTCACGCCGGGCCCCTCAAACCAGTCCGGCCTCGCCGGCGAGGCGTAGCACCAGTTCGACCACCTCGTCCACGGTGCTCGTGGTCGTGTCCACCACGACGGCGTCGGGGGCTATGGCCAAGGGGGCGACCGGGCGGGTGGAGTCGATATGGTCGCGCCGGGCTATGTCGGCGGCCACATCGTCGTAGTGCATGTCGAGCATCTCCTGGCTCCGCCGCTGCGCCCTCTCCTCGTCACTTGCGGTCATGTAGATCTTTACTGGAGCTTCAGGGAAGACGACGGTACCGATGTCGCGTCCTTCGACCACCCCCGAGCCGTTGACCTCGGCCCATTCCCTCTGGCGGCGGACAAGCTCTCTGCGCACCCCGGGGTTGGCGGCGACGACGCTCACGGCCCGAGTGACCTCGGGGCTGCGCACCTCTATGGTGGCGTCGACCCCGTCGACGAGGACCCGGTCGGTCACTTTTAGGCTGAGGTCGACCGTCAGTTTGGCCACGTCGGCGGCGTCTTCAGGGTCGACGCCCCGGCGCATGGCGGCGAAGGCAACGGCACGGTACATGGCCCCGGTATCGAGGTAGGGCATCCCCAACCGGGCCGCGACCGCCCTGGCCACGGTGGACTTCCCACTGCCCGCGGGCCCGTCGATGGCAATCACTTTCTTACCTACCGGCTTTAGGTGAGGCACCGGAACATGTCCTCCTCGAAGCTCGGATAGCTGGTGGCCGTGGCGTCCCAACCCTTGACCGTCACCGGCCCGCCAGCGCAGAGAGCGGCGACGGCGGCAGCCATAGCGATCCGGTGGTCACCGTACGAATCGACCGTACCACCAGAAAGGGGGGCCCCCGCACGCCCGGTGACGACTATCCCGTCCGCCCGGGGCTCGGCCCCGACGCCCAGAGCGTGCAGGAGGGCGACGGTGGTGGCGACCCGGTCGGTCTCCTTCACCCTCAGCTCGGCCGCATCGGCGAAGGTGGTCGTGCCCTCGGCCAGGGCCGCCGCCACGCACAGGACCGGGATCTCGTCGATGAGCGAGGGGACTTCGGCCCCGCCCACATGCGTGGCCACCAGAGGGCCGGCCTGCACATGGATGTCCGCGGTGTGGCGGACGGGGTCCTCGTTCAGCAGTTCCACCCGGGCTCCCATGCGCACCAGGACGTCCAGGAAGCCGGCCCTCCCCCGGCCCACATAGACGTCCTCCAGCACCACGTCGCTGCCCGGGACGGTGCAGGCGGCGACAGCCCAGAAGGCGGCCTGGGACGGGTCGGCGGGGACGTCGATGTCGCCCGCCTGGAGCGGGCCGGGCGACAGGACCACGCTGGCCCCTTGGCCGGCGCTGCGCACCTCGATGGCGGCGCCCGCGGCGGCCAGCATTTCTTCGGTGTGGGCCCGAGTGGGCACCCCTTCGTGGACCGTCGTGGGGCCATCGGCGCCCAAGCCGGCCAGTAGCACCGCCGACTTCACCTGAGCGCTGGGCACCGGCAGACGGTACTCGGTCCCGTGCAGGCCCCCGCCCCGCACGACCAGAGGAGGCAGGCTGCCCTGGTGGCGGCCGTCGACTCGCGCCCCCATGAGCCGGAGCGGGACCGCCACCCTGTCCATGGGCCGGCGGGCGATGGACGAGTCGCCCTCTAGGACCGTCAGGCCGTCGATGTTGGCCACGAAGCCGGCCAGCAAGCGGATGCCGGTGCCCGAGTTGCCCACATCGATGACCGCCTCGGGCTCGTGCAGGCGGGACTGGCCGCCGTCGATGTAGATCTCGCCCTGAGCCGACTTGTCCGCCCCCGCCCCCAGGGCCTGCACGGCCTCCAGGGTGTGGCGCACGTCGTCTCCGTTGGACAGCCCTCGGATGCGGGACCGGCCTTCGGCCCGGGCGCCTATGAGCAGGGCCCGGTGGGAAATGGACTTGTCGCCCGGAGCGCGGAGCCTCCCCGTCAGGGGCCGCTCGCCGGCCGGTTCGACCCGGAGCTGCCGGGGCACCGTCATGACGTCGGGGCCTCCTGCTCGAGCCGGCGCATGTAGGTCCGGTACCCCCGGTCAGCCAAGGCGGCATGCACGGTTTCCTCGGCGCTGGCGTCCACTATCAGCACCATCACGCCCCGGTCGCCCTCGGCGGAGTGGACGATCTCGAGGTCGAAGATATTGACCCCCAGACCACCCAGAAGCGTGCTGACCTCGGCGATGACCCCGGGACGGTCGGGGACGGGCAAGCGCACTTCGGTGGCCCGTTGGAGCGACGGTGCGCCGGTCGGGAGGTTGACCCGCCCCTCGCGGGCGCGCTCGAGGACCTGGAGAAGGCCGTCCCGGTCACCGGCGGCGACTACGGCCCGCAGCTTGTCGAGGATGCCGGTGAGCCGGTCGAGGGTCGACAGGATCGCCTCCCGGTTGGCGGCCATGACGTCGGGCCAGATATCCGGGTGCCCGGCGGCGATCCTGGTCATGTCCCGGAACCCCCCGGCGGCCATGCGGAGCAGGGTGGGGTCCGAAGCGGCGGCGTCCGCGGCCAGGTTCATGAGAGCGGCGGCCGTGAGATGGGGCGTGTGGGAGACCAGGGCGACCAGTTCGTCGTGGCGGCGGGGCTCCACGGCTACCGGGTTGGCGCCCAACAGGCGCACGATCGACTGGACCTGCGAGTAGGCGTCCCCCGACGTCTGTTCGCTCGGGGTCAGCACCCAGGTGGCCCCGAGGAACATCTCTGGGTCGGCGCCATCGACCCCTTCTTGTTCCGAGCCGGCCATCGGATGGCCCCCGACGAAACGGGGGTGCCTGACGGCGTTGACGATGCCCTCCTTGGTGCCCGCTACGTCGCTGACCACCCTCATGTCCGGCCGACCGGGCCCAGGCTTGCTGTCCTGTTGGGAAAGCACGGCCGTGGCGATGGCGGCCACCGCCCCGGCGGGCACAGCGATGAATGTGACGGCGGCGTCGTGGTCCACCCCCACCTGGTCGATGGCGCCGAGCTCTACGGCCCGCTGCGCTCTGGCCGTGTCCCGGTCGGTCCCGCTCACCCACCAGCCCTGCCGGCGCAACGCCATACCTATGGAACCGCCGATGAGCCCTGTCCCGATCACGGCCGCCCGGGGCCTCTCCCCCGCCGGCCCGTTATTCGGGAAGGTCATCTCGTAGGCCCCGAGCGCCCTCCAGGTAGACGTGGTGCAGTCGGTCGGCCGCCGTCTCAACGTGCATCAAGACTCGGACACAACGGGGCTGCATCCCCTCGATGTCCAGCTCTCGAGCGCACAAGAGCGGGACGTCACCGAAGCCGATTTGGCGGGCGGCGGCGGCCGGGAACATCGAATGGATGTCGTCGGTGGCCGTGAAAAGTACGGAAATGATGTCCTGATGGTCGAGGCCATTGGCATTGACCATGGCCTGCACCAGGGCGATGGTGCGCGTTGTCACCTGCTTGGCGTCGTCCTCGTCCACGGTGGTGGCGCCGCGCAGGGCCCGGACGCGCCGGGGCGGCGCGGGCGTGAACACCGGCTTGGCCACCTCACCGGGCCCAGAGGAGGGAGATGCAAACGAGGCAGAGAGCGGGGAGTCTGACATGCACAGGCCACGATAGTGACCGCGGACGGCGAGCCACACGGGCTGGGCCGGGACCGGGCGAGGGCGAAGGCCTCACGTCCCGCTCCGGGCCGATCGGGCGGTGAGGCGCCTGGGACGCTTGCGGGCGGGGCCGGGGCTGCTGGCCGCCTCCCACAAGAGCCGGATCTCGCCGGCGCTGAGGTGGCGCCACTCGGCGCTGGCCAGGTCCGGGGCCGAGACCGGCCCTATCCGGGTGCGGACCAGCCTGCGCACCGGGTGGCCGACGGCCTCGCACATGCGTCGGACCTGGCGGTTACGCCCTTCATGGATGGTCACCCGCGCCGAACCGGGGCCCAGTGAGGAAACCTTGGCCGGCGCCGTCATCCCGTCGTCCAGAAGCACGCCGCGGCGCAGCCGTCCGAGCTCGTCGCGCGACAGCGTGCCCTCGACCTCGACCACGTACTCCTTCATTACCCCGAAGCTCGGGTGGGTGAGCTTGTAGGCAAGGTCCCCGTCGTTGGTCAGCACGATCAGCCCCTCGGACGAAATGTCCAGCCTCCCCACCGGGTAGACCCGGGGTTCGGCCGGGACCAGCGCCGTGACCGTAGGTCGGCCCTGAGGGTCCGAGGCGGTGCAGATGACCCCCACCGGCTTGTTGACCAGGTAGTACGCCAAGCCCTCGCGCCCGGGTACCGGGATGCCATCGACGGCGATCACTTCGCGGGCGCCGTCGGCCCGCTGGCCGAGCTGGGCCACCACGCCGTTCACCGTCACCCGCCCGTCGGCGATCATCTCCTCGCACACGCGGCGACTGCCCAGGCCCGCCTTGGCCAAGACCTTTTGCAGCCGCTCCGGCTCGCCCGCAGCACTCTCAGCGGTCGGCTGCAAGTCCTGGTCGCTCATACCCTTGTCGCCCGGCCGGCCTCGCTCGGCGTAGAGGCCAGAGCCCGGCCCGGCATGGACGTGCCCGTCCCTCGGCGATCACCAGGCTGCACGCCCGGAGCATAACGGGGAGCAGCCCGCTTGCCGCGTCGACGCGCCGCAGGACCCGTCTTTCGCGCGTTAGCGATATATCGCGATATAGTGCTACGCAGTAGTTACACCAGACGTTGGAAAGGAACCGACATGCATTCTCACGAACATTTTGACGAAGGCCCCGAGTGGTACCCAGGCCGGCGCGGCCAGCGCGGGCGCGGATGGGGCGGGCCTCCTTGGGCCGGGCCTGGCGATGGGCCGGGCGACCCTGAGGGCCAACATGGCGGCCCGGTAGGTCCGGGCGGCGTCCCAGGGCCCAACCGGATGTGGTTTGCCGGTGGCCCCATGGGGCCCTGGGCCGGTGGCGGCCGGGGCGGCGGGCGGTACGGAGGCGGGCGGCCTTGGGGCCGGGCGCGGCGGGGAGACGTCCGTAGCGCCATCCTGGCCCTGCTGGCCGAGCGGCCTATGCACGGGTACGAGATCATCGCCGAGCTGTCCGAGCGCACCGAAGGCCTGTGGCGGCCGAGCCCGGGGTCCATCTACCCCACTCTCCAGCTGCTCGAGGACGAGGGGCTCATCAGCATGCAGTCCGACGACGCCGGGGGCAAGAAGCGCTTCTCGCTGACAGAAGAGGGCAAAGTTGCCGCGGCCGAGGTGGCCAAAGGCCAGGCCCCTTGGGAGCAGGTGGCCGCCGGTGCCCCCGCCGGGGCTCGCGCTCTGCGCCACGCCATGGGCCGGCTCATGCCGGTCGTGGGCCAGGTGGCAATGACCGGAGGTCTCCGGGAGTACGAGGAAGCCGCCAAGATCCTGGACGAGGCTCGCCGGCGGCTCTACGCCGTATTGGCCGGCGACCAGGTCCGGGCGACCTCCTCCGGCCCGCCCGAGGGCCAACCGGGGGACTCGCCGGCCTCGTAACCTCAAACCACCCGCCTATCGCAGTGCCGGCCTACCGCAGTGCCGGCCAGCCAAAGGCGGGTCGGCCCGGGATTGTTCAGCCCGAGCGCAGGCCCTGTTCCAGGGCGTCCATGATCTCGGGGCCGGGGACGAAGTCCCCCAGCGGGGGCAGGTCCTCGGTCCTGTCCAGGCCCAGGCGCTCCAGCAACATCGAGCTGGTGCCATAGAGCACCGCCTGTCCCGGTCCCGGGTCGCGGGCCACCTCGCAGACGTACCCGCGCTGGCACAACGTGCGCAGGACGGCATCGGCGTTGACGCCCCTGATGGCAGCCACCTGGGCCCGGGAAATCGGTTGCTTGTACGCAACTATCGCCAGTGTCTCGAGGGCCGCGGCCGAAAGCCGGGCCGTCTGGCCCTCGAGCACAAAACGCTCTATGTACGGCGCCAGCTCGGGATGGCTCTGGAACCGGTAGCCACCCGCCACCTTGACCAGGACGAAACCCCTCTGCTCGCGCTCGTACGACCTAGCCAGCTCGTCGCACAGACCTTCGACCTGAGACGGCGCCACTTCCAGAAGTTGCGCCAGCATGCTTGGCTCGACCGGCGAGTCAGCCACCATGAGGACGGCTTCGATGGCCCGCCGTTGCTCTAGGAAACGGTCGGCCAGGTGGTCAAGGTGCCCGAGATCCTCGACGGCCCCGAGATCCTGGACAACAAGGTCCTCGTGCCTGTCCGGGCTCGGCGCCGCGTGGCCGTCCGGGCTCGGCGCCGCGTGGCCGTCCGGGCTCGGGGCCGAGTGATCGTCCGGGCGCGGGGCCGAGTGATCGTCCGGTGCCATCTAGCCCTCGTACTCGTCGACGGCGGACATGTCGGCCCCGGCCAGCACGGGCACGGGCACGGGCGCCTCGTCCCAGGCGGCGGGGGCAAGAACGAGCACCTCGTCATCGCCTGCCAGGCCCAACCAGTTGACCCTGAGCTCTCCCAGGCGTTCAGCCTGCTCCAGGTCGACGGCGCCCCGCTTGCACAGCTCTAGCAGGGCGAGGAAGCAAACGATGATCTCCAGCGGCTCGACCAGCCCCTCTATGAGCCTCCTGAAAGTGGTACGGCCCTCCCGGGGCAACCGGGCCACCAGTTGCTCGAGCGTTTCGGCGACGCTGGCCCGGATGGGAGCTACGTGGTCGGTGTTGACCTTGGGCACCGGCTTGGGAGCGAGCAACCTGGCCAGGGCGTCGTGCAACCGGCCCGGCGTCACCCCTTCGAGCAGGTCCGGCGCCAGGCCCAAGAACCGCTCTTCCAGGCCAGCTCGGCGGGGCACGGACAGGTCGGCGCTGTCCATCAGCCGCGAAAGGGCCAGCGACGCGTCCTTGAACGTTTTGCATTCGAGCAGGCGGGCCAGGAGCAGGTCCCGTTCCTCCCACAGCGCCAGCTCCTCCTCGCCTTCAGCCGAGGTGCCCGGTAGGAGGCGCCGCGCTTTGAGCTCGAGCAGCACGGCCGCGGTCAGTAGGAACTCCGTGGCCACCGAGAGGTCAAGGGCTTGCATGCCCTCGATGGTGGCGACGTACTCGTCCACGATCGAAGAGAGGGAAAGCTCCCAGATGTCGACCTGGTCCTTTGTCACCAGGTGCAACAGCAGGTCGAACGGGCCCTCGAAGACCGCCGTGCTCACCTGGTAGCCCACCTCGTCCAGACTACCGGTGGGCCCTACGGCGATGCGGGATACCTAATGCCAGAAAGGCCCTACCCCGCATTAGGTACCCTCCTTGTCGTGAACGGCCAACACCATGACGATCAGCCCAATGCCGCGAAGACCAAAGCGGTCTTGTCCGGGATCCAGCCCACAGGGGCCGTGCACCTGGGCAACTACCTCGGGGCGCTGCGCTGGTGGGTGGACTTCCAAGATCGTTACAACGCCTTCTACTGCGTCGTGGACCTCCATGCGCTGACGGTGCCCGGCGACCCGGCTGAGCTTTCTCGAGCCACCCTCACCATGGCGACCCTGCTCATGGCGGCCGGGCTGGGCCCGGAGCGGTGCACGCTGTTCGTACAAAGCCACGTCCATGAGCACGCCGAGCTGGCCTGGCTCCTCGAGTGCACCGCCAGCATGGGCGAGCTTTCCCGCATGACCCAGTTCAAGGACAAATCGAGCAAAGAGTCCGAGGAATCGGCCCGGGTGGGCCTGTTCGCCTACCCGGTGCTGATGGCAGCCGACATCTTGTTGTACCAGGCCGACCTCGTACCGGTAGGCGACGACCAGCGCCAGCACCTGGAGCTCACCCGGGACCTGGCCCAGCGTTGGAACGCCCGCTACGGCGAGACCTTCACCGTGCCCGAGGCGGCCATACCGCCGGCCGGCGGAGGCGCCAGGATCATGGACTTGCAGGACCCCGTCCACAAGATGTCCAAATCGTCGGCCTCCGACGCCGGTCTCATCTCCTTGTTCGACGACCCCAAGGTCATCGAGCGCAAGATAAAGCGGGCCGTGACCGATCTCGACCCCCCCGGACCGGGTGCCGTGCGCTGGGGCCCGCAGGCAAAACCGGGCGTCTCCAACCTGCTCGAGCTCCTGGCCACCCTGCGGGGCGGCAAGCCGGACGACATTGCCGCCGGTTATGAGAGCTACGGCAAATTGAAGTCCGACGCCGCCGAAGCCGTTCTCGAGCTCGTGGTGCCCCTCCAGGAGCGCTACCGGGAACTGGCAAGGGACCCCGGGGCCGTCCGGTCCGTCCTGGCTGTAGGGGCCAGCCGCGCCGGCGAGGTGGCGGCCAGGACGATGGACGCCGCCCGTTCGGCGATCGGCCTTCTGCCGCGCTAGCTGGCGCCCGTGGGCTCGTTTAGCATTTGCCCTGGTGCGCCGCGCTTTTGTCGATGCCCTACGGCTGTGCCTCGCGGCTGGTCTCGCCGCGCTGGCAACGACAACCGGCTCGGTAGCCGCGGCCGTTTTCGCGACCGGCGCGGCACCGGCGTGGGCGGCGGCCACGACCATCTCCGCCACGGGGCCCAGCGCTTGCGCCCCGGGCCCGTTCTCGCCGTCCCGGGGCTTTCGTGTCGCCCTCTTCGCGTCGGGCTTCCCTACTGACCAACCGCCACCGACTGCGCCGGTCGGGCCCGGTCCGACTGCGCCGGTCGCACCGGCGTGCGCCGGGGCCGAAGCGCCCGCTTTCAGCCCTCGCGACCAGGCCTACGTAGGAGATTTCTACACCGGGACGATCTACGTCCTGTCCCGCTCCGGAGGCGTCGCGGCAGACGCCACGCAGCTGCCCGATGCCCACTTCGGCGCCTTCGACTTGGCTTCGCTCAGCTTCGGGTGGGGTGGTGTCCTCTATGCCAGCCTGTGGGGGCCCGGGCAACGCGCCGCTCAACCCGAGCTGGTGGAACTGGACCCTGTCACCGGGGCCGAGGTCCGCATCATCGCCCGCGCCGCCGACGGGCTCGCCGGCTGCCCGGGGCGGGCGGTGGCCGACCCGCTCGACGGTTACCTTTTCGTGCCGGGCAACTGCTACCGGGGGGCTTTCTCAGGCGGCGCCATAGACAGGATCTCGAGCCCTGGCAGCGCAAATCCGGATGTCTCGACTTTCGCCCGAGTTCCCGAACCTGTGAGCGGGCTGACCTTCGCGTCTGACGGGGCTCTGTACGCCGAGACGGGCCCCGGCACCGGGCCCACCTCCGGCTCTGGCCCCTCGTCGGGCTCTGCACGAGTGGTACGGGTCGCCGGTCCGGGCACGGTACTGATCAGCCCTCCGACGCTCGTCGGCGACATAAGCGGTGGCCTCGGCGGTGGCGTGGCGGTGAGCGCCGGCGACCGCCGCGGCCATGCCTCGGCCCTGGAGGCGCCCAACCGGGAAGACGACATCTACACCTTTCCGCTCTCCCACCTCCCCGCCGTACCGCACAGGGACGTGCGCTCGAGCCCCGCCCCCGGCGCCGGGCCGAAAGCGGGTTTCGGCTGGGGGGTCACCTGGCACCGTGGGTGCCTCTATTTCGCTGACGGCGCTGTCATCGAACGCGCCTGCGGGAGCTCTCCGGGCAACCTGACCACGATCGCCTCCTCGCTCCCCTCTCCGTCCCGGGCCTTCAGGCCCTTCGCCAGCGATGCCATCGACGCCCTGATCGCCGCGGCCGTGGCCCTGCTCGTGAGCTTCGCCGCCGGGACCGTCAATGACGCCCTGGCGGACGGCTACGGGGACATCTTCGTCCGGTGGGCCCGGTGGTCCAGGGGCCCCGGAAAATGCTTGCTCACCCGCCCAGGAAAACGCCCGCTCACCGGCCCGGGGAAACGCTGGGCCGGTCCCGTGGCCGTGGTCCTGGCCGGCTCTGTCGTCGGCAGCCTCCTCAGCCCCGATTGGGGCCTCAATTCCTGGACTCTGATCTGCTTCCTGGCCATAGCGGCCGCCATCCTGGCCGGCGCGGCGTTGCCGGCTGTTTTCAAGGGCCCCTACCTACGGTCGCGGGGCCACCGTCCCGTTGCCCCGCGGTTGAAAGCTCTCCCCGCCGGCCTCCTCGTGGCCGCCCTGTGCGTCATCTTCTCGAGGGCTACCGGGTTCCACCCCGGCTACCTCTACGGCGCCGTCGTCGGCATAGGCTTCGGCCCGGTCCTGGCCGAGGCCGAGGAGGGGCGGGCCGTCGCGGTGGCGTCAACGGCGCAGCTGCTCGCCGGCCTGGTGGCGTGGGCGGCCTGGGACGGCCTTTTCCAAACTTCTTCGCTCCCGGGTGCTTTTTTCGGTGCAGTTTTCGCCACTGACTTCTTTGCCGCCTTGTTCGTCTCCTCGGTGGTCGGCACGGTGGTCTCGCTGTTGCCCCTGCGGCACCTCGCCGGCTACGAGCTGAAGTCCTGGGACGCCAGGGCGTGGGCGGCCCTATTTGGCGCGGCCGTGTTCGTCCTGGTCCAGTTGGTCCTGCGGCCGATATCGAGACCAGGCGGCCGCTCGGACCTCCCCCTGATGGCCACACTCAGCCTGCTCGTGCTCTTCTGCGCCGGCTCCGTGCTCCTTCGCGACCGGCTTTCGCGCCAGCAGCACCGAAAACAGCGCGCCGGCCCCGTGCCCGCCAGCCAGCAGGAAGCTTCAGGTCCCCCCGACAGTGTCCTCGTCAGTGGGGCTCGGGATTAACGTTCCGACGTCGTTATGGCGGAGGTCAGCATGCCCAGGGCCTGCTCGCACGCCTCGTCCTCGCTCAGGAACGTCAGTGACGGCTCCACACGAACGGGGCGCCAGACGAGCACTTCCCATGTGCGCTGGTTGGGCCGGACGATACACGCGCCCTCCCGCACTGCCCGGGGCGCGTCGAGCCCGACGAGAAGGTACCCGTCTTCGGGGACACCCGCAGCCAGGAGACGATGCTTAAGCTGCTGAAGGTCCATCAGCCCTCCTTGCCTAAGCGCGACCGGCACCGGCCGCTATGTACCCCAGTATGGGGCGGCCGTAACAGCCCGCGTAGCGGATTGCTTGTTTTTTTCGCCGTGCTTCCAGGTCGTAACTAGCGACGCTTGGCCGCGCACTCGATGCAGTAACGAGCCGCCGGCATGGCTTCGAGGCGCGCCTCCGCGATTTCGCGGTGACATGACTCGCACGAGCCGAACGTGCCGTTGTCGAGCTTGGCCAGAGCGCGCTCCACATCGAGCAAGTTGGCTGTCAAGCTCATGGCCAGTGCTTCGGTCTCGCCGCGCTCGGCCGTCACCTGACTGGAGTCGGCGAAATTGGCATCGTAGGAGAGGCCTTCGGTGCCGTAGCCCAGCTCTTGCAGCTCCTGGCGGAGCGAGGTCCGCTGCGACTCGAGCTCAAGGCGCAAGGCGCTCGTGGTGTTGGCCTCCATCGGCCGCAGTGTAGTTCGTGCAGCCGCGGGAGCGAGAGGCTTCTGGTCAACTGCTGTTCAACTCGTCGGGCCCCTGCCCGCGAACCGCTCCCTACCGACGACGCGGCCCCGGCGAGCGGGCTTCAGCGGGCTCGGGCCCGGGGGTGCGCCGCCTCGTAGGCGCCGCGCAGCCGTTCGGGGGAGACCCTGGTGTAGACCTGGGTGGTGGCGATGGAGGCGTGGCCCAAGAGCTCCTGGACGACGCGGATGTCTGCCCCATGGTCGAGCAGATGGGTGGCGCAGCTGTGACGCAGCACGTGGGGGGTGAGCCGGCCCCCGAGACCGACTTTTTCCCCGTAGTGGCGGACGATCCCCCACGCCCCCTGACGGCTTATGCGCCCGCCTCTCATATTGAGGATAAGGGCGTCCGAGTCGTCGCGCCGGGCCCATCTCTTGGGCACCAGGGCCGGGCGACCCCCGGGCCCCAACCACGCCTCGACCGCCAGGCGGGCGTAGCGCCCCACCGGCACGAGCCGTTCCTTGGCGCCTTTGCCGAAGACACGGACCAGCTGTTCGTCCAGCGCCAGGTCCGACAACGACAGACCGGTGAGCTCGGAGATGCGCATCCCCGTGGCGTAGAGGAGCTCGAGCACGGCCCGGTCCCGCAGTTGGGCCGGGCCCTCGCCCGTCACCGCGGACAACAACGAGGCCACCTCCTCCTCGTTCAGGGCCTTGGGAAGGCCCTGAGGGACAGGCGGAGGGCTCAGGTCGGCGGAAGGGTCCGAACTAGTGTTCCCTTCCTGCACCATGAACCGGTGCAGAGAGCGCACCGCCACCAGTGCCCGGGCGACCGAGGAAGGAGCCAGGCCCGCCTGTCCAAGATGAGCGACGTACTCGGCCACCGTCGGCTCTGTGACCATGGCCAGGGCCGAGCCGTCGGCCCCGTCGCCTCGCGCTCGCAACCATGCTTCGTAAGCGGCGATGTCACGGCGGTACGCCACCAGCGTGTTGGGGCTGCGGCCCTTTTCCACTGCTAGCCAGGTGAGCAGCTCCTCGCCCGGAAGGCTCAGCGCCAGGTGGGCCCTGGGACCGTCGAAGACCGGTTTGGCGGCGACGCGCCCCATGGCTCCTACGAGATCGCAGCCTGAGCCAGCAGCAGCCCGACGATCGTCTTGGCGTCGGTTATTTCCCCCGAGCGCACGAGCTCGCCCACGCCTGAGAACGAGAAGCGCTCCACGGTCATGTGCTCCTCCTCGATACCGTGGCGCGAACTCGCCACCGGATGGAGGTCCCGAGCCAAGTAGCACCACGACTCCTCGTCGCAAAAGCCCGGAGAGTTGTAGAAATGGCCGATCAGCTCGAGGCGGCCGGCTTCCAGGCCTGTCTCCTCGGCGAGCTCGCGAGCAGCCGTCAGCTCCAGCGGCTCGTCCTTCACGTCGCGCTTACCCGCCGGGACCTCCAGCAGCTCGATGTCCAGGGGGGCACGGTACTGGCGTACCAGGACGACCTCGTCGGTCGCCTCATCGAGGGGGACGACGATCACGGCCCCTGGATGGTGCACGATGTCGCGCTCGAAGGTCTCGCCGCCCGGGCCCTCAAAGGTCCCGGCCACGATCTCGAGCATGTGGGTGCGGAACAAGGGCCGCTCACCGAGTTTGTGGAACTTAGGAGAGGCCAATTCTCGCCTCCTCCACCCGGAGCCCGGGTCGGGCCACCAGTTGCGCCTCCAGGGCGTCGGGGTCGATCAAGTGGGGCCGGCGCCCTTCGGCCCGGGCCAGGGCCGCGCCCACCAGGGCGCTGAACAGGGGGTGGGGCCGGTCAGGCCGGCTCTTGAACTCCGGGTGGGCCTGGGTACCGGTCCACAGGGGGTGGCCCGGTAGCTCGATCATCTCCACCAGCCGGCCGTCCGGGGACTCGGCGGAGCACACGAGGCCGGCTTGCTCCAGGCGGCTGCGGTAACGGTTGTTGACCTCGTAGCGGTGCCGGTGGCGCTCGAAGACGAGCTCGGCGCCATAGATAGCGGCCGCCATGCTCCCGGGGCGAAGTTTGGCCGGGTAGGTGCCCAGGCGCATGGTGCCTCCATAGTTGGACTGACGGACTATCTCGCGCTGGTCGTCCATCAGGTCGATCACGAGGTGCGGGGCGCTCGGCGCGAACTCACGGGAGTTCGCCCGCTCGAGGCCGACGGCGTTGCGGGCGAACTCGATGACCATGACCTGCAGCCCCAGGCACAGGCCGAGGCAAGGGATATCGTGCTCCCGGGCATAACCGACGGCGGCGATCATGCCCTCGATGCCCCGTTCGCCGAAGCCACCCGGAACGACCATGCCGTCGAGGTCGCGCAGACGGCCCTCAACCAGGAGGCCTCCCACCTCCTCGGCCTGGACCCAGTCGAGCTGGACGTGGGCGCCGTGGGCGTAACCGCCGTGGCGGAGGGCCTCGACGACCGAAAGGTAGGCGTCGGGGAGGTTCACGTACTTGCCGATCAGACCGATCCGCACCGGCTTGGAGGCGGACTCGACCCGTCCCACCAGCCCCTGCCAATGAGAGAGGTCGAGAAGGCGCCGGCCCTGGCCGGTGACGGCGTCGCCCGAGTCCTCGCCCAGGCGCAGGATGCGGCACACGTAGTCGTCCAAGCCCTCGTCGTGCAGGGCCAGGGGGATCTCGTACAGGTTGGGGGCGTCCACGTTGGAGATGACGGCTTCCTCAGGGACGTCGCACAGCAAAGAGATCTTGGTCTTTAGGCCGTCGGGGATGGGACGGTCGCTGCGCAGGATGATCACGTCGGGCTGCACGCCTCGTGAACGAAGCTCGGTGACGGAGTGCTGCGTCGGCTTGGTCTTTTGCTCGCCCGACGGCCCCAGGTAGGGCACCAGGGTGACGTGCACGTAGCACACGTTGTCCCGGCCCACGTCCTTGCGGAACTGGCGTACGGCCTCGAGGAAGGGGAGGATCTCGATGTCCCCCACCGTCCCGCCGATCTCAGTGATCACGACGTCCACGTCTTCAGTGCCCAGACGCTGGATACGCAGTTTGATCTCGTTGGTTATGTGCGGGATCACCTGGACCGTCTTGCCCAGGTACTCGCCCCGGCGTTCCTTGGCTATGACCGCCTGGTAGATGGAGCCCGTGGTGGCGTTGGAGTCCCGTGACAGGGCTTCGTCGATGAAGCGCTCGTAGTGGCCGAGGTCGAGGTCGGTCTCGCCCCCGTCCTCTGTGACGAAGACTTCGCCATGCTCGAAAGGGTTCATCGTCCCCGGGTCAATGTTTATGTACGGGTCCAGTTTTTGCATCGTCACGCGCAGGCCACGGCTCTTTAATAACCGGCCCAGCGAGGCAGCGGTAAGGCCCTTGCCCAGAGAGCTCGACACGCCCCCGGTCACGAAGATGTGCTTCGCCAACATCTCCTCCATGCTCGGCTAACGGGTTCGTGGCCGACGGAGGTCGGCTTCCACCGAGGCATGTCGCTCGGGGACTCCGTCTTCGGATGGCCACCTCACCTTAGCTCAGGACGACGCCGCCTTCGCGGACCACCCGCCCGCGGCCCGGGGACCGCCAGACCGGGGACCGCCAGACCGGGAGCAGCCATCTGCAACAGTTCCTCGGCATGGCGGCGAGCTGTGGCGCTGTCGGGTTGGCCGGAGAGCATGCGGGAGAGCTCGACCACCCTTTCCGGGCCGGTGACAAGCTGGGCCTGGGCCGTCGTCCGCCCGTCGCGTTCGACCTTGCTCACGGCCACCTGGGCGTCGGCGAACGCCGCCACCTGGGCCAGATGGGTGACGACGACCACCTGGTACTGACGGCCCAACTCGGCCAGCGCCCGGCCCACGGCCAGCGCCGCCTCGCCGCCCACGCCGGCGTCAACTTCGTCAAAGACCAGGGTGCCCGGCCCGGCCGCCGGGCCCGCTCCCACCGGTTGCCTGCCGGCCACCGGTTGCCTGCCGGCCAGTAGCACCAGGCGCACGGCGAGCATGGCCCGGGCCAGTTCCCCGCCCGAGGCCACCTTGGCCAACGGCAGCGGCGGCTCGCCCGGGTTGGCGGCCAAGAGGAAGGTGATGTCCTCGCCCGCCAACCGGCGCAGGGCCTCGTCGTCGGTGCTGTCGGGGTCGTCGGTGCTGTCGGGGTCGTCGGTGCTG
>Ga0182014_10001977_pt1 | contig 26525 bp, 20 predicted proteins | sample 612S2DmetaG_FD_120489 | JGI IMG/M metagenome (GOLD analysis project Ga0182014, IMG submission 120489) | Permafrost microbial communities from Stordalen Mire, Sweden - 612S2D metaG | ecosystem: Environmental > Terrestrial > Soil > Wetlands > Permafrost | place: Sweden: Stordalen | collected... | reverse complement strand
CCGGCTGAGTCTGCGGTTTCTCCTTGGGGAATTGCACCGGACGCATGGTGCCAACACGGTCGTCGCCGACGGGACTAGGAGGCAAGGTCTCACCCGGTTTGCGCAGGCTGGGCGGCGGAGCCGACGCTTGCGTATCGGGGTTGCGCTCGACGTCGCCCACCTTGGCGACACGAGTGTTCCCGCCGCCGCCCGGCTCGAGAGGCGTGCCGTCAGTGCGCATCAGCCCCTGCACCTCGTCGTTGGTGAAAATCACCGGCGTCTCACCTATCTTTGCCACTTCCAGACGAATCACGAGGTTGCCGTTGATGCGCACGAACTCCACTTCATGGGGGGGCTTGCCGTAGATCCACTCCTCGAAAGGCATCTGCCCATCCACCTCGCGCGACTTGCTGTCTGGCTGGCCCTTGGCGAAAAGCACCATATCGGTCGTCATTCCCACCAACACATGGTGATTGAGGATGGCCTCCTTGAGCTTGGTGGGAAGCGTATCCGTGAAGGCCTGCACGGGCGTTTTGACGTCGAAGGAGATTAGCGGCGCCAGCAGCGCCTTCACCTCGGAGCCGTTCAGCTCAGGAACGTGATCCTTAAAGTTGAGTGTAAGCCGCGCGCCGACAGGATCCTGTTCGCTGTCCTGCACAACCGGGCTCATGGACGGCCCCGTGCCGATCTGAATGTGGCGCAGGAAGCGGTGCTTTACGTCCGGCCCGCCATTTAATTGAAAGATGATCCGGGAGCGCTCGATCTTGACGTCGGTCAGCACCACCCGGTCACCGGGCTTGGCGGAAAGCCCCTCGGCCGTAACCATCTCCAGATAGCCCTCCCCGGCCGGGTCGAGCGTGCCATTGGCCTGGAGCGTGAGTCCCTTGTGTCCGCGCGGAAAGGGGCGCATGGCAAAACCCTGCTCCGACTGGAGCAGGCGGATTAGCTCCAGGCGCGTCTTGGCGTCCAGCTCGGAGTTGGTGAGCGCAATGTGCGTCGGTTCGACCTGCTGGTAGCGCCGGTCAATGGTGGCAATCGTCTTCCCCGTTGAACCGTTGGTCACCGTTCCGGTTTTGGTATTGACGGTGATCTGTGCCGTGGTGGCCCCGGCAGCCAGAAGCGCCGCGATGGCGCAACCGCATGCCACCCGTTTGAGATGGTTCTTGCAGGCGCCGCCCCTGGCCGCTGGTGGAAATGCCGCCGGCCGCGGTCCCTCGCGCATAAATAGCCCGATCATGGGAGCCTCCCATGCATGCGAACTGCATTCAGCCACAAGATAGCTCTGTTCCGGTAGCAAAAGCAAATCGGCGCTTCTGGCGGGCGGATATACTGAGGCTTCGGGGGAACGATCGCGATGCCCATTCGCTGGATGAGCCAGGAGGAAGCCCGCCGGTTTCTTGCCGGAAAGACGGAGGGCTGTTTGGCTACCAGCGACGCAACCGGGCAGCCGTATATCACTCCGCTCAATTACTTGTACCGCGATGGAAGGCTCTACTTCCACAGCAAGCTGACCGGGCGAAAGCTCGACAATCTGGCCGCCAACCGCCGGGTCTGTTTTGAAGTGAGCGAGACGGAGAAGATCGTGGTTTCGAACGACCGCCCCTGCGCATGTTCCACTCGCTACACCTGCGTTCTGGCGTTTGGCACGGCCCGGGTTGTCCTGGACATCGCCGAAAAAGCAACTTTGCTCAATCTGCTGGTTGAGAGATACGCAGCGGTCAAGTCCTTTCAGCCAGTGGAAGAGCAGCACGCCGCCGGGTGCGCCGTGGTGGAGATTCGCATCGAAGAGATCAGCGGCAAGATGAACGTCGATCCGGAGTAGCATCCTCCCAGGGCTGGGTAATGATCGACAAGCGGAGCGAAGGGAATTCTAGTTCCTGATTCGTTAATTCGTTCAACATATTCTGTCATCCTGAGCGGAGTTTGGCGCGTTCTTTGCGCCAAAACGCAGTCGAAGGGCCTGCGTTTGGCGTCCCTGATTTCTTCAACGAACTTCTGACTCGGGACAATAGTTGGATTTGGACGGCTATTCTGCCGCTGGCGGTTCCGGATTGGGCTGCGGAGTTGAAGCCACTGGCAATATCCGCACCAATGTGGGTGCATCAGGCTCAATCACGCCCATTGCGGCCTCATGCTGACGTCGCGCGGCCGCATCCAGATCCACCGGAATCCCTGCCGGCACAATCACCGGCGCGTTGTAGCGAAAGTTCAGCTCCCGCGTGACGCGGAAGACGACCGGCAGCGAGACGATGAGCGCCACAAATGCAATCCGGCTTCCGTCCAGCCCGTAACCGCCGCCGGTGAGCCAGAAGGGCCCCATGGGATCGCCCTGCACCACGGGCGAATGGCTATTGACCCCACTAACGGTAAGCCCGAAGATGAGGGCGCGGCTGGCCTTCCAGCCAAAGTTGATTCCCCAGCTAAGCCAAAGAGCGCGCGTGCGCAGATAGGCAGTCGAGAGCACGAGGCCCAGCGCCACGGAGACGGCGATGCTGGCACGATTCGATCCCGGCGCTTGAGACTGCACGATGGCATAGAAGGCCGCAAAGCCCAGCGACGCCCCGATCGGCCCCACCGCCTGCTCGAAGCGCTGGAATCCGTAGCCGCGAAAGGCAATCTCCTCAGCCATCGCAGCCAGCGCAAAGAAAGCCGCGTCGGCAGCCAGCCAGCCCCAGGCCGCGGGCTGAAGGACGAGAACGATGGCTATGCCGCCGACTGCAACCATGGGCAGGACGCAGACGACAGCCAATGACCAGCCCACAGCCAGGCCCAATCCCGCCTCGCGTGTCCAGCCCTGCCGCAGCGGCAATCCCTGCTCGCGTATCGGGTGCATCTGACGGTCCAGCCATGAGCCTATCCCCGCATTGCCCAGCAACAGCAGGAAGACCAGCACGGCCTGCTCCGCCAAGGGACGCCATGCACCCGAGGCCAAACCCAGCGTGCCGCGATGTGCGAGTGATCGCGCAAGAAAGAAGTAGAGAACTGCGGCAACGAAAAGCGCGTAGGCGCGAAACCGTCCGCCGCCAGCCTGTGGTGTGCTCATAGGCATTCCCCTTCAACCCAGGCTAACGAGAAACTCGCCCCGCCGAAGGGTACGGGCTTCAACCCGTACATAAACCCCACATAATCGATGCGGGCTTTAGCCCCAATCCTGTTCAGTTTGGGGAAAATGAATGCGTAGCTGCCTGTAGCGCCGGCCTCCTGGCCGGCTGTCGTGCGGGCGTCCCCGCCCGCGCTGCTCGTTAACTGAACAGCATTGGCTTTAGCCCCGGACGGAATACCGGCAACGAAACTACCTTGACGGAGCCAGCCGCTGCCCAGCCCTGTTGCTCCGGGCCCGCCTCGTGCGCTGCGAATTCCCCTCCCCAGCCGATGCGCCACCAGAGCTAACCTTCCGTATAGAACTGAGCGATATTGCGGAACTTCTTCTGCCGCGCGGCCACCAGCTTCTTGATTGGCATCGCCTTCAACTCGGCCAGGTGCTTCTTGAGCGCGCTGCCCAGCAGCCCGGCGCCCGCCTCGCGATCGGTGTGCGCGCCTTCGGGAGGCTCGGCGACAATCTCATCCACGCAGCCCAGCGCCGCCACCTCCGGCGCGGAGATGCGCATGGCCTCAGCCGCCAACTGCTTGTGCGCCGAGTCGCGCCACATGATGGCCGCGCAGCTCTCCGGGGTAATCACAAAGTAAAGCGCATTCTCCAGGATCAGCACCCGGTCGCTGACGGCCAGGGCCAGCGCCCCGCCCGATCCGCCCTCCCCGGTGATCACTGAGATCGTGGGCACGCGCAGCCGCGACATCTCCAGAAGATTCCGCGCAATGGCCTCGGCCTGCCCCCGCTCCTCAGCGCCTAGCCCCGGATAAGCGCCCGGCAGGTCGATGAAGCTGATCACCGGCCGGCCGAACTTTTCCGCGATCCTCATGCAGCGGAGCGCCTTGCGGTAACCCTCAGGATGGGGCATGCCGAAGTTGCGCCGCACCCGCTCCTTGGTGCTGCCGCCCTTGCGGTTGCCGATGACCATCACCTCGTCATCGCCCAGCCGTGCCATTCCACAGGCCACGGCCTCGTCGTCGCCAAAGGCGCGATCCCCGTGAATCTCGCTGAAATCCGTGAAGACCCGCTCGATGAAGTCCATGGGGTAGGGGCGCTGAGAATGCCGCGCCCGCTCAATTCTAGTCCATGCCGGCGACACCGCAGCCGCCTGGCTGGAGATCCCTGTTTCCTGTTCGCTCATCCGCACCTGGCGCCGCTCCGGGCAACATCACCGCCGGCCCTGCTGTGATTCTACGGGTCGCAAGCGGTTGGGACAAATAAGCGCAACGCAGACCGAATTGGGCGGCGAATCTTAAGCCCTGCTTTTCCTCCGCTTCTGCGCCATAGCCCGCTGTAAACTTGGGTTACGCCATGAAGCTGAGCTTGCCTGAGTTTATCCGCCGCTGGAAAGACAGCGAATTGACCGAGCGCGCGGGATCGCAGACGCATTTCATCGAGCTGTGCCAAATCCTCAACGAGCCGCATCCGGCCTCCGCCGACCCTAAAGGCGTCGATTACGCCTTCGAAAAGCACGTCAACAAAACCGGCGACGACAAGGGCTACGCGGACGTGTGGAAGCGCAACTTTTTCGGCTGGGAGTACAAGGGCAAGCACAAAGACCTGAAGGCGCCTATCTACAGTTGCTCAAGTACCGCGAGGATCTCGACAATCCTCCCCTGCTGGTGGTCTGCGATTTTCTCCGCTTCGAGGTTCATACCAACTTCACCAATACCCGCCCGCTGATCTACAAGTTCGCGCTCGATGACCTGATGCAGCGCGGGCCAATTCCCGGCTCGGACCTCTCCGCGCTCGATATTCTCCGCGCGGTCTTTTCCGAACCGGACAAGCTCAAGCCCGGCGCCTTCGAGATTCGCGTTACCGAGGATGCGGCCAAGAAATTCATCGATCTGAAGAATAACCTTGCCGCCCGCGGGGCTCACTCCGAGGAGATTGCCCGCTTCCTCATGAGGATTCTCTTCTGCCTGTTCGCCGATAGCGTTGCGCTGCTCCCGGACAACCTCTTTCGGAAGATGATCGAGACCGATCGCCAGCAGCGCACGGCGCGCGAGTTCACCCGCAAGCTGGCCAATCTCTTCCAAGCCATGGCGGAGCCCGGCGACTACTATGGGCCGTACCGCATCCGGCATTTCAATGGCGGGCTCTTCTCCGATAACGCGGTCCTTGACCTTGAACCCGAGGATCTGTCGATTCTCGGCGAGGCGGCCAAGCTCGATTGGAGCCGCATCGAGCCGGCCATCTTCGGCACGCTCTTCGAGCGCATCTTGGACGACGGCAAGCGCGCCCAGCTTGGCGCCCACTACACCTGCCGCGAAGACATCCTGCTGATTCTGGAACCGGTGGTCATGGCGCCGCTACGGCAGCGCTGGAATGCGGTGAAGGCCGGAGCCGAAGAGATCGCCGCGACCATGCAGACTGCCAGCAGCAACTCTCGCGCCAAGCTGCGCTCCCAACTGGAAGACAAGGTGCTCGGCTGGATGGAGGAGCTGTCGCAGGTCCGCATCCTCGATCCGGCCTGCGGCAGCGGAAACTTTCTCTATGTAGCACTCTTGCTGCTTCTGGATCTGTGGAAAGAGGCGCAGATCTTTGCCGTCGATCGGCATCTACCCACCTTCCTGCCCTGCAAAGTGCATCCCTCGCAGCTTTGCGGAATCGAGACCAATGTCTACGCGCACGAGCTGGCCTCGGTGGTGGTCTGGATCGGCTACCTGCAATGGCAGCGAGAAAATCGGCCGGAAGATACCACGGAACCGATCCTGCGCGTACTCCACAACATCGAGCATCGCGACGCCATTCTGGAACTCGACGCCGCAGGTAACCCGAAGCTCGACGCCGAAGGCAACCCCATCGAACCCTCCTGGCCCGAGGCGGATTTCATTGTCAGCAATCCGCCCTTCCTGGGCGGAAAGCTGCTGCGCCGCAACCTTGGCGACGTTTATGTGGACAGCCTGCTCAAGCTCTACCACGACCGTGTCCCCGCCGAAGCCGATCTGGTTACCTATTGGTTTGAGAAGGCGCGGGCGATGGTCGAGTGCAAGCAGGTCCGCGCTGCCGGGTTGGTGGCCACGCAGGGAATTCGCGGTGGCGTCAACCGCGAGGTGCTCAAGCGCATCGCAGAGACCGGCAGCATCTTCATGGCGTGGAGCGACCGCCCATGGGTCAATGAAGGAGCGGCGGTTCACATCTCCATCGTCGGTTTCGGCGACGGGGAAAATGCGGAATGCATTCTGAACGGAGCTGCGGTCGAGAAGATTCACGCCGATCTAACCTCGGGCGTGGACACAACCGTGGCGACCAAGCTCACCGAGAATGAGGGCCTTTGCTTCCGGGCTGACGAGAAGGGCGGGCCTTTCGACATAGAGGCGGATGACGCGTCAAGGATGCTTTCGGCCCCGACAAATGTGAACGGCCGCTCAAACTCAGACGTGCTCCGTGGATGGGTCAATGCCGATGACATAACAGGCCGTCCGCGCGGGAAGTGGATCATTGACTTCTTCGGGCTGGAGGAATCGGAGGCCGCAAGATATGAATTACCCTTCGAAACGCTTAGGCAGCGCATCGCAGCAGAGCAAGATTCCCTAGATGAAGAGAAGAGAGTAGCTAGACCTAGAGCGCGCTGGTGGCTTCATCGTCGGCCTGGTTCAGAGATGCGCGCCGCCATCGCTGAGCTCACAAGATACATAGCTACGATTACGACCGGCAAGTACCGGCTCTTTGTCTGGCTCGACCATAGTGTATTGCCCGATCACCAGTTATACGTTTTCGCCCGCTCCGACGATTACTTCTTCGGCGTGCTGCACTCTCGCGCGCACGAGGTCTGGGCGCGGGCGCAGGGAACGCAACTGCGCGAGGTGGAGAGCGGCTTCCGCTACACGCCCACCTCGACCTTCGAGACCTTTCCATTCCCGTGGCCGCCGGGCCGGGAACCCGAGAATTCGCAGCAAGTGGAAGCCATCGCCGAGGCCGCGCGGGAGCTGGTGCGCCAGCGCGACAACTGGCTCAACCCGCCCAACGCCGCGCCGGAAGATCTCGCGAAACTGACCCTGACCAACCTCTACAACAAGCGCCCAAAGTGGCTCGAGAATGCCCATCGCAAGCTCGACGAGGCGGTCTTTGCCGCCTACGGCTGGCCCGCGGCGCTGACCGACGCCGAACTGCTGGAGCGCCTGCTTGCCCTGAATCGCGAACGCACCGCCGCACGAGGAGTATAGGCAGACCTCAAGCGCGAAGCGAGAGAACCAGACAGCTCTCTTCCGCGGCAGCGAGAAATGCCTGAATCCGCGGGAACGCGTCCCGGAGTAGAAATCCAGCACGAATCGTCGTGCAGTTGCCGATTCGCAGCCAGATCACCTTGGGAGGGCTGCCAAGCAGAACGCTCCGCTCAGAAAAGTCGGAGTCCTTGGATACGATGGCGAATCCGTTCTCTTTGGCATACCGCCAGACCTCGTCGTCCGCAGTGCCGCTCAACCCGCAATCCTGAACGTGCATGGTGCCTGGATAGAGGTCGCCGATCGACGCGGTCAGGCGCGGAGAGAGGTTTTCATCCAGAAGCAGTTTCACGCAGACAGAATCTCAAACCTGCGTTCGGCGTCGGCGGCGAAGGCCAGACAGGCGCGAATGTCGGTTTCGGTGAGGGCGGGAAAGTCTTCGAGAATTTGCGCTTCGGTCATGCCCGAGGCCAGGTAGTCCAGCACATCGTAGACAGTGATGCGCAGACCGCGAACGCACGGCTTCCCGCTGCGCTTGCCTGGCTCAATCGTGATGATCTTCGAGTAGTCCATTCCCATTCAGGATAGGCCAACTCTCGCCGCAGGGCAAACCTAATTCCGCACGCTACCACGCGCCGACGGTCTGATGCGCTTTTTTCGCGGCCAGGCGGCTCACCTGTTCGCTGTCTTTCACCATCTGCTGCACCGAGAAGCCTTTTTCCGCCAGCGCTCCCGTCGGGCAGGCCTGAACGCATTTGCCGCAGCTTGTACAACTCTTCGCCTGACCCCAGTCGTCCTTCAGGTCGCTGACCAGCCGGGAGTAAATGCCCCGCGATCCGATCTCCCAGACATTCGCGCCCTCCACCTCGGCGCACACCCGCACGCAGCGCGTGCACAGAATGCAGCGGTTGTGATCGAGGACGAAGCGGGGGTGCGTGGAATCGACCGGCAGCCGGGGATTGTTATAGGAGTAGCGCACGTGGGTGATGCCCAGGGACTGGGCCATCGCCTGCAACTCGCAATGGCCGTTCGAGACGCACGCCGAGCAGATGTGATTGCGCTCCACGAGCAACAGCTCGACGGCCATCCGGCGGTAGAGCGTCAGCTTGTCCGAGGCGGTCTTGATGGACATCCCATCCTGGATGGGAGTGGTGCAGGCCGCCAGCAGCCGGTCGGTCCCCGCCAGTTCCACCATGCACACGCGGCATGCGCCAACCGCGCTCAGGCCCTTCAGATAACAAAGCGTGGGAATCTGCTTGCCGTGGGCGCGGGCCGCCTCCAGGATCGTCTGTCCCTCCTGGGCGGTCACAAGTTCGCCGTCGATACGGACGGAAATCGTTTTGGTGGGCAAAGCGATGCTCCTTTCTCAGTGTGCGCTTACAGCGGCTTTCAGATCGCAGCGCAGGCAGCGGCGGCATTCTTCCAGCGCCTCCTGCGGAGAGAGACCGGCGACCACTTCTTCCTGCGAATGGGCCCTCGCCTTCGCGGGCAGCAAGCGCGCCGTATGGCGGCGGCTGAGACTCGGTTCGCCGGGAACCTGGCGGCTATATTCAAAGTTCGAGAAGAGCTGCTCCCAGCGCTGCTCTCCCATCAGGCGCTCGTCGATCTTGCGCGCCGCCTGCTTGCCGCCGCCCATGGCGTTGGACATGTTGGAGGCGCCGGTGATCACATCGCCGCCGGCGTAGAAGTTGGCGCGGCTGGTTTCCAGCGTGAAGCGATCCACTTCGATGGTGCCTTCCTCCTTGAGAGCCAACCCGGAGGCCCGGCAGAAATCCACGTCAAAGGTCTCGCCCACCGCCAGAATTACGCTGTCGCACTCGTAGCGCTGCACCTCGTCGGTGGGAATCGGCCTTCTGCGCCCGGACTTGTCGTATTCGCCCAGCCGCGTCTTGACGATCTCGATGGCCTTGACGTTCCCTTCTGCGTCGCCCAGGATGCGGTGCGGCGCGGCCAGAAAAACGAACTTCACACCCTCTTCCTCGGCCGCCTGAATCTCCTCGTCGATTGCCGGCATGTCCTTGCGTTCGCGGCGGTAGAGAATGGTGGCGTTGCCGCCCATGCGCAGGACGGTTCGCGCCGAATCGATGGCCGCATTGCCGCCGCCGATGATTGCGACCCGGGAGCCGATGGAACCCTTGTCTTGCCGGGCCACAGACTCAAGGAACGGCAGCGCCGGATGCACGTTCTTCAACTCCGTTCCGGGCAGATAGAGCCAGGACTCCTTCCATGTGCCGATGGAAAGGAAGACCGCATCGTAGTTGGCGGCCAGTTCGTTCAACTGCAGATCGAAGCCAACCCTGGTGTCGAATACCATCTTCACGCCCACGCCTTCGATCAGGTCCAGTTCGCGGCGCAGAACGGACTTGGGAAGCCGGTACTCGGGGATGGCGAAGCGCAACATGCCACCGGCCTCGCTGCGCTCCTCGAAGATGGTCACGTCGTGGCCGAGCATGGCCAAGTAGAAGGCCGCCGTCAGGCCCGTCGGTCCCGAGCCGGCCACGGCCACCTTGCGCCCCGTCGGCTTGAGCTTGCGCGCTTTGATCCGCTTGAGCATCGGCTCAAAAAGATCGGTTTGATAGATGGCGTCGGCGATGAAGCGATGCACCTCGCGCATGTTCACCACCTCATCGAAGGATTGGCGACGGCAGCGATTGTCGCAGGGGTGCTGGCAGACCCGCCCCGTCGATGCGGGCAGCGGATTGTCGAGCACAACTGACTCGAAGGCATCCTCAAGCCGGCCCTCCTGATAAAGCTCCAGGAAGCGCGGAATGTTCATGCGCAGCGGGCAACTGTTCTCGCAGGGAGAAAGTGCCAGTTCCTGGCAGACACCGGCGCGGCAGCGAAGGGCCACAATGTGGTCTTCGTATTCATCGCGGAAGTGGCGAATGGTGGTGAGCACCGGGTTCGGCGCCGACTGCCCCAGTCCGCAGAGCGAGCATTCACGAATCATCCGCCCCAACTCGTCCAGAACAACCAGATGCTCCGTACCTCCGTTGCCCCCTGTAATCGCGTTGAGGATGCGCAGCGCCTTGTTCAGCCCCACCCGGCACGGGACGCATTTACCGCAGGACTCCGAATGCGTGAACTCGACAAAGTAGCGGGCCACGTCGACCATGCAATTGTCTTCGTCCAGGACGACCATCCCGCCGGAGCCCATGATGGAGCCGAGCTGCGCCAGGCTCTCGTAATCGACCGGCGTATCGAACATTTCCACCGGAATGCAACCGCCGGAGGGCCCGCCTGTCTGCACGGCCTTCACGCGACGGCCGGATACCGCGCCCTCGCCAATATCGTAGATGAAGGTCTTGAGCGGCGTGCCCAAAGGCATCTCCACCAGCCCGGTATTCTGAACCTTGCCCACCAGCGAGATGACCTTGGTCCCTGGGCTCTTCACGCTGCCCGTCTCAGCGAACCACGCTGGACCGCGGGTTACGATAGGAGCCACATTGCACCAGGTCTCGACGTTGTTGATGTTGGTTGGCTTGCCCCATAGGCCCTTCTGGGCGGGAAACGGGGGGCGGGGATGCGGCCGGCCGGCAAAACCCTCAAGCGAAGCGATCAGCGCCGTCTCTTCGCCGCAGACGAATGCGCCCGCGCCCTGCACGATCTCAATGTTGAAGTTGAAGTTGCGGTCCAGAATGTTGGCGCCCAGCAGGCCGTACTCCCGCGCCTGCTCGATGGCTCGCGTCAGGCGGCGCACCGCCAGCGGATACTCGGCGCGCACATAAATGATGCCGTCGGTGGCGCCCATCGCATAAGCGCCGATAATCATCCCCTCCAGCAGCGAATGCGGGTCGCCCTCGATCTCATTGCGGTTCATATAAGCGCCGGGGTCGCCCTCGTCGGCGTTGCAGATAATGTACTTGCGATCTGCCTTGGCCTTGGCCAGAAAATCCCACTTGTTGCCGGTCAGGAAGCCTGCTCCCCCGCGCCCGCGCAGCCGGGAAGCCTTCATCTGTTCGAGCACGCTCTCCCCGCGGCCGTCGATCAGCACCTTGTACAGAGCCTGGTAGCCGCCCACGCCGATGTATTCCTCGATATCGGAGGGATTGATCAGTCCGCAATTGCGCAGAACGATCTTCTTTTGCCCCTTGAAGAAGGGAATCGCATTCCAAGGCGCGATCTCCGGATAGCCCTGGCCGTAGCGTACGTACCCGGTGATGTGGTCCCACTCCTCGATCTTGCAGTAGACAAGATCCGGCGGGATGATCCCGGTGGAAAGCCCCTCCAGAATGTGGGTGGCATCGTTGGCCTGCACGCGCCGCAGCATCAGCAGCGGCTTGCCAGGCAGCCGGACGCTCACCAACGGTTCCTGAAAGCAGGAACCGAAGCAGCCCACGCCGGTAAGCAGCACATCCAGCCCGCTGCGCTGGATGGCTTCATTCAAGGCGTGATAGAGTTCCTCGGCTCCGTTGCCTCGGCCGCAGGTTCCCATTCCCACAGTGATGCGCGGAATGGCCGGCATCAGCTTGGCAAGCCCGGATTCGCGTACCGCATTGAAGACACCAATATCCTGAATGCGCGGCATTATTTCCTCCCCTGTCTCAGCGCCTTGATCTCCCGCTGCAGCGTGCGCTCTTTCACGTGGCTCAGGATGTGGTGGTTCACCTCCACCACCGGGGCCATGGCGCACTGGCCAAAGCAGGCGACCGTGCGAATCGTGAACTTGCGGTCGGCTGTGGTAAGCGCCACTTTGTCGGCATCGTTCGCATCGCCCAGTTCATGTTCGCTCAGCCCCAGGTCCAGGCACGCCTGCTCCAGCAGATCGCGCGAGCCGCGGGTGTGGCAGGCAGTTCCCCGGCAGACGCAGATCACATTGTCGCCTTGCGGTTCCAGGTTGAAGAGAGCAAAAAACGTGGCGGTGCTGAAAACCCGCGCCGGCGGAACACCAGTCTCCTCCGCTATATAGCGCAGCGACTCCATAGAGAGATACTTGTGCGCATTGGCCGACTGAACCGCAGCCAGTATCCCCAGCAGGGCACCGGGCCGGTCCGCTTGCTCTGTGATCGCCTGATCGATCAACAGCTTCTCATGAGCGTTCAAAACTTCATGGGCGACACACTGCATGATTCCCCCCTACTGGTTGACAGACGTTCCCGGCGCACGGCGGCGAACCTTCGCGAGTCAGGCGGCGAACTCAAGAAGGCATTCCTCCGTGCGAAAAGCGTGCATCCGCCTCGCTCCTCGGCAATTGAGTTGTATTGTGTTTTTGTTTCAAACGGACTTAAAAAATCAGAGAAAGATGCTCTTGATACCACTTCGAACCCGACCGCTGAGGCCGTGCAAAGCCCACCCGTCCGGATGGGAGCCTTTCCATCCGCAGCGCACCACAATCCGGCACGCTCCACACGAAATTGAGAAGGCGACAAGAGCCGGCCCTCCTCACTTCTGAGCCATCTTTTGGGAGAGGAAAAAGATAGGAAAAAACCACTCGCCGACAACGCTTCGTATACCTGGCGACAGAAACCGCCGCGCTTAAACCTCAAGCGCAATCCATGGAACCTTCTCCCTAGAAGATGTCCGTTGGAACATTGATACCGTGAGTAAACCTTCGGATGTGCCTCAGATCACAGCTGCTTGTGACAACGGTATTTTGCCTATTCCAGGCATCGGCAGGCTGGGCTGGAACGGCGATTAGCGCCCTTCACGGCCGGCATCTTCAGGCTCAATCAACTCGCTTCGAGCGTCTCCGGTCCCATCGCCTTCTATCGGCCGCTGGCTTCGGCGCTACAAAAACCTCCTGAACGGCCTCGGGAACCAGCAGCGTATCGATCCGATAACCGGCGGCCTCGGCCGTCGCCAGAGCCTCTTCGATGGTTCGGCTCATCTTCTCGATCACTGTGCGGCTTGGAATTGTCTGGCCCGCCTCTTGAATCAGCGAGGGCAAAAGAAGCCACCAGAGCAGTTCCTCATACGGTTCGCGAATCAGGTAGGAATGCCCTTCAGCCTCGTGGACTCCCGTCAACCAGCGCACATCCGCGTCGAGCCACATCTTGGGAGAGAGGGTCACCATTTCATCTCGCGCCGATTCCAGTTTCCTAGGAGCCTCCTTGTCATAACCGGCAGCCGGGATCGCAGTTTTCGCTTCTTCGGCACTTTGCGCACCCTTGGCAGACTCAGCGTCGTTCCTTGCATCCTCTTTCTTCAGCACTCCGGAGTTGGTTAGCAGCAGGACCTTGATCCGCGACGCGACGCGCCAGCCCTCCTCACCCTCAAAACCCAGCGCGCCGAAGGCCCGGGCGAACGGTTCGCGCAGCCGAAGCCGGTCAAAGAGGTCCAGTGCTGCTCGCTGTGGTTCTTGCGGGTCGATCGACTCAGCCAGCAATTCCAACGCGCACCAGCCCAGCATTGGACCCCACATAGCCGTCGCGGTGAATTGCGGACTAGGACTCGGAAGCACACGGCGGGCAGCAACGGTCCACGGCCCTGGAAAGTGCGCTTCAATAGCCGGAATGCGCATGGCGGCGCGCAGGCGCTCACGGAAGACAGGGGCAAGCAATGCCAGCTTGGCCGGGTGCGCAATACCGGCCCGGTCCCTCTGTTGACCGAGACGCGAAGCATAGGCCGTCTCGGCCGCGCGCAGAAAGTTCTCGCAGCGCTTCCACGCCAGCTCGAAGAAGGCGCTGCGCTCCTGATCGATCTTCCTGTCCTTTCCGGGGACAGGGAGCCCGGCTGCCAGGGCGCGAGGCTGCTCTGCAACGCTGGCCAGTTGGCGCACCAGAACTGGGTCGAGTTGCAGGCGCAGCGCTTCATGCACCGGCCGCAGCTCCAGATTCACCAGAGCGTCGTCGAGGCTGGTAACGCCGTTCCCATTCAGCTGATCGCACAAGCGATCCCAGGGCTGCTCCGCCGTGGACCGCAACTCGCGCCAATCCAGGAAGACGTGGCATTGGTAGGCGTGCAGATCGAGCGTCAGTCCTCGCTCGGCAACTTCTACGGCCCGGCGCAGGTATTCGAGACCGGTAAGCGAGTCCCGGAAGGCGAGTACGAAGCCTGAGTCTCCCGTCACTCCCAGGCCATCGCATAGGCGCTGCTGCCTGAGCTGCCCCGCGCCCTTGTCCGCATATGCCGCTGAATAATCGATCGTTCCGTGCGCCGCGCCGTAACGATTGTTATAGACCACTAGAGCGCGTTCCTCGCCCTTGCGGTTCGAGTAGGCGAAGACATTCTCGTTTACCGAACCGGAGGCCTCAAAGAAGTCGTAGAGCAGAAAGTTGCTGCTTTCGGCAAAGAGCCAGCGCCGATGCAGCAGCGGAGCGATCTCCCGTTCATGCCTCTCGACTAGCCAATGGTCGGCATTCTCTTCGTAGCGGGGCCACTGGTACTCCATCCCATACTTCTCTGTAAATCCCTCGATCTGGCCATGCCCGAACATCGGCAGGCCCGGTAGCGTGGCCATCACTGCTGCCACGCCGAAGCACTTGTCGCCCTTGCCGAATTGGTCAATCGCGGTGCGCTCGTCGGGATTGCTCATGAAGTTCACGTAACGCTTCATGATGTCCGGATCGAACTCCAGGGTGTTCTTGATGACCGAGCGGTACTTGGCGTTCTCCTCGTCGCGCATCATGTTCATGAAAGCGCTGTTGTAAACGCGGTGCATGCCCAGCGTGCGGACGAAGTAGCCCTCCATCAGCCAGAAGGCTTCAGCCAGCAGCAGCGTGCCGGGAACCTCGGCGGCCACGCGATCCACCACCTCGCGCCAGAACTCTCTCGGCATCAAGCGATCGAATTCGGCCTGGCTCAGGCCGTATTCGGCGCGGGACGGAATGGCGCCGCTGGCCCCCGGCCCTGGGAACCACAGCCGATGAAAATGCCGCTTGGCCAGGGTCATCGCGGCGTCGAAGCGAATCACCGGAAAGAGCCGCGCCACATGCAGAATGGTCTGGATCACCTGTTCCCGGACCGCCGGATTCAGGTAGTCGAGCTGTGCGGTATCGTTCCATGGAAAGCTGGTGCCGTCGTTGCCGTGGTAGATGTAGCGCGTTTCGCCGCTGGCCCGGTCGCGCCGCCGGAAGACCACAGCTGCATCGCTTTGCTCGAAGTAGTGGTCTTCGATCTTGATCTCCACGCGCCCGTCATGCGAGAGATCGGGTCCGTTGAAGCTGTAAGCGGGATACGGGGCATCCTGCCGCGAGATGAACCACTCCGGGTGCTCTATGACCCAGGGTGAATCGATGCCCATGTGGTTCGGCACCATATCGCTGGCCAGGCGGACTCCGTGCCGGTAGGCCCGATCGCGCAGGTTGGTGTATGCCGCCTCGCCGCCCAGGTCTTCGGCGATCGAGTAATTGAAGAGCGAGTAGGCCGATGCCACTGCATCGCGATTGCCGCACAGTTGCTTGATGGTCTTCGATGCACGGCTGCGCTCCCACACGCCGATAAGCCACAGTGAGTTGAGCCCCCGCCGCGCCAGGGTCGCAAGTTCCTCGTCGGGGATCTCATCCAGGCGGGCAATTCTGCGCCCATACTGCCTGCTCAGTTGCGCCAGCCATACGTAAGTGCTCTTGGCGATGAGTACCGCGGTGGGCATCCAGGCCATATCCGGGCTGAACTTCTCATATTCGTGGGCCGGATCGCCGAACGTTGGCACCTCGGAAGGGCCGCTTGGCGCGGGCCACTGCTGCTTGCCCCGCCTGCCTTCGCCCGGAGGATGAAACTGCATCCAGATAGCCAGCTCCTCTTCGTGCAGAATCTCGCCGCCCAAAAGCAGCAAGCGATCCAGGCTTTCGTCCAGCAGGGGCTTCCAGAGAAGACGGATCAGAGCCAATTGCTCCCGGAGCGAACGCGGCGAGGCCAAAGCAGGCGCCCTTAGCAGATCCAACAGCGTGACGGGATTTGATCCTGCAAGCGGGATCAACGGCCGAGTAGCAAAGTAGGCCGGCAATAGTTCGGCCACCTGGCGATAGACCGTCTTTTCGGCCAGGTTCTTCTCTTCAAACAACTCCTCAAACGGCTGAAAAGCCTCGTTGCGGTTGGCAATCCACAGCAGCAGAAGTTCTTCCATCGCGGCGGCCCGGTGCGGTGTTCCATCGGTTTCGCCTGCCAGCCATTGCTGGGGCGTTTCCCGGCCGCTCGTCACGCTGATCCCTGGAAAATGAACGACGAAGGCAAGCAGCAGTTTGTTCAGAGCCTTGGAACCCACCCGCTCTGAAAACCAGCCAAGTGCGCCGGTCATCGCATCGGGATCAAACCGCTCGCGGTAGCGCTGGATGAGCACATGGCTGGCCTCGTCGATCAGGCCCATGGCGTAGAGTGCACCGGCGTGGACCGCCAGGTCGGGATGCTTTTCAACCTCGCGCACCTGGTTCATCCGCTGTGCGAACTTGCGGCATGCGCCTATATCAGCGAAAACAACGTTTCCCGCATAGGAGAAAAGAGACTCCGCAAACTGGTAGCGCTCGCGGGCATCCCGGGAAATATGAAATTCCATCATCAGAAACCTTGCTCCAAAAATCTCAAAGCCAACCGGACAAGAGGCGACGGATTCTCCGGAAATCCTCTGGCGCGCCGGAACTTCCAATTCTAGCCTCTCCGGGCCACGGCTGGCTGGTGCCTACTCATGAGTGCCTTACGCCAAGGATTCTGGCGCAGCCTCTGCCTCAGTCTAGTGCTTTGTGGAAGCGGAGAATGGCAATTGTGAGCAGGCCGACCGCCATGCCTGCCATGGCGGCCATCTGCGGCCACAGAATCTCCATCCCCACGCCTTTCAGATAGGTTCCGCGCAGCACGACCAGAAAATAGCGCAGCGGGATTGCATAACTAAGATATTGCATCCACTGCGGCATGGTGCTTATCGGGAATCCGAATCCCGAAAAGCTGACTGACGGCATGATGAAAAAGAAAGAAGTTACCATGGCCTGCTGTTGCGTGGACGAGACAGTCGAGATCAATAATCCCACGCCAAGCATGCAGAGAAGAAACAGGATAGATCCTGTGAGTAAAACCACAATGTGGCCGCGAAATGGAATCTGGAACCAGAGTGTTCCGACTGCTGCAATCAATGAAACGTCGAAGAGGCCGATCAGGAAGAATGGAAGCGTCTTGCCGAGAATGAACTCGGCCGGCCGGATGGGCGTTACCATGATCTGTTCCAGCGTGCCGATCTCGCGCTCGCGAACCACGGCGAATGCGGTCAGCGTAATCACCAGCACCAATGTCAGGCTACCGATAACCCCAGGAACAAAGAACCAGCGGCTGCTCAATGATGAGTTGTACCACGGCCGCTCTTCAAGCTCGATCGATGGAATGGCATTCACCAATTGCGGTGCGATTCGGTAGATGCGGTCCTGCTGATAAGCGCGCGCAAAGCCAAGCACGATCTGCGAGATATATGTCGATGCTATCAGTGCGGTGTTCGAGTTGGTCGCGTCCACAATCACCTGTAGCGGCGCGGTCTCGCCCTTGCGCAGCTTCTGTGCAAAGCCGGCATCGATCTCCAGGCCTACGGTAGCTTCTCCCCGATCGATAAGATCGCGAAGCTGCCGCGAATCGGTAAGTTGCCGCTGCACGTCGAAGTAAGGGCTCGATGTGAAGCGCGAGATCAGCTCGCGGCTCTCCTGGCTTTGGTCCAGATCCAGAACAATGGTGGGAACATGACGAATATCGTAGGTGGCCGCATAACCGAAGACAAGCATCTGTATGACCGGCGGCCCAAAGAGAAGAAAGCGCGTCCGCTTGTCGCGGAAGACCTGGATGAACTCCTTGATCAGCATCTGCTTCAAGCGTCCGAACATGGCCTCTCCTTTACTCCAGCCTCTTGTGGAATGCGCGCGTAGCCAGCAGAGCCAGAAGGAGCGCAAATATAGCCAGGGGAATCAGATCGGCGTACAGCATGGCAGTGGGCGTTCCCTTCAGGAATATCTGCTTCAGCAGGGAGACGTAATAGCGGGCCGGCATAATACGTGTGATCCACTGCAACGCGACGGGCATTTGATCGATCGAAAACAGAAACCCTGAAAGCAGAAATGCGGGCAGAAACGTCACAAGAAGCGCGATCTGGCTGGCGGCGAACTGGGTCTTGGCAACCACGGAGATAAAGAATCCCAGCGAAAGCACAACCACCATGAACAAAGTGGAACTAACCATCAACGTGAGATAGGATCCGCGAAACGGCACCTGGAACCAGTAGATGGCGATAGCGGCGCAGACAATCACGTCGAAGATGCCAAGGACAAAATAGGGAGCCAGTTTACCCAGCATGATCTCCATCGCGCTTACGGGAGTGGAGATCAACTGTTCCATCGATCCGCGCTCCCACTCGCGCGCAATGGTGAGGGAGGTGAGAAACGCCCCAATCACCGACATGACAAGCGCCAGCACACCGGGAACGATGAACGCACTGCTCTCAAGATCCTCGTTGTACCAGGTGCGCGTCTCGACGCTCACTGCGGCGGGCTGGAGAGACTGGCCGCGCTCGCGCAGCCAGTCGATCTGAACCTCGGACGAGTATCCCTGAACCACGGCCTGCGCATAGCCGATAACCACATTGGCGGTGTTATCGTCGGTGGCGTCGACAAGCGCCTGCACCTGCACCGGCCCGCCGCTGCGCAGCCGCTGGGAAAAGTCCCACGGTATGACAATCCCCATCTTGGCATGGCCGTCGTCGAGCGCCCGAGCGATCTCCGGGTAACTATCCACCACGCGAGCAATTTTGAAATACTCGCTGGCCTGAAAGCGCTTCAGCAGATCCTGGCTCTGCTGGCTGCCGTCGCGGTCGAACACATAAATCGGCAACCCCTTTAAATCCAGATTGACGCCGTAACCGAAAAGCAGCATCAGAGTTACCGGCATAATGACCACAATCATCAGGCTGCGCGCATCGCGGACGATCTGAATGACTTCCTTTCTGGCCACGGCGAGCAGGCGGGTCAAGCTCATGATTTGCGCTCCTCTCCGGCATCGCCCGCGGTTGTGAGGGAAACAAAGACATCTTCGAGACTGGGCCGGATCTTCTCCATGCGGCTTACGGCGATTCCGTCGTTAACGAGATACTGTTCGATTCGCTGCATCGTTGCGGCCGCATCCGCCACAACCAGGTGCAGAGCGTTGCCGAAGACCGCGGCATCTATTACGTCCGGCGCCGATTGCAGCGCTTCCACAGCCTTGCCAAGCGGCTCGCATTCGATCAGCACCAACTCGCCGCTCATCGAGTTCCTCTTCAATTCGGAGGGCGTGCCCAGCGCCACGATCTTTCCGCGAAAGATCAGCGCCAGCCGGTTGCAATACTCAGCCTCCTCCATGTAATGCGTTGTCACAAAGACTGTAACTCCATCTTCCGCCATCCGGTGAATCAGATCCCAGAATTTACGCCGGGAGATGGGATCGACGCCGGATGTTGGCTCATCGAGAAAGAGAATGCGCGGCTTGTGCAGCACGGCGCAGCCCAGCGCCAGCCGCTGCTTCCATCCGCCGGGCAGCGTACCGGTAATAAGATTTTCCTGCCCTTTAAGGTTCGCCATCGCCAGCGCCCATTCAATCCTCTCTTTCAGCATCTTTGGCGGCACGCTGTAGAGGCCGGCGAAGAGCCGCAGGTTTTCGATGACCTTGAGATCGTTGTAGAGAGAAAACTTCTGTGACATGTAGCCGATATTCTGCCGCACCGCTTCAGGTTCGCGAGCTACGTCGTATCCGGCAACCAGCGCGCGGCCCGAGGTGGGCTTGAGCAGCCCGCAGAGCATGCGAATCGTGGTGGACTTGCCTGCGCCATTTGGTCCGAGAAACCCGAAGACCTCGCCTTTAGTAACATCGAGATTGATTCGATCGACGGCCACAAACTCGCCGAAGCGCTTGACCAGGTTCTCGATCTCGACCGATGGGAGTTGATCAGGCATGGGCCGATGCTCCACTTGAAACCGCATTCACAAAAAGGTCCTCGATCGATGGCGCCACCCGCTGAATCGCATCCCACGGAACTCTCGCGCCTTTCAACAGTGCTTCAAATTCGGGAATGCGGCGATTGGCGTCGTCCACAACAACATGCAGTCCGTCGCCGGTCAGCACAAGGCTCGAAATACCGTCAGCGCCTTCGAGCGTTCTCCGCAACTCGTGCGGCTCCGCGGAGGTAACTGAGAGAACATCTTTGCCCATCCCGGCCTTGAGGTTCGCCGGTGTATCGCAGAACAGCATCTTGCCCCGGTCGAGCAGAGCTACCCGATGACAGCGCTCGGCTTCGTCAAGATAGGCGGTCGAGGTTAAAATCGCCACGCCCTCCGCAACCAACTCGTAAAGAATGCGCCAAAAGTCACGGCGAGAGACGGGATCGACGCCAGTGGTCGGCTCGTCAAGCAGAATCACCTTGGGCCGGTGAATCAGAGCGCACACCAAGCCGAGCTTCTGTTTCATGCCACCGGAAAGCTTGCCTGCAAGCCGCTTGCTGAACTCGCTCATTCCCGCAGCCTTCAGCAATTGAGCTGAGCGGGCTTCGCGCTCGGCTCTTCTAACTCCGAATAAATCTGCGTAAAAGCGGATGTTCTCGTCCACGATTAAATCTTCGTATAACCCGAAACGTTGCGGCATATAACTCAGGGCATGCTTTGCGCCCTCGGGATTGCGAACCACATCGAAGCCTGCAACCGTGGCATTGCCCGCGTCGGGTGGCATGATGCCCGCAAGCATCCGCATAGTGGTGGTCTTCCCTGCCCCGTCCGGTCCAACCAAGCCGAATATCTCCCCGGCGCGCACATCGAAGCTAAGCGCATCGACCGCGCGAACACCGGGAAAGCTCTTTGTGAGCCCATCGGCGACGATTGCGGATTGAATCCGATCTGTCATTGCCTGGCCGGCGAGGAATTCGAAGGGCTGGCCGCGGCCAGATCAATCTGAGCGTCGGCGGGCATGCCCGGTTTTAACTCATGATTCGGATTATCAATGTCGATCTTTATCCGATAAACAAGAGTTATGCGCTCCTTGTTAGTCTGCACACTCTTCGGCGTAAACTCTGCGTCGGATGAAATAAACGAGATGCGCCCGTGGTATTGCTTGCCAGGATAAGTATCGGTAGTAACCGTTGCCTCCTGACCCCAGTGAATGCTGCCAAGATCGGTCTCGGCAACGTACGCGCGCAGCCAGATGTGGTCGAGATCGGCGAGCGTGACCACCGGCGAGCCCGGCGCGACCACCTCTCCCAACTCGGCCTGGCGCACAGTAATCACGCCTGCCGCAGGAGCGCGCAACACCGTGTAATTCAAATTCACACGCGACAAACCGAGGTTCGCATTGGCCTGGTTCAGATTGGCGCGCGCAATTTCCACATCCTCCTTGCGGCTGCCTTCGACGGCCTCGTTGTAACGCTGCTGCGCGGCCTTGAAGACTGCCTCCGTATGCTTCAGCGCTGTCGCCGCCAGGTCACGATCCTGTGCAGAGATCTCGTCTTTGCCGAAGAGTTGTTGCGCACGATCGTTATCCAGTTTCTTCTGGTCGAGGTCGGCCTGCGCATCGATCATCGACTGCTGCGCCGCCTTCACCTCCTGCTCGCGGGTTCCGGCCAGCGTGAGCGCCAGATCGGATTCGCGCACGCGAACGCCGGCCTCGTCGATGCGCACCCTCTGGCGGACGTCGGCATCTTCCAGCCGAGCCAGCAATGCGCCTTGCTCCACCTGCTGGCCCTCCTCCACTGGCAACTCGACGACGCGCCCCGGCACCTTGAAACTAACCAGGCTCTCGTGCGCTTCAATGTTACCGGAGAGCGTAAGTCGATTCGCGGGCTCAGGCTTCTTCGTCAGCCGCGGATAGAAATAGATGCCTGCGGCAATCGCCGCGGCCAGAATAATCAAGATTGGAATAACTCTTTTCATAACAATGAACCTCGCGAACAGTAACATTGACAGCCGGGCAATCGTCGAATCAGACTAAGGATTTCCCAAAAACTGCAAGATGTTCGTTTCCGTATCGCCCATGGCGCGGGCAAGCGCAAACTTCGCATCCACGTGGCTTGAAACGGCGAGAATATAATTCTCCTCTGCGCGGGCCAGTTCGTCCTGCGCCGTCACAACCTCGACGTTGTTGGCCGTTCCCGATTGAAAACGATCCTGCGCGAGATTGAGTTCGCGCTGGGCCAGTTCCCTTCCCTCTTGGGCGACCGATACCTGTTGCGCCGCAGAGTCCAGATTCAACAGCGCCTCGCGTATGTCCTCATCGATTCCGCGCCGCAGATCGGCAATCTGATCGTCGATGCGCTTCACTCGGCTGGCCAGTTCCCGCGCTTCGCCTTCGCGGTCGCGATCGAAGACCGTGAAGTCGATCTCACCCTGAATCAGGCCCGTGGGTTGCACGCCGCCAATGCTGCGACCGATCGCTCCAAAGTTTCCATTGACGCTCAGCTTGGGATAGAAACGGGCCTGGCTGGCGCGTTTCTGCTCCACCAGGCTCTGGCGCTGGCCGGCAAGCGAAAGGTAGTCTGCGCGCTCCAGCAACGCCGCCGGTGCAAGGGTCTCGGAGTCAGGCTGATTCAGCGCCAGATAGCGGAGCGGCTCGGACAGCTCCATCGGTGTGCCCGGATTCATTCCCATACTCCGCGCCAGCGCCAGCAGCGACTGCTTCAACTGGTTCTCCGCCACCAGCTTTGCCTGTGTGTCGTTGGCAAGCTGCACCTCGGCGCGCAGTACATCCACGCCCGTCGCCGTCCCCGCATCGTGCTTGTCCTTGGCCAGCTTCAACAGCGTGCTTGAATCCGTCACTCGCGACTGCGCGGCTTCAACACGCGCGGCTGCGGACTGCGCGTTCAAGTAGAGACTCGCAATCGCGCGAACAATCAGATCGCGCGCATCCCGCACGTCCATCTTGCCCGCGTCCAACGCCAACTCGCTCGCCTTCAACCCGCGATAGCTCTGTAGATCCACTACATTCTGCTGTGCATAGACCCGGAAGTCGTAATTCGAAAACGGCCCTACCACGTCGGGAAAGCCGGGCGCCGAGATCCCGAAAGCACGCAGGTCGCGATTCTGCGCGTTGGCGTAGGTTTGCGCATTCACGCGCGGAAGCAGCGCTGCCGCCAAGCGGCGCTCCCGAGTGCCTTCCGCCTCGTCAACGCGCGTGCCGGCAACAAGCACGCTCAGATTGGCTTCAAGCCCCTTCTGAATCGCATCTTGCAGCGTCAGGCGGTAGGTCGGAGGTTGCTGCGCTGTGCCAATCACACACGGGATCGGCCCGGCAAGCACGCTCGCCAGGGTGAGAAAAACGGCATTACGAATATCGGATCTCATGGGCCTACTCTTTTCCGGAGGCGGCGATCGCTCTCCAGAAGTGCTGAAAGCTGTCTTCGATCCATGCTTCAAGCGCAGGCTCCCCATGGGCCGACCACAACAGAATCGTACCCATCTCCGCCTGTAGAAGCTGCGTCGCAACCTTTTCCTTTTGCAGGCATGGATCGATCTCCCCACGCTTCTGCCCCGCCGCCACAACCTCGGCGATCATCTTGTGGCCCTCCTGCATTTTGCGCTTGATAATATTGCGAACCCCTTCGCTGGCCAGAAACGAAGAGATCAGGGCGCGAGCCAAGTCGGGGCTGCGTCCAGGCTCCTCGGCAAGGCACAGCACCAGCCTGTGCAGCACGGAGTGAATCGCCTGCTGGCCTTGCCCGGCGAGCGAGATGGCCTCTCTCACTTTGCCGAGCTGAATTTCCGCCATCACGCCCAGAACATGATCTTTGGTTTCAAAGTAGTTGAAGAAGGTCCCCTTGCCCACGTCGGCGGCTTCGGTGATTTGCTCCACTGTGACGTTGCTGAAGCCGCGCTCGGCAATCAGTTGAAGAGCACACCGGAAGAGCCTCAGGCGCGTCTCCGTGCCGCGGCGTTCCCGGCGCCCCATACCTTCCCGCTGAGGCGGATCTCCGGCAGCCGAGGCATCGGCGAGAACGGCCGGGGGCGATAAATGGCTACTACTCATTATTGAGTTACGGACGTGTATGACCATCGGTCAGATTCTCTCGCACTTCTTTGCCCACTGTCAAGATCTATTGATCGATCAAGCAATGCTTGAGCTAATTATGAGAGTTGTCTGCGGAAATGAGTCTGAGAGCATTTTCTTTGAGTCGGGCGAGGGCAATCATTACACGTGACACCACCTAAACGTCAGGCAAAGTTTCCAATAAAACTGAAATATATCTTTATTATTCAAATATTTATGGCTGGTCGGGGCGGAGGGATTCGAACCCCCGACCCTCTGCTCCCAAAGCAGATGCGCTACCAGGCTGCGCTACGCCCCGACGTTCCAAACTGATTGTATCGCGAATTCTGGTCACCGATGTAGCCAGGGTGTAGGGTCCAGCATGTGACCTAACCAAAAGATCAGCCAAACGACCAGCACCACCGGGATGGCGAAGACCAGCGCCAGAACCGCAGTAAGCAGCAACAAGAAGGCCCAGTCGCGGCCGGTATGGCGACGAGGCTCGCCCAGGTGTCGCTGGAGCAAACGGTAATTGCGGCGGTTGGCCTTCCAGGCGATATCGAAGATGTCGCCGAAGAGAGGAACGGAGCCCACCAGGACACCGATGCCGAGATTGGCGGCCATGCGCGCCAGCGTGACGTAAGGAACGCCGCGAATCCAGGCGGCCAGGGGAATGACCAGCGAGAGCAGCCCGGCCAGCACGTCGCCCAGGCCGGGAACCAGCCCGATGATCCCGTCGATGCCGAATCGAATGCCAGTGCCGGGGATGACGAAGGCCTCATCCAGCAGGATTTCCAGGCCGTGCAGGGTACGATCGCGGAAGAGCCAGGCGCCGCGATTCCAGCGATCCATGCTCAAAGAGGGGTCCGCGCCCAAAGACCCAGAAGCGCCGGCAGGATCCAGCTTCAGATGCTGAGTGTTTGCCGGGCTTCGATCGGGATGGGACATGGGCGCTTCGCTCCGGGCTGGCCCGGCAAGCAGACCTGATTCGATGTTACAATCAGGAAGATAGATGGCGGCAGTAGTTCAGTGGCAGAACGCCTGACTGTGGCTCAGGATGTCGTGGGTTCGATCCCCACCCGCCGCCCCAATCCACACACCAAAGAAGAATCAGCCTTCCTCAAGCCTACAGCTTTGCCGAGCCTCAGTGACCCCCGATACCAGCGAAAAAATGGAGCTTACCAGCTCACCGGACTGGCTGACGCGGTTTGAGCCGAGGCGCGGCCTGGCGAACGGCCACCTGCAAACGATTGTGGGCAACTTCCTTCCCCGGCCGGCATTCCGTCTTGCCAGTGTTGAGGAGACCGTCGAGGTGGACCCCGCCGACGGCAGCCGCGTGTTGTGTCATTGCCATTGGCAGGAGGAACAAGTCCAATCCACTGCAACCGGCGCTGAGCGGCTGACGTTGGTTCTGGTCCACGGGCTTGAGGGCTCGTCGGACTCACAGTACATCCAGGGCATCGCCATGCGGGCCTGGGCTGCCGGCTGCAACGTCATCCGCATGAACATGCGCAACTGCGGCGGATCGGAGACTCTTACTCCCACGCTTTACCACTCCGGGCTTTCCGGCGACGTAGGAGCGGTGGTTCGCCACTTCGCCGAGCGGCGCGGCCTGGAACGGGTTGCTCTCGTGGGCTACTCGATGGGCGGCAATCTGGTGCTCAAGCTGGCCGGGGAGTGGGGCTACCGGCCGCCGCTCGTTGCCGTGGCTGCGGTCTGCCCGGCCATCGACCTCGCCGCCGGGGCCGACGCCCTCCACGAGCCGCTCAACCGGGGCTATGAATGGCGTTTCTTGCGTGGCTTGATGGCCCGCTACGCGCGCAAAGTGGAGCTCTTTCCCAGCATCTATGCGACTACCGAGCAGATTGGCCCGGTGCGCTCCATCCGCGAGTTCGACGGCAAGATTGTGGCCCGCTACTGGCATTTCCGCGATGCGGACGACTATTACAGCCATGCCGCCAGCGCCCAGGTGGTGGATCGGATCGCCGTGCCCACGCTAATTCTGTGCGCCCAGGACGATCCCTTCATTCGCCTTACCCCCGTGACTCGCGCCAAACTGCGCGCCAACCGGCACATCGAATTTGTCGAGACCCGCCACGGAGGCCACTGCGCCTATCTATCCAGGGACCGGGGCGATGAGATTCACTGGGCTGAGGCGGCCGCGATTCGCTTCCTGATGTCCGCAACTGGGCAGCCGAATGGAAGCTGACTGGGAGTTCGAAGGGGGCTGCCGCCTGTTATCTTTGGCCCGCACCGGAGGCGTTTGCGAATGTACTCAGCGGTCAATCCACGTTAGAATGATGCTTGCAGGGGCGAGTAGCTCAATTGGATAGAGCACCGGCCTTCTAAGCCGGGGGTTGTGGGTTCGATACCCGCCTCGCCTACCAACTTTATAATCAATGACTTGT
>Ga0182014_10001976_pt1 | contig 26544 bp, 23 predicted proteins | sample 612S2DmetaG_FD_120489 | JGI IMG/M metagenome (GOLD analysis project Ga0182014, IMG submission 120489) | Permafrost microbial communities from Stordalen Mire, Sweden - 612S2D metaG | ecosystem: Environmental > Terrestrial > Soil > Wetlands > Permafrost | place: Sweden: Stordalen | collected... | reverse complement strand
GTGGAGCCGGTGAGCGGATTCGAACCGCTGACCTGCCGTTTACAAGACGGCTGCTCTGCCAACTGAGCTACACCGGCGGGTGGTCCCGAGCATGCTAGCCGATCCTTCGTCGGCCTGCGCAAACGGACTACTGACCTGCTGTTTCTTCGTCACCGGACAGCGCCGTATGGGGTCCGGCGCTGTCCGGCGGTGTCCGGTTGGCCCGGCAAACGCCGGTCGATCACGGCTGTCTGTGCTGAATACGCGCCGAGGTCCACGCCAGGTCGCCCGTTGGGATGAGCTCTTACCGGCAGCTGATCCGTCGCTGGCTCGCTTGCCGCCGTCGGTCTGGCCGCCGCCCCTGGGCTCACCGTCGTCACGCCCTCCAGCTCGCAGCCGCTGGCGTCGATGTCGTCGGCCAGGTCGATCTGGCCGGGGTGAAGGCCAGGTGCGCTGGGGTCACGGCTGCGGACTGCCCGGTCGTTTTGGCAGGGTTCGGCTGTGTCCGCTGGCTGGGGCAGATGGTGATGGTCCGGGCGTCACCCCGGGGTTCTTGCCCGGGCTGCTGTGTATTTACAGCCCGGGCGGGAACGTGTGCGGGACTGCTGACCTAAACGAGTGCACCGGGAGAGATCGGCATCAGTAGTGCCTGCTGGTATCACCACATGCCGATTTAAACGCTAGCGGGCACGTTGTGCATGTGCTGATTATGGCTGGCAACGTTTCCCTGAACCGGCCATAACGGTAGTTATGGTCACGGGATGAGAGCCGCATTGATAATTGCATCTGCTAGAACGGGACGTCTCAAATGAGACCGAAATCCGGATTCACGTGCAGGCGCACGCCCAGACGATGAGTGGGCTGGTAGCGGTGCGACTGCGCCGACGGCGCGCGGGAGTTTGGTCGGCACGTTGCCGGAGTTTCGGCACGCGCCGCGGAGCCGGCGAGTACGCTTTACTCTGTTGTTGATCCTGCTGTACCACTTGGCCCGTTCCGGAAGAACCCGGAGGTCCGGGCAAAGCGACGACGGATTACGATAGACGAACAGGCATCCGATAAGCGAACGGCCCAATCCGGGAAAATGCTATTAAATCCGGCATCCGGAAACTGTCCTGAGTAATTTGGCTTGCCGCCCGGGGGGAAATCGGCTTGCGCCACGGGGCATATATGCCCGCTGGCTCCTGCCGGAAAAGAGTTAATTTATGTCCTGAATAGATGGATAGGCCACCACCGGCTCCACGGCTTGACTGTTGAGACCAGAGTGCCAGGAGCCGACGGTGGCCCTCTTTCATGCCACCCCTCGGTCGGAAGGATGCCACTTTGGACGACGATAGCCGCAGGACCATGCCCTGTGCGAGGAAACCCGGGTGTGATCTCTCCTCAGCGCGGCGCGATGACGAGCTCCTCGCCCAGGTGCTCGTCACCACCTGGGCGCTGGCCACCGGCCGCGTCCTGCGGGCTGATGTCCCGCCGTCGCTGCTCAGCAGGGACGAATTGATCGATTTCTGGTCCGACGACCGGATGGCCGCCGCGGGCCCGGCGCTGTCCCCGGGTCAGACGGCGCAGGACATCCTGGCCGACGCGCACCGTCGGCCGCCCGCTGGTATCACCGGGCCGGACGTCAGCAGCGCACCGGCGGCCGTCACTCCCCTGATGCCGGCCGCGGCGGATACGCGGTCGCTTAGTTCCCGGCTGCGGTGGCTGCCCCGGACGGCCGGCGGAAAGCCGGGGCGCCCTGATCCGGCACCCGCCGCCCCGGAAACCAGTACTGCCGGGCCCGGCATGCCCGCGCCGGTGAGGGAAGGGCCCGTCAAGGGGGTGTTCGGCGTCGACATTGCCGGGTTCACCGACCCCCGCCGGGATGAGCGAGCCCAGGGTTACCTCCGGGAAAGCATGTACCGGATCCTAGAGCGCGCCTTCGACGGGTCCGGGGTGCCATGGAAGGACTGCCAGCACGAGGACCGGGGCGACGGCGCACTGATCATCGCGCCAGCCGACGCCGTGGACGCCCTGGCCGACCCGCTTCCCGAACGGCTGCGCGGGCTAGTCCGTGTGCACAACCGGCAGTCCAGCGCCAGCGCGAGCATCCAGCTCCGCGCCGCCGCGGACATGGGCAGGGTCTACCACGACCAGTACGGCTACTACGGAGACGCGGTCAACAATCTGTTCCGCCTGCTGAACGAACCGGAGCTGAAGAAACTGCTCGCGAACTCCGGGAAAGAGGTGGCGTTCATCACCTCGGACCACTTCTACAAAATTGTCATCACCCGCCACCCGAGGCTGGTCGACCCGGACGCATTCCAGCCCATACCGGTCGACCTCAGGTACGAGGCATGCACCGGCTGGGTGCACTTCCCCGGCCCTTGACCCCGGCCGCGGGCGTCCTGCCCCTGCACCGGCCCGCCTGACAACAAGCGGCCAGCATGCCAGCGCGCGGCCGAGCCCCCGGCCCTACGAGCCCGGGGGCTCGGCCGTACCGCCGCCGTCAGTCACCGGCGGCCTCTGACCAAGCCGCCTACCGGCGAGGTCTGCCGCTGCCTCCGCAGTCAGGGCACCGGATCTCTTCGCGGCCCTGCGCTGCGGGGCATGGGGTGGCACGGCCGCCGCGGGACGCCGGTAACGGGGTTCGCGCAGCCAGCATCCCGGCGGCCATGGCGGCGGAGGCCGCCTCGCCGGTGATGAAGCCGCCGTTTTCGGCATCGCCCGGGGGTCGCGGGCCACTAGGTCGTAGGCCACGGCGTAGACCTCGTGCAGGTCTTCGGGTACGCGGCGGATGGCCCGCAGCGGTTCGGGCAGCTTCAGCGGGGCGAGGGCCGGTCAGCCCGTGTCAGGCGGCGGAGCAGTGCGCAGATGGCCGAGCGCAGGACTCAGCGCTCAGCTTTGCCGAATACGTGCGGAAATCAAAGACCGGCCGCGGCGGCGCGCTGCCGGGCGACCTCGTATAGGGCGATGCCGGCCGCGACGCCGGCGTTGAGCGATTCGGTCCCGCCTGCGATCGGGATCCGGGCGATCAGGTCGCACCGCTCGGCGACCAGCCGGGAGAGCCCGCGGCCCTCGGAGCCGACGACCAGGGCGAGCGGCGAGTCAGCGACCGGCAGGTCAGCCACCGTAACCTCGCCCGCGCCGTCGAGCCCGGCGACGAAGATCCCGGCCGCCTGGTACGCGGTCAGCGCCTGCACGAGGTTGGAGGCCCGGGCCACCGGTACACGCGCGAGCGCACCCGCGGAGGCCTTCCACGCGCCCGCGGTGACGCTGACGGTGCGGCGGGACGGGATGAGGATGCCGTGGGCGCCGAACGCCGCGGCCGAGCGTGCCACCGCCCCGAGGTTCCGCGGATCGGTGACGCCGTCCAGGGCGACGATGAGCGGGGCCTCGCCGGCCTGCGCCGCCAGGGCCGGCAGTTCGTCGGGGCTGGCGTAGTCGTACGCGCGGACGCTCAGGGCGATGCCCTGGTGAACCGCCCCGCCGGTCAGCCGGCCGAGCTCCGCGTGACCGGCCTCCCGTACCGGTACGCCGGCCTCCGCGGCCAGTTGCACGGCCTCGCGGATCTTCTCATCGGAGGGCGCGCGGTGCTCGATGTAGAGGGCGACGGCGGGAATGGCCGCCCGGAGCGCCTCGACGACCGAATTGCGCCCGGCGACCATCTCGGGCGCATCCCCGCTGCCCCGTGGTCCGGACCCGCCGCGCGTCCCAGCCGGGCGGCTGCCCAGCGGGCGCGCCCCGCGGTCGGTGTCATTGTCATCCCCCGGCCGTGCACCCGCCGCGCGCGTGTCGCCGCCCGTCTTGCGCTTGGCGGGATGGCCGGGCCGCAGGTAAGCGGGGGGCGTGGGGCCCTTGCCCTCCAGGCGGCGCCGTCCGTAACCGCCGGTGCCGGGACGCGGCTTGCCCGACTTGGCGTGCGTTCCCTTGTCGGGGCGCCCGTCACCTGAACTACGGCCGCTCATCGGCGAACCTCCCAGCGGGGCCCGGCGGGAGTGTCCTCGATGACGATGCCGGCCTTCTCCAGGCTTTCCCGCAGCGCGTCGGCGGTCGCGAAGTCTCTCCGGGCCCGCGCGGATTCACGCTGATCCAGCGCGACCTGCACCAGCGACTGAACGATCTCGCGCATCCGCTCGCCGCCGGCGTCGGCATCGGCCCACGGCGGGGCGAGCGGATCCAGCCCGAGAACACCCAGCATCGCGCGCAGTTGCGCCAGGCTGCCGCGCACATCGGCGGTCCGGCCCTCCTGCAGGGCGCTGTTGCCGTCCCGGACGGCCGCGTGGACCGCCGCAAGCGCCGCGGGGACGCCCAGGTCGTCATCGAGGGCCGCGGTGAACGACAGCGGCAGGCTGGCGTCTGGCGCATCGCTGGAGTCCGTGTAATCGGCCAGCGCCTCCCCGGCCCGCTCCACGAAACCCTCGATCCGCCTGTACGCGGCGGCGGCCTCGGCCAGTGCATCCTCGGAGAACTCCAGCACGGACCGGTAGTGCGCCTGGCCCAGGTAGTAGCGGAGCTCGACGGGCCGGACGGTCTTCAGGACTTCCTCGACGCGCAGCGAGTTGCCGAGCGACTTGCTCATCTTTTCGCCGGCCACACCGAGCACCGCGTTGTGCATCCAGTACTGGGCGAAGTCGTAACCGGCGCACTTCGACTGGGCGATCTCGTTCTCGTGATGCGGGAACAGCAGATCGATGCCGCCGCCGTGGATGTCGAACGCCTCACCGAGGTACTTCATCGACATGGCCGAGCACTCCAGGTGCCAGCCGGGACGGCCGGGTCCCCAGGGCGTGTCCCAGGACGGCTCCCCGGGCTTGGCCCTCTTCCACAGGGTGAAGTCCCGCGGGTCCCGTTTGGCGGAGGAATCACCGGCGTCGTCGGTCGCGCGCATCTGGTCCAGCCGCTGGCCGGACAGTTCCCCGTACGACGGGTCGGTGCGGACGTCGAAGTACACGTCGCCGTCGGCCGCGTACGCGTGGCCACGCTCGATGAGCCGGTGCATCAGCGCGATCATCTCGGGCACGTGGCCGGTGGCCCGGGGCTCGACGTCCGGCTCGCGGCAGCCGAGCGCGCCGTACGCGCGGGAGAAAAGGCGCTGGTTCCGCTCGGCGACCGCCCACCAGTGCACGCCTTCCCGCTCGGCGGCCTGGATTATCTTGTCGTCGATATCGGTGACATTCCGGCAAAAGGTCACCTCGTTGCCGCGGGCCTCCAGCCAGCGGATGAGAATGTCAAAGGCAACGCCCGACCGGAGGTGGCCAATATGCGGCGGTGCCTGCACGGTAGCGCCACACAGGTACAGCGACACCCGCCCGGGAACCAGGGGCGTGAACTCGCGTACCTCGCGAGCGGCGGTGTCATGAAGGCGCAGGGTCACGATGCCTAGGCTATGGGATGGCATGACCTGCACGCGCAGGCTTCCGAGCGCGGGCCCGGTTCAGATACCGGCCGGGGAGCCGTGTGTTTCTCAGCCGTTCCCCGCGCCACCCTTTTCCCCGAAATAGCCGCCGGCCTCCATTGCGCGCGGCGTCCCGGCCGGGCTCCCGCCCGCGACATGGCGCGCCGCCGGGCGGATCGCCGGTGTTCTGCGTAGGATCTTTCCTGCCGTACGGCTATACCGCGCATATCACCATATTTGCCCGCCGGCGGCTCCCTGAGCGGCGAAGAAAGGACAGCGGGTTCCCGATGAACGGCTCTCCCCGATGAGCGGCTCCCGATGAACGGCCCGCAGCTCGCCCGGCGCCGCAACGGCGGTCGCCTGCTCGCGCATATAGCCGTGGTCATCGGCGTCGCAGCCGTCGCGGCGGCGGCCTTTGCCCTGTCGTACCGCGCCGTGCGGGACATCGCCCTGGTGGCAGGCGTTCCGGCGACCCTGGCCCGGCTGTACCCGGCCATCTTCGACGCTGTGTTCGTCGTGGCCTGCGCGGCCGCGCTGACCCTGCGTGAGGCACGCTGGTGGGCACGGGGCTACGCGTGGCTTTCGGTCCTCGTGACCGGAGCGCTGATCGGGGCGGCGGCCGCCTACCACGCGATGGGCATCCAATCGCCCCACAAGATCATCGCCGGGATCGTCGCGGCCCTTCCGCTGGCCCTGGTCGTACTCGGCTTCAGCCTGTGGCTATCCATGCTCCGGCACGGGCGGCCGGGACGAGCCGCCGCCGCGGAGGACCGGCCCGCGCTCGCTCCGGCCGCCCCCAGCCAGACGCTGGCGATCGAAGCGGGCCGCGCTGAGCCGGTCCCGGCCGCGCTGCCCGCGCTGCCCGCGCCGAGCGCGTCTCTCCCCGCGGCGACCGAGAACGCGGCGCGCGGGGAACCGGTGCCGTCTCCCACGTCCACGCCCGGGGCTGCACCCGCTTCCGGGGCGGCCCGCGAGCCGGAGCCGGCGCTAGAGCCTGAGTCAGCCAGCCAGCCAGAGCCGGTCCAGGCGCCTACGGCCGCCGCCGAGCCCGGTCCCGCCCGCGAGCCAGCCACCGAGCCCAAGCCGGCTCCTGGGCCCGCGGCCGACGCGGAGCCCCATCCGGCTCCGGAACCAGTGAGCGAACCGGTTCCCGCCGCGGGGCCGGTGACCGCCGCCGAGCCCAACCCGGTCCCTGAACATGAAGCTGAGCCCGGGACCGCCGCGAAGCCAGAAGCCGGGGCCACTCAGGCAGACCGTGAGCCGGAGGCTGCACCGGCTGCCGGGCCTGCACCGGAGGCTGGCACCGCATCCGGGCCAGCTCAGGAGGCAGCCCCGGCGCCCCAGGACAAACCAGCCCGGGAGGCCCGGGAGGCCCGGGAGGCCCGGGAGGCCCGGGAGGCCCAGGAGGCCCAGGAGGCCCAGGAGGCCCAGGAGGCCCAGGAGAAGCCAGCCCGGGACGAGCCAGCCCCGGCCGAACCGGCCCCGGACGCGCTCACGCCGCCATACGGCTTCGCGGCCGTGGGCGCATCCACGTTTCTGTCCGCTCCGGTCCCCGAACTCGCCGAGCCCGAGCCCGAGCCGGATCCCGCGCCAGCGGCCAAGGACGGCCCGCCCTCCCCGGCAGCCCCGCCGACGCCGGGAGCAGCAGCAGCGGCGCGGGGAAGACCGCCCACGGTGGGCACCGACCTTCCCGCGGAGCTCGCGCACGAAGCGGCGCCTGACCTTGCCGGTCCAGGCCGTGCCGCGCAAGGGACGGATGCCGGCGCATCCGGAGGCGGTGCCGACCGGGCCGGAACGGAGACGGAGGCGGATACGGCGCAGGAACCAGGGGCCCCCGCGGCGCCTGCGCCCTTCGAGCGTGTCCGCAGCACGCCTACCCCGCCGCCACGCGGGGTGTGAGCGCGGGACCTCAGGACACGAAGGGTGAGCCAAGGCTCAGGACCTGGAGGATGAACGCGGCTCAGGATCTGGCGGGTACGCCGCCCGGCTGAGCCGTCGCGACGACCAGTGCGGTCGCGATCGCGGCGATGCCCTCGCCGCGCCCGGTCAGCCCGAGGCCATCCGTGGTGGTGCCGGATACGCTGACCGGCGCACCGGAGAGCGCCTCGGACAGGACCTTCTCGGCTTCCGCCCGCCGCGGCGCGACCTTGGGGCGGTTACCTATCACCTGGACCGCGACGTTGCCGACGGTGAATCCGGCCGCGGTCACGAGCCGGAACGTCTCGCGGATCAGCGTCAGGCCGTGCGCTCCGGCCCACTCGGGCCGCGAGGTGCCGAACTGCGCGCCAAGATCACCGATCCCGGCCGCGGACAACAAGGCGTCGCAGATGGCGTGGGCCGCGACGTCGCCGTCCGAGTGGCCGGTGAGACCCGGCTCTCCCGGCCACGTCAGGCCGGCCAGGTTCAGCAACCGGTCGGACCCAAAAGGGTGGACGTCGGTTCCGACGCCCACCCTGGGCCATGCATGCTGCAGGTCTGATTTAGCTGCCATTGAGCGTGTCCGCACACGTACTGGCGACGTTTGGCAAACCCCGCTCGCCGGTTAAGGCACTCGCTGCGGCGGACCGGAAGCAAGGATCTCGTCCAGCAGCGCCTCGGCCTTGTCTTCGTTCGTCTTCTCGGCGAGGGCAAGCTCGCTCACCAGAATCTGCCGCGCCTTGGCCAGCATGCGCTTTTCGCCGGCGGACAGACCTCGCTCTTTGTCCCTGCGCCAAAGGTCCCGGACGACCTCGGCAACCTTGTTGACGTCGCCCGAGGCGAGCTTTTCCAGGTTGGCCTTGTATCGCCGCGACCAGTTGGTCGGTTCCTCGGTGTGCGGAGCACGGAGCACCTCCAGCACCCTCTCGAGGCCTTCCTGGCCAACGACATCCCGAACGCCTACGAGCTCCGTGTTGTCAGCGGGTACGCGTACAGTCAGGTCACCCTTGTCGACCTTAAGAACCAGATAGGTCTTATCCTCGCCCTTGATGGTGCGAGTCTCGACCGCTTCGATGCGAGCAGCCCCGTGATGGGGGTAGACGACGGTATCGCCGACCTTGAAAGACATGTGGCAAGTACCCCTTCCGCTGAAGGCTATCTTACCACGTCGCCGGGAGCTGATTGAATGCCCTTTAACCCATAAGGCCAGGTCATCCGGGTAATTACGGCTCGCCGGTATTACCTTACGGCGCGCCGTACGACTACCGCCGAAGCTAGTTATTAGCTGAACGTAATCGACCATTAACACACGGTGTATATGACGCCGTGCGAACGTATCTGAACGGCGGATGCCCGGACACGATGGCGTATTACGGCTATGTGACCGGCGGGCAAATGACCGCGCCCGTCGGCCGCACGGCTCGTTAAGGCCCATAATAGTAGAGACGTGGGAACCCACGCCGGGGAGGTGCGTGCCGGTGAACCCTGGCGGAGAACCTGGGCGGGACGAGGGCGGCCTGCCACCGGTCGACATCCAGATCCCCGATGATGCCCGGGAACTCGCCCGCGAGGTACTTGCGTACCACCGCGAGCAGCGGGCGCAGCGCCGCCGTGCCCGCTGGGACCGGGTGCTCGGACCGCTCCGCGGGCACGGCGCGGTCCTGCCGCTCATCGCCGGCTGCGTGGCACTGTCCATGCTGGCCGGGACGCTTCTGTCGGTTTTCAGCATCAGCCCCGCCGCCGCGCCCGTGCTGTCGCACTCCGCAGGCCCGGCACCGAAGTCGCCGCGGGCGACGCCAGCGAATGGCCGGCCTCTGCTGCCGGACGGAACGGTCGTCGTCGGCGGGAAGTCCACGCCCGTACGCGGACTGGTCAGGGCGGTACTGGCGCTGGTACCCGCCGGCTGCCACTGCGACACGGCGCTGCGGCAACTCACCACGCAGGCGGCCCACGCCCATGTCGGGGTGTACTTTGTGGGGACGGCGAACGCGATGACGGACGTTACGCAACTGGCCCGCACGGACGGCCAGGGCAGAGCGGTCGCTGTCAAAGACACCGAAAACGTGCTGGGCTCGGCGTACCATCCCGCCGGGCTGACGATCGTCCTCGTCCGGGCGGATGCCTCCACCACCGTGCAGCGGAACCTGAACCCCGGCTTCCAGCTCGAGGACCAGCTACGATCGCTGGGTTCCGGGGCCAGAAGCGTCTCGCCAGAACCGGGATCGGCTGCTTCGGCCATCCCGTCCCCGGCCTGAGCCGCTCCGGGGATGCCCCGCCGGACGGTCGCGCTCCGGGGATCGCTACGATTTCCGACGTCCGCCCGTGACTTATTCCGAGCCTGAGGAGGCCCGAGCCGTGATCCGCAGCAGCCACGGCAGCAAACTGCTGCGCCGTCTCCTAATCGGCGCCGCCGCCCTGCTGATCCCCGTGCTCACGGGGTGCGAGGCGGGCAACGGCGCGCCCACCCTCCAGTTTCATCCGGCCGCGAACGGGGCCTACGGCACCGCGGACGCGATCGGTGTCGACAATGCCTTCATTCTCGGGGGCGCGGACAACGCCCCCCTGGCTCCCGGCAGTTCGGCGAGCATGTTCCTCGCCATCTACAACGGGGGCAACAGCGCCGACAAGCTCCTCTCGGTCTCCGCGCCCGGCACGGCCACGTCCGTCCAGGTGGCCGGCGGCTCGGTCGCGGTACCCGCCCAAGACACCGCCTACCTGACCGGCCCGGCGCCGAAAGTAGTGCTCAGGGGACTGACCAGTGCGCTGCTCAGCGGGCCGACGGTCACGGTGATCCTCACGTTCCAGAACGCGGGCGCTATGACGCTCACGGTGCCGGTGGAACCGCGGTCAGGCTACTACTCGACTTTTTCGCCACCGGCCCCCAGCGCCAGCCCGTCCGGGCAGGCGAAACCCGGGGCGACGAGCAGCGTGAAGGTCACCCCGACACCGGGAGCGCCGGCTCAGCCTTCCGCGAGCGCATCCCCCACGCCATAACCAGCCCGGTGCCGTTACGCGGCGGTCCGGGCCGGTGAGCGTCGTACGGCCGCCCGGTGCCGTTACGCGGCGGCCGCCGAGTCGAACTTGTAACCGAGCCCGCGGACGGTCACGATGTGCCGGGGATTGGCGGGATCGACCTCGATCTTGGCCCGGAGCCTCTTGATGTGGACGTCCAGGGTCTTGGTGTCCCCGACGTAGTCCGCGCCCCAGACGCGGTCGATGAGCTGCATCCGGGTCAGTACGCGATCAGCGTTCCGGAGCAGGACCTGCAGTAGCTCAAACTCCTTGAGCGGGAGCTGGACCTGGCCGCCGCGCACGGTCACCACGTGCCGGTCGACGTCCATCCGGACCGGTCCGGCCTCCATCGCGGAGATGGTCACCTCGTCCACCTCGCCCCGGCGGCGGAGCACCGCACGCATCCGCGCGACGAGCTCGCGCGAGGAGAAGGGCTTGGTCACGTAGTCGTCCGCGCCAAGCTCGAGACCCACCACCTTGTCGATCTCACTGTCCTTCGCGGTCAGCATGATCACCGGCACGTTGGACCGGGAGCGCAGGGCCCGGCAGACTTCGCTGCCCGGCAGCCCGGGCAGCATGAGGTCGAGCAGTACCAGATCCGCGCCGGTGCGGTCGAAGGCGCTGAGCGCGTCCGGGCCGGTCGAGCAGACCGCGACCTCAAAGCCCTCCTTGCGCAGCAGGTAAGAGATCGCGTCGCTGAACGATTCCTCGTCCTCGACCACGAGCACACGTGTCACTTGGGTGCCTCCCGAGATGCGTACGCGCGCGGACCCGCTGTGCGCGCTGCTAGGCAGAACCTGAGCCTGCATGTGAGCTCCGCAGGGGCAGGGAAAGGGTAAAGGTAGAGCCTGCGCCCTCCACGCTCCGGACCGTGACGGCGCCGCCGTGCGCGGCCGTCACGTGCTTCACGATGGCCAGGCCGAGACCGGTGCCCCCGGTGGCCCGCGAGCGGGCCGGGTCGACGCGGTAGAAACGCTCGAAGATCCGCTGCAGGTCCCGTTCCGGGATCCCGATGCCCTGATCCTCGACGCTGATCTCCACCCGGTCATCCGCCCGGCGCGTCGTGACCAGGACCCGGGTCCGTTCCGGACTGTAGGCCACGGCGTTCTCCAGCAGGTTACGGATCGCCGTGAGGAGAAGATCCTCGTCGCCCAGCACGCCAAGCCCATGGTCGCCCACCTCTGCCAGCGCGATCCCCCGGGCGTTGGCCTTCATCCGGCACCGGTCCAGGGCCTCCGCGACGATCGCGTCCACCTGCACGGCTACCGGGTCGGGCACGGGCTCGGCGGCCTGGATGCGCGAGAGCGTGATGATGTCCTGCACCAGGTTGGTCAGCCGGGACGCTTCCTGCCGCATCCGGCCCGCGAACCTGCGCACCGCGTCGGGGTCGTCGGCAGCGTCCTCGACCGTTTCGGCCAGCAGGGCCAGGGCGCCGACCGGGGTCTTCAGCTCGTGGCTGACGTTCGCGACAAAGTCCCGGCGCACCTCTTCGACCCGGCGGCTCTCGGTCTGGTCCTCGGCCAGCACCAGGACCAGGCCCTCGCAGCCGACGTCACCGCCGAGCGGCGCGACCCGGACGGCGAAGCTGGTCATCCGGCCGCCGATCTTGCCGCCTGCGGACACCTCGAACTCGCCCTCGCGGATCTCACCGTCCCGGCGTACCTGCCGGGCTAGCGCCAGAAGCTCACTGGCCATCAGGCGCTCGCCCTGGACCAGCCCGAACGAGCGCGCCGCCTCACTCGCCTGCAGGACACGATCCTGCCGGTCGAGGACGACCGCGGACGACGACAGCACGGACAGGACGGACGCGATACCCGGAGGCAGGCGCATGGCCGGGGCCGAGCACTCCAGCGATGTCCCGTTACCGGTCCGCGTGCTCACCGACATCCCTGCCTCCCAGATGGCCGGTGCGCGCGCTCCGCGGATAGCCGGCGCCCGCCGCCTGAGGCAGGCGGCCACGCGTCCGAACTGCTCAGGCCCACACGTCTGATCGTAAGCGGCGCCGTCCCGTACATCCCAGCGAGGGGAGTGTGACATGCGACTATTACCTCAGTGTTTGCCACCCATCCATTATCCGGACATTTGCGATCTGTTGCGCGCTCGCCTGATCGCCGCTTGGCGGATGGGCGTGGCATACGTCCCCGCTGCGGGAACGCCGGCTAACGGCCCTGATTCCTGACCGCCTCCGCCGCCTCGGCCGCAGCCCGGGGATCCAGATAGCGCCCGCCCCGCTCGGTCGGCCGGAACGCGCCATCCAGCTCATAGACGAGCGGGATGCCAGTCGGGATGTTCAGGCCGGCAATCTCCTCGTCACTGATCCCGTCCAGGTGCTTGACCAGGGCGCGGAGCGAGTTGCCGTGCGCGGTCACGAGCACCGTCTTGCCCACCGCGAGATCCGGCACGATGAACTCGTACCAGTACGGCAGCATCCGGTTCAGGACGTCCTTCAGGCACTCGGTGCGGGGCAGCAATTCGGGCGGCAGGAGCGCGTACCGCGGGTCACCAGCCTGGGAGAGCGGGTCGTCATCGGCGATCGGCGGCGGCGGAACGTCATATGAGCGCCGCCACAGCATGAACTGCTCATCACCAAACTGCTGGCGCGTCTGCGCCTTGTCCTTGCCCTGCAGGGCGCCGTAGTGCCGCTCGTTCAGCCGCCAGGACCGGTGGACCGGCAGCCAGAGCAGTTCCGCGACCTCCAGCGCTATATGCGCCGTCTGGATCGCCCGCGTCAGCACCGAAGTGTGCAGCACATCCGGGCGCAACTGGGCGTCGTTCAGCAGTTTCCCACCGCGGGCGGCCTCGTCAGCCCCAGTCGCCGAGAGCCCGACATCGACCCATCCGGTAAAAAGGCCCTTGGAATTCCACTCGCTCTCACCATGGCGCAACAGCACAAGAGTTCCCATACCGCGAAGCTTATCCGGCAGGGCGGCGGCGTGGCCTGCACCGCAGGCCACGCCGCATCGAGCCTGGCCTTGCGCCGAATGGGCATCCCTCGTGCGGGAACACTGGGCGGCACGCTGAGGTTGCAAGGTCCGGAGGTGCATACCTGTGCCGCGAAGCGTCCCAGGGCGGATCGCGACGATCAGCGTCCATACGTCACCGCTCGATCAGCCGGGCACCGGCGACGCCGGAGGGCTCAACGTCTACGTCGTTGAGGTCGCCAAGCGCCTGGCGGAGCGAGGTACCGAGGTGGAGATCTTTACGCGAGCGGTCTCCCGGGATGCCCCGCCGGTCACCGAACTGGCTCCCGGCGTCCTCGTCCGGCACGTGACCGCGGGGCCGTTCGAAGAGCTCGACAAGGCGGACATCCCCGCCCAGATATGCCACTTCACCTTCGAGGTGCTCCGCATCGAGGCGGCGTACGCGCCGGGCCGGTACGACCTCGTGCACGCGCATTACTGGCTGTCCGGCCAGGTGGGAGCGGTGGCCAAGGAGCGCTGGGGGGTACCCCTCATACAGTCGATGCACACGCTGGGCAAGGTGAAGAACGCAGCTCTGGCGTCGGGAGATTCGGCCGAGCCGGACACCCGGATCCGCGGTGAGGCGGAGGTGATCGCCGCCGCCGACCGGCTGGTCGCCAACACCGCCGAGGAGGCACGCCAGCTCACCGGGCTCTACGGCGCCGACGCTTCCCGGGTCGAGACGGTCCACCCCGGGGTGGACCTTTCGGTGTTCCGCCCCGGCCGGCAGGCCGATGCCCGGCGGGCACTTGGCCTGCCCGCGGACGCGATCGTGCTCCTGTTCGCCGGGCGCATGCAGCCACTCAAGGGCCCGGACATCCTGCTGCGCGCGGTGGCCAACATGACCAGGGACGATCCCGGCCTGGCCCGGCGGCTCGCGGTGGTCTTCGTCGGCGGGCCGAGCGGCCTGGGGCGAAACGACCCGGACATGGTGACCCAGCTCGCGGCTCGGCTCGGCATTTCGGGCGTGGTGCGGCTCGAGCCACCCTGTCCCCAGCGGGAACTGGCTGAGTGGTACCGGGCCGCCACCATCGTGGCGGTGCCGTCGTACTCGGAATCGTTCGGCCTGGTGGCGCTGGAGGCACAAGCGTGCGGCACTCCGGTCGTCGCGGCCGCGGTCGGCGGCTTGCGGACGGCGATACGTGACGGTGAGTCCGGAATCCTCGTCGGCAGCCACGATCCAGCCGACTACGCGCGCGTGCTGCGCCAGCTGGCCGCCTCACCGCAGGCACTGGCCCGGTTGTCGGCCGGCGCTATCCGGCACGCGTCGGGCTTCGGCTGGTCAGCCGCGGTTGACCGGCTGCTGGCGGTGTATACAGGAGCGGTGAGCGAGGCGAACGCGCGGGTGGAAGCATGACGGTCGCCAGGCCGGCGGTGCGACCGTGACCGTCCCCAGCGGCCCGGCGGAGCCCGCGGCGCCGGCGGCGGCGGTCGCGGCGGCCCTGAAGGATCTCGGTCTTCCCTACGAGAACCCCAGCCCCGGCGCGTACCTGGTGAAGCTGGAAGGACAGCACAAGCTGGCCACGATGACGTGGCTGATCGCAGGCGCGCACAGCCTGCACGTTGAGGCGTTCTTCTGCCGCAGGCCCGACGAGAACCACGAACGCTTCCACCGCTTCCTGCTGGAGCGCAACGGGCGCACCTACGGTGTCCACTTCGCCATCGACTCCATGGGGGACGTCTACCTGGTCGGAAGGCTGCCCCTGTCCGCGGCCAGCCCCGGCGAGATCGACCGGCTCCTGGGCTGCGTGCTCAGCTATGCGGATGAGAACTTCGACACGGCCCTCGAGCTCGGGTTCGCGTCCGCCATCCGCCGGGAATGGGCGTGGCGGGCCAAGAATGGCGAGAGCCTGGCCAACCTGCGCGCGTTCGCGCGGTTCGCGGACCCGGAGGTGGTAGCCCAGCGGGCCGCGGGCCCGGACCAGACGGGGAATTCGCGGCAATAACCAGCACGTCAGCTTCCTGATCGGTAGTGTCACCGGCGCCAGTATTATTCCTGCGGCGTGACGGCCATACACCAGGACGGGGACCGTGCTCGGATGTGACCAGGGGCGTGCTCTGCGCGCCCGGCGGCCCGGGAACCCGTCTGCCTGTTATGGCCGGTTCGCCTCCGCTTGCCGTGGGTAAAGTGACGATTGTGAACCGGCTAGGCGATCTCGAGCGTGCGATCATGGACGTACTGTGGGGAACAGGCGCGTCACTCACAGTTCGTGAGGTCAGTGCGCAGCTCACCGAGCGCGATCTGGCGCATACGACGGTGATGACCGTGCTGGACAGGCTGGCGAAAAAGGGTTTCGCCCGGCGGGAACGGGACGGACGCGCATGGCGCTACCGGCCGTCCGCGACCAGGGAGGCATACGTGACTGAACTGATGCTGACGGCGCTGGAGCAGACCGGCGACCGGTCAGCCGCGCTCGCGCGGTTTGCCAAGTCAGTGTCAGGGGCAGAGGCCAGCGTGCTCCGTGGTGCTCTGGAGGAGATCGAAGGTAGCGGCGGGGGCTGATGACTGGACCGGCCGACGCGGCTCTGCTCGCCGCCGTCGCCATTGGGAGCGTGCGGGGTTCCGCGGCGCTGGGCGCCGCGCGGTGGCCACGGCGCTCGCCGGGGGCTGCGATCCTGCTCTGGCAGGCCCTGGGGCTTGCTGGCGGCCTCGCTGCCGTTGGAGCACTGATGGAGATAGGCGTTCCGCCGGGGGCGGCCAGCGTCGCCAACGGCGTGACCCGGGTCGCCTCCTCCGCGGCCAGCGGGCGCCTGTTTACTACGGGACAGTCGGCGCTGCCTGTTTTCCTGCGGCTCATCAGCCTGGTGATGGGCCTGGCCCTGCTGGCCCAGCTCTGTTCGGTGCTCGTCGCGTCCTCGGCGATGGTGATCCGGGCCCGGCGGCGGCAGCGGGCTCTGCTCGCGCTGCTGGCCCGTGGCGACCCGAAGGCTCCCGGCGCGCTGGTGGTCGATTATCCGGCCGCGGCGGCGTACTGCCTGCCCGGGCTGCGGTCGCGGATCGTGGTGAGCGTCGGCGCGCTGGACCTGCTGCGGCCAGCGGAGCTCGCGGCGGTGCTCGCGCACGAACGGGCGCACCTGCGGGAGCGGCACGACCTGGTGGTCCTTCCGTTCACCGCCTTGCGGCGGGCGTTCGGATGGTCCCGGATCTGCGCCGACGCGCACCAGTCCGTGGCCCTGCTGATCGAGATGCTGGCCGATGACCGCGCGCTGCGGGCCCGTCCCGCGCGGGCCCTCGCCGGAGCGCTGGCCCGTTTCGGCACCGCCGGTTGTACGGAGAACGCCCCGGCCGGGGCCCTGGCCGTGTCCGGAGCCGCACATGAGGGCGAGATGGCCGCACGGGTCACCCGCATCATGACCCCGGCGCCACCACTCGCGTACGCGGTACGCCTGAGCATCGTGTGCGCGGCGACCGTGATCGTTGTCGTGCCCGTCGCGGTGCTGCTCCTGCCCAACTGAGCCGACCTGGCCTGACGAGGCGTCCCGGCCGTGGGTCAGCTCAGGTCGGGACGCCCCGCGCCGGACTGAACCGATGCGGCCAGGGGTGACCGGCTCCCGCTCTTACCAGGGGGCTGTAGGGCCCCCCGAGCCCTACCAGGGGCCGTAGGGCCCCGAGCCAGAGCGTGAGCTGCCGGTCTTGAACTCCCTGACCTTGGGCCGGACGTCGACCAGGTAGATCGCAGCCGCTACGAACGCCGCGACCGGCAGGATCGAGATCGCCGATGCGCCGCCTACGTAGAACGCGTAGCCGAGGCCGACCACCATCGCGACACCGAGGATGAGCAGCCAGATCGGCTTGGTCTGCTTGCCCGCGGCCACGAACGCCGGTGCGGGCCTGCGTACCGCGTCGATGAACGCAAAAACTTCGAACGCGAACGCGGCAATCGAGATGACAACGAAGAAGATATTGAGCGGCGTCATCGCTGAACCTGTGAACACATCATCCACGCTATCTGGTGCGGCCGGATCAATCTCCCGTTCGGCCGCACCGCCCTGGCCGTCCCGCTGACGGCGGCTGCTGGTAGCCGCGGCCTTGCGGCCGCCGATCTGTTGTTCTGCTATTCCCGGTGTCTGCTAATCGCCAGTGTGCGGCGGGACGTCCGCCGGCCAGCCCGTGCCCGCCGCGCCGGCGGCCGGGCTCTGCGGCTCGCCCGGGGCCTCATCAAGGCCGGGCAGGTCGTCCGTGGCGGTCGCCCAGGCTCTGGACGAAGCGCCACGCGCGCCGCGTCCCGGGCGCACCGGCCGGTCGTCCGGACGGGGAGCCGGATCGACCGCCGCCACCGCGCGCGGCATGAGGCTGACCGTCGCGCCGTCGCCGACGGGTGAGCCACCGGCCGCTCCGCTTTCCTTGCGGAACGACTCGTAGATCTCGACCAGCACCTGCTTCTGGCGCTCGGACAAGGAGGGGTCGGCCAGCAGCGCCGAGCGGACCCCGGAGTCCGCCGGCCTGTCCTCCAGAATCCCGGCCTGGACGTACAGCGCCTCGGCGGAGATCCGCAGACCCTTGGCGATCTGCTGGAGGATCTCGGCGCTGGGCTTGCGCAGCCCGCGCTCGATCTGGCTGAGGTAAGGGTTGGAGACGCCCGCCGCCTGCGAGAGCTGGCGGAGTGAGATCTTCGCCTGCTCACGCTGCTCGCGGATGTACTCACCAATCGAGTTCACTGATACCTGAGGCATGCCGTCATTATCGCCGACGTCGCTTGCATTTGCAAACACCCTGCAAGCAGCGCCGCGGCGGGCAGTCCCCCTACGGGTTCCCACCGGAACCAGGCGGCGCGGTCACGCGCGGAGGAGCAAGATGTTCAGGCTTTGACCCCGAGGAACACGCGCGCGTCGGCGGTGCTCATGGGCGGCCGCTGAGCCAGCCGTGCCAGCTGGCTGGCTCGCTCCACCAGTTCCGCGTTCCCGCTGACCGCACGGCCGCGCGCGTACGAGAGCGTGTCCTCCATGCCGACCCGCAGATGCCCCCCGGCCGCCACCGCGGCGAGCATGACCGGAAGCGAAGCCCGGCCAATTCCGGTAGCGGACCAGGTCGCGCCGGCCGGGAGAGCGGCCACAGCCTGGACCAGCGTCGCGGCGTCCCCGGGCATGCCCCCGGGAACTCCCATCACCAGGTCACAGTGCGGCCGCCCGCCCGCAGGCGGCCCCAGCTCATCCAGCAGCCGGTGCAACGTGGCGATGTGGCCCAGGTCGAAGAGCTCGAACTCCGGCACGACGCCCAGTTGCTGGGTTCGCTCGTAGAGCCGCCGGACGAACGGCCATGGATTCGCGAACACCTCGTCGCCGAAGTTGACGGTCCCGCACGTCAGCGAGCAGGCGTCGGGCGCGGCCTCGAGCACGGCCAGCCGGTCTTCGAAGCTGTCGGTGACCGCGCCACCGGTGGACAGTTGCACCACGAGGTCGGTCGTCTCCCGCAAGGCGGCGACCGTGTCCGCCAGCCGCCACCGGTCGAGGGTCGGCCGCGCGCGGTCGTCCCTGATATGCACGTGCACCACGGCCGCGCCCACGGCCTGGCATTCCTTCGCGGTAGTAACGAGCTCGTCCAGGGTCACCGGGAGCGCCGGCGCGGCCTCCCGGCCGGCTTCCGCGCCGGTCGGCGCCACCGTGATCAGCGTCGCACTCTTCCCGATCCGGGCGTCCCCGTCCGCACGGCCAGCGTCCATGCCTCCAGCATTCCCCTTCACTCGTCCGCCCGTCCACCATCTGGGCCGGGTCAGCGCCCTGCGCCTGCGCCGGGCCAGGCGTCTCAGCGCGCCGGGACCTGGCTGAGGTGCTCGCGGGCAAAGGCCAGCGACTCGGCCAGGTCCGCCATGCGATCGTCACGGGTCAGGGCCCGGCGGGTGTTCACCTCAAGGACGACTATGCCCGGGTACCCGTCAGCGGTGAGCCGGCGCAGAACCTCCGCGCACGGCTGGCTTCCCCGGCCCGGCACCAGATGCTCGTCGGGAAACGGGCCGTTCGGCACACCGGTCCCGTCGGCCAGATGCACATGCGCCAGCCGGGTGCCCAGATCGGCGGCCATGGTGAGGGCGTCGGAGCCGGAGGCCGCCGTGTGCGACAGATCCAGGGTGACGTTGGCGCACTCCATGGCGGTGGGATCCCAGGTGGGAGCGTACGGGACGATCTCCCGGCCGCCAGCGCGCAGCGGGAACATGTTCTCCACGGCGAAGATCACATCCGTCTCCGCTTCCATGGCCGCGACGCCGGCCTCAAAACCGAGCGCATAATCCCGCTGCCAGCGGAACGGCGGGTGCACCACCACGACCTTCGCGCCGAGCCGTTCGGCGAGGTCCGTCGAGCGCCGCAGCTTCTCCCACGGCTCGCGCCCCCACACCCGCTGGGTGAGCAGCAAGCTGGGCGCGTGCACGGCGAGGATAGGAATCTGGTGATAGTCGATTAGCCGGCTGAGCACGTCGACGTCCTGGCTCACCGGGTCGGTGTAGACCATGACCTCGATGCCGTCGTAGCCAAGCCGGACGGCCGCCTCGAAGGCGTCAGGCGTCCGGTCCGGGTAGACGGACGACGTGGACAGCGCGACGGGCGTGCCGGCTGTCCGGTAGGCGTCGCTCAATTCAGCGTCGCTCAATGTCCTTCCCTCCACGCGCGGTGCACGGGGTCCCCGTCGAGCTAGCTTATGTTGGCGCCGGTCCCAACTATTCCATCCGGGACCACCACGGCGGCCGCGGGAATGTCAGCCCCCGTGGCTAGGGTGCCAGCCATGGCTAAGTCATCGGCAGGAAGTGCCTATCGGTGCGCCGAGTGCGGCTGGCAGGCGCCGAAATGGGTGGGCCGGTGCGGGGAGTGCCAGGCGTGGGGCACGATCGAGGAGGCAGGGGTGTCCCGCCTCGTCCGGGCCGGCGTCCGGGCGCCGGGACCAGGGCCGGTCAGCACGCCCGCGATCCCGATCGGGGCCGTGGACGCGCGGGCGGCGAGCGCGCGGCCGACCGGGCTCGACGAGCTGGACCGGGTGCTCGGCGGTGGCCTGGTGCCAGGCGCGGTCGTGCTGCTGGCCGGCGAGCCGGGCGTCGGGAAGTCAACGCTGCTGCTGGAGGCGGCGGCCCTGGTTGCGGATTCTGGCCGGGTGCTCTACGTCACCGGTGAGGAATCGGCCGCGCAGGTGCGGCTGCGGGCCGACCGGATCGGGGCGGTCAGCGACAACCTGTTGCTCGCGGCGGAGACGGATCTGGCCGCGGTGCTGGGGCACGTCGATGCCGTCCGGCCGGACCTGCTCATCATCGATTCGGTCCAGACGATCACGGCCCACGGAGTGGACGGCGCGCCCGGGGGCGTCACCCAGGTCCGCGAGGTCGCCGCCGCGCTGATGAGAGCCGCGAAGGAACGCTCGCTGGCGACCATTCTGGTCGGCCATGTGACCAAGGATGGCTCCATCGCTGGCCCGCGCACCCTGGAGCACATGGTGGACGTGGTGCTGCACTTCGAGGGCGACCGGCACTCCCAGCTGCGCATGGTCCGCGCGGTGAAGAACCGCTACGGTCCGACCGACGAGGTGGGCTGCTTTGACCTTGGAGAATATGGCCTGATCGGGCTTCCGGACCCCAGCGGGCTGTTCCTGTCCCAGCGCAGCGAGCCGGTGCCCGGCACCTGCGTGACCGTCACCCTGGAGGGCCGGCGGCCGCTGGTCGCGGAGGTCCAGACGCTGGTCGGCCCCTCGGTGCTCGACATGCCGCGACGGGTGACGTCGGGGCTGGACGGGGCGCGGGTCGGCATGGTGCTGGCGGTCCTGCAGCGGCACACGGAGTTCAGGCTCGGCCGCCAGGACGTCTACGCGGCCACGGTCGGCGGCGTGCGGCTGACCGAGCCGTCCGTTGATCTGGCCATGGCGGTCGCGCTGGCCAGCTCGGTCTCAAACCTCAGTGTCCCGGCGGGCGTCATCGCGATCGGTGAGGTGGGCCTGGCGGGCGAGGTCCGACGGGTGAGCGGCGTCGCACGGAGGCTCGCGGAGGCCGAGCGCATGGGTTTCCGCCGGGCCATCGTCCCGCCCCGCTCCGGCGGCCTGCCCTCGTCCGCGCCACCGCCCGAGGGCCGCAAGAGCCATCTCGCCGTGGTGCCCAGCGACGACCTGAAGGGCCTGATGGACGTCCGGGAGGTCGAAGACGTCCGGCACGCGATCACGGCGGCCCTCGGCGACTGAAGCCACCCGGTCAGGCCGGCGGAGCCGTCATTTCAGCCGGAACAGCTGGCCCGGGCTCTCAGCCGCCCCGCTCTGCGCCACGGCCACATAGGTGCGCCGCGATGCGGCCATGGTGGTAGCCGGGCACCCGGAGGCGGTCAGGCGCCGATTCCACCCCATGGAGACCGTGACCGGCACGCCCCGCTGGAGGAGGGTGGGGTAGGAGGCCGCGCCGTGCAGGCAGGCAGCCGAATTCCACGCGATCTGGCCACCATGGCTGATCACCACATGCAGGGCCGCCGGGCCGGTGTCAAAGGCGCACGCCGACGCGTCGGTCGAGACGACGTCGAGCTGGAATCTCGGCTGTTCATCAGGCCCGTAGCTGGGCTTGCTCACCAGCAGGGTCAGCACGATGTCGGCGGCGGGGCACGCGCCGTTCCCCGCCGCGGGCTGGCCCGGGCGGACCTTGCTGGTCCCGCCGCGAGCCGTGGAGGCGGTGGGGCGGGAGGCCGACGACGTGGGTGACGGCGCACCCCCGGCGGAAGAGGATGGGGACGGCGCGGCGGCCGCCGCGGACGCCGACAGGCCGCCCCGTGCGGACGTTGCCGGGGGCACCGCTCCAGCACCCGCTCCGGGCTGGCCTCCGGCCGAACGGGCCGGGGCGGCGCTCCCATACGCAGCCGCCGATACCTGATCGTTCCGAGCAGGTTTGCCGCCGACCATGCCGGAGCACGCCCACGCCAGCAACCCGAGCACCCCAAGGCCGGCCACGAGAGCAAAAAACCGGCGCTGCCAGTACGCGTCGGTTCCGGGAGCCCGACCCATACTACTCTGAGCATTCGGATCCATACGCTCAGTATCATCCGTCTCGGGTGTTCGGCCCCGCCGACCCGCCGGCTGACCGGGCCCGCAGCGAACCCGCTGACGTGCGACAATTATGCCTTGTCATGACAAGCCGTTATCTCGAACCGGTCCTCGGCTGGTACGCAGATCACGCGCGTGACCTTCCCTGGCGCGCTCCGGACGCGTCCCCGTGGTCGGTCCTGGTCAGTGAGATCATGCTCCAGCAGACACCGGTGGCTCGTGTCCTTCCGGCCTACCGGGACTGGCTCAGCCGATGGCCGACGCCCGCCGACCTGGCGGCCGTTCCGGCTGGCGAGGCCGTCCGGCAGTGGGGACGCCTGGGCTACCCCCGGCGCGCGCTCCGGCTGCACGAGGCGGCCCGGACGCTGACCGAACGTCACGCTGGCCACGTTCCGCCGTCGTACGATGCGCTGCTCGCACTGCCCGGCATCGGGCGCTATACCGCCGCTGCGGTCGCCAGCTTCGCGTTCAAGCAGCGCTACCCGGTCCTCGACACGAACGTGCGCCGGGTGATGTGCCGGCTCGTCAGCGGTGCGGAGTTTCCCGGCCGCACGCCGTCGGCGGCCGAATGGCGGCTAGCCGAATCGCTGCTTCCCGCCGAGCCGCCGATCGCGGCCCGCTGGTCGGTGGGGGTGATGGAACTCGGCGCGCTGGTCTGCACCGCCGCGCGGCCGCGCTGCGCGGCGTGCCCCCTGGCAGGTGAGTGCTCCTGGCTGAGGGCAGGCCGTCCGCCCGCCGCGATGAGGCCCGTGGGCCAGCGGTACGAAGGGACCGACCGGCAGTGCCGGGGCCGGCTGCTGGCCGTGCTGCGCGACGCGGAAGGGCCCGTCACCGCCGCCCAGCTCGACGCGGTGTGGCCGACGCCAATTCAGCGGGCCCGCGCCCTGGACGGCCTGGTAGCAGACGGCCTGGTCGATACGCTCCCCGACGGCCAGTTCGCCCTGCCGTGTTGACCTGGGGGGGCGACCCCCTGGAACCCCCCCCGCATGCGCTCCGCGCCCGCGCGGTGGTACTTCGCCGGCACACCGGCCGTGCTGACCCGGGGGGCGACCCCCCGGTCCCCCCGCATGCGCTCCGCGCCCGCGCGGTGGTACTTCGCCGGCACACCGGCCGCTCACCCAGGCCTCCGGCCTGGGGTCGCTGGGCCGGTAGCGAACGCCTCGCCGTAACCTGTGCGGCTTGCTCGCCGGCACACCGACCGCTCGCCGGGCCTGAAGGCCCGCACTCGCTGGGCCGGTAACGATCGCCTCGCCGTAACGCACGGTGCCCGGACCGCGTTCGCGGCCCGGGCACCGGTTGTGCGCTCGGCGGGTTAGCTGAGGGCGGGGGGGCCGTCAGTGCTGGTCGCCGACTCGATCTCCTCGGGCGGCGCGTCGGGCACCGCGTCCGGCTTGGCGATCCCGGTGAAGGTGAACTTAGCCGGTGCGCCTTCGCCTTCGCTGTCGACGATCACGATCTGGCCCGGCCGAAGCTCGCCGAACAGGATCTTCTCCGACAGCGGGTCCTCGATCTCGCGCTGGATCGTGCGGCGCAGCGGCCGGGCCCCGAGCACGGGGTCATAGCCGCGCTCCGACAGCAGGGCCTTCGCCCCCGGCCGGAGCTCAAGCCCCATGTCGCGGTCCTTCAGCCGCTCGTCGACCTTGGCGATCATCAGGTCCACGATAGTGAAGATCTCGTCCCTCGCCAGCTGGTGGAACACGATGATGTCGTCGACACGGTTGAGGAACTCGGGCCGGAAGTGCTGCTTCAGCTCTTCCTGCACCCGGCCCTTCATCCGCTCGTAAGAGCTACGGGACTCATCGGCCTTCGCGAAGCCGACGGACACACCCTTGGAGATGTCCCGCGTGCCGAGGTTCGTCGTCATGATGATGACGGTGTTCTTGAAGTCCACCGTCTTGCCCTGGGCGTCGGTCAGCCGGCCGTCTTCCAGGATCTGCAGCAGCGAGTTGAAGATGTCCGGGTGAGCCTTCTCGATCTCATCGAAAAGCACGACGGAGAACGGCCGGCGGCGCACCTTCTCGGTCAGCTGCCCGCCTTCCTCGTAGCCGACGTAGCCGGGCGGGGAGCCGAACAGCCGCGAGACGGTGTGCTTCTCCATGTACTCGCTCATGTCGAGCTGGATCAGCGCGTCCTCGTCACCGAACAGGAACTCCGCCAGCGTCTTGGACAGCTCGGTCTTGCCGACACCTGACGGCCCGGCGAAGATGAACGAGCCACCGGGACGCTTCGGGTCCTTGAGGCCGGCCCTGGTCCGCCGGATGGCCTGGGACAGCGCCTTGATGGCGTCGTTCTGGCCGATGACCCGCCGGTGCAGCTCGTCTTCCATGCGGAGCAGCCGCTGCGACTCCTCTTCGGTGAGCTTGAAGACGGGAATGCCGGTGGCGGTCGCGAGCACCTCGGCGATGAGCTCCTCGTTCACCTCGGCGACGACGTCCATGTCGCCGGCCTTCCACTCCTTCTCCCGGGTCGCCTTCTTGGCCAGCAGCTGCTTCTCGTTGTCACGCAGCGCCGCGGCCTTCTCGAAGTCCTGGGAGTCTATGGCCGACTCCTTCTCCCGGCGAACCTGGGCGATCTTCTCGTCGTACTCGCGCAGGTCCGGCGGCGCGGTCATCCGGCGGATGCGCATCCGCGACCCGGCCTCGTCGATCAGGTCGATCGCCTTGTCCGGCAGGAACCGGTCACTGATGTAGCGGTCGGCGAGCTGCGCTGCGGCCACGAGAGCGCCGTCGGTGATAGACACCCGGTGGTGCGCCTCATACCGGTCCCGGAGACCCTTGAGGATCTCGATCGTGTGCGAGATCGTCGGCTCGGCCACCTGGATCGGCTGGAACCTCCGCTCGAGGGCCGCGTCCTTCTCGAGGTACTTGCGGTATTCATCCAGCGTGGTGGCACCGATCGTCTGCAGCTCACCCCGGGCCAGCATCGGCTTCAGGATGGAGGCCGCGTCGATGGCACCCTCGGCCGCGCCCGCCCCGACCAGCGTATGGATCTCGTCGATGAACAGGATGATGTCGCCGCGGGTGCGGATCTCCTTGAGCACCTTCTTCAGCCGCTCTTCGAAGTCACCGCGGTACCTCGAACCGGCAACCAGCGCACCCAGGTCGAGCGTATAAAGCTGCTTGTCCTTGATCGTCTCGGGCACTTCGCTCTGGACGATCTTCTGGGCCAGCCCCTCGACGACGGCGGTCTTGCCGACGCCGGGCGCACCCACGAGGACAGGGTTGTTCTTCGTACGGCGCGAGAGCACCTGCATCACGCGCTCAATTTCCTTCTCGCGCCCGATGACCGGGTCCAGCTTCCCTTCCCGCGCGGCGGCGGTCAGGTTCCGGCCGAACTGGTCGAGCACGAGCGACGTGGACGGTGCGGACTCCGCCGACGTCCCGGCCGACGCAGGCTCCTTGCCCTGGTAGCCGTGCAGCAGCTGGATCACCTGCTGGCGGACCCGATTCAGGTCGGCACCAAGCTTCACCAGCACCTGCGCGGCCACCCCATCGCCTTCGCGGATGAGGCCCAGCAGAATGTGCTCGGTACCGATGTAGTTGTGACCAAGCTGCAGCGCCTCGCGCAGGGACAGCTCCAGCACCTTCTTGGCGCGCGGGGTGAAGGGAATGTGCCCGGACGGTGCCTGCTGGCCCTGGCCGATTATCTCCTCGACCTGCTGGCGCACGGCCTCGAGACTGATCCCCAGGGATTCCAGGGCCTTCGCCGCCACGCCTTCACCCTCGTGGATGAGGCCCAGCAGGATGTGCTCGGTGCCGATGTAGTTGTGATTGAGCATCCTGGCCTCTTCTTGAGCCAGGACCACAACCCGCCGCGCCCGGTCGGTAAACCTCTCGAACATATCGTTGCTCTCCTCACAGCGCGGTCAGGCAGGTGCGCAAAATCATGCCCTGCCGTTACCCGCATGGTAGCCGCGCGCCCCGGCGGTGCGCTTCGTGCCGTAGGTCATACGGTAAAAGTTCCCCGTTAGGGCAGCGTTCATCCCATGAAACCGTGCCAACGCCCTGTGGTGTTCCCGCTACGCCGCAAGCGAACGGGAACCGGCACTGAGACACTGCCAGCGATTACTGCCTTTATACCGACACTGGGTTACGGCGAGGCGATCGTTACCAGCTAGCGAGTCCGGGCCTTCAGGCCCGGCGAGCGGCCCGGTGCTACCGGCGGGAACCGCAGCGGGACCTACGGCCAGGCGATCGCTACCGGCCCAGCGAACCGGACCTTCAGGCCCGGTGAGTGGCCGGTGTGCCGGCGCAGTACCACCGCGGGGCGCGGAGCGCATGCGGGGGGTTCCGGGGGGGTCGCCCCCCGGG
>Ga0182014_10001975_pt1 | contig 26555 bp, 20 predicted proteins | sample 612S2DmetaG_FD_120489 | JGI IMG/M metagenome (GOLD analysis project Ga0182014, IMG submission 120489) | Permafrost microbial communities from Stordalen Mire, Sweden - 612S2D metaG | ecosystem: Environmental > Terrestrial > Soil > Wetlands > Permafrost | place: Sweden: Stordalen | collected... | reverse complement strand
TTTGATGAAGATTTCGCCCGGCTGGCCGGTGGGGTAGAGGCCGACGGTGATGTAGCCCTCGTGAGCGGCGATGGAGAACTTGTGGGTGACCGAGGCGCGCTCGATGGGCAGACGGTGGCGGACGGCGCGGGGCGGTCCGTTGAGATCCTGCACGTCGGAGTTGGCGGCCTCGTGGGCGGAGTCAGCGGCCGAGGCTTGGAGAAGGGGCACAGCAGCAGCTTTGGCGATCTCCTCCAATGCGTGTTGGAAGACGGTGGCGGCGAGGGTGACTTGCTTGGCGGAAACCTCGATTTTTTCGCCGCTTCTGGCTTGAAGAGTCTTGAGGTCAGCTTCGGCGGCGGGCTGGCCAGCGGCCAACTGGGCCAGGACGCGGTTGCCGGCAGCGTCCAGCGGTGAGGGCTCGCGCTTGGCGTCCAGGCTTGTATTCAGGGGCTGGGTACCCTTGGAGCCGTCGCGATAGATGGCCACAGCCTTGATACCCCGGCGCCAGCTCTCGGCGTAAGCCTCGGCAACATCCTCGACTGTGGCCTCGTGGGGCAAGTTGACGGTCTTGGAGATGGCGCCGGAGAGGAACGGCTGCGCGGCGGCCATCATCTTGATGTGTCCCATATACGGAATGGAGCGCGTTCCCTTGGAGGGCTTGAAGCTGCAATCGAAGACGGACAGATGCTCAGGCCGAACGCCAGGAGCGCCTTCAATGGTGCCGGTAGCGTCGATGTAGCTGACGATGGCGTGTACTTCGTCGTTGGTATAGCCGAGCTTGAAGAGGGCTTCTGGAACCGTGTTGTTGACGATCTTGATCATGCCGCCGCCAACCAATTTCTTGTACTTGACCAGGGCCAGGTCCGGCTCGATGCCGGTGGTGTCACAGTCCATCATGAAGCCGATGGTGCCGGTGGGCGCCAGGACCGTGGTCTGCGAGTTGCGGTAGCCATATTTTTCTCCGTGAACCAGGGCCATGTCCCAGCACTCGCGGCTGGCGTCAATGAGGGCGTCGAGCTGGGGCACGTTGAAAGGCTCGCCCGCCGTGCGCGATTTTCCGATGTTGTTGACCTCTGCGCGGTGCATACGGATCACGTCGAGGAAGGGCTCACGGTTGACGTAGAAGCCGGGGCAGGCGCCGCCCTGATGATCGACACTGGCGGTAAGCGGTGTGGCCGAGGCAATCGGCGGACAGTTAGCAGCCACAATGGCCGACTGCAAGTAGGCCTGACCGCTCATGATGGCGGTGAGCACGGCAGCCAGGTCGCGGCCGGCCGGTGAGTCATAGGGCAGGCCAAAGGCCATCAGCAGCGCACCGAGGTTGGCGAAGCCCAGGCCCAGCGGGCGGTAGTCGTGGGAGTTGCGGGCGATGGCCTCAGTGGGATAACCCGAGGCGTCAACCAGGATCTCCATGGCGGTGATGACCACGGAGATGGAGTGCCGGAAAGCGGGGATGTCAAAGACACCGGAGGGGGTGACGTACTTCATCAGATTGAAGCTGGCCAGATTGCAGGCCGAGTTGTCCAGGAACATGTACTCCGAGCAGGGGTTTGAGGCGTTGATGCGGTCGGTGTTCTTGCTAGTGTGCCAGCGGTTGATGGTCGTGTCGAATTGCATACCGGGGTCGCCGCAAAGCCAAGTGGCCTCGGCGATCTTGCGCATGATTTCCCGAGCCTTGTAAGTCGCGACCGGCTGGTGGCCGTTCACCGTATAGGTGGTGAAGTCGCCGTCGTTCTCGTAGGCGCGCATGAATTCGTCGCTGACGCGGACGGAGTTGTTTGCGTTTTGAAAGAAGATGGACGAGTAGGCCTCTGAATCGGGGCCGGAGCCGTCATAGCCGGCCTTGATGAGGGTGAAGGCCTTGGCCTCTTCCTTGGCCTTGCAATCAATGAACTCCAGGATGTCAGGATGGTCGGCGTTGAGGATCACCATCTTGGCTGCGCGGCGGGTCTTGCCGCCGGACTTGATGACCCCGGCAAAGGCGTCAAAGCCGCGCATGAAGCTGAGCGGGCCCGAGGCCTGGCCACCGCCCGACAATTGCTCCATGGAGCCGCGAATCGACGACAAGTTTGTCCCTGTGCCCGAGCCCCACTTGAACAACATCCCCTCAGTCTTGGCCAAGCTGAGGATCGAGTCCAGCGAATCGTCCACGGAGTTGATAAAGCAAGCTGAACACTGGGGGTTGTGATAGCCGGAGGCAGAGTACTTGACGCTACCGGTGGCGGGATCCCAGTGCCAGTTCTGGCCGTCCGCATCAGGCTCCAGGCGGTCGCAACCCACATTGAACCAAACCGGCGAGTTGAAGGCCACCTTCTGGGTCAGCAGCATATGGGCCAACTCGTCATGGAAGATGGCCGCACTCTCGGGAGTGGCAAAGTAGCCGCCGGCCATGCCCCAGTCGCGGATGGTTTCGGTCACGCGAGCCACCAACTGGCGGACGCCGGTCTCCCGCCCCGGCGTGTCCAACTGCCCGTGCAGGTACTTCGAGGCCACAATGTTGGTCGCTGTCATCGACCAGTCCGCCGGCACCTCAACGTTTTTCTGTTCGAAGATGAGATTGCCGTTGCTGTCAGTAATCGACGCGGTGCGGTACTCCCACTGGAGCTCGTCATCGGGGGAAACACCCTCAGTAGTGAAGCAACGAGCAAAAACAAGGCCCTCTGGGGTGTGGGGAGTCTGCAAAGCGGCGGCGGAAGATGGAAACTGGACCTCTTTCATAAAAACCCTTTCAATCGGCAAATACCGGTAAATCTGTGACTCCTCTCCGGCGCAAAGGCGACCAGGAGGGAGTTGAAAAAATCTCAATCAAAGAACGGGAAACAGGGATAAAAAAACACCGCGAGTTGTTATCTCTCAATGGCCTCTTGGTGGAATTCTCACACCCAAAATCGATACCAATCGTTTAGGGCCGTATTTGAGAAAGTACCGCTGTCTGTGGTGCATGTCAACAATAAACCACAATATCTTGTATTTTGTTCACCTTCCCGGCATCAACTTTCCAAACAAAGGCAATTGCCTGTGGAAAGCGCAAACTCCCTTATGGAGCGCGGGTTTCCGGTCGCCTAATTTGCTCCAAATCCGGTGCAACCCCTGGGTCCACAACCGCATCCCACTCAAACTACAAGCCTTGAGCAAAGCTAGAGTGAATATGCCCTCTATTAGATTTTACTAGATGGCTTTTTCTTGAGAAAAAAGCCATTTGACAGCATTGCCTCAGGATACAGCAACTCTGGCTTTGCTATCGTCCTCGCCGGCACCGGATTCAAGACGCAGGAACTCCATACGAGATCACGCGGGCCGGTGTGTGTTTCGGTTGTCCGCCCCTCAAGACCGGGGGCGGCTGTCACGACACCAGAGGAACAGGGGCGCCATGACGAAGTGGACGGTGCAGTGCCGCTTCATGAGCAAACGCCGCCACGGTGAGCAAAAAAAACGCCGCCCGTTTCCAGACGGCGTTTTCTTCGATTCACCGGACAGGAACTAGACGCTTTCCTTGGTTTCAATCCTCATGCCATAGAAGGACCTGCGCACGAAGAACGCCGACACCAGGAAGAACGCAACGGTCAGAACGTGCGTGAGCATCGGGTTGCTCTTGGTGAGGGTCACAGCAAGCTCGACCGCAAGCAGTCCGAACAAGGTCGTGAACTTGATAATCGGATTCATTGCGACAGACGAAGTGTCTTTGAACGGATCGCCGACGGTGTCTCCGATTACGGTTGCATCGTGCAGAGGTGTCCCCTTCATATTCAAGTCGACCTCAACAACCTTCTTCGCATTGTCCCAAGCGCCACCGGCATTGGCCATGAAGATTGCCTCGTACAGGCCGAAGATCGCAATCGAGAACAGGTAGCCGACAAACAGGAACGGCTCCATGAAGGCGAACGAGAGCGTGGCGAAGAAGACGGCGAGGAAGATGTTGAACATCCCCTTCTGCGCGTACTTCGTGCAGATCTCAACGACCTTCTTGCTGTCGCTGACCGACGCCTTCTCAGCGCCTTCCAGTTTGATGTTGGCCTTGATAAACTCGACCGCGCGGTAAGCACCCGTGGTGACCGCCTGCATGGAAGCACCGGCGAACCAGAAGATGACAGCGCCACCGCAGATCAGCCCCAGCATGAAGGGCGCGTGCAGCAGAGAGAGCTTCTCAACGTTTACGGTCAATCCCTTGGTCAGGGCCATGATGATCGAGAAGGTCATCGTGGTTGCGCCCACCACGGCCGTGCCGATCAGCACCGGCTTTGCCGTAGCTTTGAAGGTATTGCCGGCTCCATCGTTGGCTTCCAGCAGGTATTTGGCGCGTTCGAACTTAGCGTCGAAGTTGAAGTCCTTCTTCAACTCAGCTTCGATGCCGGGAATGGTTTCGATCAGCGACAGCTCATAGACAGACTGAGCATTGTCGGTTACCGGGCCGTAGGAATCGACGGCGATCGTCACCGGTCCCATGCCCAGGAAGCCAAAGGCGACCAGGCCAAAGGCGAAGACGGCCGGAGCCAGCATCATTCCCGCCGGATTATTGAATGCATCCGGTATGCCCCCACTGAAGAAATAGCCCATGCCCATCAGCGCGACCATGCTCAGTCCCAACCAGTAGGCCGACATATTGCCGGCCACAAGGCCCGACAGGATACCCAGCGAAGCGCCGCCTTCCTTGGCGGAGGTGACAACTTCCTGCACGTGGGACGAGTTGGTTGAAGTGAAGACCTTGACCAGTTCGGGAATCAACGCGCCCGCCAGAGTTCCGCAGGAGATGATGGAGGCCAGCTTCCACCAGAGCGATCCGTCCCCAAGGTTGGGGATCATCAGGTAGGAGACGACGTAGGTCAGGGCGATGGAAACGATGGAGGTGATCCAGACCAGCGAGGTCAAAGGCGCCTCGAAGTCCATTTCGTCGGAGTGCCCGTACTTCGCCTTGGCGATTGCGCCATTGAGGAAGTAGGCGGCCGAACTGGAGATCAGCATGGCCACGCGCATGACGAAGATCCATACCAGCAGTGTCGCTTGCGTCTTGTGATCTGGAACTGCAAGCAAGATAAAGGTGATCAGGGCTACGCCGGTGACGCCATAAGTCTCGAAGCCGTCGGCCGAGGGTCCAACCGAGTCGCCCGCATTGTCGCCCGTGCAGTCGGCAATCACGCCGGGGTTGCGCGCATCGTCTTCCTTGATCTTGAAGACGATCTTCATCAGATCGGAGCCGATATCGGCGATCTTGGTGAAGATGCCGCCGGCAATACGCAGGGCCGCGGCGCCCAACGATTCGCCAATGGCGAAGCCGATGAAGCAGGGGCCAGCAAAATCAGCCGGGATGAACAAAAGAATGAAGAGCATGATGAGCAGCTCGACCGAGATCAGCATCATGCCGACGCTCATGCCAGCCTTCAGCGGAATCGCAAAGCATGGATATGGTTTGCCGCGCAATCCTGCGAATGCCGTCCGCGAGTTCGCAAAGGTGTTGACGCGAATTCCGAACCACGCCACGCCGTAGCTGCCCGCGATGCCAATGAGGGAGAACAACAGAATGACCGGCAATGTAACTGAAATTGGTTTTCCGGGCACCGGCGCCAGCCAGCCGAAGTACAGCGAAATAATGACCGCGATGAAAGCCCAGAGCAGCAGAATGAACTTGCCCTGCGTGACCAGATAGGTCTTGCAGGTCTCATAGATCAGCTCGGAGATGTCGCGCATCGAACGATGAACCGGCAGGTTCTTCAACTGGTTATAGATAACCAAGCCGAACAACAGGCCGGCAGCGCAGAAGAGCAATCCAATCGACAGAAGCTGATGTCCGTTCAAGCCGAAAAAGTTGGCAAAATTCACGCTCTTCAGATCCGGCAGTACCAGGCTGGCTTCGCCTCCGCCTGCCTGTTCCTGCGCGCCGGCGAATGTGGGAAGCATCAGGCCCAGAACGGCCGCCACGATCTTGTACCGGCGCTTGAGAAATGACTTCATGCCTTCCTTGATGGCCGCGGTTCCGGTGTCCGAGCCGATGATCTGACGTGCGAACATAGCTACGACGAGCGAAAGCGCGCTCACGCCTAGAAAAAATTCTACCCAATTTAATACAGTCACAATTCCTCCAACGAGAAGTTTTGAGTCGTCCACACGAACGGTCCCAGAAAATACCGCATGATTTTTCTGGGGGAAGATAGTCATTCGAAGGCTATCATTCGCGCTGGGCAGTGTCGAGTGACTGCAATCACATCGATTCCCAGCAGAATTCCAGAAGCGGAAAACGGCGGCCCGAAAAAGCCGCGCAGCGGAGTCTTGTCAGGCTATTGAACCGGAATGTCAATCTTGTCACCGGGAAGCGGAATTTTCAGGTTCTGCCGGCCGGGCTCGCGCACCTGACCCCGAGGAAGCGGGTGCAACTTGAAGAGCACAAGGACGTTGCGCTCCGGGTCGTCGAAGGCGTGAAAACTGGCTGCCTGCTCGAGCGAGAAGTGAGTGTGGATGTCCTCGAGAGTGCCGGGGTCAAGGTCGTTCCAGGTGGCGTACCAGCCGGGCTGGTAATGGGCCAGCTTTGCAACCAGATTCTGAGTGCCAAAATCGTCGCACAACGTGGGCAGGTGAGTGACCAGACTGATTTGGTCGCCGCTGATCGAAACCAGGAGCCGCTTGCCGTTGGGATGTTCGTCGATGTAGCGAGTCAGCCGCTGAGCCGCATCGACAAAGGTGTACTCGGGATGGGCGGCGTAGTTCAGAGCCTGGAAGCCGTTGAAGACCACCGCCAGGGCAGTAAACGCAACCACCGCCAAGCCGAGAATTCGCTCCGTGGGGTGGAACGGACGGATTCCGTTTGCCAGAGCGGTTTGACCGAGCAGCGCTGCTGCTCCCTGCGCAACGATGAGGAAACTAAAGAAGGCCACCACAGCAAAATAGCGGGGCTGGGGATGATCCTGGTAGGTCATGAAGAGGATATAGCCGGCGACGGCCAGGATGGAGGCGCCGAAAACGGGGTCCAGCAGCAAATTGCCGACCCATGGGTTGCGCGGAGTCGGCTCTGGGCCTGGATGGCGTGAAGCCCGGATCGCAACCAGAATCACCACCAGGACCAACAGCCCGGCCAGCGGAATCAGGATGGGGTCCACCCACAGTCCACCGTGAAAGGACCACCAGAAGCTGACCAGGGGCCAGGATAACTCCTTCGGCTTGACGTATTTGTTCACGTAGAAGAGGTATTTGTAGTCGCGAAACAGGCCCAAGCGAACGACCAACGCCATCCACAGGCCAAAGGTAACGGCAAAAGTGCCCAACGCGGCCAGGGCGCAGCGCAAAGCCAGTTTTCCACTCCACGGACGAAGACCTGCCTGCGGAGACCCCGGCTCAAATTTTCGGCGGTCCCAGAGCGGCACCACCATCGCCCAGCCCAGGGCAGGTAACAAAAAAACGGCGGTGGTCTTGGTGAGCATCATCAGCGTGAAGAGCAGGCCAATGGCGACGGAAGCGATCATCGGCCTACGCAGCCGGGGCAGGCGGACGGCGAGGTTCAGGGCCGCCAGCGTAAACGTGATCAGCATGGGCTCCAGAATGGCCAGGCGGCTGAAGCAGTAAAGAAAGGGGCTGGTGACGATCAACGTCATGGCCAGTAACGCCATCCAACGCGGCCCACGCGGCTTGAGGAGCAGGTAAGTCAGGAGCAGATTGCAAAAGAAGAAGGCGACGGCCAACCCGCGTGCGGCCTGAATGGAGACCCCGGTGAAGAAAAACAGCATCCACTCGAGGAAAGGCCACACCGGCACGGCGGACGCGGGGTTGAAGTCCCCCCGCAGATACCAGTGCCCGGTCAGATGGGCGCGGATGGCCGCATTGCCGTACCAGCCTTCATCGGTGTACTTGGCCCAATCCATGTACCACGGCGAGTGGTTGGGAAAGTCGGCACTGAGATGAAGAGCATGGAGCACGGCAAAATAGCCGATGAGGAGCAGCCAAAAGGCGTAAAACCAACGCTTATGCGAGATCGTCAAGGTCTGTTTCTCCACGAGAACCGCACACCGGACGAGGCGGCCGCAGACGATTTTCCCCAGGGCGAGCATCCGCGGAACCAGGATGGAAAACGCCTCAAAGGGGATGCCACGAGTATATCGCGCCAGCATAGCCGCCTATTCGGCGTGGAAGACGACGTCAAAGAGCAGCAGGCTGACCGTAGTGAAGATAATGTCGTAGCCCAGAAGCATCTTGATCCACAAGGTGGGGTCGCTTTCGCCGGTAAGGATGGCGGTAGTGGCCTGCACCATAGCCAACAGCGCCGGAATGAAGATCGGAAAGAGAATCAACGAAAGCAGCAGCTCACGGTTGCGGCTGCGGATGGAGAGCGCAGCAAAGAAGATGCCATTACCGACCAATGCCCATGTGCCCAGCGGCAGTACCAGCGCCAGCAACCAAGCCTGCCCCGCGATGTGAAGGTTGTAGAAGATGAGGAAACAAGGCGCCAGAATCACTTGAACGACGGTGACGAAGAGAAAATTCGCGATTACTTTGGCGAGGAAGAGTTCCGCGCCGGGAGCGGGCGCCATGCGCTGGGCGTCGAGAACCTGATGACGGATTTCGCGGGCCCAGGCCTGGTTGAGAGCACTGACCGAGGCAAACATGGTGGCCACACAGAGAACGCCGCCGGCGATCTGCTGGGAAAAGGCCCCGCGCGGGTCAAAGGCGATGGAGAAGAGCACCACAACCAGCAGGGAGAAAAACAGCATGGAAACGAGGGCGTCCAGGGTGCGCAGCTCAATGCGCAGGTCTTTCGCCAGATGGGTCCAGAGGGTGCGGGTCATTTGTCTTGTCCCCTGGGGGTAGCGGATTTTGTCAGGTCAGCGGTCTGGGCTTCGGCGGCACGGAGGTAGTCGTCGGGGCTAAGGATGAGCTGAGTGCCGCGGACACCAGCCGAAACGCTGATCTGATCAAAGAGGATCACAGTCTCGTCCACGAAGACTGGGTAGGCTTTTTTTGCACCGAAAACAGTGACTCCGCCGCGGATGTAGCCGGTCAGCGGTTGCACATCCTTGAGCGGAGCCATCTCGGCCTTGCGCAGACCGGCCACGCGAGCCAGTTTTTTGAAGTCCAGCTCGGCGTCGCCGGGGATGACGGCAAAGACGTACGCGCCGGCTCCGCCGGTGGTGAGCAGGGTTTTGAAGACCTGCTCGGGCGGCATTCCGATCTTCTTTGCAACGGCGGGGGCAGAGAGATCGTTGGGATCGACTTCGTACTCCTGGAGGTTGAAAGGAATTCCGAGAGATTCGAGAAAGCGGGCGCCGTTGGTCTTCATCGCGTTGGCCTGCCTTCCTCACCACCCCAGCGACGAAGACCTGTCGCTGGGGACCCCGGTTCACCACCCCAGCGACGAAGACCTGTCGCTGGGGACCCCGGTTCAAACGACGCTACCCGACCAGCGTGCAGCGTGAGTATCCAGTCGGCGATGGGCGCGGCCAGTTCGCGCTGGTGGGTCGTCAGGACAATCGTCCGGTTGCCCTGGCGGAAGCCGGCCAGCAACTCGACCATTTGTCGGGCGCTTTCCACGTCCATGTTGGAAAAAGGCTCGTCGAGCAGCAGCAACTCGGGGATGGAGAGCAGCACACGTGCCAGCGAGGTGCGCTGGCGCATTCCTTGCGAATACTGGCCAAGGAGGCGGTCGAGTTCCGGGTCAAGGCCCACCTGGCGCAGGGCTTCGGCCGGCTCCAGGCAGGCGCGGCCGGGGTAGAGACTGCGGAAATAGCTCAGGTTCTCCTGGGCGGTCAGTTCGTCGTAGAGCATGGGGGCGTGGCTCATGTAGCCGATGCGCTCGCGGGCCTCATGGGGTTCGAGGCCGCCGAAGACCGTGACCTTTCCGAAGCTGGGCCTGAGCAGGCCAGCGAGAATGCGCAATAGCGTGGACTTGCCCGCGCCATTTTCGCCGATCAGAACATAGCAGCGGCCAGGCTCGAAGTCTAGCGATACCTGGCGCAGGGCGGCGAAGGAGCCGAAGAGCTTGGAGACATTGTCGAGGCGGGCGCAAAGGACAGAGCCAACAGCCTCGCTGGCGGCAGCGGTCATGTGCGTCAGTTTACGGCAGCCGGGGCTGCGGGTGCGTTGGATGCGTGAGGAGCAGGGGTTTGAGCGGCAGCCCGGGGGCTGGCGGCAGGCTGCGCCGGCATTGCTCCGGGCTTTTCCGCGCCGGGCTGCGCCGGAGCGTATTTGCTGGCGCACTTGGCCTGGAGAACGGTGGCATGGAAGACGCCGTCGCGGCCATAAGAGCCTTCAGCCAGAGCCTGGGCGTCGTCCTTAAAGGTGTCAGGCGGCGGTTCGGAGCCCTTGTAGTTGACCCTGAGCAGGCGGCCGGTTGAGGCCTTGGGCGAGTGGCTCTCAAACTCATTCAAGACAAAGGTGACATGGGTGCCGTCCTGCTCGATGGTGCCGGGCTTTACAAAGCCTTCGACGCGCAACTGGCTGTGGTAGGCTTTCTCGCCCATGCCGCCCAGCTCAGCGATGGTGACGTAGTAGCTCTTGTTGGCTCCGTAGCCCGAGTAAGCCAGCCACACAATGGTGCCCACGATCACGGCAACCGCAATTCCGATGCGCACGGTGTTGGGGGAAGATTTCATCGTCACCCCATAAAGATACGTGCGTTATTCGGCAAGGTCAACCATTGAAAGAGGCAGACAAGGCCAAGCCTGTCAGTCGGAAATCACCGCGCTGAGTCCAAGGTGCGGGCGGCACGGTCGAGGGCCTGTGCCAATACTGTTAACTGTTGCGCTGCTCGCGGCGCATCTTTGGCGTCGAGGGCCTCGTTGACGCCGGGGATTACGACGGCTGCGTAGCCGGTGAACTCGCCGGGTGCATAGATGGTGTGCCGGAACCAAGGCCGATTGGGCAGGCCAGGTTCGGAAAGGAGATCGGTTTCCGCCTGGCGGAGGGCAAGATTGAGCCGAACGAGGTCACCGGAGGCGGCGACCTGGAGGCCGTGAGCGCGCTGAGCAGCGACGAAAAGAAGCGCGGCGGCAGCCTGAGCTGCGGCAAAGTCCAGGGAGAGTCCCTGGTCACTGGCCTTCTTTTTGGCTGCTTCAATATAAGAAGAAATCGCGGCGGCGTAGGCAACGTAGTCGTAGGGCAGCACGTCAGCATCGGCCATGCGCAGGGCTTCGAGGCCAAAGACGCGGGCCATTTCCTGCAGATAGACGAATTTTGGGTCGGCGTTCTGAATGTACCAGGCGTAGTTGTCAAAGACGGAGTGATAAACGCCGTAAGGGCCGTCCGAGCCGATGTCAGTCGAGGGTATGCCAACGTGTTGCAAGAATGCCGTGAAGTCGGAGCCGGAGCCGAGGTCGCCCACGCGAATCTCTTCGCCGGGCGCGGGCGGAGTGTTGGAGCCGCGGTGCTCATTCTGGGCGGGATGCTCGCTTTGGGCAGGATGATTGATGCGCCATTGCTGGTAAACCGTTCCGCCCAGCGGACTGGGAACCGAGCGCGTCAGCTCGCGGACGAATTGTTTGAGCGATGGAACGGCGGAGGCGGAGAAGTCCGGCCCGGCGACGGCTACGTCGGTGTTGAAGTAAGCGACGGCGCGCTGCAAGGCCTTGGCGTTCTGCTCCACCCATTCGGTTGAGCCGATGAGGCCTTCCTCTTCGGCGTCCCAACTTGCAAAAATAAGAGTCCGCTTGGGCCGCCAGCCCTGCCGAAGCAGCACACCGACGCCGTGGACCGATTCGAGCATGGCCGCGGTGCCGCTGGAGGGATCGACGGCGCCGTAGACCCAGGCATCGCGGTGATTACCGGCTATAACCCAATCGTCGGGATACGCCGAGCCTTTAATCTTTCCGATGACATCCCAGATGATGCGGCGCTGATAGTCCTGCTGGGAGACCAAGTGGACTTTCACGGCACCCTGTCCTCCAACTGTTCCGATGTGATAGCGAAAGGGCAGCGCGCCCTGCCAGCCCTGCGGCGCGCCGGGGCCTTTGAGAGCCTGCAGGATCGGCGCAGCGTCGTGGTAGCTGATGGGGATGGAGATGATGTGGGGCTGGCTGCCATAAGGCGAGACGCGAGCCGAGTCGGGCAGCTCCGGCGTCGAGGCCACGCCGGGAGTCTCAGGGTCGCCGGGATATTTGAAAAGATATTGCACCGAACCGCGCTGTACGCCGCTCTCAGGCCGCCAAGGGCCTATCGGATACGCGTCGCCCTTGGAGTACCCGTCGTCTTGCGGGTCTGAGTAGATGAGCACACCGGCAGCACCGCGCTGTTCGGCGATGTAGACCTTGACACCGCGGAAGTTGCCGCCGTAGCGGGCGAGCACAATCTTGCCCTTCAGGTCGATGTGCCGTGCGGCAAGCTCATCAAAGTCCTCGAGGCGACCGTAGTTGGCATAGACCACCTCGGCGGTGACGTCTCCCGATCCCGAGGAACCATTAAAGGGCATCACCACTCGCGGATCGTCCTGGTAATGGTCGCCATCCACATGTTCGCGGGTAGGGCCGCTCATCAGCAGCTTCCCGCTGGCATCATAGGCCTCTACGCGCACCACCTTGGGCTGGTTGAGCAGCACGCGATATGGAACGATCTCCGTCTCCAGACCGGCCGCACGGAACTTCTGCGCCACGTATTCGGCGGTCTTGCGGTCTTCGGGAGTCGCGGCCAGGTGAGGCTCTGCGGTGAGCGTCTTCAAGTGCTGGCCGGCCAGCGCGGCGTCGGGGACAGCGAGAAATTTCGCCTCAATCCTGGACTGGGCAGTGAAGTCGGAGTAGCCAAAAACGGCAGGCGGGGCAACCGCCTGAGGGGCGGACTGAGCCGGCAGAAGGCTGGAAATCAAGGCCAGGGAAACGAACGCCAGAAGAAGAGCAGGGGCAAGCGGCTTGCGCACAACCATGAGTGGGACCCTCAGCGAGCAGAGATGGTCTTGCGATCCTGCACGGCAAGAATGCGCGCCGCAACGGCGGGTCGCCACGATCAAACCCAGCTTACACCAGAGGCCCGAAAATCTACCTTGCGCTCTTCCCAGCGCGAACCCGACTCAGCCGGGGCCGCGCCTTGAACAAAGCTAGGGCACGGGCTGGGCGCAATGGCAGCAGCGGCGGGCTGCCAGCGGAATTTCGCTCAGACATTCAGGGCAGGCCTTCGTCGCCGGCGGAGCTTCAAGCGCGGGCTTCTTCAGGCGCGACAATAAGTGGTTGAGCGGCAAAACAATGGCAAAATAGACCACGCTGGCGATAATCAGGAACGAGATGGCGGCGTTGAAGAAGTTGCCGATTTTGATGTGACCACTGCCAATGTTCAGGACTACACCGCTGAAATCCGGCTTACCTACCGTGGCGGCAATGAGCGGGTTGAGCACGTCGCTCACTAGCGACGTCACGATGGCATTGAAGGCCGCGCCAAGAATGACGGCGACAGCGAGGTCTACGACGTTTCCACGCAGAATGAAATCGCGGAATCCTTTGAGCATTTCTTCCTCCGATGGCTTAAATATGCAACTGTACTTGGCGAAAATGGGGACTACGGGGCCGTATTCACGAACATCGTACACGGCGGCAAGGGCCTTTGGTAGCCGAAAAGGGCCCTCAACGCATATTCCTCATTCGCCTCCACGATTCAAATGCGCGAGGGCCGGAGTTAGCAGCGATTAGCCGCGGCCGGGACGCAAGTGGCTCAGGTCTGTTGGGTCAGGATCCTCGAAGGTGGGCCACACCGGCAGCCCTGCCCGCAGGCCGCTCCACTCCTCGGCCACCACGATGCTGTTCTGGGGATTGCCCGGCTGATAGCGCGCTGAACAGGGAAAACCAGCCCTCACCTGGGCCGCATCTACCACGTCGCCCATATCGGTAATGTCCTGGGAAGACTCGTAGTTCACGCCGCCGATGCGATAGCTGTAAAGCAACATGGTGAGCGTGCGGCTCTGCTCTTTTTTGGATTTGGCCGGGACCTCAACCTCACAAATGTCCAGCAACATTCCGTCCACCAGGCGTCCGGAGTGGGCTAGAAACTGGCGGCGCGCGCGCTCCCGCTCTTCCGGCGTGGGGCCCTTGCGCAGCAGCAGCCAGAGAGCGACGACAAGGAGCGCGGAGATGACGGCAGCCCCGGCGGCAATCTCTCCGGTATTTGTGTTGATAAGGGTCATTGAAGGCGGGACACTACCGTTTCAGTCCCAAACTAGAGGATACCTCAGGCGGGATCGAACGAAGCCGGGGGGCTGCGCAACCGGTTTCTGTATCAGGACGCGGCAACCCCATGGTTCGCACTACGTTATACTCGTGACTGCATCATGACGGAGTTCCGGCCAGCCGGACGCCCCATTTCCGGAGGTTTTTGGCTTTGGACAATCAACCCGTAGCAGCACCCGATTCCCGAACTCGTAAGCGGATTCGCTCGACCACCGTGATTTGTGTGCGGCGCAACGGGCACGTGGTGATGGCCGCCGATGGGCAGGTCACGCTGGGCGAAACCGTGCTGAAACACTCAGCTAAAAAGATTCGCCGCCTCTATCAGGAGAAGATTCTGGCCGGATTTGCCGGCTCCACGGCCGATGCCTTCAGCCTTTTTGCGCGCTTCGAGACCAAGCTGGAGCAGTACGCCGGCAACCTGAATCGAGCGGCTGTCGAACTGGCCAAGGACTGGCGCACCGACAAGATGCTGCGCAATCTGGAGGCGCTGTTGGTGGTGGCCGACCAGGGGCAGACCTTCCTGATCTCCGGGTCGGGAGACGTCATCGACCCAGACGAGCCAATTGCCGCTATTGGTTCCGGCGGCCCGTATGCCACCGCCGCCGCGCGCGCCCTGATGGAAAACACCGACATGAGCGCCCTCGAGATCGCCCAAAAAGCCATGAAGATTGCCGGCGAGATCTGCATCTACACCAACGACCACGTTACGATTGAGGAGTTGAAGGGCTAGCGGCTTGTATCCGCATATCCCATTGATCCATGGCTATTTATCTTCCCGCATCCGCTGAAGAACAGGATCTCTCGCTGGACGAGCTGACGCCGCGCGAGATCGTCACCGAACTCGATAAGCACGTTGTCGGCCAGAAGGCCGCCAAGCGCGCCGTTGCAATCGCGCTGCGCAATCGCCAGCGCCGCCAGAAGCTGCCTCCCGAGATTGCCGACGACATCATGCCCAAGAACATCATCATGATTGGGCCGACGGGCGTGGGCAAAACCGAGATTGCACGGCGTCTGGCCAAGCTGACGAATTCGCCGTTTCTGAAAGTGGAGGCCTCGAAGTTTACCGAGGTAGGCTACGTGGGCCGCGATGTGGAGTCGATGATCCGCGATCTGGTGGAGATTGCCATCGACATGGTGCGCGAAGAGCGCCTGGAAGAAGTGGAAGACCGCGCGGAGATGAACGCCGAGGAGCGCCTGCTGGATGTGCTGCTACCTCCTCCGCCGCCCGCGCCACCGGCACCAACGCCGACACCGGATGGCCAGCTCTCCCTGCCGGGCACTGAAAGCTATCAGCGCTCCCGCGAGAAACTCCGCCAGCAATTCCGCGACGGCAAACTCGACGAGCGTCAGGTGGAGCTTGATGTGCGCGAGCGCGGCATGGCTCAGTTCGGCATTATTAGTAACCAAAACCCTGAAGACATGGAGATGAACCTCAAGGATATGCTGCCGAACATCTTCGGCGGCGCCTCGAAGAAGCGCAAGATGAAGGTTTCCGAAGCCTTCGACTACCTGGTGGACGAGGAAGAAGGCCGGCTGATCGACATGGACTCGGTGAACCGAACAGCGGTCGAGCGAGTTGAGTCAAACGGCATCGTCTTCCTGGATGAGATCGACAAGATCGCCGGTCGCGAGGGCGGGCACGGACCCGATGTTTCGCGCGAGGGCGTGCAGCGCGATATTCTGCCCATCGTGGAGGGAACCACGGTGAACACGCGCTACGGCATGGTGCGCACCGACCATATTCTCTTCATCGCCGCGGGAGCCTTCAACGTCTCCAAGCCCAGCGATCTTATTCCCGAGTTACAGGGCCGCTTCCCTATCCGCGTCGAGCTGAAGTCGCTGACGGTCGATGATTTTCTGCGCATTCTGACCGAGCCCAAGGCTTCGCTGACCAAGCAATATTCGGCGCTGCTGGAGACCGAGGGAGTGAAGCTGGAGTTTTCACCGGAGGCATTGCGCGAGATGGCGGAGTTTGCCTTCAAGGTGAATGAACAAACCGAGAACATCGGTGCGCGGCGGCTGCACACCATCATGGAGCGGGTGCTTGAGGATGTGAGCTTCCTGGCCCCCGATGTGACTCGCCACGCACCGGACGAAGCGGCTGCCGCGGCACTGAAGGAAGCCATCAAGAGCGAGTCTTCCACGCCCTTGCCCTACGAGGAACGCGTCACAACGTCGGGGCCGGAAAAGGTCTTCCTGATCAGCGCGGAATACGTCAGGCAGATGGTTGCCACCATCGTGCGCGACCAGGATTTGTCGCGCTACATACTCTAAGACTTTGAAGCGCTCTGCTTCTTTCCGCAGAGCGCTTCCAGCTTTTGCAGGGACTTGAGCATCTCGCCCAATGCAGTCTTCCCAACCTCCCGCTCAAACTTATTCTGCAACTTATCGAAGACGCCAATGACACGCACGGCGCACTTCTTCCCTTGCGGCTTTAATGTAAGTTGACAGACCCGCGCATCCTCCGGATCGATCTTTCTCTGCAAGAGTCCCTTGGCTTCAAGCGACGAGACGCAATGGCTCACATTTCCGCGCGTAGTTCCGAAGGTGTCCGCCATCTGCGAAGGCTTGACCGGCCGCGGCGCCTCAAAGAACATGGCCGCCAAGACAAGTCCTTCGAGAAAATTGAGGCCGTCGGCCGCAAGCGCGTGGGCGGCAAGCGACTCGAAGCGACGCGCTGCACGGTTGACCGCGAACATGGGACTCTCATGAAGGAATGCATCGATGCGCATGGCATGATTCTAGAGCAAAACCAGAGTTAATATGCCCTTCTTGAGAGTTTGCGAGGTGGCTTTTTCTTGAGAAAAAAGCCACTTGAGGACATTGCCTCTGGATACAGCAACTCCGGTTTTGCTGTAATGGTTTAGAGGCTCAACTATTCAGAACAATATCAAATCATCCTTGCAAAACAGTTGGTCGGCAGTCAGGATAAGTGAGAAAGCCAACAGGTATAAACTTTGAGATTGATCTCCATTGCGGGCTGTCTCTTGCTGGCCGCCTGCGCCCAACAAACTTCAGCGCAAACGGCGCCCGCCGCGCAACCCGCTTCCCTGCCCCACCCCACGGAAACCCTTGTGGTTCTCGGTTCGCCGGTTGCCGTGCCTCTGGCGGAGTCTTCCGCGTCGGTCGTGGTGCTGCCAGTCGAAGGCAAAACTCTCCTGATCGAGTCGCCGCAGGATCTGTTACGGCAGGACTCGTCGGTCTTTCTCGAAGAACGCGGCGCGGGCGGCGGACAAATGGACCTGATTCTGCGCGGGGGAACCTTCGAGCAGGCCCTGGTGCTGTTGAATGGATTCCGTATCAACGATAGCCAGACCGCACATCACAACCTGGACCTGCCCATTCCCCTGGACGCGATGGACTCGATTGAAGTGCTGCACGGGGCTGGCTCCACGCTGCACGGCGCGGACGCATTGAGCGGCGTAGCCGACTTTCTGACCGCCGCGCCGTCCGCCTCCTCGCTGCGTCTTCGCCTGGGAGACGGCAGCTTTGAGTCGAACGAAGAATCGTTGCTGGCCGCTCTGGCGCGCAGGCGATGGAGCAGCCGGCTGACCGCGAGCCGCAACTTTTCCACCGGATTCATGGCCGACCGCGATTACCGCAATGAAGACGCTTCTTCGGAGATCTGGATCAGCACGCGGCTCGGCATTTCTGACCTGCTCTTTGCCACCAGCGACCGCTCCTTCGGCGCAAATCAGTTTTACGGCTCCTATAACTCATGGGAACGGACCAAGGGATGGTTTGCCTCCGGCCGACAGGAGTTAGGCAGCCGCACCGTGGCGGCCTTCGGCTATCGCCGCCACACGGACGAGTTCGTTTTGTTGCGCGATGCCCCATCCGTTTACGAGAACAACCACATCGACGGCTCGTGGCAGGCCTCTGTGCGCCACACGCTTCCCGTCGCAACCTCCTCCGTGCTTTTGTTCGGGTTGGAGTCGGACGGCGACAGCATCCATAGCAACAATCTCGGGCTTCATGCCCGCAATCGCGGCGCGGGCTATGTAGACCTGGACCTGCGCCCTGGATCCCGCCGCTGGAACTTATCGATGGGGCTGCGCGAGGAGTTATTCTCTGGCGGATTGCAATCCGCGCTGGCGCCGCACATGGCGGGGAGCTTGCGACTTACCGACAAGTTAAAGCTGCGGGCAAGTGGCGGCTACGGATTCAGGCTTCCAACTTATACCGATCTTTATTACTCCGATCCAACCACGATCGGCAATTCGAATCTGAAGCCGGAGTCGGTCTGGTCCGGCGAGGCAGGAGCCGATTGGGATCCATCCAGCCGCTTTTCGCTTTCGGCCACGGGCTTTTATTCCCGACAGCACGATGCCATTGACTATGTGCGCGCCGCATCTCTACCTAACTCCCATCTTCCCGCTGGGTGCATCGTCAACACATGGTGCGCAACGAACCTCAGCGGCCTGCGTTTTGCGGGAGTCGAGTCTTCAGCAAACTGGACACCAGCAAAGGGACATACCGTTCAGGTCGCGTGGACCCAACAGGTGGGCGCACAACCGCCCTTGAACGGCTTGCAATCAGAGTATGCGCTCAACTATCCGGTCGTGAATCTTCATGCCACTTGGACGGCCGCGCTGGGGCACGCTCTGATCATGACGAATTCGGTGGCCATCGCAAAACCCTATCAGCAGCCGGGTAATCCGCCCTGGAATGCTACCCCCTACCCGGTATGGAACGCCGCTGTGACGCGCGCCGCAGGAAAACTTCGTCCCTATCTTCGGCTGGGAAATCTGAGTAACACTGGCTACCAGGAGATCAACGGCGTGGCCATGCCGGGTCGTTCGATTACCGGCGGCGTTTCATTGTGGCTGGGACAATAGGCTATCTCCCAAGTCTCAAAATCGAGGCCTGGGAGACTCCTTTCTGTGGATTGAATCAGGCGGCAGCGGGGGCGTGGCTTTCCAACTCGGCCAGGCGCTTGGCGAGCAGCGTTTCCAGCTTGACCAGCGCGGCCGAAAAGCCTTCAATGCCTTCCTTCAGCTTGTCAGTGGCCATGCGGTCAGCAGCGTGCATACGGTCGAACGCGGCTTTGTCTACGACAATCTTTTCGAGAGGCAGCACCTTGGCCGTCGCGGGGTCGAGCTTGCGCGGCAACTCGGCTTCCGTTGATTCGAGCTCAGCCAGCAGTTGCGGAGAGATGGTCAGCAGGTCGCAGCCGGCCAACTCGCGAATCTCGCCGATGTTACGGAAGCTCGCGCCCATCACCTGCGTCTTGTAACTAAAGTTCTTGTAGTAGTTATAAACATGAGTTACGGAGATGACGCCGGGATCGCAAGCGCCCTGGTAGTCCTTGCCGGTATCTTTCTTGTACCAATCGAGGATGCGGCCGACGAAGGGCGAGACAAGCGTGACGCCGGCCTCGGCCGCCGCGATGGCCTGGTGCAAGCCGAAGAGCAAGGTAAGGTTGCAGTGGATGCCTTCCTTCTCCAGCACTTCAGCGGCGCGAATGCCCTCCCACGTGGAGGCGATCTTGACCAGCACACGCTCGCGGCCGATGCCCTCGGCGTCGTATTGTTTGATGATGCTGCGGGCCTGCGCGATGGTGGCCTGCGTGTCATAGGAGAGGCGCGCATCCACTTCCGTGGAGACGCGGCCGGGAATGATGGCCAGAATCTTCTTGCCGAAGGCGATAGCCAGCCGTTGGAAACCGAGGTTGGCGACGGTCTTCGAGTCGGCAGCTTTCCCCAACTCCTTCCGCGCGGCAAGCAGCACGCCATCCACGATGGGCTGGTACTGCGGCAACTGCGCGGCAGCGGTAATCAGCGAGGGATTGGTGGTGGCGTCCTGTGGGCGAAACTGCTTCATCGCCTCCATGTCACCGGTGTCGGCGACGACCACGGTATAAGTACGCAACTGTTCAAGCAGATTCTTCGGCATGATTCCTCCTGGGGAAAGATCACTTTGCGCTTCGATTGCGCGCTGAATCAGTGTAGCGCTGTGGCTTGAACCGCACTGTTTCATAGTGCGCGTGTTCCGGTGAAGCCGTGACGAGTAAGTCGTTTATTTTTAGCCTGTTAGGCTATGCTCCACGGCTTCACAGGTTAACGGGGTTTGTGTTTCCGTGGAGGATGTATGCGGAAGTTATTGATTTTGAATTGGTTAGGTGCTGCTCCACAGTTTCACCGGTAAATTATGGAATTTTTCTTCCAGGGGGTGGGGGAGTGCATGGTTTCTCCGTTGAACCGGGGCCTTGCTCCCTTGTTTTCTATCTACCAGTGTGCGCCCACGGAGGGTTATCTTCGGCAAAAAGGGGTGAGAGTGGGAGTTCTCTCCCATCTCCGAAAATCTGGAGTTCGGTCACCTAAATTTCAGTTGATTTCACTCGATGGGGACGCGGGCCAGGCGCCCACCCCAACATTCGCCTTTCAAAAAATCACAAGACGTACTATCGAGGATCGAGGTTTCCCACCCGAAATCAGATACTCTGAAAAATCAGAAACCGATGGTTGAGATTTGTGGTCTCCCACATCTGGCGCGATAAAACTGCGCCAGATATGGGGCACCCATTCATTTTGGATGGTCAGACGTGGGCCACCTGCCAAGCCGCTTTATTCAGGGGTCTGAAGACCCCTGCTCCCTCCGGAAGAGGATTGTGCGTCGAAATGGTTGCCCGTGTCTCCTCAGCCCTCGTCCGGCTGGAAGGTGTTGGCCAGGACGCCGAGGCCGGGGATCGAGATTTCCACTTTGTCGTCAGCCTTGAGTGGACCTACGCCGGCGGGGGTTCCGGTGAGCACCAGGTCGCCGGGTTCCAGTGTGATGATGGAGCTGATATAGGCGAGCAACCTGGGGACGGGAAAGATGAAGTCGAGGGTCGAGCCGTGCTGGCACAGATCGCCGTTGACGCGGGTTTCCAGCGTCAGGCCGGAGTCGAGGTCCAGCTCGTCGCTGACCACCGGGCCGACCGGGCAAAAGGTGTCAAAGCCCTTGGCGCGAGTCCATTGGCCATCCTTGTTTTGCAGGTCGCGGGCGGTCACGTCGTTGGCCAATGTGTAGCCACGGATGGCCAGACGCCAGTCGGCTTCAGGCGAGAGCTTGTGCGTGCGGCGGCCAATGACCAGCGCGAGTTCGCCTTCATAGTCCACGCGGGCCGAGACGGCGGGCATACGCACGATTCCACCGGGCTTGAGCAGCGACGACACCGGCTTGAAGAAGAGCAGCGGCTCGGCGGGCAGGTCGTGGCCCAGCTCCTTCACGTGGTCGCGATAGTTGCGGCCGACGCAGACGATCTTCGAGGGCGTGACCGGCGCCAGCAACTCGGCTTCCGCCAGTGGCATGGGTTCGAAATCGGGGCTAAAGGAGGTCTCGCGGCCGTGCACAATGCGGAAGGCGAGGTCTTCTTCGGGAGCCGCGATCAGGCGCACGATCGAAGGCTCGCCGTTGCGATCTTCCACCTCGCCGTAGTGGGTTTCATTCTGGTAGAGAAAGCGGCAGTATTTCATGGAATATCCTCCTAATGGATGATTCGAGCTTGCCCTCGGGGGCAAACCCGCATAATTTTGCTGCATTTGTGGCACCCTTCGACAGGCTCAGGGCAGGCTAAAAGTGATGTCCTTTCAAAACGACCAACCCAAAAAGAAACAAGATTCCGGTAATTCTGCAAGTTGGACAATTTAAATGGGAAATCTACGGAGAATCTTCTGTCAAATACAGCGAGTTAGCCCGCTGCGCGGGGTTGGCGAGTTAGCAGGTTAGCGGAGGGCTGAAATCCCCCCTCGGTGGGTCGGCAACGCCGGTGGAGGACTCTGAACGAGTCATCCAGCAATCGCTCACGGATTGGGCACAGTCTCCTCTGCCTCGGCGGAACGGGCGCTTTCGTGTCCGCCCTGGTCAATGGCGCTGACCGCGTAACGGTACGTGTGGCCGGGTTGAACCTGGGTATCATGGAAAGCCGGGGGAACGAGCGGCCCGGCGGGCGAGATGCGCTGCCAGGCGGCGTTGCCCTCACGGCGATAAACGGCATAGCCGGCCAGATCTGTGTCGGTGACGGGTTGCCAGCTCAGATCAATCGCGATATCGGCGGCGTTTTCACCCGTGGTGGTCACGGCGGCCAAGTCCGCGGGAACGGCGGGCGGAAAGATGTCCTGAACCTCGACGCGCAGCGGAGCGGATAGCTCGCCGGCCAGTTCCAGAGTTTTCCCGTCCACCGTGACGCGTGCCACGCGCTGGGCCCGATACTCATAGGTTTGGCCGAAGCGGATCTCCTTGTCCAATGCGCGACATACTTTCACGCGGGCTTCCGGCGCGCAGGGGTCGACCAGCAGGTTCCGCTCGATGGGCTCGGGCTGTGGCGCCAAGAGCCCCTGATGAGGCTTGGCGGCCGGAGGAGTCAACAACCTGCGATGCAGCCGGAGAGCGGAGGATTCCTCTGCCGAGGGCGTCCATCGCAGGACCACGCCCTGCTTGCGCACCTCGGCGGTGAGATTGGTCACCGGCGTGGGCGCAACGCCAGCCAGCACGACAGCGGCGTTCGACAGACCAGCCGAGCGGCCGTTGCGATTCCTGAGCTCGACAAAGTAGCTGAGCGGACGCGGCGCTCCGGCGGCCAGCGCGGCAGGCAGCGTCTCAGTGAAGGCGCCCTCCGCTCCGGGTGCGAACGACAATTCAACACCAGCCGGCGCGCAATTGCCGCCTGTGCTCTCCTTGCGGCAGACCCGGACGGCGACGTTGCCCTTCAGCAACAGCTTGTCCGTGGTCCTTTTAGGCATGGTCCAAGTCAGCTTTACCTGGCTGCCTGCGCGGTTGGCGGCAAGGTCTGACACTAGAACTGGCAGGTTCAGCGAGGGCGGTTGCGGCGCAGCCTGCGTTCCGCAGCCGGTGAGGGGCAACGCAGCGGCCAGCACGGCAGCGAGCGCGGCGATCTGGATTTTGTCGATCATACTCATCGCCTCCCAGTCTACCGGAGCCAGGCGGACGTGGCCACGCAGGATGATGTGGGTACATTGGCGGCGGCGGATGGGGCGAAAGCGTAAAATTTATCTTTTATGCATGAATTGTCTCTAATTTCGAGCGTTGTGGAGTCGGTGACCGAGTCGCTGGCCCCTTATCCGGGCGCTAAGGTGCTCGAAGTGAGGCTGCGCGTCGGGGCACTGGCGTCGGTGGTGCAGGAGTCGCTGGAGTTCTGCTACGGGATTGCGACCGAGGGAACGCCGCTGGAAGGTTCGCGGCTGGTGGTGAAGGTGCTGCCTGTAGTGATGCACTGCGCGCGCTGCGACCAGGATGTGGAACTCGACGGCATCCAGAGCTTCCGCTGCCCCAAGTGCGGCGAGCCCTCCCATGATCTGCGGCAGGGGCGCGAGCTGGATATTGATTCGATCGAGATTGACGATATTGAGGAGAAACCATGACGACCAGGATTGTAGAGCTGCGGCGGGGAATTCTGAAGAAGAACGATGAACTGGCGGCGGGGCTGCGAGCGAAGTATGCCGAGGCCGGCGTGCTGGTGCTGAACCTGGTTTCAAGCCCGGGGACGGGCAAGACGGCGCTGCTGGAGCGGACGCTGAAAGATTTGAAGGCGAAGGGCAAGCGAGTGGCGGCGCTGGTGGGAGATCTGGAGACGGATAACGACGCGCGGCGGCTGGCCTCAAGCGGCGCTCCGGTGCGGCAGATCAATACGCACGGAATCTGCCACCTGGACGCGGAGATGATCGGCAAACATCTTGAGGATTGGGAAGGCGTGGCGCTGGGCGGGCTGGATTATCTGTTTATCGAGAATGTCGGCAATCTGGTGTGCCCGTCGAGCTACGACCTGGGCGAGAAGATTCGCGTAGTCCTGCTGAGCGTGACCGAGGGCGAGGACAAGCCGCTGAAGTATCCCACGATGTTCAACTCCGCCGACGCCGCGGTGATTACCAAGATGGATATCGCCGAGCCGTGCGGCTTTGACCTCGAACTGGCACGCAAGAACATCAACGAGATTCGGCCGGAGATACGAATTTTTGAGACTTCGGCGAAGACTGGGATGGGGATGGAGGAGTGGCTGGGGTATCTGGCGGAGGCAAGGGCGGCACGGGTCGTTTAGAGCTTTTTCGGAAATAGTGTAGACCGGAATTTTGTCGGTGTCCCACCCATTCCGCAGAAAAACGCGGAATGGATGGGGCACGGAAGTTTATAGCAATAGCTAAAATGCTCTAAAGATGGAAATTCCCCGAGCCTGAGAAACCAAGCCCGAGGAATCAAGGGGAAGCCTTGAAAGCAATTCAGTTTTCAGAGATGTTACCTCGCCATTTTGCGGCGCAACATGCCTGCAAGACCCAACAGTCCAGAGCCTAAGAGAAGAAGGCTGCTGGGTTCAGGGACAGCAGGAACATCCTGGGAGGTGATAGCGAACCCATATACGGAGGATCCTAATAACCCATAGTCGAAGTTCGAATCGGCACCGGTAAAGCTGAAGTTCGCCGCTGTCGCCGCATAACCGGGCAAAGTAACTGTGCCGGTGCCGGAGATGTTCAGGAACTCATCGTTATCCAGCACGACGTTGATCGGGCCGGTGATGGAAAATGTGGCGCCCAAAGTGTTCGTACTGACAATGAGCCCATCGGGAGAGGAGAATGTGTAATTGGTTAGAGCTATTGTCGCGGGAGTCGTAGCCGGGGACACACCGAAGACAGTGGCGAAATCCACGGTGGCGTCCCTTTCAGTTGCGCCGAGGTTGGTAAATGTGATGCCCGTTTGGGACCATGATTCATCACCGCCAGTAAAGCTGACTGTGCCGTTAATGAGTGGGGTAGCCAATGCGGCTGGTGCGATTGCAAGGGCCGTTGCCAATGCGAGAAATCCTAACGTCAACTTCTTCAAGCTTACCTCCTGCTTATTGCGTGGAAAGATTTTTCACAGTCGTGCCCTATGCCAAGTGCCGTTCAAAGGGCGGGTTTTGCCGCTTTGATGTCTTGCTCACAAATGCCACAGAACACGTAATGTGGAAAGGGGATTTCGTGACGCTGCTCAGTTGCACCTATACTTGTTGCCACTGGACAGATGGATTCGCGCCGTTCTCTATCTCCAAACCATGCCCCGACGGTACTGGGTCGGTTGATTATGATCTGAGCAATAAAGTACATTGCCGGCTGATTAAGGATAGATTTGTTTCAGTTTTATCGGATCTCACTTCGGCGGGAGCATTCCGGTGAGCCAGATCACTCTATACGCAGCCTCGAAGGCGGCATAATGTAGAAGCTATGTGTCTAGCGATTCCGGGAAAATTGGAAGAGATTCTCACCGACGGCGATCTCCGGGTGGGGTGGGTGAACTTTGGCGGCATCCGCAAGAAGGTTTGCCTGGACTACGTGCCGGAGCTTGCGGTGGGCGACTATACCATTGTCCACGTTGGGTTTGCGCTCTCGAAGATTGACGAGGAGACAGCCAAACAGACGCTGGAGGACTTCCGCGCCATGGGCGTGCTGGACGCGGAACTGGAGAGCGAGGAAGAGGCTTTTGCGCGGGCAGCCAAGGCGCCGCAGTCGGCTTGCCCGGATGGAAGCTGTGAGAGCAAGTCAGCAAGTCAGCGGGAGGCTGATTTAGCTTTTTGGTATCCCAGGTCTCAGAACGGGAAAGAGTGGGACGACCGGGCTGGTTGAGGTTTGTGGTTTCCCACCCATGCGCCAGAAAAACGGCGCATGGATGGGGCACCCAGCGTTTGTGGCTGGAAGAGAGCGGAAATGCAGGTCCTTCGACTTCGCTCAGGATGACAGGCTCTTTGTTAAGGATGACATTTCGCCCCTCAGGATGACAGTTCATTAGAAGATAAAGCTAAGCATCACAGGGAGTTGCAGTAAACATATGAAGTACCTGAACGAGTTTCGGAATGGCGAGATTGCGCAGCGGATGGCGCGGGAGATTCATGCTGTCGCCACGCGGCCATGGAAGATCATGGAGGTCTGCGGCGGGCAGACGCACTCGATCATCAAGAACGGGATCGACCAGATGCTTCCCGCGGGGATCGAGATGATCCATGGGCCGGGATGCCCGGTGTGCGTGACGCCGCTGGAGCTGATCGACAAGGCGCTGGCGATTGCCGCGCAGCCGGGAGTGATCTTCTGCTCCTTCGGCGATATGCTGCGGGTTCCGGGCACCGAGGGCGACCTGTTTCAGGTGAAGGGCGCGGGCGGCGATGTGCGGGTGGTCTACTCGCCACTGGACGCGGTGGATCTGGCGGCGAAGAATCCTGACAAGCAGGTGGTCTTCTTCGGCGTGGGCTTTGAGACGACGGCTCCGGCGAACGCCATGAGCGTAGTTGTGGCCAAGCGGCGGGGGCTGAAGAACTTTTCGCTGCTGGTCTCCCATGTGCTGGTGCCGCCGGCAATTTCGGCGATTCTGGAGTCGCCGGGGAACCAGGTGCAGGGGTTTCTGTTGGCGGGGCACGTTTGTAGCGTGATGGGCTACTGGGAGTATCCGCCGCTGGCCGAGAAGTACGGGGTTCCGATGGTGGTGACGGGGTTTGAG
>Ga0182014_10001972_pt1 | contig 26585 bp, 28 predicted proteins | sample 612S2DmetaG_FD_120489 | JGI IMG/M metagenome (GOLD analysis project Ga0182014, IMG submission 120489) | Permafrost microbial communities from Stordalen Mire, Sweden - 612S2D metaG | ecosystem: Environmental > Terrestrial > Soil > Wetlands > Permafrost | place: Sweden: Stordalen | collected... | reverse complement strand
GACAGATTGGCTTGTTGGAGCCGGGTTATCTAGCCGATATCATCGCGGTTTCCGGCGATCCCTTGCAGGACATCAGTGCGGTGCAGAATGTATCGTTCGTGATGAAGGGCGGAATGATTTACAGAAAGTGAGGTTACGCACGCGCTGAAAACTGGCGGAAGCGTGTGTGAGTCGAATCCGCGTGACAATGTAGTTACAACAACTTAGATCGCGGCAGATGGCATCTATCGCGGCTAATTCGGTCTAGTTCGGTGTTAACGGCACGGAAACGGCACGGGAGTGGAACAAGCACCTTCCAACCTGCGTCATAGTCCTCATTTCCTTAGTCGTGATGTTGTACGCATGCACGACAGTTCTCGACGCGGGTAGACATTTTCCATCCCCCCAGTTTTGGCGGTTTGAGGCAGAACGGGAGTTTTTCAACAGCCACGCCTTCCATGAGAAGGCCGGTCGGAGTCAAGTCGATTCTCTCGTTCTTTTGTTGGACAAGGTGACAAAGTGAACGACAAATTTGTTCTGGGCGAAAACATCTCTCAGACTGCTTCCTTCGTCATGTCGGGATCGGCTGATGTGGGAATGGTGGCTTTGTCTCTCGCTTGGTCTCCGAACATGAAAGACAAAGGGCGGTTCGTTGAGATTCCGGTTGGTGAATATCCGCCCATCGAGCAGGCGTGTGTCATCCTTAACTCGTGAAAGAATAAGGAAACGGCAAAGCAGCTTTTATCATTTATCAAAACCACTGAAGTCGCGGAGATTCTGAGGAAGTATGGGTTCGACGTTCAATCATCCCCACGATGAACGAACATGCTGAAGAGAGAGACGGTGGGTAACCCCGAAAATACCCGCGGCAGCCGGGTCATCGATTCTGGTCGCCTAACAGGAGGCTTACCTGCTGTGATGTGACATTTCCCCCAACACCTGGTTCTGCTTTGCCGATTCGTTCATGGCGGCCCGCTAGGGCCGAGCGCGTTTAGGGTACTTAACGAAAACGTCTCGATTCCTGGACATGATTGGAGAGTCAGTGCGCTTCGCCGGTGATCGCATCCCCAAGGGTCGAGGCGCTAATCGGGATTTCGCCGCCTGATTTGGCAACCTCGCGGCTGTTCTGCACTCCTTCAGCGGAGGCCTTCGTCAACCATCGTTGCGCTTCCCCGTTGTCCTTGGGAACACCGCTCCCCTCCGAATACATAAGCGCCAACTTGCGCTGGGCCTCGGGAAGTCCAAGCTCGGCGGCTTGGCGATACAACTTGGCGGCTTGTGCCGCGTCGGCAGAAACCCCAAGGCCATGTTCATAGAGATATCCTAGATTGTTAAAGGCCCGCGGATAACCGTGTTGCGCGGCGACGTGATTCCACTTTAGCGATTCCGACAAGTCCCGGCGGAGGCCAATCCCGTCTTGGAACATCCAGGCGATCATGGTCTGGGAGTACAGATCGCCCTGCTTGGCTGCCGCGAGGTAGAGCTTGGCGGCCTTGGCAGGGTCGTGTGGCACACCCAAGCCCAAGGTGTAAAGGGTGGCCAGATTCGCCTGCCCACTCGGGACGTGCTGTGCAGCCGCCTTTCCGAACCAGCGAGCTGCCTCGCTGTAGTCGGGCCGCAAATCTCCTTTGCGATTGACGTACATGCATCCGAGACTGATCTCGGCCCCGGGATCACCTTGGGTGGCGGCGCGCAAGAACCACTTCAGCGCCATGGCTTCGTCCCGCGCCACACCTTTGCCTTCGGCATACAAGTTTCCCAAGTTGGTTTGGGCGCCGGAGCTGCCGCTATCGGCCGCCTTCTGGTACCAGTAAGCGGCCTGAGCGAAGTCTTGCCTGACCCCGCTACCAGTCTGGAATGCAACTCCAAGCTTGAATTGTGCTTCGATGTCTCCACTGGCTGCATGTTTGAGCAGATAGGAGACGTTCGGAGGATGATCCGCGCTCCACAGACAAAGCGAGAATAGATTGACCACAGCGATGCACAAGCTCGCCGAAAAACGCAGTCCTCGCCTCAAGCGGGATAAATGCGTCTGAAAAGATGAATCCGGACAGTTATGTCCCAGCTGCCTGTTTTCTCTCAGAAAGATTGGCCCCCACGACCAATAATCGAGCGGGAACAGTTAGTCAGATGCGACTAATTGTGTGTCACTGTATCGCGAAGACTCCCTGGTGTCAATAAGGAAGGGGCTTGGTGCTAGCGGCAGAAGCCCGCCGAGAACGTCATCACATTCAGATCGGAACGCCTGAAAGATGGCGCTGGAATCCGCTCGCTTGTCGCGCCGACGTTCTAGGCGCAAAAGGCGTGGCCGATGACTACCAGATCATGCGCCACCCTGATGAAACCGGAGTCGGCGAAAACCTACGCGGGCACGCACGAGATGCACACCCTGATCATTGGCTCAAGCGTAACGGGAATCAATGCGTTCTGAGCCAAGTTGGGCTTCAGCAACCGCTGGCCAACTGCAGCACTTTGTCCTTGGATCCGGCTATGTGGCTTCGCATCAGATTCGCAGCGAGTTCGGGCTCCCGACGCGCGATGGCACCGAGGATCTCCTGGTGCTCACGAGACGGAACCTCACCGTAGTAGTCGATGCCGATGGCGGCAAACATGATTCGTTCATGCTGGCAGCGCGAATCGGCGACGGCGCGAACCAGCAGGCGGTTGCGGGTGAGCTGGGCGATGCCAACATGGAAATCGGTATCAACCTCAATGAAATGCATGTAGCTGGCGCGGTCCTCTGTCCGGTACTTTATATTGGCCTCCTCTGATAGTTTCTTGAACAAGGCCTCGTCGCTCCAGCGCCGGGCCGCTAATGCCGCGCACAGGGATTCCACCTCCGTCCTGAATTCGTAGATCTCGTTGAGCTCTTGGATGGTCAGCTGGGCGACAAAGTAGCCTTTGTTGGCGATGATGCGTACAAGGTTGTCCTGCTGCAGCCGCATAATGGCCTCGCGCACTGGGGTGCGGCTGCCCTGGTAACGTGCAGCCAGCACCTTTTCATTGAGGGCCTCGCCAGGTTGCAAGGCGCCACGAATGATATCTCGCTTCAGAAGGCGATAAACCCGCTCTGCCAGAGTCGAGGGAGGGTTCACGTCAGCACGGGGGAGGACCAATTCTGCCTTCCCGTTGGCAGCATTGCGACGGAGTTTGTGGGGAGTCGCGGCACTGCTCTTTTGGCTCATCGTAGTACCTCGCTCTTTATTAGTATTTGTGACAAGACGAAGATGCTGCGACGTCGTTTGATAGTTAGTATACCACAGTAACACATCTTGACATACCTAAGTCGCTAATATAGCCTTCTCCCATCGACGAACCGGAGGCTATTGGACGCGGTCATATACATCCAGAGCGTGGCGAAGGTCGCCCGCGTCCAAGGATGGGTCACCGCGTGCCTTTCGCGATCCGAGCCTAGCGCATGGCTGGCCCTCGCCCACTCTAAATTAGGAGGCTCAAGTGGACCTCGCTACTGCCCGTGAACATTTTCCCGCCATGGAAGACAAGGTCTTTCTTGACGCTGCCTGCGTCAGTCTTGCACCACGGGAGTCGGCCCGAGCCGTTGAGGACTTCCTCCAAAACGCCTTGTGGTGCCCTGAGCGATCTTCGACCTTGCATCATATCGCCATGGATGAGATTCGCAACGTCGCGCGCGCGCGCGCGGCTCGCCTCATAGGTGCGCACGAAGACGAAATCGCGCTGGTGGAGAGCACCTCGCACGGGTTGAGCATCGTGGCCAACGCTATTCCTCTGCAACCCGGAGATCGCGTTCTCTTGTGCGACTTGGAGTTCCTTGAGGTGGCATTGCCGTGGGTGCAAATGCGGGAAAGAGCGGGGATTGAGATCGATGTCGTGCATAACCGCAACGGCATAATCCTGCCCGAGGATGTTGCCGACCACATTCGCCCCACGACCCGCGTGGTGGCTATCAGTTCGGTGCAATGGAGCAATGGATTCCGTTGTGACCTGGAGGCCCTCAGTCGGATTTGTCGTGAGCGAAAGATCTGGTTCGTGGTGGACGTAATCCAGCAACTCGGAGCCATCCCGGTCGACGTTCAGAGAACGCCTGTGGATTTCCTCGCATGCGGCGGTCATAAGTGGTTAAACGCACCTTTCGGGACGGGACTTCTTTACATCAATCGTGAAGTCATGTCGCGCTTGAAAGCGCCGATGGCCGGCTACATGAGCGTTGAGCCCCCGGAAGGTGGATGGGGAGCGTATTTTCAGACGCCGTCTATCACGCCCGTGCGCGAATACAAGTTCGTCAACGAAGCTCGGCGCTTCGAAATGGGCGGCACTGCCAACTATCCGGGAGCCGCGGGGCTGGCTGCGTCGCTGCAGATGATCCAGGAATTGGGCCCTGACCTCATCGCCCAGCACATCTACCAACTCACCGACTACCTGATCGACGGCCTAAAAATCCTCGGCATCAACGTTGTTACACCAACTGAGCGCAAGTACCGATCGGGGATTGTCACCTTCAGTGTAGGTTCGCCCGCCGACAACGTCGTCATGATGGAATACCTACTGGACCGTAAGATTCTGGTTGCCGTGCGCTATACATCGCACGTGGGTGGCGTCCGCGTTTCCTGCCATTTCTTCAATTCAAGAGGGGACCTCGACCATTTGCTGAATGCGGTGGAAGAGTTTCAGCACGCCACCATGACACACGTCTGACGCAGGGCTTACGACACTTGTGATGCTCGTTGAGTCCAAAACTGCGGCATGCGTCCTTCAGGCGTCATGATGGGATGTTGATTTCTCTAGTTTGCAGGTACCTTCAAGTGTCTGCTTGGCAAATATCTGCTTGGGCTTTTGGGCCAACGTTTCCCTATGGAAGGGAAGACCTGATTCCTCCGCTGACGCAGTTGCTGGGTTGCCCAGTTGAATCCTTTGGCTCCGATGCGGAATCATTCGCTGCGCGACGAGCGCCGCCTCGAACGTGAAATGGCGTGCATTTTTTATTTGTATATTTATGGTATATATGTAATATTCTTGTGACATGCAGCGTGCGGGAGCATAGTGGTACGCTTCGGCGATAGCAAGCGGAGGACAAATTGAATACATCATCTGTGATTGCGGAAGTAGAAACAGGGCCTGCGCAATTCCCCGTTAACGCGGTTCGCGATCGTTTTCCAGCCCTAAACTGCGGTGACAATTTCATCTTCTTTGATAATGCAGCGGGAGCGCAGATACCCAAGGTTGTTTTCGATGCTGTCCATAAGCATTTGCTCGAGAACAATGTGCAGAGGGGCGGGCGTTACGCTAAGAGCATGGCAGTGGACGCGACTATCGCGCGCGCGCGTGAGAGTGTGGCCGTCCTCATCAACGCGCGGCATCCGAGCGAGATCGCTTTTGGAATGAATGCAACTTCATTCATCCGCATGACAAGCCTCGCGATTGGACAAATGCCGAACAAGCGCGATGAAATCATCGTCACCGACATGGACCATGAGGCAAACGTCGGCACTTGGCTGGCGCTCGCCAAAGAGGGCATCAAGTTTGTTTGGTGGAAGATGCGGGACGATGGGAACTTACACCCTGAGGACTTGAAGCCGCTCCTATCTCCACGAACCCGATTGGTAGCCTGTACGGTCACTTCGAACGCGATTGGTTCTGTGGTGGATGTGGCCGCAGCCGCTCAACTTGCACATCAAGCTGGCGCCGAAATTTTTCTCGATTGTGTCCACTACGCGCCCCACGGCCTAATTGATGTGCAAGCATTTGATTGCGATTACCTGGTGTGTTCCGGCTACAAAATATTCTCGCCACATATGGGCTTTCTCTGGGGACGCCGCGAGCTTTTGAAAAGTCTGCCGACTTTCCGAGAGGATTTTATTCCCGACGAACCGCCGGGCAAAATTGAGGCCGGTACCTTTATTTATGAGAACGTAGCGGGCATGGACGCGGCGGTGAGGTACTTGGAGACGCTCGGTGCCTCCCTGCCCCAAACCTCGAAAGTCGGGGCTGCCGGCTCCAGACGGAGCAACATCGTGAATGCGATGACCGCAGTGCGCGCGTACGAAGCATCGCTGTCGCTCGAACTGTTCCATGTCTTGAAGGAAGCGGGAGCGACCATCTACGGCATTCGTGAGGAGCAGCGAGTGCACGAGCGTGTTCCGACGTTCTGCTTCAATTTAGGAACAATCCTGCCGTCGGTCGTTGCCGAGAAACTGGCAGGCGTCGGAATTGGCATTCGCGACGGGCACATGTATTCCCCTCGTTTGATGAAGCGGCTGGGTTTGACCCTGGAGACGGGCGCAGTTCGACTTTCCCTCGTGCATTACAACACTGTGGAAGAGATTCACCGCTTCGGAAATGCCCTTCTGGAGTTGAATCGCCATGGCTGAGATTGCAGACCTAGCTCATCCTCACACAACTGCAGCGGCGACCGCAGAGTCGGAGAGCGGTTTACCGCAAGGCGACGGCCTTCAGCGCAGGTTAACTCAACGACAGCTCACCATGCTTGCGATTGGTGGGGCGATCGGAGTTGGTCTATTCCTGGGCAGCAGCGTCACCATACGGCTCGCCGGACCCGCAGTCATCATCACGTATCTGTTCGGGGCGGTCATCACGATGATTGTCGCCTATTCGCTGGCAGAAATGGCGGTGATTCATCCGGTAGCCGGTTCTTTCGGTGTTTATGCCGAAACCTATCTCAGTTCCTGGGCCGGTTTCGCGGTGCGTGCAACCTACGGGCTTGTCCAGGTTATTGCTATTGGAGCGGAAGTCACGGCGGTGGCGATTTACTTTGGATTTTGGTTTCCTCAGGTGCCGCAGTGGTTTTGGGTAGTGAGCGCCTCGATTTGTCTCGTTGCCATCAACTCACTACAAGTTGGACGGTTCGGAGAATTTCAATATTGGTGCGCTCTGATCAAGGTCACGGCGATTCTCCTATTTATTGCGGTTGGCGCGGCGTTGATTTTTGGCATAGGGCCAAGGCCCGCGCTAGGCCTTTCGAACCTGGTAGCGCACGGCGGATTCATGCCGTACGGCATGAAGGGCGTTTGGCTCGCGCTCACCCTCGTGCTGACCAGCTATATGGGAGTTGAAATCGTCGCGGTGACCGCGGGAGAAGCGCAGGATCCCGAGCGCTCGATCCCGCGGGCGATGCGCACCATTGTATTCCGTCTTATTTTCTTCTATGTCCTCGCGATCATCGCCATGCTTGCGATGACCCCGTGGGATCGGATTGGGAGCGCAACCGGAATCACAGGGAGCCCATTTGTCAGGGCCTTTTCAGGAGTAGGAATCCCATACGCCGCGACTATCATGAACCTGGTCGTGATCATCGCGGCGCTCTCCAGTTGCAATAGCGACCTTTACTTGACCTCGCGGATGCTTTATTCCCTTTCTCGCGGCGGGTATGCGCCGGCGTGGGTGGGCAGCTTAAGTAAGAATGGAGTGCCTCATCGCGCTCTCGGCGTTTCTACAGCTGGGATGGGCGCCGCAATCTTACTGGCCATCTATGCACCGGCTCGAGCGTTCTTGATGCTCTACGGAGTAGCCGTAGCCGGCATGTTCTTTGTGTGGTCTGTCATTCTTCTCAGCCACGTTCGCTTTCGAAAGTCTCTTAGTGCTGCAGACGATGCCCGCCTCCCGATGCGACTAGCCTTTTCTCCATATTCCGATTGGCTGGGCATCGCAGCCTTGGTAGGCATCACGGCCAGTACATTTTACGTGGACGGCTTGCAGTATGCCGTTCTGGCGTTTTTGCCATTTCTGGCAGCGATGTCGCTGATGTACTGGAAATCGTGCCGCAGAAACGGAGCCGCAAAACGGGTGAACAACGAAACCGCAGCCGGCGAAAAGTAGGATCATCGCGTAGCGGCCGGTCCGGGCGGATAGAACTGGCCGCTTCTTAAGTGCGCGAACTGAGATTTCCGGTTATTCGGGACATGAAGGTGCGCGTGACCTCGAGCATCCACGTCTTCCGCAGTATTGCCCTTATGAACCGCCACGCGAATTCCGCCGATTCCTTGAAAAGTCCGGTCGAGCACTTGCAGCAGACGCTGGCTCAGGCACGGAGGCCTATTTCTCGTCTCTTGTGCGCGCTACGTGACACCTGGGCCACGCGGGCGATCCGCTATTTGTCTGATTTGTGTTGCTTCGTTCCTTCAATAACCGGTTGCATATGTTTGGTATATTGCAAATATTTTGTTGACATTCCAGTTGCGTACAATGTACGATTCTGGGTCCTAACCACGCAGTGCTCTTGGAGGTAGTTATGTCTCATGTTAGATTCAGCCTTCTTAGCTTATTCGCGGGGATTGCGGTGCTCGTCCTTTCCTTCACCCTGAGCGCCCAGAGTTTCCCCGGCCGGGTTACGGGAACGGTCATGGACGCCTCGGGCGCCGTGGTGGAGGGCGCGGAGGTGAAACTCAGCTCGCCGGAAATTCACCTCGAGCGCTCGTTGATTACCGATGCCACGGGGTTATTCAATTTTGCGAGTTTGCCGCTCGATACGTTTTCGCTCACCATCACCAAAGAAGGCTTTAAGACCTACGTTCAAACGGGCATCGTCACCGCCATTGAGCGGGTCAACGAGATTCCAGCTGTTCTCTCGCCGGGCTCGGTCAACACGAAAGTAGAGGTCACGGGGGCGGCGCCGCTAGTCCAAACGCAAACCAATATCGTGGGCGGCGATTTTATCGCGGAGGAAGTCGAGCAGTTGCCCATGGGCAACGGCGATTACACGCGCTATGCCTTCTTGCTACCAGGGGTGTCAACGAACACGGACTACACCTTTACCCAAGTCGCCATCAATGGCTCACCCAGCCGCTCCGTCTCCTTTAATATCGACGGTTCGCTCAACATGGACGCCTACCGGTACAACTGTGCCATGAACCAAGGGGGCAACTCCTACACGGCCGCTACGCGGGTGCCACCGGATGCGATTTCTGATGTGAGCGTGACGACGGGGGGCGCTGCCGACGTGGCCGCCGGCGCGGGCGCCGTCAATATTGTATTGAAAAGCGGCACGAATGCGTTTCACGGCACGGTCTATGAGCAGCACCGCGATGCTTCGCTGACCGCGCACAACTTCTTCGAAAATCTCAGCGGCGCGCCTAAGGCGCACTTCATCTGGAACGAATACGGTGTCAGCATTGGCGGGCCGATCATTAAGGACAAGACTTTCTTTTTTGGCTCGTATGACGGCAGCCGCAGCGTGCTGGGCAGTTCCACCACCGCATTTGCGCCCTCGAGCGCCGACATTCAAACAGCCACGGGTCTGCTGGCGAGTATTGGCGTGACGCCCAATGCGCTCGGCCAGACCATCCTCGGCCTGTACGCACCGCACTCCGGCCAGTTCGCCCTCAGCGGCGTGGGAAGCCAGAGCCCGGACAATTTCTCGGTCAAGATCGATCAGCATCTGGGAGCGAACGATCTGGTCACCGGCCGCTACATCTTTGGCAACGGCAAAGATGCCTTTCCCCAGGGCAGCGATTCACCGGGCGGCGGCTCGCAATTGCAGCAATTTTATGGAGTCACGCCGGTCCGCCCGCAGAACATGGCGGTCAGCGAAAATCACACGTTTTCAACCAACTTTGTCAATGTATTTCGCGTCTCCTACAACCATATCCGCTACCTTTTCACCCCCGCCGATGGCTCTTTCAATCCCAGCTCGCTTGGGTTGGTTACCGGGGCTGCCCCAGTTGATTACGGCCTTCCTGAAATCGACCTGGGCGCCGGGGTTTACGAGAACCTGGGAACCAATCCGAGCTATCCTCGGGGACGCACCAGCGAAACCTTTCAGGTAAATGACGACGCGACCCATACCCACGGGAAACACAATATTCAGGTTGGATTTGACTGGGAATTCAACAAGGTCTTTGGGTTCAACGACAGCAATTTCCGCGGAATCCTGAGCTTTGATGGTTCGCAAGAAGGAAACGGGCTGGCCGGAGGACCCGGCCGGGTCGCGGATCTGGTCGATCTGCTGGCGGGACTTCCCGATCCCAATAGCACCAACATTGCACGCGGCGGCACGCGTTTCGACTTGCACCAGAATGTGATGGGACTCTATGTCAACGACACTTATCAATTGACTCACAAACTCACTGTGCTGGCTGGTCTGCGGTGGGATTTCTTGGGCGTTCCGCAGGAAGACAAGGGACGCTTTTCCAATTTTTCGCCGACTCTGGGCTTGGTTCCAATAAACGGAAACATCTACCAAAGCGACTGGCATAACTTCTCCCCCCGCGTGGCAATTACCTATTCTCCTTTCTCGCATAATGGATTGGATACAGTCATTCGGGCGGGCTACGGCCTTTACTACGTCGAGAGCCCCTTGGACGTGCTGGTCGGACAAACCTTCAACTTCACCAACAAAAACCCGGGGCTCGCGACCAATCCCGTCAATGGCCGGGGTGTCTTCTCTGCGCCTCTGGCCTCCACTCCAATCGAACCCAATGTTCCCATTTTCAGCACCAGTGGCGTTCCCACGCCTCCGTTTAACCTGATTGGGATACAACCCAATCTCAAGCCGCCCTATGTTCAGAGCTGGAATCTGACTCTCGAGCAGGCACTGGCGCCCGACCTTATGCTGCAAATCGGCTATGTCGGGACGAAGGGAACTCACATTCTTGGGCTTCCCGACATCAATGAACCGCCTCCGGGCCAACCCAACGCCGCCGCCGAACAGACGGCGCGCCCCTTCTACAGCCAATTTCCGCAGTTCGGACAGATCAATATGATCAGTTCGATGAATAATTCCTCCTATAACGCACTGCAAGTCGTACTCAAGTCGAAGCAATATCACGGCTTGACCATGCAGTTTGGCTACACCTGGTCGCACGCGATTGATGAAGCTTCGGAGACCATGGACTTTTATGGCACCAGCGGGTTCGTGCCAAAAGATTCCCGAAACCCTCGACTCAACTATGCCGATTCCGAGTTTGACGTGCCCCAGGCCATAAGCGTCTCGTATGTCTATGCGCTGCCGAAATTCACGCACCGCGCGGCAATGGGCCAACTAGTCAACGACTGGCAATTGTCTGGTGTGGTCAGTTGGCACAATTCGATGGCGTTGCCGGTACTAACCTACGACGATATCAGCGGTACCGGTGAACTGCATGACGTTCCCGACTGCACTGGTCCGATCGTGACACAGTACAAGAACTTCGCCATTCCCGCGGTCGTGAGCGGGTACTCGGAACCCGCTTTTGGCACTTTCGGAACATGCTCCCGCAATAGCCTGCCCGGACCCTGGCTGGCGCAGTGGGATAGCTCGATTGCAAAGCGCTTTCCGATCGGGGAGCGCTTCAAGATGGAGTTCAGGGCCGACGCATTCAATTTCCTGAACCACGCCAATTTCGGCAATCCTTCCTCCGTTTATGGTGCTGAGTATGTCACCGGAACAGCCGACGCCGTCAATAACGACTCGCATTTCGGCATGGGTGCGCAGCGGGAATTTCAGTTGAATTTGAAACTAATATTCTAGGATCGGTCGATTGGTCCGTGAAGCGGTAGTGCGGGTTCGAGCCCACGCTACCGTTTCATCACAGAGTTGCCTTCCGCGGGTTGCCCGCGGAATGAATTGAAGTTCCGAGAAGGAAGCCAACATGTTAAGCGACCTTGAAGTGCAATCTATCCGTTCGCAGTTTGCGATCTTTAGAAACAAGATCTATCTGAATTCGTGTTCTCAAGGCGCTCTCAGCGACTCGATAGAAGCTTCTCTGCAAGACCACACCCAGCACTGGCATGATTTCGGCTCGCCCTGGGATCTGTGGGTGGAAAAATACGAGGCAGCGCGCGCGGCCTTTGCGAAATTCATCGGAGCCCACGCCGATGAGGTTGCCATCGTCGCTTCGGCCTCCGCCGGCATCAATTCTGTTGCCAGCGCCCTTGATTTCCGAACGCGGCGGAAGGTGATCATGGGGGAATTCGAATTTCCTACCATGGGGCAGATCTGGCTCGCACAAGCGCGCCGGGGCGCGGAAATTCAGTTTCTGGACGCCGACGGGAACTCTCTTCCCACCGACAAATATGCACAGCATGTCGACGAACAGACGCTCATAGTTCCGCTGACCCATGTCTGCTTCAAGAATGGATTTCGCTCCGATGCAATGACCATCGCGAAGCTAGCCCACGAGAAGGGTGCGCTCGTCATGCTTGACGACTATCAAGATTGCGGAACGCGCCCCGTCGACGTTAAGGGCCTCGACCTCGACTTCTACGTGACCGGCGCGCTCAAGTACCTGCTTGCTCCCTCGGGAATCGCCTTCCTGTATGTTCGCCGCGATTTGATCGAATCGCTTACTCCCACAGTGACCGGATGGTTTGCGCAGAACCACCCGTTCGCGTTCGACGCCAAACACTACGATCCAGCGGCCAGTGCCAGGCGTTTCGAGGCAGGATCGCCCCCGGTACCGCAGTCCTATGCCGTGCTGGCGTCACTCGATCTGCTGACCGATATAGGCCCGGCCAAAATCGCCTCCCACGTTCGGGCCTTGACCCAGGCCTATCTTCAGGGTGCCCGGAACCTTGGAATTAAATCGAAAACGCCGCTTAACAGCGACGGGCCACTGGTCGTTCTGCAGATGAAGGATGCCGATGCGGTCATGCGGAAGTTGGCGGCCGATGGAATCATCGTTTCCACCCGCATGGACGGGTTGCGAGTGTCGTTTCATGTTTACAATACGCTCGACGACGTAAAAATCGTGCTACGGTTCCTGGAGAAAAATCTGGATCTGGCGGTTCGCGAAGACAGCTCCGCCGCGCTCGCCAACATTGGCACTTGATTAATTAGATGAATGCGCCGGTATTCGGCAGGGGAGAAATCGCGGCACATTGCGGAAGCCAAGTGGAGACCGGACCAACATGCTGATCACTGGATTCTACGGTTCACAATCAGCTGCAAGCACGTCATGCTTGAGTGTTGGGATGACGATCGAACCGGCACGGTGCCGCATTTCAAGAAGTAAGGGCGGCAGCAAAACAGAGTTTAAAAGTCAGGTTGCGGTTGAAATCGGAATCCATCGTCCAACAAAATCCCTTTCCAATGCGACAACAAACAACGAGGCCAAACGCAAGCTCGCCGACAACGGCACTGCCTGTGGGTTGGAGAGGGGACTAAGTGGTTAGCCAGTCGCTGCAACTGCCTCGCGAATCGAAAGCGTGGAACACAGCCAATTCCTCGGCTGTACCGAAAACGCGTCTACTCCGGCTCTCAGTGACGGATCGATGTAACTTCCGCTGCCGTTACTGCATGCCCGCGGAGGGCGTTCCCAAGTTTTCGAAGGGCGAACTACTCTCGCTCGAACAATTGTCTCAAATGGTGAGATGGTTATCAGGCCACATGTTGATCGAGCGCGTGAAGATCACTGGTGGCGAACCCTTGGTGCGTCCGGGGTTGGAACGCTCAATTGCCGATCTCTGCGCCATTCCGAAAGTGCGCGAAGTCTCTCTGACGACGAACGGGTCTTTATTAGCTCGCAAGGCTTGGGAACTAAAAGCCAATGGGTTGGCGCGCGTCAACGTCTCCGTGGACTCGCTTGATCCGGAACGGTTTGCGGAGCTCACGCGCGGTGGACAATTACGCGACACACTCGAGGGCATTGACACCGCGCTGAAAGTCGGACTGACGCCGCTCAAGCTCAACACCGTGCTGAGACGCTCCACCTGGAAAACAGATGTTACCAAGCTGCTGGACTTTGCCTCCGAGCGCGGACTGGAGCCACGCTTCATCGAACTGATGCGTACGAGAACCGGGCGCGAGTGGTGCGATTCGGAGTTCGTAGCTATGGATGGGGTCAGGGAATGGCTAGAACAGCAGACGCCGATGGTTCCGGTCGCGAGTCCTGAGGCCATACCTGCACAATTGACGCGAATTCGTTGGGCAGGCAAGTGGATGCTAGTCGGCTGGATCGCGCCCCGTTCGCATCCGTTCTGTGGTACCTGCGAGCGCGTTCGGCTGGATTCCAAGGGACGACTGAGACGCTGCTTAATGGACTCCGCTATGCTGGACCTTGTCCGGTTGCGCCGTGCCGCAGGCGACGATGGAGCGGTGGGTGCGTTGTACTGCTACATGGCCGGAAAACACGCGCCACACGGAATGGACAGCGAATTCACCATGAGCCAGCTCGGGGGATGACCGTAGTCGAGTGAATACAATGGATATGGGCGGTCAAGGCTTGCCAACCCGATCGCCAAGCGTTTCACCGCGAACTGTGCTTCATTCCGAGGAAAGGGGTACAACTTGCCGCAAAAACTACCCAAACCAGCCACACGTTTCAAGAAGCTCTATCCCGATGTATGGAAGGCTTTCACACAGTTGGGAGAACGGTGTCATGATGCGGGGCCGCTCGACGAGCGCAGCCGCCGCCTCGTTAAACTCGCACTCTCGATCGGCGCAGGGCTTGAGGGCGCCACTCACTCCGCGGTTCGTAACGCGCGAAAGGCAGGCCTCAGTGAAGAGGAGATTAACCACGTCGTGGTCCTGGCCGTCACCACTCTGGGGCTTCCATCCGCGACCCGCGCCTTCACCTGGACCGGAGACAAATCGGGAGTTGGCAGGCACGGCACGGCAAAAGGTTCGTAACCCGGGTATGAGATCACTAACAGCTCCGGCAGGGCCACAAATCACCACCCACGGCGTGGGCGCACAGCCGTCTGTGATTGACGTCACTGCCGCTGCATATGGAGCTACATACAATCGGCATACGGCCCACATACATCCGGCTATGGGGTCGCATTTGGGGGTACTCGATGGCAATGGCGCAAACAGTTCCTGCTGAGTCGAAGTGGATTCCGAGTACGTGCGGCATGTGCCTGCACGGCTGCGGAATTCTGGTGGAAGTTCGCGACGGCGTCGCGCTCAAAATCGAAGGCGACCCAACCAACCCGGACAATCTCGGCAAGCTCTGTCCCAAGGGGAATGCCGGTCTGGCGCGGCTCTACGATCCGACTCGTGTGCTCAAGCCCATGAAGCGGACCAATCCGCAAAAAGGTCCCGGCATTGATCCGAAGTGGGTCCCGATTTCATGGGACGAGGCTTACGAAATCGTCGCTCGCGAACTGGGTAAGATACGCGCCGACGATCCGCGCAAGCTGTTGTGTGCGATTGGAGATTTTCAACGCATCCTACTCTGGGGTTGGCCGGCGGTGTTTGGCTCTCCCAACTTTTTCAGCTCGGTCGGGAATTACTGCGGTGGTTCCTACCACCCCACGAACGGCATGATCGATGGCTCCTTTGCCGGCATTAACGACTACGAATACTGTAACTACTGGATCCAGGTTGGCTCCGGCGATGGTTTCTCGGCACACCTGCATCTAGCCGGAAGCGCCAAGCGCATGGCCGATGCCCGCATGCGCGGCATGAAGCTGGTGACGCTTGATCCATACGGGTCGGTTTCCGCCGCCAAGGCTGACGAATGGATTCCGATCATTCCTGGCACCGACCGCGCTTTTGTCCTCGGCATGGCGTACGTGTTGATCCATGAACTGAAACAGTACGATCGCGAATTCCTGCGTGACCGAACCAACGCCCCCTATCTCGTCCGAAGAGACGGTAATTTTTTGCGCGACGCAGAGGGACGCGCCATGGTGTGGAATCTAAAGCTGGCTGCGCCCCAGCCTTGGAACACGGTCGCACCAGACGACGACGTCGCACTCGATGGGGAATATCAGGTCTCCGGATTGAACGTGCGCACTGGCTTCCGCGTCTGGGCCGACCTCCTCCGCGATCACACGCCAGAGAGGATGTCGGAAGTCTCAACCGTTCCCGCCGATACCATCCGGCGCATTGCGCGAGAATTTGTCGAGGCCGCTCAAATCGGCGCGACCATTAAGCTTGGCGGTAAGACCTACCCCTTGCGCCCCGCCGCTATCAACTTCTATCGGGGCGCGCAATCGCACGCTAATGGATTGTTCGACAACCTGGCCTTCAAGCTGGTCAACATGCTCGTCGGCAACCTGGACGTTCCCGGTGGACATTTGGGCGTGCCGATGGACCACCGCGGCTTTTTAATTTCTGAAGGCGAAGACGGCATGGTGAAACCGGAGCCGCACCAACTCCATCCCGCGGCGCCGTTCAAATATCCGCCCGATTCAACCCATCTAGCGGAGTGGTTCCCCCTCGGCTTTGACGCGGGCCAACTCAATGCCGAAACCTTTTTCAATCCCGAACGCTTTGGCCTGACTTACACCCCCGAAGCAATGCTGATGTACCACTCGAATCCGCTGTGGAATCTGCCGGAGACGGATAAACTTGAAAAGATCATGGCCCGCATGAAGTTCGTCGTGGCCATCGATATCCAGCGCACCGAATCGACGGAGTGGGCCGACGTCTTTCTGCCCGACCACACTTTCCTTGAGTCTTACCTGCTGAACTGCCTTGAACCGCCGGTCGTCACCGGCCACTCTCTTCGCCAGCCGGTGGTCAAACCGGTGGGCGATACCAAAGACGCCTATGAGATACTGACCGAAATCGCAGAGCGTATTGGCTTTCGCGACGACTGGAACGACCTGCTCAACGTAGTCACCGGTTTCATCGCCAAACCGAAATATCTGCTCGACGCTGAAAAGAGTTACAGCATCGAGGAATTCGTGGACCGTTACGCCCGCTCCATCTACGGTGACGACAAGGGACTGGAATGGTTCAAGAAGAACGGCCACGCCGTCCGCCATCGCACCCCTGAAGAAACCTATCTGCCGTTCGGAAGCTTACGTATTCCGTTTTATTTCGAGTTCATCAAGCGGACTGGCGACGATCTGCGCCAGAAATTTGAGCAGATCGGAATGAAAGACTGGCCGCTCGATAACTACCAGCCGCTGCCATTCTGGAAAAACTCGCAGGTGATCGAAGACGGCGCGGCTGGGTATCCTTTCTACGCCATTACTTTCAAAGAGGCCATACACACCTTTGCCAACACGCTGGTCATGCCCTGGCTGTCGGAGGTCAGTGAAAAGGACGCCGTTCATGGTGGCATCCTGGTAAATTCGGTTACCGCTGCTCAGTTGGGCATCACTACCGGTAACCGCATCCGGCTGCAATCCCCCGCCGGCAGCATTGAGGGCCCGGCGCAGGTGGTGGAAGGTATTCACCCGCAAGTGTTCGGAGTCAGCAACGCGATCACGCGCTGCTTCCTGACCAATGACCGCCAGAAGCAGCGGGGAAGTCATTTTAACCGCCTGCTCACTGGTTCCATACGTTACACCGACAACACAACCGGGGGCTTGGAGTCCACGGCGCGCGTGCGCGTGGAAGTAATTAAGCAGGGAACGGATGCCGACGTCCGCCGAGCAAGCGAATCGCGGCGGCGAAAGTCGGCAGCGCCAGATTAGTACAAGGTAGAACTGGAGAGATCGGATCCATGCCCGCAGCCAACATTTCGGCGCTCGGAGCAACGCGAAAGATGCTCGGTTTCAGTCGTCGCACACTGGAATTCGAGCACGCGACGGTTGCCGATTTGCTCCGTAGTCTCGAAACCAGCGATGGCCGCAGCCTGTACGACAACCTGGTATGTGGCGGGAAGCTTCTTGGAAATTACGCAATCGTTGTGAACGGCACAAGCTTGAATTCAGAGCAACTCAACACGCCTTTGCAGGGCGGGGAAGAGGTCGTCGCAATGGCCATTCTCCGGCACCTGCATGGAGGCTAACGGGGAAAACATGGCAAGACTGGGAATGGTCATTGACCTGAAGCGCTGTATCGGATGCAACTCCTGCACGCTCGCCTGCAAACAGGAGAACGGTACGCCCGAAGATGTACATTTCGCGAGAGTAATCACCCGCGAGGTCGGCACTTACCCCAAGTCGCGGCGAACGTTTCTGCCTGTCCTCTGCAATCACTGCGACGATGCTCCCTGCGCGAGCGCCTGCCCGTCCGGCGCAACGTGGATTCGCGATGACGGCATCGTCATGGTAGACCGCGAAAAATGTATCGGCTGCGCCGCCTGTGCCGCGGGCTGTCCCTATATGAATCGCCATTTCATCGAGGCGGGATTGCTGGAGCATGGATATGGTAGCCACGGCTTAAGTCCGTTCGAAGTCATTAAATTTGCCGAGTTCGATGAAGGGACAATGATTAAGTGCACTTTGTGCGCTCGCCGCATTGATCAAGGTCTCGAACCGGCCTGTGTAATTACATGCCCAGCGGAGGCTCGGATTTTCGGTGACCTCGAGGCGCCGGATGGCAAGCTCCAAAAGCTGATTCAGGACAGAAAGGGCTGGACGCTTTTGCCCGAATGCAAGACCAAACCCAGTGTCTTCTATCTGGACGACTAAGATTCCGGCTTAGGTATCCATTCCACCTCGTTTAGGAGTAATGAAGATGAAGACACAGCACATCAGCATCGCGCCAAACCGCTTCGCATTCGGTTACTACCGCCAGGTATGGTGGGACTGGTTCATCGGAATCGCCTTTTTCTGTGGAGAGAGTGGCGGCAGCCTGTTCCTTCTTTCACTCTGGACGCGGTACCTCCCCGGAATGGTTCTCGGTTACATCATTGTGCTGGGCAAGATTATTGCGCTCTGGCTGCATCTGGGGCGTCGCTTGCGTTTCTGGCGCGCGGCCCTCCGACCCGACCGTTCCTGGATCGCGCGCGCCGTCTGGGCCAACGGCCTGTTCGCAGCTTCTGGGCTGTTGCTTCTGTATTCCGAATTCATTGGTCGCCCACTGCTTTCGAGCGGCGTGAATTCGGTTTTGAAGGTGGTCGTGATCGCGGCCGGAGCGTTTCTCATGTTCTACGATGGCTTCGTGATGAACAGCTCCGCCGCCATCCCCTTCTGGAACACGAAACTTCTTCCGCTGCTAATCTTCGTGTACGCAAGCCTCGGTGGCCTGACTCTCTCGCTCACCATGCGTATGCTTGTCGGCTATACCACAACCAACGTGGAATGGATGGAGAGAGCGGAGCAGTACCTGCTACTGGCAAACTTCGCCTTGTTGGCGATCTATCTTGTGCGCATGTGGCGGGGGTCCCCTGCCGCGCGAGAGACCGCAAGAACGTGGCTGAGAGGAAATTACTCCTGGGTATTCTTCGGCCTCATCGTCGCCGTAGGCTTGCTGGCTACGCTCGCACTGTCCCTCGTGCAGCAGCAGATCCAAGCTCGTGGAATTGCCTTGCTGATCGCCGGCTGCGAACTGACCGGAGACTTCGCGCTGCTGATGTTGATATTGAAGTCAGGATTGTTCGCGCCACAGACCGCTCCCGCGTTTGCCCAGAACACGGCGTTGGTTGAACGTTAGAACGAATACCATTAGGCATAACGGAAACGCGCTGCGGTCCGTGATGTGGTAAAGCAGAGGGGGCGTTTTCCCATCGCTCTTACCCGTAGCGCCTTTTTGTCACTCTTAACGTGAGCGGTGTAAAGTTCCCCACGAGGGAAAACGTGCGGCGGACTATCGCATGTTTGACTGTGATGTTATCTTCTTGGGAAACGCCAAATACCACCGCTCCGATTTTTGACCAGACGCAGGCACCCGCACACATCGCACAAGGTTCATGTGTGGAATACAACACGAAATCCGGTAGATACCGACCGTAGCCGGAGGAAACATATTTCAGGGTTTCAAGCTCCACATGCTTGATGGATGACCCCGAAGTTTTTACCCGGTTGCCGGCTGACGCGATCACCACTTCCCGTTTCCCAATAAGACGCGTGATGACCGCACCGATAGGATAGTCGCCCCGGTCGCGGGCGCGCTTTGCCTCCGCGATCGCAAGCTGCATAAACTTTTTCTTCGGTTTGTAGGTGGGAGGAATCATTGTTTCTCCCCGAATCCGAAGGTACTAGGTCGCTTTCTTCGCACGGACCTTTGCCCATCGTGCCCGCTGTGCAGCTGCGATTTTTCTACGGGCTGATGCTGACATGGTGCGCTTGGGTTTCCTTGTAGCCGATTGGTTTTTCGAGGCTCGCTTTGCCCATCGTGCCTTCTGCGCGAGGCTCATCCGCCTGCGAGCCGACGCTGACACAGTATGCCCCGAACTCCCACCGTTCAACTTGCCAAGAACTGAAAGAGCCGCATCGACGTGCCTAAGCCGATCTACCAGATTCGTTCGCTCTACCCTCAACTCCGACACAAAAGACGCCAGCCCGCTTAGATTTGCCATGAATCCCCCTCGGCAAGGGATTGTAATTGGTCGGCTCTGTTTCCTCAGCAGCTGGAGTCGCCATCATTGACTGCGGTTAGTCGGCGCCACTACGCAAGAGAGCGGCGCCTTTTTATATTGCGTGTAATGGCGATGCTTCGCCAACACCCTCACAGCTTCCGCTCTCGGAAGTTGACTTACACCTTATTCGCTGATCGAAGTACCGAGCAGAGTCTCCCGTTTGTTCATGTTCCGCCAGAGGGGTAAAATGGCAGCTGCGCTTATGTCCCATCCCGCGTCTCTCAAAGCTCAAATCGCTCTGATTCTCCTCTCTTCTATTCCCAGTCTTGCTCAATCACCCGCCAAGAAGGACGCAGGCGATCGTGATTTCTCGAAGGAAGGTGTGGTCATCGAGCAAATGACGACCAGGGTGGTCTTCCAATCCGATGGCACCTACACGTACTATCAACACGCCCGAGTGCGAGTACAGTCCGACGCCGGCGTACGACAGTACGGGATTCTACCTTTCTCTTACCAGGCATCGGTTGGACGTGTCGAAGTGCAAAACGTCCGGGTCACCAAACCAAACGGCTCGGTAGTCGCAACCCCTCTGGACTCAATTCAGAGTGAAACCAACCCGATGGCCGCGACCTGGACCAAGGCAGGGAAGGTCCGAAGGGCCTTCAAAGCCGGAAGGCCGAGGCAAAAGAACCGAATTGTCAGTCCAACGGTGGCTATACACGAAGCATGCATCCTGCTTCACGAATTGCGAGGTGCGATGCACGCAGAGGGGCTGCTCGAAAATGACGTGCAGGCCGCGCTGGTAATTGTGACTCCTGAAACGCCGGACAGGGAGAACTTTGTCTACCTGCAGGTCATTCCCGACCCCAAGAGACTACCGGACCTGTTTGCCAGTGTTCGAAAAATCGAGAAGCCAGAGAAAATGTTCATCATGGGAATTCTTCTTAAGCAACGTGACCGCGAGTTGGGTAAGGACGTCGTTTGGCCTCATCATTACCTGATCGGGGAATCTGCGCAAAAGGCTATGCGCAAGGCCGGAGAAATGTTTCAGGAGTTGGAAAGAGGAAGCGGAGGTAAGGCGGCATTCAATTAGAAAGTCGAAGACCCCGGCAGTGTTACGAGCACTGCCGAGGCCGGTTAGCCAAATTGGACACGCGCTAACGCATCACACTCGGGCTTTTTCTATTCTACCCGAAAAAAGGACCGAAATTATGGACCCGCAGCAAACTGAGAGAGCAACTGAAATTGACCTCGACATCGAAGCCAATTGGGTACGAATTAAGGAACTAACTCCCGGCACTTTTGCTAACCGGCTTGCTCTCGGGCAGTGCTTTCATGATCTGCGCTCGCTTTATAGCGACCGAAACTCAGGCGGACACCGCCTCACTTCCGCTCACGGCGGTTTTGAAGCGGAAATTATCAAGCGCGGTTACAAGCCCCGCACTGTGCGCGGATGGGTGGCGGATTATGAAGCAGCTCTAGCCGGTAAGCCGTCGAGTGCCGCAAAGCGCAGGGCTCACCGATTGCGAAGAACATCGCACACCACGGACACGTTGACTACATTTGCAACGCTCTTGCCTTTTAGCGCCGCGCAAGCTGCGTACCGAACAGCCGCCCGGCTTCTGCACCCCGATCACGGCGGGAACGCGCGGCGGATGCAGCAACTCAACGATGCTTGGGCGCAAGCGAAAAAGTACTACCAAGTGCAAGCGGATTGGTAACTGTTACTAAAGTGGGGAGAACAAAAGGAGAATTATGAGATTGGAAGGTCACGCAGAGGAAGTACACGCAAGAGCGATTGTGGAGGCGAGTGGTTTGGCTCGTGATGATGTCAAACGCGCGGGAGAGCAGGGAGAGCACGCTGAAGCACTTTACCACGAGAGGCTTGAGCATCACTACGAAGAGCTACGGGAGAGTATTTACGCCGAACTATTTGCAGAGGAAAGGTTACGGCCATACCGTCCGTGAGAGTCATGCCCAAATCTTATCCAAATTCGCGCATGAAGCTAGTGATGGAGGCCACTATAGGGCAGTGGGTCTACGTTTGCTGCTCCTGTACCGTGAAACTGGACACCGGAGGCGGGGTAGTCGTCGCTTATGAGTGCCACGCGTGTGGCAACACCAATCTCCGATTCATTCACACATTGGAGCATGTAGACAGCGGGGGACAAATCAGTGTTGGCATTGAGTGCGCGGCGGTCCTTGTAGGTCTTAACGAAGAGCGCATCCCGCGTTTGGCGGAAAACGAAACGAAGAGGAAAGAGCGATGGGGGCAACACTACCGCACACCCGGAAGATGCACGACAGACATTACTGACCTGGAGAATCGGGGCAAGCTATGAGGTTCTTTGGCGTCCACGAAGTCCGTTTGCTTTGCCCAACGAGAGTTGCCGTGGGCTACTTTAACAGTTGGGCCGCGGCACTCTGCGCCGTGGAGAGCGAGCCGTCACAGTATAAGGCCGCCTACTTCACTTTGAATCCAATAAAGCTACCGTCCGGCATTCCCGTCAACCCCGCGTCTCTGCAATCGTCTTCCAATGCGGCGGGCGCGTCCGATATTGAGAGGCGCGTTTGGTTGCTCATTGACTGTGACCCGCCACGGCAGAGTAAGACCAATTCCACGGCGGAAGAAAAGCAGGCCGCGCGTGGCCAAGCTGACCGGACAAGAGAATGGCTGCGCTCGCATGGGTGGCCGGAGGCGGTCGTAGCCGATAGCGGCAACGGTTGGCACTTGCTGTACCGCATTGAGCTGCCCAACGATGACGCGAGCAAGACACTCATCGAAAGATTCTTAGCCCGGTTGAAACAGCTCTTCCCAATGACAGACGCGGGCAATTTTGACGCCTCACGGCTTTGCAAGTTGTACGGCAGTTGGGCGCGCAAGGGTGAGCACTCCGATGAGCGGCCCTGGAGACGATCTGCCATCGTGGAGGAAGGAAGCGGCACGGTTGTGACGGAGCAACAGATTCAGGCGTTGACGCCCGCGCCATTATCCGTCCAAGCCGTCCCAAAGGCGGATGATGTGGAGCTAACCAGACTGCTTGGCTTCCTTGACCGTTACGATGTTGTGGTGCGGTCTCAACCCGTGGCGGTGCCGGGCGGTTGGCGAGTTGAGGTTGAATGCCCGTGGAGTAATGAACACAGCGATGAGACCCGGCGTGACACGGTGGTCAGCTTTATCGGGGGGCGCGGCTACGGCTTCAACTGCAAGCATTCGCATTGCGTGAGCCGCCACTGGCCGGCGTTTCGCGTGGAGATGGAGCGCCGTTATCCAGATAGGAAATTCAGCTTTGTGGAACCAGCGGCGGCGGCGGTGACGATTGGCAGCCGCGCGCTGCCCATCATTGCCCACGCGACGTTGGCGGAATCCTTCCTCCGGGACAACCACGATTTTGTCTGCATCTATGATTTGGAAAAGCGGCCTATCGCGCAATGGGTAAAAACCCGGTGGGACATCTCGGGGGATGACACGCTGTTGTGGCGGGCGGTGTCGGATTATTTGAAGGGCCTTTTTGACCAGTACCCGGAGCCGGAAAAGGGGCCGGACTCGCGCAAGCGATTCTATGACGCCAGTTTCATTACCGGCGTGGTGCGGTGTGTGAAGCCGTACCTACCTCCAGTGAAAGCCGAAGTGTTTGACCAAAACCCATACATGCTCGGCCTGCCCGATTGCCGCGTCATCGACTTGCGGACCAGCGCGGTGCGGGACATGCGCCGCGAGGATTATATTTCACAGCGCATTGACGTGGCCCCAGACCCGAATTGCTCTACCGCACGGTTTGACCGATTTATCGCTGAGATTACTTGCGGGGACGGCGCTCTTGCCAACTACTTGCTCCGCCTTTGTGCGCTGTGTTTGACCGCCATTCCGTTTCAGGCATTGTTCTTTCTGTGGGGCAGGGGCCGGAACGGGAAAGGCGTCCTCATACGGATGCTGACCGCGATTCTGGGGGATGGAAAGTTTGCTTGGCCGCTTCGTCCGAGCGAAACCACCATGTCCAAATTCGGGGACGAAGCCATGAAGCGAACTTTCGCAAATCTGAAAGGCAAGCGATTGGTCACTGTGACTGAAAGCGTGGCGGGCAATCTCAACACCTCTATGCTGAAACTGATGTCCGGTGGAGATGCTCTCAGCGGTGCGAGGATGAGGCAAGACCAACAAGTTTTCAAGCCCACGCACAAAGTTCTGCTACCAACCAATGATCGGCCACAGCTGCCGGCTGACCCGGCGTTCCGTGGTCGCGTTCACATGATTCCGTTTTTAGCCAACTTTACCGGGCGTGAAGACCGGCAGTTAGACCACACATTGCAACACGATGAACTGCCCGGCATTCTGCACCGGCTTATCACGCTTTGCCCGGACGTGATTGAGAATGGTCTGCGACCACCCGCAAGTGTGTTGGCTGAGACTGACCAATTGTTTTCCGAGTTGGACGTTACTAAGCAGTTCCGTGATGACTGCCTGGACGCCGCGCCTGATGCCGAGACGCCCGCCGGGGAGATGGAGAAAGCGGTTGCGGACTGGTTACGCGGGCAGAACGCGGCGGGTCTTGTGGTGGGGCATGACGGCCAAGCGGACGTGATACTCCGTGAGCTAAGGCACCAATCGGACATTAAGTACGTGAGGCTGAGGCGGGATGGTGGGCAGGTAGAAAGCCGGGGAAAAGGAAAGTCATGGGTTTACGTCGGGGTGAGGCTCAAAGTTGCGGACACTGCGGGCACCTCCAAATAGACTATGAGTTACATGACGCTAACTACTACTACTGTATGTATTTATACGATGGATAGAGGGAAAACCATGTGTCCGCACTGTCCGCACTGCCCGCTAAAGAGAAAACGATGACCTTTGCAGCGTGGCGGCGAAGTGAAGGGGGGTCAATATGAGAGGACGCGGGTGCGGCGAACACGGAAACCGAATTTCAAAACGCGGTCCAGACAGGTATCAGCCCGCCGCCACCCTCAAGATTCCGGCGTCCACGGTGCCCTTTGGCGAGAGCATCAGTCTCACCGGCAAAACCGTGTGGGCTGCCTATGATGACGCTGGGGTGCTGGTAGCCGTGGGCAGCACAGCGGGCGAAGTGAGGGTCAAGTATCGCGAGGCAGTGAGGCGGCGGGAGCGTAAAGAGTATAGCGAACGCAAGGCGAAAGCTATGGACGTGACAAACAACGGTACTCCAATAGAATGAATGGGATGGGGGACTTCAGGAATCTTGGCAGTGATTCATATGACGCCCGCATGTAGCCATTTCTCTACATGAACAAAGATTTTTCCGATTTGAGAAAGTCCAGCAAGTGCCTTTACTTGCAACAGATAGAAAAATGCAGTGAGAATATAAAGCGAAAGTTAGAAAAAACAGCGCGTTTTGAGGCCCTACAGCGTTTACCCCATGCTGAGATGCCATCCCGCCGCGTCTACGCGCTGTGAGCTTGTGCTTGCGGGCGGGGCATTAGGGCGCAAAGGGTTTTAGGTTTAACCGGGGAGGGGAGGCCCCGGACAGAATGGAGTTTTCGACTTATGACCGCATGGCTTACTGCCCGCGAAGCCGCCCAATATCTCCGCGTGGCTCACCGCACCGTCCTGGAATGGGCCAAGGCGGGCAAGATACCCTGTCACCGATTGAGCGGGACGCGGCGCTGCACGTGGCGTTTCCGTGCTGATGAGCTAGACAGTGCTATGATGGCCGCGCCATCTGCCGCAGAGAATGGAGAGTCATTCAATGCGACGGGAAAGTAAGAGCACAACAGGAAGTGTGGTTAAGGACAAACGTAGTCAAAAATGGCAGTTCTTTTGGTGGACTTCGGGCCGGCGCTATAGCAAGACGCTAGGCCGGTTCGCCACAAAGACAGCGGCCTGGAATGCAGCTCAAGTGTTCCGCGCCAAACTGCCCCAACCTCAACCCTCCAGCGCACCAACTGTGGCCGCGCTGGTAGAGCAGTACCGGGCCGAGAAGATGCCGAAGCGCTACAGCACGCGAAGATCGTATAACGCGTGGCTGAGAAATCACGTCGTCCCGAAGTTTGGGACGTGCCCACTCTCAGACGTGCAAGCGCGACCGGCAGAGCTGTGGCTCGAATCCCTGAGCTTGACACCACGGAGCAGAGCAGCCGTTCGCGGCTTGCTTCGCATTCTGTGGGAGTACGCGATGTGGCGCGGTGACATGCCGACCCAGCGGAACCCGATGGAGCTAGTCACTATCAAGGGTGCATCGAAAAGGACTAGCAAGCCGCGCAGTCTGACGGTGGAGGAGTTCCAACGATTTGCCCGTCACCTGGGTGAACCATTTCACACTATCGCGCTTGTGTGCGTGTGCTTCGGCCTACGTATCAGCGAAGCTCTTGCGCTGCGATGGTCGGACGTGGATTGGCTTAGAGGGAAACTCAGCGTTCAACGGGGCATCGTTCGGCAACACGTGGATGACGTGAAAACTGATGATTTCGCTACTCTGAAGTGGCCCCACTTCGATCATTACATTTGGCCCCACCCTAACCGATAGATCGGCCTACCCTGTCTGCGAAGCAGACGGGGAGGGCGATGGACAGGAGACGCAAGGT
>Ga0182014_10001969_pt1 | contig 26611 bp, 21 predicted proteins | sample 612S2DmetaG_FD_120489 | JGI IMG/M metagenome (GOLD analysis project Ga0182014, IMG submission 120489) | Permafrost microbial communities from Stordalen Mire, Sweden - 612S2D metaG | ecosystem: Environmental > Terrestrial > Soil > Wetlands > Permafrost | place: Sweden: Stordalen | collected... | reverse complement strand
GTCAATCTGTACCGAATATCCATCTGGCGGTGCGAAGACCAGCGGCACGCTCACGCCCCTTCAGCGCATCCGCGCCGCGGCCGCACTCGCCCCCGGCTAGGCTGCCGCCGCGCGCTGGAACACAGCGATATCGAGGCGGCGGACGCCTTGCGCCGCGGTGCACCGGCAAATGATCAACTGCTCCCCGAACACTCTGACGCAGCCGTGTCCTGCCGTACTGCAGCGGGTGGGAACGCGCCGCGGCATCGTGTCGCGACGGCCGAGGACCGACGTCCGCGCTCGGCCGCGTCGTCCGCAAAATGCGCGCGGGACGCCAAGAACGCTCGTGCCGGCGCCTTACCCCGCGAAATGCGCTTACGCTGTAAGCTTGAACCCGGCGCAGTTCGAAGAGCCGAACCGAGCGCTTGCTCAACTTGGGCGGACACGGTTGGGTCGCGTGGCGCTCACCACCCAGCATTTTCGCGCAGGTGCTGAAACTGTCTGCTTTCCCTTGACAAGTCCTTATAGGGGGTGTCCCGCCAGCGCCGTTTACTTCTTCTTTGTCGCCGGCCGGGCGACTGGCGCGCAGGGCGCGGTTTTCAAGCCCTCTACCTTGGTCTTCTCACCGTCCACGGTGAGCATGAAGGGATCCTTGGTGAAGGCGCTGGGAACGCCTTCAAATTGGATCTCTGCGTTCAACTCCGGCTTACCGGTCAGCGGCGCATCCAGCTTGAAGGTGATTTCGGCCTGGAGGGGCTGCTGCGCATCGGGCAGCGGCACGGCGATCAGCAGTTCTTTGGACCGGCACGCAGGCTTGGCGTCCACCAGCGTACCCTTCAATTGCGGTACGGCCGCGCCTTTAAGCTGGTTGGTGAAATAGTCGTCGCCATTGGTATCCGACAGAGCGGCCTTAATTTTCATCCACAGCGCCAGTTGCGGATTGCTCTGTTCGAACTGGGCTTCCTTCTCGTTGGCGATTTCCGTGGCGGTCTTGATCTTGAAACCATCCGGCGGCAAAGCACTCGTCTTCACCGTGTCCTTCAGCGCCGCCAGCCCTTCATCGCTCCCGTGAAGCTTGGTGTAGGCGCCGTCGGCGAAACTGGTGATCTTCTTGGCGTCGTTCTTGGGATCGCCCAGGGTGGGATCGGTCACTGCGGCCCGCTGAAACTCGTAGATCGCCTCGGGATATTTCTTTCCGCAGCTATAAGCCCGGCCAAGGTTATAGGCGATGGCGGCGCTGTCGGGACTGTCTTTCAGTGCCGCGGTGAACGCGGCTTCCGCGCCGGCGCAATCGGGAGGGGTCTTCGCCATTGCCTGAGCTCCGGGCAGCGTGGCGATGTACATCAGCGCCGCCTTGGCGGGAGGTTGCAACTGTTGCGTGCGGGCGGTGTTCCAATCCGCGTCGCTGACCGCGCCCGGCTTGCGATTGAAATCGCGCAGTTGAGTCGCGGCTTTCTGACCGATCGCTAACTGCTCCGGGGTGGGATTTTGCACCCGGACGACCGCCACCACCGTGTTGTAGAGCAGAGTGATCACTTGCCCCGGGCCCGCATTCGGATCGCTGAAAACCGCGTTCAGATCCTGATCCAGTAGCGGCCCGGCGGTGTCCACCACCTTGCCAAACTGGTTTTGGCCCGCGTAAGCCTGGATGTACATAATCTCCCGTTCGTTCTTGAAATCCGAGCCGGGATACTTCTGCTTCCAGGCGTCCAGATCTGTAACCGCCTTGGCAAAATTCTTGGCCCCGATGTCGTCCCCGGCGGCTTTGTACATGTTGTACTCGGCGGCGTCCTTGTAATTCTTCCCAGGTTTTACCGCTGGCGCGGCCGGATGCGCGGCCGGCTGCGCGGCTTGTGCGTCAGCCGCCGGCGCGACAGCCGTCAGCGCGGCCCCGGCCAGCAGGGCGAATGCCGAGATGCCGCCTATCGATCGATAGAGAATTGCTTTCATGTTCGACTCCTGTCTGATCGCGCTTTCGCAGCGCTACTTCTCGCCACGAAAAGTTTAACCCTGGAGTATAGCGGGAACCAACTCAGACCCGCAACTTGCTCATGGTCACCGCTTGGTGTGACTTCTGTCAGATTTTAGTCACGCGTTTTTCTTGGCACGGCCTCCGATCTTGCCACCGGTTCTTTCAGGGCCAAATACAATGGTACAAACCATGACCTCGACTCCCTTGATTCGCCTGGAAAACGTTACAGTGGAGCGCGGCGGCCGCCGCGTGCTCGATGGATTCTCGCTTTCCATAGCGCAAGGCGAGCATGTCGCCATGCTGGGACCCAATGGATCGGGCAAGTCCACGTTCATCAAGCTGATGGCCCGCGAATTGTATCCCAGGCAGAAAGCCGAGCCCTGGTGCCTGCACATCCTGGGCCGCGAGCGCTGGGATTTATTCGAGCTGAGAAATCAGCTTGGCCTGGTATCGAACGACTGGATGCGCATGTGTACCCGCGATTATCCGGGCTACGAAATGGTACTTTCGGGATTCTTCGGCAGCGTGGGGGTGTGGCCGCACCACACGGTCACGCCCGACATGGAGCGTAAAGCGCGCGACGTGATGCGGACGCTCGAGATCGGGCACCTCGCGGATCGCCCGTCCACGGAAATGTCCTCCGGCGAGGCCCGCCGCATTCTGATCGGACGCGCCCTGGTTCACGACCCCAAGGCCCTGGTATTCGACGAGCCCACCACCAGCCTCGATCTGCGCGCCGCCTATGAGCTGCGGGAAATCCTGCGCGCGCTGGCCCGCCGCGGGTTGAGCATCGTGCTGGTGACGCACCACCTGCCCGACATCATTCCCGAAATGGAACGCGTGGTGCTGATCCAGCGCGGCAAGGTGTTGCGCGATGGCCCCAAGCGGGAGGTTTTGCGGAGCGGCCCCCTAAGCGAGCTGTTCGAGATCCCGGTGGAAGTGCTGGAACGGAATGGGTACTATCACGTGCTTTGAGCCCGGACGCGGAACGCGAACCGCCCGGCATCATTCCCCAGCCGGCGCCGCGACCCGATCCACGGCTCGGCGAAGCTTTTCATTTACCTGCCGCGCCATTTCTTCCATCGCCGGGTTGCCGACCACGGAGAGCATCTTCGCCGCGTCCACAACGCCAACGTGAATGCGGCCGCCTTGCTCGTACACAACGGCATTACACGGCAACAACAGGCCCAGATTGATCTCCTCCTGTAACGCCTGGTAGGCGATCGGCGGATTACAGGCGCCCAGGATGAGATACCTCGGGAACTCGACCCCCAGTTTCTCCTTCAACTTGGCCTGAATGTCGATCTGGCACAGGACCCCGAAGCCCTCGGTCTTGAGCGCGGCTTCGATTTTGGCCACGGCCTCTTCAAATCTCAGCCCCACCTCTCGTACATAACCATATTCAATCGTTCTGCCAGCCTGCATGACGGTCCTACGCCCCCTTAACAAAACCCAAGCCGCTCAACTTGCCCGCTCCTCCGGTGTAGCTGGTGGTTTTCGATCGGTCTCTTTACGTCGCGCCGCGACGTCGCAGGAATTCGCCATTCAAGTAGGGACCCCGAGTTTGGGTAGTACCCACTTCATGACAATGAAGTACGCCAGCAGAAAGCCTACGAAGCTAACCCATTCAGGCATTATTGAACCTCTCCTGGACCACTCAGCGTCAAAACCGGGCAAGGCCGAATGGTCACACGCCGCGCCCTCACCCCGCCAGAATCTCTTCAATCCCCGCCAGTTCTTCGCCGCTGAAATCGAGCCGCTCCAGGGCGGCGATGTTCTGTTCCAGTTGATCTACGCGGCTGGCGCCGACCAGGGCGCTGGTGACGGCGGGATGGCGCAGTACCCAGGCCAGCGACATCTGCGCCAGGGATTGTCCGCGCACCTTAGCCAGCCGGCTGAGGGCGCGCGCTTTGGCTACGCGCGTTTCGTCCACATCCTGGCGTTTCAAATAAGCGTTCGGGCGGGCGGCTCGGGAATCCGCCGGAATGCCGTCCAGATACCGGTCCGTTAGCAAACCTTGCGCCAGCGGCGAAAACGCGATACCGCCTACGCCTTCGCTCGAAAGCGTCTGCAACAGTCCGCTTTCCGGCGCGCGGCGGAACATCGAGTAGGCGAACTGATGGATCAAACAGGGCGTTCCCAGGCGCCGCAAAATGGACACGGCTTGGGCGGTCTGCTCCGGATTGTAATTGGAGATGCCGGCGTAAAGCGCCTTGCCCGACCGCACGGCCTGGTCCAGCGCGCCCATGGTTTCTTCCAGCGGCGTTTCCGGATCGGGCCGATGGTGATAGAAGATGTCGACGTACTCCAGGCCCGTCCGCCGCAGGCTTTGATCCAGGCTGGCCAGCAGGTACTTGCGCGATCCCCAGTCGCCATAGGGGCCGGGCCACATGTCGTATCCGGCTTTGGTGGAGACGATGAGCTCGTCGCGATAGGGCGCCAGGTCCAGTTTCAGAAGGCGGCCGAAGGTCTGTTCGGCGGAGCCGTAGGGAGGGCCGTAATTGTTGGCCAGATCGATGTGGGTTACGCCCAGATCGAAGGCGCGGCAAAGGATGGCGCGGCCGGTCTCGAGGCTGTCCACCCCGCCGAAGTTGTGCCAAAAGCCCAGCGAGATCGCCGGCAGCCGAATCCCGCTTGCGCCGCAGCGCCGGTAAGTCATCCGTTCGTAACGCTCTTGCCGAGGGTTATACATGGAAATGATCTCGTGCTGTCAATTTAACAGGATGCGGTAAACTCGCGCCACGAAGCTGTGCCGGCTACTCTTCTTCTTCGCTCTGGCCGACTTTCAACACGGCCAGGAAGGCTTCCTGCGGGATCTCGACGCGGCCCACGCGCTTCATTCGTTTCTTGCCCTCTTTTTGCTTTTCCAGCAGCTTGCGCTTGCGCGAGATATCGCCGCCGTAGCACTTGGCGAGCACGTTCTTGCGCAGGGCCGAGATGGTCTCGCGGGCCACGATTTTATTGCCGATGGCGGCTTGCAGCGCCACTTCGAACATTTGCCGCGGGATGAGCCGGCGGAGGCGCGAGATCAGATCCTTGCCGCGCTCGAAGGCGAAGTCGCGGTGCACGATCATCGAGAGCGCATCCACCGGCTCGCCGGCCACCAGCACGTCCAGCCTGACCAGCGGGGAGACGCGGAATCCGGCCAGGTGGTAGTCGAGCGAAGCGTAACCGCGCGAGGCGGATTTGAGGCGGTCGTAGAAGTCCAGAACGATTTCGTTGAGCGGCAACTGGTAGGCGAGCATGACGCGGCCGGCGCCGATGTACTCGAATTTTTGTTGCGTCCCGCGTTTTTCTTCGAGCAGCTTGAGGATGCCGCCCAGGTATTCCTCGCGGGTGATGACGGTGGCGTCGATGATCGGTTCCTCGATCTGTTTGATCTCGGACGGATCGGGGAACTTGGTGGGGTTATCGATTTCGAGCACGTCGCCAGAGGTGCCGGTGACGCGATAACGGACGCCCGGCGCGGTGGTGATGAGATCGATGTGAAATTCGCGCTCGAGCCGCTCCTGCACGATTTCCAGGTGCAGCAGGCCGAGGAATCCGCAGCGAAAGCCGAAACCCAGGGCTACCGAGTTCTCCGGCTCGAAGCTGAAGGCGCTGTCGTTGAGACGCAGCTTTTCCAGCGCGTCGCGCAGCAGCCCATGCTCGTGGGATTCCACCGGATAGAGCCCGGCGAAGACCATCGCCTTGATCTCTTCGAATCCGGGCAGCGGTTCGGAGGCGGGGGATTCGTCGTCGACGATGGTATCGCCGATCTTGGCATCGGAAACGGTTTTAATGTTGGCGGATAGAAAGCCCACTTCGCCGGCCGAGAGTTCATCGCAGGGCGTGGCCTTGGGGGACTGGTAGCCGACGGCCTCCACTTCGAAGCGTTGACCGTTGGACCAGAGGCGGATTTTCTGGCCCTTGCGGAGGATGCCGTCCACCACGCGCACCAGGATGATCACGCCGCGGTAGGAATCGAACCAGGAATCGAAGATCAGGGCGCGCAGCGGGGCGTCGGAGGAACCCTTGGGCGGAGGCACCAGATGCACGATGTGCTCCAGTACCTCGTGCACGCCAATGCCCTGCTTGGCGCTGACCAGTACGGCGTCGCGCGCATCCAGGCCGATCACGGTTTCGATCTGCTCGCGGATGCGCTCGGGCTCGGCCGCCGGGAGATCGATTTTGTTGATCACCGGAATGATCTCCAGGTTGTGGTGCAGGGCCAGGTAGGTGTTGGCCAGAGTCTGGGCTTCCACTCCCTGGGAAGCGTCCACCACCAGCAGCGCGCCTTCGCAGGCCTGCAGGCTGCGGGAAACCTCGTAGGAAAAATCGACGTGGCCGGGCGTGTCGATCAGGTTGAGCTGATACAGCTTGCCGTCGTCGGCGCGGTAGTTCAAGCGGACGGCATGCGCCTTGATGGTGATGCCGCGCTCGCGCTCCAGGTCCATGGTATCGAGAACCTGTTCCATCATTTCCCGCTGGGGAAGCGCGCCGGTGGCCTCGAGCAGCCGGTCGGCCAGCGTCGATTTGCCGTGATCGATATGCGCAATGATAGAGAAATTGCGGATGAATTCGCGGTCCATGCCGTGAGGGGGTCTTCAACCGATTATCGCATAAGCGGCGGGCGGGCCTTCTTGTTACACTCGTTTACTCGTGAAACTCTCGATTCTGATACCGGTGTACAACGAGCGGACGGTGGTAGAGCGGTGCCTGTTGCAGGTGCTGGCGGCGCCCCTGCCGGAAAACATGGAGCGGGAGTTGATTCTGGTGGACGACTGCTCCACCGATGGCACCTTCGCCATTCTGGAGCGGTTCGCGGCCGAGCATCCCGAAGTGAAGCTGTACCAGCACGAGCGCAACCGCGGAAAAGGCGCGGCGGTGCGCACGGCCATCCAGGAAGCCGGCGGCGACTTTGCGCTGGTCCAGGACGCGGACCTGGAATACGATCCTTCCGAATACCCGCGGCTGATGAAACCGCTGCTGGACGGGCATGCCGACGCGGTTTTCGGGTCGCGCTACCTTTCCGGCGAACAACGGCGGGTGCTGCCGTTCTGGCATTCGATGCTGAACCAGGGGCTGACTTTGATCTCGAACATGTTCTGTAACTTGAACCTCACGGACATGGAAACCTGTTACAAAGTGTTCCGCACGGACCTGCTGAAGAGTATTCCCATCCGCAGCGACCGGTTCGGTTTCGAGCCGGAGATCGTCATGAAGAGCGCCAAGCGGAAGCTGCGGATCTACGAAGTGCCCATCAGCTATCACGGGCGCACGTACGAGGAAGGCAAGAAGATCGGCTGGAAGGACGGGGTGAGAGCCCTGCTGGTGGTTCTGCGCTTCTGGGTGATCGACGATCTGTACGCGCAGCCCTACGGCCGGGGAGTCATCAATACCCTGACCGGGACGCCGCAGTACCTGAGCTGGCTGTGCGGGAAACTGCGGCCGTACCTGGGCGACACGGTGCTGGAGATCGGCGCCGGGATCGGCAACTTCGCCGGGCGGCTGATGTCGCGAAGGCTGCTCTACGTCGCGGCGGAAGCCGATCCGCTGCATCTGCACGGGCTGCGGAACCGGTTTCTGCGCACGCCCAATGTGGAAGTGCGGCGCCTCGATCCGGAAACGGCGGGAGATTTCGCCGGCCTCGAAGGCAGGTTCGACACGGTGCTGTGCCTGAACATACTGGAGTACATGCAAGACCCGGGCCAGGTGCTGGATCGTTTGCACGGCACGCTGAAAGCGGGCGGAACGCTGGTGGTGCTGGTGCCCAACGTGCTTTTCCTTTACGGCAGTCTGGATCGGAGCCTGGGTCACAAACGGCGCTACCGGCGCTCGCAAGCGGCGGCCCTGATCGAATCGCATGGATTCCAAGTGGAAAAGGCGTATAGCCTGAACAAGCCGGGGGTGGTGCCCTGGCTGGCCTACAGCCGCCTGCTGGGCTCGCGCCGGATCAGCAAGCCGGTCTTGAAGCTGTTCGATAAGACGGTCTGGTTCTGGCGCCGGATCGACGGGTTGATGCCCTGGCCTGGGCTGTCGCTGATTCTGGCGGCGCGCAAAGGGGCATTCAGGCCCGAACCCGACGCCGGTCCGGCGGCGCGATAAAGCAGCGGGACGAGCCGGGGCGCAATTGGAGACCGGGAAAAACGGGTTGGGCCGCCGACAGACCCCAAAAGGCGATGGTCCGTCCCACCCGAAACCTGCCTCGCGGCGTGGGCCGCTTTAATGTTTCCACAAATGAGTTACCCTTCCTTCCGCGTTCGTCATATCGCCAGGCTGGACCCCGGCCGGGCAACTGCTTACGTACTTCTGGTCCATGGTCATGGTCATCTCACTCACACCGCCCAAGGCGGGTGAATAAGTGGCGTGAGTCTCGGCGTGGGCCGACGTATCGCCCTGATAGATCGTGGTTCCCTTGCTGTCAACCGTAGTGCCTGCGATCACGCAATGCATATCGAGGGAATGCTTGCCGCCCTGGAAACTCTCGTGAAGCGTGGTGCAGCCCTTCATGCTTTTCGCGAGAGATTGCGCATATTCGTCATAGGCATGACTGCGGCAGATGGTCGATGTGCTATCGGTCTTCTTGTTTCCGGGATTGTCGATACTCTGCCTGTGGATCGACCAGAGGCCCTCTTTCAGTTCCGGGGGATTAGCGGCAATGGCTATCCCGATTGGCAGCAAGAGGGCTGCGACTCGAAAGGACGGCAGCTTCTGCATGGGTTTTCCTCCGTTATTTCCGTGAAGTCCGCCGAAAGCGCCACGCCAGACCGGCAGTACCGGTTCGTGCTCAGCAGCCTTGCAGATAGACCACGTGGGTCTGAGTATACTCGTAAAGGCCGTGCTTGCCGTCGGCGCCCCCAATGCCGCTTTTGCGCCAGCCGGCGTGGAAGCCCTGCATGGCCTCGAAATTCTCGCGGTTGATGTAGGTCTCGCCGGAGCGGATCTGGCGGCAGGCGCGCAGGGCGGCGTTCAGATCGCGGGTGTAGATGGACGACGTCAGGCCGTAATCGGAATCGTTGGCGTAGGCGATGGCCTGGTCGAGATCGTCGAACTCCACCAGCGGGATCACGGGGCCGAATACTTCGCGGCGGATAATCTGCATCTCCTGGCGGCAGCCGGTCAATACGGTGGGTTCATAGTAATAGCCCCCGTCGCCGCGGCCGCGCCGGCCGCCGGTGAGCACGGTGGCGCCTGCGGCGATGGCCGACTGCACCAGCGCGTCGACTTTCTCATACCCTGCCTGGTTGATGAGGGGGCCGTATTCCACGTCCGGGTCGGCGAGCGGGTCGCCGAAACGCGTGCTCCGCATCGCCGCGCTTAGCCGTTCGGCAAACTGGCCGGCCAGTTTGCGCTCGACATAGACGCGCTCGGCGCAATTGCAGACCTGGCCGCTGTTGATGACGCGGGAATCTTTGATGGCCTTCACCGCCAGGCCGACATCGGCGTCGGCCATCACAATGGCGGGGGCCTTGCCTCCCAGCTCCAGGTTCACCTTAGTGATGTTGCGCGCGGCCGAGGCCATGATGTCGGAGCCGGTTTCGACGCTGCCGGTGAAGCTGATCATGCCGATGCGGGGCGACGAGGCGAGCGCCTTACCGGCCACGGCGCCGCGCCCGTGCACCATGTTGATCACGCCCGGGGGCAGGTCCGTCTGCGCCACCAGCTCACAGAATTTCACCGCGTTGTGGGGGGTCTCTTCGCTGGGCTTGATGACGATGGTGTTGCCGGTTACCAGGGCCGGGGCGGCTTTGCGGGCGATCAGGAAGAACGGAAAATTCCAGGGCAGAATGCCGGCCACGACTCCGATGGGCTGGCGGAACAGAAGAATGGTCTCCCGCGGGCGGTCGCTTTCCAGAATTTCGCCCTCGATGCGGCGCGCCCACTCGGCCATGTAATCCAGATAGTCGGCGGTAAAGGCCACTTCCACGCGGGCCAGATCGAGAATTTTGCCCTGCTCCTCGGTGATGACGCGGGCCAGGAGTTCCACCTGCCCGCGAATTTTGGCGGCGATGGCGCGGAGTGCCTGGGCGCGCTGAATGGCCGGACGGGCGGCCCAGTCCGGCTGCGCCGCTTCCGCCGCGGATAAGGCGGCGTCCACATCCTGCGCGGTGCTGTCCGGTACGGTGCAGATGGTCTGGCCGGTGGCCGGATTGGTAACCGGGATCCGGCCGGCGCCGCCGGAGGGTACGAATTTTCCGTCGATGAAGCTGTCGAAGTCGGGCATATCGCAGGCTCGTCTCCCAACATATCGCAGGATCGGCGCCAGAAGCCAGAGAGCGGGCGGCCGCTCCTACCGCTCTAGTCTCTTCCTTGCTAGGATTGACACGGATGCAAATTCTGGTCGTCGAAGACGAACGCAGAATGGCGAACCTGCTGGCCCGGGCGTTGGGCGAGGAAGGCCACCAGGTGGTGGTGGCCGTGAATGGGCTGGAAGGCTTCGAAATCGCCCGTTCCGCCGCCTTCGATTTGATCGTTTTGGACGGAATGCTGCCGGGCATGGACGGCGTGGCGGTGGCGCAGCGGCTGCGCGATCTGCGCGACCGCACCCCGATCCTGATGCTGACCGCGCGCGACAGTTCGGCCGATATCGTGCGCGGCCTGGATTCCGGCGCCGACGATTACCTGACCAAGCCGTTTTCGCTCGACGTGCTGCTGGCGCGGGTCCGTGCGGTAAGCCGCCGCGGGGCGATTCCGCGCCTGCCGTTTCTGGAGGTGGGCGATTTGCGCCTGGACCCGGCCACGCGGCGGGTGACGCGCCGCGGCGAAGCCGTCAGCCTGACGCCGCGCGAATACAGTCTGCTCGAATTGCTGATGCGGAACGCCGGGCGGGCGGTCACGCGCGATACGATTCTCGATTCGGTATGGGGCTTCGGCGCCAGCGTGAACGAGAACACGCTGGAGGTCTTCATCGGACAGTTGCGAACCAAGGTGGACGGGCGGGGGCCAAAGCTGATTCACACCGTACGCGGCGCCGGTTACATGGTGGAAGAATCGAAGGAGTAGCGCGAGCCGGGAAGGAGATCGATGCCGCGGTTATCCATCAGTGTTCGTCTCACGCTCTGGTATGCGGCGTTTCTGACGGCCAGCCTGGCGCTGTTCGGCGGGCTGCTCTGGTTTTCGCTGCGCAGCCGGCTGGTGAGCGGTATCGACCAGGACCTGGCGGACCGCGCCACGCGCTTCGAGAATTACTTCCGCGCCGAATCCATAGTGAAGGACGTGCAGTTGCGCGATGAGCTGGAAGAGTTCTGCCAGGCGTTGCCGGCGGCGAGCTACCTCGATTTGCGGGGCGCCCACGGTTTCGAGTTCCGGTATTCTTCCGGCGCGGCGCTCCCGGCCGGCGCGATGCGCACCTATCGGCGCCAATTCCGCTTCCGGGAAGAGAGTTTCGAGCTGGAAACGGGCAAGCCGCTGGGCGACGCGGAGCGCACCCTGGAGCTGCTGCGGCGGCTGCTCGCGAGCTGGATTCCGGTGGTGATCGCGGTGGCTTGCCTGGGCGGCGCGTGGCTAAGCCGGCGGGCGCTGAAGCCGGTGCGGGAGGCGACCGCGGCCGCACTGACGATCGGCATCGAGAATCTTTCGCAACGGCTGCCGGTGGCCGCGACGGGCGACGAAATTGCGCATCTGGCGGAAGGGTGGAACAGCATGCTGGAGAGGCTGGAAAAAGCCGTGCGCACCCTGTCGCAGTTCACCGCCGACGCGTCGCACGAACTGCGCACCCCGCTGGCGGTGGTGCGCACCACCGCGGAGCTGGCGCTGCAGCGGGCGCGGACCGCCGACTCGTACCGCGAATCGCTGGCGGAAATCGTGGCGGAAACCGCCCGCATGACGCAACTGGTGGAAGACCTGCTTTTCCTGGCGCGCACGGACACGGCGCGGGCGGAGATGCCACTGGAGCCGATCGACTTGCGCGATGTTCTCACCGGCGTGTGCGCCGAAATTCGCGGCTTGGCCGAGATGCGCCAGGTGGGAGTGGCCAGCCGCCTGGGCGATGAAGCGGCGATCGTCTCCGGCAATCCCGCGGCCCTGCATCGCTTGTTTCTGGTGCTGCTCGATAACGCGCTGAAGTATTCGCGCCGCGGCGGCACGGTGACGGTGACGCTGGAGCGCGCCGGGCACGGAGTTTCGATTGTGGTGGAGGATTCCGGCGCCGGCATCGGTCCCGCCGATCTGCCGCACATTTTCGAGCGTTTTTACCGGGCCGAGGGGTCGCGCGGGGATGGCGGCCACGGCCTCGGCCTGTCGCTCGCGCAGAGTATCGCCAAAGCGCACGGCACGGCTATCGAAGCGGCCAGCCGGCCGGGAGCCGGTTCGAAATTTCAAGTGACGTTCGAGCTCCGCGCGGCGCCCCGCCGGCGGCCGGAAAGAGAAATTTTCCCGGCGAGATGACGGGCAAAATGTGGCGCGCGCACTGCCGGCGCCGGCTGCCAACCCAACGCTACTCGTTTTTCCGGATTCCGGTCATGCTGCATTCTCTCCACAAAGCGAAAACCGGTACTAAGTACCGGTTCTTAAACCTGGAATCAATAACTTGCGGGCAAAAACCGGTACTTAGTACCGGTTTGCGGTCAGTTGCATGACGAAAAACGAGCGGCACCAGGTTCCAACCTGACCACAACGGAGCGAGCGCTTATGCCGTATTGGCGGTCTCCGGCGACACCGTTGCTTTGGCTTCCTGCGCTATTTCCGCCTGTAGCCGCAGCAGAACCTCAAGCGGGATCTGATCGAGCACGTCTCCGTTCTCCCGGTTGATGGTTTGGACCACTAGCTGCCCTGTTCTTGGGTCTCGCCGATAGGTCAGCTCCCGGCCCTGCCCGAGCAATTCCGACTGGTTCACCGCTTGGACCGCCGTCACAATCTGGCGGTTGGCCGCGCTGTCGCTCTGCGTGATTGGCACGGAGTCCAGCGGGGCACTCATTCCCGATCGACTTAGCGCATCGACTTGCATGATGGAACACCTCCCGCGGAGCGGGCCCTTCTTGAGGTTTATATCGGCGGTGTAAGAGCCGGATTCGAGGGAATTTCTTGCCGCCAGCTTAGGTGAGCGACTCCACGGGGAACAGCGGGGGCGGCGCGGGCAGCCTGGTCAGCCCGGTGGCGCCACAGAAAAACGATCCCGCGTGCGGCGCCTGTTTTTGTGCATCCGCGGACATATCTTCGACGGCGGTGGTGAAGAGCACGCAGATGCTGCCATCGATCTCCACGAACTCCGGGCAGGTGACGCGAGGCGAGCCGGGCAGAATCCATTCCGTCAGTACCGCCCCATCCGTAAGCCGCAGCTCCTGCGCGATACCAGCGCCGGCCGGTTCCGGATTGTAGAATGCCACCACGATACTCTCGCCGTCCGGCGTGGCCCGCAAGCCGTCCGGCAAGGCCGGCAATGACGACGGCGGGAGGAGCAGCCGGCGCGCCAGGAGTTCCCGGAATCCGAGGGTGAAGCGATACCAGGTGATCGTCTTCGGCAGCGAGTCGATATCGATCAGGTCCAAGCCGTCGCCGGAGCATCGAAAGTACTTGCCGTTGGAGCACACTTGATCGCCCACGATTTCCCGCACGGCGCGGGTGGCGCAGTCGAAGTGATATAGCGCGGCGACCGGGTCGCGGACCAGTTCGTGCTTGGTGCCAAACACGAGGCCGTTGGGAATAGCGATGCCCTCGTTGATGATGACTGGCCGGTTGCCGGGGATCGCAATCCCGGTCTTCGCGATCTCGCCGCTCGATCCGTTGACCAGCACCAATTCCCGCTCCATGCCGACCAGCAAAGTGCCGGGGCGGGTGGTCTCCACGAAGAAGCCCGGGCGTCCCGGAAGCGCAATGCTGGTGTTGAGGCGGGTCGCCAGGTCGAGCAGGTTCAGGCTTCCATCGCCGCGTCCGGGCCCGTGCTCGATGGCGACCCAGCCGAGGACCGGGGCATCGCCGGGGAAGTTTCCCAGCAGCCGCGGGCACTCGGGCAGGTAACGCAGTTCCTCGGTTGAAGGACGATACCAGGGCTCCGCAATACACTGCCGCATCGGCCGCAATCATAACACGGCGGCCCGGACCGGCTTCGCAACTGGCTGCGCTCGAAAGTGCGACGATAATTTCATGGCTACCAAGAAACTTCTCATGCTGGTCGGCGATTATGTGGAAGATTACGAAGCGATGGTTCCTTTCCAGGCGCTTCTCATGGTGGGGCACGTTGTCCATGCGGTCTGTCCGAACAAGCGGACGGGCGATTCGGTGCGGACCGCCATCCATGATTTCGAGGGCGACCAGACCTACAGCGAGAAACGCGGTCACAACTTCGCTCTGAATGCCACTTTCGACGATGTTCGCCCCGAGGATTACGACGGGCTCGTAATTCCCGGCGGGCGGGCGCCGGAGTACCTCCGGCTCAATCCGCGCGTGCTCGAAATCGTGCGCCATTTCGCCGATTCCGGCAAACCGATTGCCGCTATCTGCCACGCGGCGCAGATACTCGCCGCGGCGGGCGTGCTCCAAGGCAAGTCCTGCAGTTGCTATCCCGCCGTCAGCCCGGAGGTAACCGCTGCCGGCGGTCAATACGCAGATATCGCGATCGATCAGGCATACACCTTCGGGACGCTGGTTAGCGCACCGGCCTGGCCGGCCCATCCAGCCTGGATCGCTCAGTTTCTGAAGGTTCTGGGGACTCGCATCGATCCGTAAGGAGCCTTGAGAATTTCAGATCCTAGCCACAGATGAACACAGATAAACACAGATAAATCCTTTGATTTCTTATCCGTGTTCATCCGTGGCTATATTTCTTCACGCCTTCTACGCTGAAAGGAACAGGAGCCTCATGAACCGCCGGAGTTTTGTGAAAGCGGCCGCCTCGGCGACCGCGGCCGCTGCCGCCGCGGATGCCTTACCGGCGCCGCCCGCCGCGGCCACTCTCGAGACCAGAATCGTCCGCCTCAACCTGCAGCACGTCTGGACCACCACCATGTCGTCCAGCCAGTACCGCGACACATTGCACACCAGCTTCACCCGCGACGGCATCACCGGGCATGGCGAAGGCGCTCCCATCGTGCGTTACCACGAGGACGCCGTCTCGGCGCAGAAGGCCGCCGAAAGCGTGCGCGACGTGCTGCTCGCGGCCGACCCCATGCAGTTCACCAAGATCATGGCCGAGATATTCCGGCGCGTTCCCGGCGCGTGGGCCGGCAAAGCGGCGCTCGATATCGCGCTGATGGACTGGGTTGGCCAGAAGCTCGGCATCCCGCTGTACTCCTACTTCGGTCTGGACCCGCGCGACGCGCCTGTAACCACTTTTTCCATCGGCATCGACACTCCCGAAATCACCCGGCAGAAGACCCGGGAAGCAGCCGATTTCCCGGTGTTGAAAGTGAAGGTCGGCCTGGCCACCGACGAGGCCACCATCGAGGCCGTCCGTAGCGTAACCGCGAAGCCGCTGCGCGTGGACGCCAACGAAGGCTGGAAGGACAAGGAAGAAGCCGTGCGCAAGATCAACTGGCTGGAGAAGCAGGGCGTGGAGTTCATCGAACAGCCCATGCCGGCCGGGATGTTGGAAGAGACCCGCTGGGTGCGCAGCCGCGTGCACATCCCCATCATTGCCGACGAAGCCTGCCAGCGCGCCTCCGACATCCCCAGGCTGAAGGAGTGCTTCGACGGGGTCAACGTCAAACTCGACAAGAGCGGCGGCGTGCTGGAGGCCTACCGCATGATCGCCATCGCCAAATCGCTCGGCATGCGCACCATGCTCGGCTGCATGGTCTCCAGTTCGGTCAGCGTGACCGCGGCCGCGCATCTTTCGCCGCTGGTGGACTACGCCGATCTGGATGGCAACCTGCTGATCTCGAACGATCCGTTCCACGGCGTGACGGTGGAAAAAGGAAAGCTGATCCTGCCGCGGAAGCCGGGGCTGGGATTGACGGCGGCGTAGTAGGGCCGGTGGGATAGACTGCAGTTTTGCGAGGGATGACAGACCACGAAAGGCGATGGTCCGTCTCACCATGGCCGAGGAAGGCCTTTCACAGGCTAAAGCCTGTGCCGCCAAGCTTCCTGGGTGGCACAGGCTTCAGCCTGTGAGCAGCCCGTTGACACCAGTCAACCTACTGGTGGCACAGGCTTTAGCCTGTGAGCAGCCTGTTGACACCAGTCAACCTACATAGCGCGCGTAAAGGCTGCGGGCCACGCCGATATCGCTGGTGCCTTTCACGATGGCGCGGCCGTCGGGAAAGATGGTCAACTCGTAGGGCGGCGGGAAAAACCGCAGGGCAAATTCGTTGGCGCGCACTTCTCCCAGCGGCTCCAGGCGGGCGCGCAGGTTGGCGAGATCGAGCGGGCGCTCGCGCTCCTGGATCTGCACGGCGTTGCGCCCGCACAAGACGGCCGGCGGGCGGGGCGAAGGCTCCAGGTAGGGAAACCGGCGGAGGGCGCAGGCCGGGCAGTCGCTATCGCGGGCGACTTCCACCTGGCGGACGATGCCGCTCCACACATCCGCGGTGGTGATAACGGCGCGCACTTGCGCACTGTTGCCGGAAAGAATCTTGAGCGCGTCGGCAACCTGCAGCGAAGCAACGAGCGAAACCACGGCGTTGAGGATACCGCTGGTTTCGCAGGTTGGCTGCGCGCCCGACGGTGGATCGGGGTAGACGCAGCGCAGGCAAGCGGTGCGTCCGGGGAGCACCGGCATGGTCAATCCATAGCTGCCTACGGCGGCGCCATAGATCCAGGGGATTCCGCGGCTGACGGCGAAATCGTTGATCAGATAGCGGGTGTCGAAGTTGTCGGTGCCGTCCAGGATCAGGTCCGCACCGGCCACCAGTTCGGCGATATTGGAGGCGGAGAGGTCGGCAATTACGCCGCGCGCCTGGATGGACGAATTGATGCGGCCCAGGGCGCGTGCGGCGGCGGCGGCTTTGGGCAGGGACTCGGCGGCGTCGGATTCTTCGAACAACCACTGGCGCTGCAGGTTGCTGGGTTCCACGTAGTCGCGGTCGACGATGGTCAGGCGCCCGATTCCCGCCCGGGCCAACGCGGCGGCATGGAAGCTGCCCAGGGCGCCGGCGCCGACGATGGCGACGTGTGCGCGGAGCAGCGCCTCCTGGCCGTTTTCGCCCAAACCAGCGAAGAGAATCTGCCGGGAATAGCGCTGCCTTTCGGCGGGGCTCATGTGCCGATGGTAACAAACTTACTTTGAATCACTTACGGTATTATGAGTTTGGTGCGCCGCCTGCTTGGACCGATGCTTTTCGGGTTTTCCTTCGTGGCTGTCGCGGTGCCGGCTGCCGCGCAGATCGCGGCTTTCGAGGGAAAGCGGATCGTCACCGTCCAGTTCGACCCGGTGAAACAGCCGCTGGAGGCGTCCGATATCGACCGGATACTGCCGCTCAAGAGCGGACAGCCGCTGACGGCCGAAAATGTCCGCGCCAGCATCGAAAGGTTGTTCGCTACCGGGTGCTACGCCGACATCCAGGTGGACGCCGAAGCGCATGGCGACGGGGTCGTGGTGCGCTTCCTGACCAGGAATAGCTGGTTTATCGGCCATGTCTTCGTCACCGGGGCGGTCGCGAGCCCGCCCAACACGGCGCAGTTGGCCAACGCGGCGCAGCTCGAGCTGGGACAGCCCTACACGCCAAAAAATCTGGATGACGCGCTGGCGAATCAGCGCCGGCTGCTCGAATCGAACGGCTTGTACGACTCCACCATTCAGCCGGCGATCCGCTGGAACAACGACTATCAGCAGGTTGAGGTGCATTTCGAGATTTCGAGCGGCCGCCGGGCGCGCTTCACTACACCTGTGCTGAAGGGCGACCTCGAGATGCCGGCAGAGCGCATTATCAAAGCCGCCAAATTTCGGCGATGGATCATTCACACCTGGAAGCCGGTGACGGATGCGCGGCTGCGAGACGCGCTGGACACGGTTCGCTCGCTGTATCAAAAGCAGCGCCGTCTGGAAGCCAAGGTATCGATGGACTCGGTGGCGCACGATGCCGCCGACAACACGGTCCGGCCGACGCTCCAAATCGATGCCGGACCGCGCATCCAAGTCCAAACCACGGGCGCCAAGGTTTCGGGCCGGAAACTGTCGGAATACATACCCGTCTTCGAGGAGCACACCATCGACAACGACCTGCTGGCGGAAGGAGCCCACAACCTGCAGGATTACTTTCAGTCGCAGGGATACTTCGATGCCGACGTGAGGGTCCAGCCGGAAACCGTTGCCGATGGGGTGGCGACCATCAACTACGATGTCAAGCGCGGGTCGGCCCACAAGCTGGTACGGATCGAGATCGCGGGCAATCGTTATTTCGGCACCGATACCATCCGCGAGCGCCTGTTTCTGCGCACGGCGGCGTTTCTCGAGTTCCCGCACGGCCGCTACAGCCGCAGCCTGCTCAGCCGCGACGAGGAGGCGATCGCGAACCTCTACCAGTCCAACGGCTTTCGGGACGTGAAGGTGTCTCACAATATCCGCGACGGCTACCAGGGCAAGGCGGGCAACATGGCGATTACGATTGCGATCGAAGAGGGGCCCCAGTACTTCATCGGCAACCTGGAAGTGGAGGGAATCGAGCAACTGGATAAAGCCAAGGCGACCGCGCAGCTCAGCTCCATCGCGGGCCAGCCGTTCAGCGAATTCAGCGTGGCGGTGGACCGCGACGCGATTCTGGCTCAATATTTCGAAAAGGGCTTTCCCAATGCCACCTTCGAGTGGAGCTCCAAGCCCGCGGCCAAGCCGGATTCGATCGATTTGCGCTACACGGTTCACGAAGGCAGCCAGCAGTTCGTCCGCCAGGTGCTGTTCAATCCGGACGGGCTGCGCCACACCCGCCCCAGCCTGGTGTACCGCAACCTGCAGTTGAATCCCGGCGACCCGCTCTCGCCCACGGCGATTACCGACACGCAACGCAAACTGTACGACCTGGGAATCTTTGCGCGGGTGGACACCGCGATCCAGGATCCGGATGGGGAGATCGACGACAAATACGTGGTGTACGACCTGGAGGAGGCCCGCCGCTACTCGTTTTCCTGGGGCGTGGGCGCGGAATTCGCCCGCATCGGCGGCTGCAACTATTGCCTGGATGCGCCCGCGGGACAAACCGGCTTTTCGCCCCGGTTTTCGTTCGGCGTCACGCGCGAAAACCTGTGGGGCGACGCCCACACCATCAGCCTGCGCACGCGCATTTCGACCCTCGAACAACTGGGCCTGTTGACTTACAACTGGCCGCGTTTCGGCGGCAACAGCCACCTGGCGGTTTCCTTCACCGGACTTTACCTGGCATCGCGCGACGTGCGCACGTTCGACTACAAGCGCGAAGAGGGCTCCATGCAGTTGCAGCAGCGGGTAGGCAAATCGCTGACGTTTCAGTATCGCTACACCAACCGGCGGGTCAGCGTGAGCGATCTGAAGATTACCCCGGAGCTGGTGCCGCTGTTATCGCAGCCGGTGCGGCTGGGGCTTGTCGAAGGCGACATGATTCAGGACCGGCGCGACGATCCGGTGGACCCGCATCGCGGCATCTACAACACCGTGAGTCTGGGGATGGCGGAGCACTTCCTGGGCTCGCAGCGCGACTTCGTGAAACTGTTGGTCCGCAATTCGACCTACCATCCGCTGGGCAAGCGCTTCGTGCTGGCGCGCAGCACGCAGTTCGGGGAAATTTATTCGTTCGAAAACTCGGGTAACCCGCTCGATGCCATCCCGCTGCCGGAACACTTCTTCAGCGGAGGCGACAGTTCCGACCGCGGATTTCCGGAATACCAGGCCGGGCCGCGTGATACGGAAACCGGCTTTCCGATCGGCGGCACGGCACTATTCTTCAACCAGACCGAACTGCGCTTCCCCCTGATCGGCGAGAATATAGGAGCCGTGCTCTTTCACGATTTCGGCAACACGTTCAGCAGCCTGAGCGACTTCTCTTTTCGCGTACACCAGCACGACGAGCAGGATTTCGACTACATGGTGCACGCCGTGGGTTTCGGCATTCGTTACCGGACGCCGGTGGGCCCCTTGCGGGTGGATTTCGCTTACAGCATCAACCCGCCCAGATTTTATGGATTCAGCGGCACCGAGCTGCAACTGGTGAACGCGGGAGTGAATCCCTGTTCGTCGGTGCCGAACTACTGCAACACACAGAGTGTGAGCCATTTTCAATTCTTTTTCTCGATTGGACAGACGTTTTGAAGCGCCAGGCGCACAAGCCGGCAGTGGGACGGACGATCGCCTTTGGTCGTCCGTCAAGCGCTCGTCCGCCGGGGAGGCCTGGCAGACGACAAAAAACGATCGCCTGTCCCACCCTCCTGGTCTTGGTCCTGTTTCTACCCCTGGCTGCCTCCGCGGTGATTATCGACCGCATTGCCGTTTCGGTTGGGAACCGGGTGGTCACCACCCTCGACGTGGATCGCGAAATCCGGGTCACGGCGTTTCTCGACGGGCGCAAGCCCGATTTCGGAAAGGCCGCCAAGAAAGCCACGGCCGATCGTCTGGTAGACCAGCAGTTGATTCGCGGCGAGTTGGAGTACAGCCGCTATCCGGCGCCATCGGCGGCGGAAATCGCGCCCCTGCTGGAACAGTTCAAGAGTAAGTACTTCGCATCGGACGCGGCCTACCGCCAGGCGCTGGCCGATGCCGGCATCGCAGAGCAGGCCTTGAAGGACGAGCTGGTTTGGCAGCGCACGCTGCTTTCCTACATCGAAGTCCGGTTTCAACCCAATATTCAACTGACCGATCGGGACGTTCAGGATTATTTCGATAAGGTGGTGGCCCCGGCGGCGCGGGCGGCGCATCCGGACCAGACGCCGTCGCTCAACCAATACCGCGACCAGATGGAACGTACCCTGACCGGGCAGCGCGAGGACCAGCAATTGGACGACTGGCTGAAGGACGCGCGCAAGCGGACCGCGATCGTCTATCACCCGGAGGCGCTGGAATGAAGCGTTTCCGGTGGGTGTTCCGGGTACTGGGCGGCGCGGTTGCGCTGCTCGTCGTGGCGGCGGGCGGCGGGTTGCTGGTGCTGCGGACGGCGTGGTTCCGGGAACAGGTCCGCGCGCGCATTGTGAACACGGTGGAGACCGCTACCGGCGGCCGCGCCGAGGTGGGCTCGTTCGATTTTGAGTGGAGCCGGCTCCGCGCCCAGGTCCGCAATTTCACTTTGCACGGAATCGAACCGGCGGACAGGCCGCCGCTATTCCATGCCGCGTCGGTTTCGGTCGGCCTGCGGCTGGTCTCCCTTTGGAACCGCGACGTGGATATCCGCTACCTGGAGGTTGCCGAGCCGCGTGTCTATCTGATGATTCTCCCCGGCGGCCGAACCAATATTCCGGAGCCGAAGGTGAAAAGCCCCGGCAAAAAGGACGCCATCGAAACCGTTCTGGCGCTGGCTATTGGCCGCATCGATCTGACACGTGGATTGATCCGGATCGAGAATCGCGGCGCGACGCCATTCGAGCTCCACGGCGCGAACCTGACATCCACGCTGCAATTCGATGCCGGCGGGCCGCGCTATCGGGGAACGCTGGCGATCCATCCCCTGCTCGTCCAGGCTCCGGGTCTGGCCGATACGCCGGTCGCTTTGGATGCGGCCGTGGCGATCGAAAGGGACCGCATCGGGGTGGAATCGGCGCGCCTGGCGACCGGCAACACGCAGGTGCAGATTTCCGGTTCGCTCATCCACCTGGCCGCGCCGGAGGCCAGCTTCCGCTACCAGGCCCGCATTACCAACCAGGACGCTCAGCGCATTCTGCGGACTCGACTGCTCGATGGCGGCACGGTGGATCTGATCGGCCAGGGTTCCTGGAGCGATGCCGCGAGCTTTCGGTCCGAAGCCGACCTGAAAGCTCACGGCCTGGAGTATCGCGATTCCACGGTGCGCCTGCGCAACATGCAAGTGGCGGGCAGGCTGCGCGCCAGCGCCAGGCAGGTCGAGCTGAGCGGGGTGCGCCTGTCCGGCGGCCTGGCGACGCCGTCCGGCCTCGCGCCGCTCCAGGCCGCGGTTGGCTCGGCCACCTTGCGCGGCAGCGACCTGGAGCTGCGCGGGATCGATCTCTCGCTCGCGGGTGGAGGGTTTCAGGGCGACGTTGGTTTGCGCGCCCTCGACCGGTTCACCGTTTCCGGAACGCTGGCCGGGTTCGGCGCCCGCCGCGCCGTCGCTCTCTATAGCAAGGCGCCGCTCCCCTGGGACGGCGTGGTGTCGGGCAAGCTGGAAGGCGAGGGCTCGCTGCGGCGAAAAGAGGATCTGCGCGCCTCCGTCCAACTCGCCGTCGCCCCCGCGGCGGGGAGCGCTCCGGTTCACGGCACGATTGCCGCGCGCTACGACGCTCTTGGCGGGGTTCTCGACCTGGGCCATTCGCTGATCGCGCTGCCGGCTTCGCGCGCCGAATTTTCCGGCGCCCTCGGGCGGGAGCTGCGGGTTCACGCCGAGACCCGCGATCTGGCCGATATTCTGCCCGCGCTGGGGGAGAGCCCCGCCGATTTTCCGGTAAAACTCACCGGCGGCGCCGCCCGGTTCGACGGGGTGGTGCGCGGCAAGCTGTCCAGCCCGCAGTTTTCCGGACACGTCACCGCCGGTGGTTTTTCCTGGCAGGGTCGAACGTTCGATTCGTTGACCGCCGACGTGGCCGCATCCGGGGACAACGTCGGCGCGCGCCAGGTGGTGCTGGCCCGCGACGGCTGGCGCGCGCAGGGGGAAATTGCGGTGGCACTGAGAGATTGGAAAGTCGCCGGTTCCAGCTTGGTGTTCGGCAATCTGGCGCTGCACTCGATGCCGCTCTCGGATGCCGCCCGCCTGCTGGCCATGGACCAGCCTCCTTTGAGCGGCAACCTCGATGCCACGGCGCAACTCACCGGAACCGCGGGCGACCCGCAATTGCGCGCCGACGTGGCGCTGGCCGGCGGCCGCTTGCGCGACGAACCGTTCGACCGTCTCACCGGCCGGGTGGTCTACACCGGCGGCGCCATCGAATTCGAGGACGGGCAGCTCGCGGCCGGCGCGAAACAGGTGAAGGTGGCGGGCACGTATCGTCACCCCGCCGGCGCCTGGGACACCGGCACGCTGCAGTTTGAAGTGGCCACCAACGCCATGCCGGTGGAACGGATTCAAACTGTCGCCGCTCTGCGGCCCGGGGTGAAAGGCGTGGTTCAGGGCTCGCTCCACGGAACGGTCGAAATCATCGCGAGGCGAGCCGGCGAGCTGCCGTTTCGCATTCAGGACTTGCATCTGGACTGCCAGGTTTCCGGCCTGACCATGGGCGAGCAACGCTTCGGAGACACCCACCTGAAAGCCGATTCCGAGGACGGCAAGCTGACGGCTCACCTGGATTCCAACTTCGCCGGCTCGGTGATCGCCGGCGATGGCTCCTGGCAGCTCGAGGGCGAATATCCGGGCAGCGCCACCGTCAAGTTTTCCAAGCTCGATTTCGAACAGCTCAGAAAGTGGATTCTCGAACCCGGTTCCGCCACCGAGAATTTCCAGGGCTCGGCCGAAGGCTCGCTGCAGCTTAGCGGCAACGCTCTACAGCCGCAAACCGGGAGGGTGCAACTGGAAGTGCCGCAACTGGCGCTCACGCCCACCGCCAAATCCGGTCTGGGCGAGTCGGCCGCGATGCATAACTCCGGGCCCATCGTGGTGAGCTACGCCAATTCGGTGGCGACCATCGAGAGCTTCCGCCTGGTGGGGAAAAATACCGATTTCCGGGTCAGTGGCCGTTATGCTCCGGCGCAGGCAAGCCCCATGGACTTGCGCGCCGAAGGCCGGGTCGACCTCTCCTTCCTGCGGGAATGGAACCAGGATTTCACCGCCGCCGGCGCCATCACCGCCGCCGCCGCGGTTCGCGGGACGTTGGCCAGTCCGCAGGTCGCCGGCCGGGTCGAGTTTCAGAACGCCTCTTTTAATATCGCCGGAGTTCCCAACGGCATTTCGAGCGCCAACGGAGTGATCGGCTTTTCCGCCGGCCGCGCCTCCATCCAGAGCTTCTCCGGCGAAACCGGCGGCGGCAAAATCCAACTCTCCGGTTTTGCGGCTTATGAAGGCGGGCAGCCGGTCTTCCGTCTTCACGCCAACCTGGAACAGGTGCGCCTGCGTTATCCCGAGGGCGTAAGCACGGTGGCCGACGCCAGCTTGAACCTGAGCGGCACGCGGGCGCGCAGCATGCTGTCGGGAACCGTGACGGTGCTGCGCAGCGGCTTCAACCAGCAGTCCGACTTCAGCTCGGTGATTGCGCAATCCGCCGAGCCGGTCGAAACTCCCGCGGCGCGCACCGGGTTCCTGGGCGGCCTCAATTTCGACGTACAGATCAACACCTCGCCCAACGTGCAGGTGCGCAGCTCGCTGACCCAGGACCTGGAGGTCTCCGGCAACCTCCATCTCCGCGGCACGGCCAGCAATCCCGCCTTGCTGGGACGCATTAACGTATCGCAAGGGCAGGTGGTGTTTTTCGGAACCAAGTACGACGTCAGCCAGGGATCGATTTCTTTCTTTAATCCGCTCAACGTCGATCCGATTCTGGATATCGACCTCGAGACCAAGGCGCGCGGGATCGACATCACCTTGAACATTTCCGGACCGCTCAATAAACTTACCCTGGCGCCACGCTCGGATCCGCCGTTGGAATTCAACGAAATTGTGGCGCTGCTGGCCACCGGCCGCACTCCCACCAGCGATCCGGCGCTGCTCTCGCAGCAGAGCATCGCGCCGCAGTCGTGGCAGCAGGCGGGCGCCTCCGCGCTGCTTGGCCAGGCGATTGCGAGCCCGGTCACCGGCAGGTTGCAGCGTTTCTTCGGGGTCAGCCAGTTGCGCATCGATCCCAGCCTGCCGGGGCTGGAATATAACCCGCAGGCCCGGCTTACGCTCGAGCAACAGGTGACATCGGATATTACGTTCACCTACATCACCGACGTTACCAGCAGCAACCCCCAGATCGTAAGCGTCGAATGGGCCTTTAGCAAGAAATGGTCGGCGGTGGCCCAGCGCGAGGAAAACGGTATGATCGGCATGGATATATTCTTTAAGAAGCGGTTTTGAATGCGGCGTACCACAAAGAACGGTGGTCCGCCCCACACTCCAACAGGAGGAGGGAAGTAGCGGTCTGTCGTTCGAGATTGAACTAGCGGCGGCCGCCGCATGGGCGGCGGGGATGAGTTGGGCGGTGCGCGGGCGCTCGTCCTCCGTATTCGCGCCTTCGGTCTGGCGCGGCCCGCGCGATCGGGCCATCGTTGCGCTTACCTTCGATGACGGCCCTAGCGAGTCTACGCACCGCATCCTCGAGATTCTGGCGCGGCACGGCGTGCCGGCCACTTTTTTTCAGTGTGGGGCGAACGTGGATCGGTTGCCCGCGGTGACCCGCGAGGTCCACGCCGCCGGCCACGAGATCGGCAATCACAGCTTTCATCATCCGCTGTTCTGTTTTCACGGCCGCGAATTTCTGCGCGACGACCTGGCGCGAGCCCAGGCAGCCATCGCGCAACAAACCGGGACGCCCCCCGCCTGGTTTCGCGCGCCGTACGGAGTCCGCTGGTTCGGCATGCGCGGCGTCCAGCGCCGCTTAAGCCTGCGCGGCGTGATGTGGAGTGCAATCGGCTATGATTGGAGGCTGGAGGCGGATGCCATCGCGGCACGATTGGTCCGCCGGGTGTCAAACGGTGCGATTCTCTGTCTGCACGACGGGCGGGAATTGCGCTCGAACCCGGATGTGACGGCGACCGTGGAGGCCGTCCGCCGGCTTGTACCCCTCTTGCTCGACCGAGGGTACGGATTGGAGACTGTCAGCCGACTTTTATGTCCGACGACTTGATTCAGAGGGTTCTCAAGGTGATTGCCGCTTCCAAACGCATCCCGCCAGAAACGGTTACCATCGATAGCGAGTTTCAGCAGTTGAACATCGACTCGATGGATGCGGTGGAGATCCTCTTTGCACTGGAAAATGAGTTCGACATCAACATCCCCGACGACCAGGTGCGCGGCATCACCAACGTGCGCGGCATGTGCGAAGGCCTGGAGAAGTTGATCGCCGCCAAGACTTCCCAAATCGGGGCCGGCCAGTAGGAATGCGGCGCGTCGCGATTACCGGCCTCGGCGCCATCTGCGCGCTGGGCCGCAAGGTGGAAGACGTGGCCGCCGCGCTACGTGCGGGTTGTTCCGGCATTCGCCCGATTGAAACCGTCGATACCTCGCAACTACGGTTCACCAACGGCGCCGAGGTGCCTGCCTACAGCCATCAGCCCTACTTTGACGACCGGCCCGCGGATTTCCTCGACCGTTTCGCGCAATTCGCCGTGATCGCCGCTCGGGAAGCCGTGGCGGATGCGGGGCTGACGTTTACTCCCGAATTGCGCGAGAACACGGCCATCGTTACCGGGTCGTGCGTGGGCGGACAGAGCACCGAAGACATCGGCTTTCGCGACGTCTACAAGCTGGGCCAGAACCGGGTGCATCCGCTTACGATTCCCAAAACCATGGCCAATGCGGGCGCCAGCCAGATTTCCATGGAATTCGGCATCACCGGCCCCAGCTTTACCATTTCCACCGCGTGTTCTTCGGCCGGTCACGCCATCGGCCAGGCTTTCTGGATGGTGCGCAACGGGATTACCGACGCGGCCATCGCCGGCGGCAGCGAGGCGCCGTTCAGCTTCGGCATTCTGAAGGCCTGGGAAGCCATGCGCGTGGTCTCTACCGATACCTGCCGGCCTTTTTCGCGCGATCGCCACGGCATGATCCTGGG
>Ga0182014_10001968_pt1 | contig 26612 bp, 21 predicted proteins | sample 612S2DmetaG_FD_120489 | JGI IMG/M metagenome (GOLD analysis project Ga0182014, IMG submission 120489) | Permafrost microbial communities from Stordalen Mire, Sweden - 612S2D metaG | ecosystem: Environmental > Terrestrial > Soil > Wetlands > Permafrost | place: Sweden: Stordalen | collected... | reverse complement strand
TGAAGCTATGAATATGATCAAAAAAGGACAAATAAATGATCTAAATTATTCTGTTCTTAATGAAATCAAATATATTAATCAATTGTTTGGTATAGTTTTATAATGTTAGTACATTTTCCTTGAATATTTTGATTTTTATTAATTACTTATAGATTTACATATTTTTTTTAGATTTTTTGCAACGGAACCCGAAAAGATATATATGATCACCATTGTATCGATTGCATCAAAATCAAAACATTACCGATTCCAATTTTAAAGTAGATATATTTCAAATAGTTAATACTATAATTATTTAGAAGAAATTTTAAAATATACTTCATACAAAAGACCATGTAATATCTTAGAGAATTTCGATAAATCTCTATGCATTTGATTATTGGGATTTTTAAATCCCTTAATAATAATTTTTATTCATGAAGACTCTTATTGATTTTGCTCTTAAAGAAGAATAAAAATATCCTCAGTAAGTTGGAGACAAACAGGCTTGAATTGATTTCTTCAATTTACTGGAAACATTTTTGCATCATTTTTGAGTTCAGATATCTCAATAAAACCGTTTTTTTAGGCAAACCTGAAGATTACATTAGAAGAAATTATATCACTCAATTTCTAAGAAAGCCAAAATATATTTAATGTGAAGATTGTGAAAATTCAAACGTTGCCGACAAAGCAAACAACTGTGTGAGCTTATATTTGTAAAACTCCATAATTCTCTGAAATTGCAAATTAAATGTGAAAACAAAAAAGCTTAGCATGAATAATTTTTGTAAAATCATTAATTTTAATAAAAATATAGAGTGAAAATATATTATATCAGAAGAAACAATTCATGAAGCACACAAAAATTTGACTTTGAATTACATTTTTCATTAGTAGTAACATATATTTGCGAAACAAAATACATTTTTATCGTGAGACTTGAAAATATCGTATCGAAAAAAATACTTTTTTTGATCAACTTATTTGCTCATGGTGACAGAAGAGAATACCAAAGTTCAACAGAAGTTGAGAGGATTTTGATCAGTCCCTAATTTTCGTCAGATACTCATAATAGGTATATATGTGATTCGTGAAAATTAGAGATTTATCGAAATCCTCTATATTTAATGTAGTAGATATATTCATAGATTTTATTAGAAAGCAACTTCAAGAGATGGAGTCACTACAAAATAAGTTACTACTGGTAAAATAGGTTAATAAGGAAGGTTGCGGCGGTTATTTCATAAACTTGGTTCAGATAGATCCGCTATAATTTATTAAGAAATAAAATATTGAACTAAAAACAATATTTGAAAGTAAAAATTTTTAGACAATTCATAAAGTTAAAGGCATAGCTAGAGATAAGTTTGATATTAGAAAGTGTCCTTTAGCAATTGATCAAATAGGAAAAAATGAGTAGGCTTCCTATCTTGGAGAAAAAAATGGATATTGACTTATGATTATGATTTTCGACAACTCATGAACACAACCAAAGTTTCCAATTACGAAAAATAGTTCTAAAACTTCTACTGATCGGGAATAAAATTAATTTTGGAATAAGCTCATAGTTTGCTATAACTGTCCCATTTGCCTGCATGGATGTGATTTTTACATAACTGGGTTTCAATTCAATACTATAAATTATGTTTGTGCCTTTAACACTTATTGAGTGCAGTATATTTTGAGAATCTACCAGTGCAACTGTATTATTCCAGTATTTATCGCTGGAATCTGATTTATCACCTTTCAAATACCAATTTTGCCCGTTGCCGTTAATTATTCGCTGTGTAGGTGGTGCATTCGCTCCTGCAAGAACAACCGAACTCAACACAACCGACAGAGTAAATAGACAAATTAAATATTTAATCTTCTTCATGATTGTTTTCTTCACAATCCCCAGTGTATATTTCTAAACTTTTGCTCAATTTAATGCTGTTTTTAAATCTGGTTTAATTATAATACTGCCCGGTTGTTTTTTTCCAACCGAATGGCGAACTTGTTCCAAATACATCTTTTATTCGCCAAATTGAACCACAAAAACCAAGTTTTCCCAAAATAATTTAGTCAGCAGCCGTAACATTTAATTTTTATAGAAATGTTTAAATAAATATATTAATATAACTTGCTGTATATTATACTATTATAAAACTTCGAAAAACATTCATTATATAAAATAACCATCAAATATATAATTTTGATAGCAATATTTCTCCTGAAGTTTGTTCCTCCATATGTTAGGTAGTCTATCAAAGTAGTAGTTGATATTTTACCAAGATGCTCACCTACTCGCATCCTGCCCATTTTCTATCCTCCTCACATTTTGGTCGAAAGAGGAATAAATGGTAAAATATCCACGTGATTTTTGATATCCGTATGAGTTTGGGAAGTAAAAATAGTAGTGAGACACAAATGTGAAAATAGAAACCTTTTTGCATGTGATCACTAGCTGTATCGTACAATTAGAGGTTAAAAATAAACTTGATGAAATAGTTTGGCTTCCACAGTTCAAAGAGTGGAGGAGCACCCAATTGCAAAAGAGAATTATAAAAATTAACTCAATTTGGCAGTTACCTAAAAAAATCGATTGATTTTTTTAGTTGTTAAAAATTGATAACTTCCAAAAAATTCAAACATGAAACACACAATCATTAGCCAATAATTTGAGAAACTGAACTCAAACATACTTGGGAATTAAATTACACATATCGATTATTAATGTTATTTTTTATCTCATAGTCTAGTTAAAAATTTTTTTTATAAGGATACTTTTTAACTGCAGCACTGTTATGACCCTCATCTTCTTAAGGGGGAATGTTAACCTCCAAACAAACATCCTATCATCAATCCGTTTTTTGGAAAGATATAAATTACTCATCGATCCCCATTTGATTCCTTTTTCCTGACTAATCAAGCCGGGAAAAATAATACATAGCCATCTTTACTAGGATTCATTATTGATTCAACTTTCTGCTATTGAGCATATCTTTTATTTATCCATCAGTTAGTAATCAGAAGTCTCTATTGCATCAAAGAGACATCTCGAACTGTTTTTAGAGGGGATTAACAGTTACGATACTTTTTTATTGTCACACTCCTTTCGGAATTCTGTTATATTAATTTATTATTAATATTTGAGATAATTTTGATAAACCTCCGATTTCAATAAATTGATTACATATGCTTTGTAAGAAATCAACAAAAAATTGGATTCATCTAAATTTCCTAAGTTTATTGTTAATAAAAACTATACCAGATTTCATGAAAAAAAAAAATATTCTTTTATTGATTTTGAATATAAATGTTTGCAAATAAGTATAATAGGTTAGTAGATAGGGATATATAGTCATCTTTAGATAAATTTCTCTGAGATTTTTACGTAAATTTATATATCAAGACCGGTAAATTTAATCATCCGAATTATATAGGAGGTTGGTTGATTGGCAAAATTCCTAGACAAGATCAGCGAAAGAGCAAAAAAACTTAATAAGGTAATCGCTTTACCTGAAACTAATGATATAAGAACTCTCCAAGCAACTGCTAAGATCCTTGAAAGAGGTATTGCAAAGATTGTCCTTATAGGTAATGAGAGCGAGATAAGAGCATTTGCAGGAGATCTGGACATTTCAGGAGCAAGATTTGTAGATCCTAAAACTTATGAGAGAAGAGAAGAATACATTAAAGCTTTCTATGAACTGAGAAAACATAAAGGTGTAACACTCGAAAGTGCAGCTGAAATTATGAGTGATTATGTTTACTTTGCTGTTATGATGGCCAAACTCGGTGAAGTCGATGGTGTAGTATCAGGCGCTATCCACTCTTCGTCAGACACCCTTAGACCTGCTGTCCAGATCGTGAAAACAGCACCAGGGGCAGCTCTTGCATCCGCTTTCTTCATAATTTCTGTGCCGGACTGTGAATATGGATCCAATGGCACATTCCTTTTCTGTGACTCTGGAATGGTCGAAATGCCGACCGTGGAAGATCTTGCACACATGGCAATCGATTCCGCAGCTACATTTGAACTTCTGGTTGAGGACGTCCCAAGAGTTGCAATGCTTTCCTATTCCACTAAGGGAAGCGCAAAAAGCCCTCTAACCGAAGCAACGATTGCCGCTACAAAGCGCGCAAAGGAACTAGCTCCTAACATCGCAATCGATGGCGAGCTTCAGGTTGATGCAGCGATTGTTCCTAGCGTTGCAGCTTCAAAGGCTCCCGGAAGCCCTGTTGCAGGCAAAGCCAACGTATTTATGTTCCCTGACCTAAATAGTGGAAACATCGCATACAAGATTGCACAGAGACTTGCCAAAGCCGAAGCCTATGGCCCAATTACTCAGGGACTTGCAAAGCCGATTAACGACCTGTCCAGAGGCTGCAGCGATGAAGACATTGTAGGGGCCGTTGCTATTACCTGTGTCCAGGCCGCAGCACAGGACAAATAATTGAAAATGCACAACGAAAGTGCTTTACAAATTTTATAAATTATATTTTAACCGAAAAACTGTGAACGTGACTTAAAAGCAATGAGTTGAACTGGTGTGTATACATGAAGGTACTTGTAATAAATGCTGGGAGCTCGTCTCTCAAATATCAATTAATTGATATGGCTAACGAATCCGCCCTTGCAGTAGGTCTCTGTGAGAGGATAGGTGTCAATAATGGAATTATTACCCAGAAAAGATTCGATGGCAAGAAACTGGAAGAGCAAACTGATCTACCCACTCACAAGCTAGCACTCGCAGAGGTCGTAAAAGCTCTCACCGACCCAGAATTCGGTGTAATCAAAGATATGACCGAAATAAACGCAGTCGGACACAGGGTTGTGCACGGTGGCGAGCAATTCACGACATCTGCTTTAATCGATACTAGTGTGGAACAGGCAATCAAAGATTGCTTTGAACTAGCTCCTCTCCACAACCCTCCAAACATGATGGGGATAACTGCCTGTGCTGAAATCATGCCCGGCACACCAATGGTAGCTGTATTTGATACTGCATTCCATATGACACTACCTGCATATGCCTACATGTATGCTCTACCATATGATTTGTACGAGAAACATGGAATTAGGAAATATGGTTTCCATGGTACATCTCATATGTACGTTGCCAGAAGAGCTGCTGCTATGCTTGGGAAATCAGAAAAAGATGTTAAAGTTATAACTTGCCATCTCGGAAATGGTTCAAGCATTACCGCTGTAAAAGGTGGGAAATCCATTGAGACTAGCATGGGCTTTACCCCGCTAGAGGGGGTCGCAATGGGGACCAGATGCGGTTCCATAGACCCAGCTGTCGTTCCATTCATTATGGAGAAAGAAGGGCTTTCAACCAGAGAAATTGACAGCCTTATGAATAAAAAATCCGGGGTACTCGGAATCTCTGGAATAAGCAACGACTTCAGAGACCTTGATGAAGCAGCTTCCAATGGTAACCAGAGAGCAGAACTTGCCCTTGAAGTCTTTGCATACAAGATTAAAAAATTCATAGGTGAGTATTCAGCCGTGCTCAACGGTGCAGACGCAGTGGTCTTTACCGCAGGTATTGGAGAAAACAGCGCAACTATAAGACAAAGAATTCTTTCCGGTCTTGAAGGCCTGGGTATAAAGATTGATGATGAAAAGAACAAAATAAGAGGTCAGGAAATAGACATTAGCACACCAGATTCGAAAGTAAGAGTTCTTGTTATCCCAACCAATGAAGAACTTGCCATTGCAAGGGATACTAAAGAAGTATGTGAGACAGAATACAAGCTACATAGTTCTATAACTGTCTGATGGTAAAGAGAATTTATCTCCTTACCATTCTTTTCTATTTTACTTCTGAGTTTTAACTGCAAATATTAAGATATTTTAATGCGAACTCCAGTTTGAACTTTATCCTTATTTTATTCTAATCTTTACAAAACCATATTTATTTGGGTCTATGTATAATTTAAGCCACATTTTTGCTTAAGAACTTCTATTTTTCGATTTTGTTTAGGCATCTGCACAAAAGTACATATTCATCCTCAAAAACCGAACTTAAAATTATAATAAAATCAATATCTTTAAATGATAATTGTCCTGAATATACCATCAGATCAGAAACTTTTAATATCCCAGCGAATCACTAAAATTTACATTAATTTCTCTGGAAACTAACTCCAATCAATGAAAAACAAACAAGAAAAAAAAATTCCTTGTTGGTCTTTTTTTTCATACTTTACCCCCCTTTCCGACTTGCTACAGTCTTGAATACGATCCATCGCTTCGAATGACTACTCTTATTTGTTTTACTCCTGATTAATTTACCATTTATCCTCAATAATTCACACGAAAAAACTTAATTCATACATCCTAATTCCATTTTTTTGTAACCGCCTATAAAAATTTAATATTCTGGAAGTAGAGAGATTCCTTAAATTATAAGGGAATTAAAAACGAAGACCATTTCGATAAACCTCTGATTTCCACAAGTAATTTACATTTCTGTTATAAGCATATGACTAGATTTAAGGGTTTATCGAGATCCTCCATATCTGATATCCTTACAAACAAAATAGGAGACTTCTCCAAAAAAATTACACTATAAATATACATAAAAAGTTAATTTAGAACACCCTCAAAGGAAATTTTTATTTAGTTATAGAAATTAGATTTTTATTTTGTTTCCATTTAAAACGTCACTTTCTTTTATATAAATTGCTGGTCCAGTGATATTTCCTTCTGCACTCAGTTTATAAGCTGATATAGCATTGGTTCCACTGTCAGTTTTTTCTGTAGAATAGGGTACAGTTATTTCAAATGAACCGTCCATATCTGCCTTTGCTCCATTTTCATACTTGAACTCTCTGCCTGCGTTTGATTTGAGATAAAGTGTTACATTGACAGGTTTGTTAGGGGTTGAAGTACCTGTAATCTTGGCCCCTCGAACATATTCAAATATTTTTACAATATTACTTTTGTTATGGGCTACATTCAGGACAATGCTTTCGTGGACAAGCCGTAGATTTCCAAGATTTGCTCCATTACGGTCGTGAAGCTTAAATATCTCAGTATTCAAAAGTTTCTCTTTAGCAATCACAGAAGTACGGTTAACTTGCTTAAAATAATCCTTTGAATCCTTTCCTGCGAAATGAGCAATAGCTCCAAACTTACCATTTAACATCGGTGTATCAGTTATCACATATTTTACCTTGAGTTTGTCCATTACAGCCTTTGCTTCCTGTTCAGACTCAGACATAAAGAAATCTGCCGAATCCTCAACACCGGTCTGGAAATTATTCGATATTGCAGGCCTCTTGGAGATGTACACTATCCAGTTACCATAATCCCACCAGCTCAGTACTCCATATTCTGGAATTTGGAAAGGTTGAAGATAATAAGAAGTCTCAGGGCTGGAATTTTTGAGCCAAATGAGCGATTTTTGCCATTCTGGACCTGGAACAACCAAGTCTGAACTTTTTGCAAAAGCAACTCCTATCCATATGCAGGGTATAAAAACGAGCCCTATCAACGCCAATGCTGAAAAAACTTTGAAGTAATCAGGTCTCTGCTTATTTTTTGACCCTGAAAAATCCCTTTTTTTGAGTCTTGGTATTGTGTTCACATTTACTTTTTTTTCGGTTTGAGAGTCAAGTGAGATTTTTTTCCAATTTTTTAGTCCAGATATTACCATTTTTACTTCAGTTTCAAAGTTTAGGGATTCAAACAGAATCCATAGTATATATGAAGTAAGGATTGCAATATTTACTGCGAGCTGATATGAAAAACGTCTTTGTGAAAATGTGATATATGCAGAAAAGATTGTCCATAATAGGAAAAAAACCCTCTCTGGTTTTGATTTATCCCCTTTCCACTCAAGAACTAGCAGGAAAAAAGCTGCAAGAGCAACAAGCAAGCAAAGTCCGAAATTTCCTAATGCTTGCGTAACAGTGAAGTTTCCTGTTGAAGTTAAAAACAAAGGAATTGCTTCGGAAATAGTACCTAAGTATTCACCTTTTCCCGAGAAAAAACCTATTCCTTCTATCACAAAAGCGTAAGATCCAGCTGAAAAAAAGCGGAGAAACCAAAAGCTTGTACACAAAACCAGTATTAAAGTGCCAGGATAATACTTCCAGTCCATGCCTTTTTTTGAGATATATACGGAAAGGCCCCAACAAAAAGTAGTGGCTGCTATCATGCTAAGTATATAGAGTACCTGAAACCAGGAAAGATACATAGCACTCATTTCTAGACCCGAGCGTACATATCCTAATGATAATGGAATAGTAAATAAAAGTGTTGCAAAAAGACTTGTTACTAAGCAGATGAAAATGTCATCAGATCGTTTTCCGGCTTTAAGGTCGAGAATAGTCTGTACAACTGCATACAATACTATCAAGCTTACAAAAAACAAGGCCCCCAACCATGTAAAAATAAACAGCGCTAAGAATATCCCCGATGCTCCTGCAAAAGCCAGTGATTTAATCAGTTTCTTTTCTGAATAAATATTTTTAAGAGAGCTGAGGGAAAAAGAATCTTCCCTTATCCATTTTAAAGCAAGTATGATTAATGCATATGATGCAGTTGTGAGAAATGTTTCTGCTACATGATGGCTAACGTTTCCAAACTTGGATGCGTATATATGAGCTGGCATAAATGCAAAAACGAAGGCGGCAAGAAGTCCTGTTTTTCTGTCAAGAATCGTAGCAGCTGCTATATAAAGTGGAATTATAGTCAATACCCCGAGAAGTACCGGTAATAATGCTCCTGCAAATTCGATAATATGCAAATCTGGCTGGCCTCCTCCCAAGATTTTTGCAAGCAGAGCACCTAACAGATCAAAAAAAGGCGGCCATCCTATTTCAAAACCGTAAGGATAATTGAGGTAAGAATCGAAATTAAGAGTATGTGGAAAATTGTATGCTGTATAAAGAATACGTCGCATATGATAAAATTGATCATATCCGCTGAAGGTTATACCTCCGTTTGCAGTGACTGAGGTATAAGAGAGCATGCGTATGAAAAAAGCAACTAAAACAGCTGCTGTTAGAGTAATAATTCTAAGTTTTAAACCATTGTGATGTCCTTCTGCAACCGAATATGCCATGCCTTTAGTCATTGCAACCATCTCATTTGATTTTATAATACTGTAATCTCAAATTTGTTTTAATATTTATAGTTATCCTATATACAGTATTTTCAATTTATTATAGCTCCAATTGACTACATTAATTTGTTTCCAATTTTCCCTCAAGAGTTGACACTAAAAATTTGTATACACACAGCTTAATCCCAGACTTTATAATATCTTCAGGATCGCAAAAAGCTATCATTATTTACTGCGTTCTGAGACTGCAATATATAAAAAAACCTGAAAGATAATAAAAATCTCTGATTATTAATTTTTACGATGAAAAGTCATAATGCTTCTTCAAGATAATTTGTACTTACTTTTCCGAACTTTGATAATTTTAAGATAAATTTGATTATACTTATTTCTATTGTTCAAACTACAATAAGTCTCAAGCCTTCAATAATATCATGATAGTACTTGAGGCTACCTTCTTCATATGCTTCTCCAATCCTCTTTTTTTGTAGTTGCTATTACCTGACAAATGAGTATAAATTTATCAACAGAATAGGTTTCAGTCTCAATAAGTTTCCTTTCTTGAATTTCTCCTTTTTTTATACCTGTTTCATCTTTGTAGATCTATAATTTATAATGAGATGCCATATTATTGTAGCAATTTTACTTACTAGGTAAATACTTGACTTTATTGGTTCAATTGATTTCTTCTTCCGGTTAAAAAAATAGTTTAACTTGCTGTTTTGTTCTTGCTGCTGCCTGAGCAATCTGTTTTAGAATCCAACTTACTGCCTTTGATACTCTTTTTGTAATTATCCAGTTGAGAATTTATCAGCGACTTATATACATTCGGAACTACCATGAGCCATGAAACAAGCTTATAGTCTAAAAAACCATTGAAATTGCCTATTTCACCAATTAGAAGTGCTGCAACAATTTTCCCAATACACTGCACAGGCACGAAAATTTCAATCTAACCCTTACGTTTCCAATAAGCATAGTTGAAAATTTATCTCTCCAAATTTTGGATTTCATCGTTAAGATATTTTATAAAATTTAGATATGTTTGAAGCCTAAATACAGCGCTTGATATAATTATCTGTCAAAAGTTTTTCATATCTGATAACTTTTTTACGAACATTTGGAGAAAAATTTTTCTATGATTTGGTCAACGGTCTTCCAGTAAGAGATTCCTGATTGAATCACTATACAGTTTCTACAAAAAATATCGATCAATACATCACTTAAATGTAGCATTTGAGACGAAGAAAATAGCAGGAGCTTCATTTTTGACATCTAGTATTTTTTGTAGAAATTTTAACTGAAGTCGACATAAGAAACAAAGACATTAAGGCGAAAATTATCAAAACAATTCCCATTTGAGTGAAAATGGATTGTTACATCTGCAAAAATTAGTTTAATTAGACAATAGAAAGTCACTTACCTTGTTCTATTTCAGTTCCATTTTCGGTTTCCTTATTTTTCAAATATATCCTCTTTTCGTAATAACTCAGAGGATGTTTGATTTTTTCACATAATCTATCTTTCCCAATGCAATTGCCATAGGTCCTCATGGTATCGCAGGCAGGTGGTTTATAGTGATATCCTGTAGAACCTGAAATGTGCTTTATCTGGTAAAGAGTTTTTTCTGCTCCAAAATCAGGAGAGATGTTGAAAAGATTGAGAATTTCATCCACTGACATTCCAATGCTAAGCAGGAAAGATGTCATGGCAAAACGCATCGAATGTGCAAGATTCGCCCCCCTCTTTACGTTTGCAAGGGCATGTAAAATACATGGGGGAAAAAACTCTGGCTCAACAATCCCAAAATCCGTTGCACAAAATTTATTCTTTTGGATCTCGAACTGATCCTTTATCTCGGCAACATACGGAGCACAAAAATTAGAAACTTCTTCAGAGATCTCAGAAATAGGTAAGAAGTGTTCGATCCGCTCTCTGATTGCTTCTTCAAGGAGCCTTGCAAATTCTTCTTTGGTAATACTTACTTTTCCAGCTCTGAAAGTGCGATTTGTAAGTTTCCAGGCGGGATCTTTAAGGGAGTTTGAAAAGTGAATATAATCCGTAAAATGCATGATGAAATAAGTATCTTTGAATTCTACTGAAATTCTAAAATCTTCTCCGAACTCAAGCAAAAAAATCGGATTTTCATTTTTGAGAATATTATAAGCAGCTTTAGCTTCTGCCAAAGCATACCGACGGGTGAAAAGTTGATCATTCACGCATGCAACCAGCATCCTGGCAAAAGGGTATGAAAGAAGCTCAGAGAGAACCTGAGCTTCCCCATATAAATGAGATTTATTAATTTCCCCTTCAAGAGCCTCTTTTACTCTTTCAATCCCCCGGACCCTTGCAGTCCGAAAAGCACGTGAATTAAGCAGATTATCCAAAGAAATACCTAGACTTTCAACATGGGTAGATGCTTCTGAAATAAAAGGATAATATGCAAATTTATCTGCCTGCATACTATTAATCCGATTCGATTCTTGGAGCCAGGAAGTAAGAAATCTTTCCGGAACCATTTGCAATTTCAAAATCTATAAGGATAGGAAAATCTTTTCCAAGAGAGAGGGTAACCTCATTGACTTTGTTTGTAGGTTTGACTATATCTGTCAGATAGTCCAGGGAAAAAAGAGAACAGACTTCGCCTGCCTTCAAGTCAATTAACTGGTCTCTACCCATCTCCAAGCGAACTTGGTCAGTATCACCTCTTGCTTCCATATAAAAAGTATCACCAGAAACTCCCATGAGCATATGATCACTTATTTTTTCTGCGGCTTTCACCGCACGCCTGAGATCTGCACCGTTCAGAACAACTTTTACAGGCAACTCAAGCTGAGGAACTCTTGGTTCTGCACGAATTGTAGAGGGATCGAGAAGAGAAAGGGTATAAGACAGCCCTCCAACATTAATCAGGAGTTTATGATTTTCCTCTTCGAGTTCCATCCTAATTGTGTCGCCCCTATCAGTAATTCCTAGCAGATCCGTAATCTTGTTCAGGTCAATTCCTATTTCACACTCATCAGCGCTATATTCATCGAAAGCTGATGATCCAAGCTCAAAAATCCCCATTGCAACGTTGGCAGGATCAACAGCTTTTACCGAAATGCCTTCCGGTTTTATCTTAAATCTAACCTCATCTACAATTACAGCCAGTGAGGCAATTGCGTCTTTCAGAAGCTCTGCATTAATTGCTGCCTTGAACATAATTCTTCTCCGCTAAATAAATTTAAATCTCAACTCTTTATTACCCTTGCAATATATATTTCTTTACAGATTTGGAAGTTTTGGTCTTTCCAAGGGGAAAACTTCCAAAAAAAGATTGGTAGCTATCTGAAATCTGGAAAATCATTAATCCAAACTCTTGGTAACTATATAAATCTTGGTCAGAATACAAGAAGGCTTTAGGATCTGCCTTAAGCAGAAAATAACTCTTATCTCACATCTGAGAATTTACTTTTCTGAGAATGTGCTTTATAAAGATCGTGTAGAAAAACATCTGATTTTCAGTCGTATTCTCTCCATGTGAACTTACATTTTGTACACTTGAAGAAACGGGTTTCCGACTCATCTGCAGACCTAAGCTGCCTGAGCCACCAAGAAGCAGTGTTATTCCCACACTCTGGGCATTTTGCACTTGTTGTTGGCAAACCTGAAATCTGTTCACCTTCAAGAACCACTACTTCACGATCTTCGATCATGGCTTTTGAAACAAAATTCTGTGCATTATTCTCAATGGGTATCATGTTCCCACATTTTCTGCACAGGTAATTACCATCCTTAGGAAACATCATGCTTTTGCATTTGGTACAGAACTGCATTGATATCACTTTTTGCATCATTTATCATTTTATTGTGGTCAAAAGCCAATTCAGGAATCGACTCAAGCTCAAAAAGTTTGGAAGAAGATGCGTCCGAACCTGATTTCAACCTTCCTGAACCCGTTGTAAGGTAACATACTGAAACTATATGTCCTCTGGGATCACGTTGAGGATCGGAATAGACCCCAACCAGTTTTATAATATCTACAATAAGGAATGTTTCTTCAAAAGATTCCCTTACAATTGCTTTTTCAGTACTTTCCCCTCTTGCGACGAAACCCCCAGGAAGAGCAAAGTTTCCCTTATAAGGAGGATTTTTCCTCTTTACAAGGACAAGCCTATTTTTAAAGAGGATTATGGCATCAACGGTTAAACTAGGGGTTTGAGGTACCATAAAGTGCCTTATATTTACCTTTGGAAATCCTTTCTGCAGACAATTACTTTCTGAATCAGCTTTACCGGCAGAAACGTCAGGTTAAATAATTAAGGATTCAGATAAAACTCTGATTTTAACGAGTCATATATATACCACTTATATGCATATGAATAAACTCGGTGTACATAGAAATCCTCAATTTACTATTATTATGTATAACGTAGAAACTCGTCATCCTATTTCAATTATCCTTACAAATCTTTTTAAGCATGTTCTCAAAAGTTCCTTTTATTGTAATTATATTAACTCTATCGGAATTAATAGTATCAACCTTTAACACTCTTAATATAATTTCTATCAAGCAGAATAGATTCCTTATGTAGTGAACGCCCTTAAATGATTCTCGTTCATTAAAATTAAAAACTTTTTGGAACTATTCAGATAGCTTTGGAGGTAACTCCATAATTTCTCATCGAAACGAGGGATAATTGAATGCAAAATGAATTGTTTTTATTGCTGACGAAACATAAATAGATTCTCAATCTGTGTGCTTCAAACCCTAAAGTTATTGCTTGTATCAAGAGACTCGGATCCCAATAAAAAACTCACTGGAAGATTAATCTTATTAAAATTTCACTTAAATCAAAACAGTCGCAACATTATCAAACCTCCTTCTACTAATTTGTTGTCAAAGAGAAACCCAATTCCAAGAATCTTCACAAAAAAGGTTGCAAAAGACCAGGAGGTCAAAGTGGTACTCTACTAATAACTCATGACATGGTTAATGATTTTGATTGGCTAAGAAAATATTCTTCGAACTACTGTAAAAAATGCGAACACTCTCTTGAGGAGATTGAGGTTAAAAAGCTTAGTAGAAAAAACAACGTTTTGAGATTCTACCCATAAATCTTATTGTTACAGAACATCGAATTCAGAAGAAGATCTTTCCTGATCATGGAAGATTAAATTAAACTATTTTTCATAGATCAGTGAAATATTTAGATCAGCATGGCCTAATATTTTAGCTTCAGCAATCTACTGTAAAAACTACCAGCTTATCCCCTATAGAAAGTATTTCGGATTTTTTTACTGGTGTTATGGGATGAAAATCGGTTCTGCTATCATAATTAGAACGGAAAAAGAATGTTTCCAGAATTTGGAAAAATTTGAAAACTTGATTATGGATAAGCTAATAACTCCTCTTGTCATCCATTGTGATGAAACAAAGATGAAAATCGAGAAATTGGACATTGGCCATTTAACTTCCAACGACAAATACAATGGTATCTTTTTCATCCAAAAAGAGAATTTTAAATAATAGAAGTATGTGACTTCTTTTGAAGTTCAAAGGAATAGCAGTTCATGATAAACGGAAATCCTACAACAGTTATGAATGTGCTAACTCTCTCGCAATGTTCACATTCTAAAATAACTTAATGAGATTGAAGAAAATTATACACAGCAATTAGCTGAAGATATGAATAAGCTTTTAACAGAAATAAACAAAATACACTGATGAATACAAAGAGTAAATTCAAGAGTTGAATTTAGAGCAAATTAAAGCATTGAAAGAAAGGTTCGATTCCGTAGGCATTAAAGGAAGGGGAGTAAATCAGCCTTATTCAAACCGTCAAAAACAAGGAAAACGACGTTCAATCCCACAATTAAAGACATAAAATATACTTGATAAGTTTGTACGATACAAAGCAAGATCATGAGAATCCTTACGGAACTGATAGTTCTGAAAATAATAGGCATAAAGATGCATCAAAATAATGAAACTACAGCAAAAAATGTCAGGAACTTTTAGAAGCATACAATGAACTGCAGCTTGCTGCAAAAGTAGAGCCTACATTTACTACATCCGAAAGAATAATTTACCGGTTATAGAAGTTAATTTCACCAGTGCTCAAGGTAGCAAAGATAAAAGATACTCTGAATAGTTACAATTTCTTTCGCTCTATTTCCATAATTTATTTCATCCCGCCAGTTTTATATAAATAACCATACTTTTGTAACGCTATTTTTGTATAATAGAAATTTGTTATCTTATCTACAATGTTCATTTGACCCTTTATATCTATGGAGGTAAAATTCCATTATGTGAAAAAGTAAAATCCAAAATCTTTGAATTACTTTAATATTATGTACATGAATATATTAGGAATTTGGGATATATTCTAGGGCCTCAAAAATACACCGTTAATTCCACTAGCAATTGACTGCAATCAATCAAAACCCATCAAATAGTATGAAGGTCTCATATAGTGCAAACCATTAGAAGTATCTAATGGAAATCTATTAATTATTTTAGAGAATTTCATATGTACTTTCCAGAAACTTCAATTGCCCGAGATTTTTCTCAGGAATCAAAAATAAGGAAAAAGAAGATATAATTTGTCTTTTTATCCTGGCCAAAAAGGTGCGTAAAAATGATAGAGAATATACTCTGGCTCGCAGTAGGGTTAATGGTCACTTCATCCGCCGTCCCCAGAACATTAAGGATTCGTAAACTTGTCGGAGGGATAGGATGGTGTACATTTTCCATTTATTGGAGTTATCAGCCTTTCCATTACCTCAAGGTCTTAGATTATGTAAATGTACTCCTGTCAATAGTTGTTACTTTATTTTGCATATTTGTGGCATTTATTATGTTTCACGAGTACAGAGAAGGCCCCCTTCGTCTACTAAATAATGGAGAGATCCTGCACTCGAAATTTTCAACTCTGGATATAGTTGATTTCCGAAATGTGACTTCGATGCTTACAAGTGCCTGTGCACTAGGAGCTCTAGTTTACTTTCCATTTGCTAATTTCACCTACCTAAATACCTGGATTATAGGAGGAGTTACCTCTCAGGTAGTCTGGATTCTCCAGTATTTTGATATTCCTGCTTACATGAAAGACTGGAATATGATAACCCTTAATGGACATACAGTAGAGATCATTCTTGCCTGTACAGCAATTGAGAGCATTGCTCTCTTTATGGGGCTTATAGGTGCAGTTAGAGCTCCCCTTAGTCGCCTGGCTACAGCTTTTGCCGTATCCGTACCTGTGATTTATGTACTTAATCTTATAAGGGATATTTTTGTGGTAGTGGCCTATGGGGAGCAATGGTTTGGTGCTAATAGCTTTATAATCGCGCATAATTACATCGCAAAGGTGGGTTCAGTAATTGCTCTTTTTGTAATTTCATACATAGTGCTCCGAATTCTACCTGAACTGCTGGAAATGATTGATGGCCTTTGGATCATACTTTCCGAAGAATTGAGATCCCTCGTGAAGCTACATGGGGAGGACTGAAGTCATGATTGCGAAGGGCTCAGAACCCTGGATTTTTACGGCTGTATCTGTAACTTCACTGTTTGCAATCCTCTCCAGGGTGATGAACAGTTCTTCAATCAATCATGCTGTTTACGTAGGAATAGCATTAACTTTCTTTGTGGTTCTTTTTTTCAGAGATCCAGAAAGAAAAGTGGAAGTTTCGGACACTTATATGATTTCACCAGCAGATGGTACAGTTATAGACATCAGAGACCGAAAAATCTGTATTTTCATGTTTTTCCAGAATGTACATGTAAATAGAGCTCCAATTTCCGGAAAAATCAAGGAAATAACCTATAAAAAAGGTGGATATCTTCCTGCTTACCGCAAAGACTCTGACAGAAACGAAAGAAATGAGTTCATTATCCATAGCAAATATGGAGATGTCAGCGTTATACAGATAGCCGGCGCAATTGCCCGCAGGATTGTCTCGTATTCAAGGGTGAATGATGTCATCGAGCAGGGACAACGCATAGGAATGATTCGTTTTGGATCAAGGGTCGACGTAACAATTCCGGAAGATTTCGACATCATTGTAGGAAAAGGTGAGAGAGTACTTGCAGGCAAGACAGTTATAGCAAAAATAAAATATGGTAGGGACTTTGAATATGAACGTATTTAAAATGTTAAGACTTCCGGATTTTGTCTCTCTTTTGAACCTTATCTGCGGAATTAGCTCTATTTCAGTTAGCCATAATGGCTCGTTGGATCTTGCTTTGATCTTGCTCCTGCTTGCGGTAGTTGCAGATGGAGCTGATGGCTACATTGCTAGAAGGTTCGAAGGAGGAGAACTTGGGAAAAATCTTGATTCTTTTGCTGATGCAGTTTCATTCGGGGTTGCCCCTGCTTTTCTGATATACATAGGATTCGGAGGAGAAGATCCTATTGTTGCGGTACTTTCGGCTTTTTACACTGTGTGTGGTGTGCTAAGGCTCGCACGTTTCAATTCATCAGTATCTCCCCAGAAAAACGGATTTGAAGGGCTTCCTATTCCCGCAGGTTGTGTTATGCTGGTGACCTATCTTTTGCTGGACAAATATTTTGTAAGGATAGATTTCCTTCTTGCTCTTACCCTTGCTCTTTCTCTTCTTATGGTAAGTAGCGTGAGCTATCCGAAGATCAGAAACATAAAGATCCTAGTTTTAATAGCTTCCATTTTCGGGCTCATCATGCTTCTCTATTTTATTAATATGGTGGAGTATATGCGAATTTTTTCCATTTTGCCCTTTATCCTGATGCTAATTTATCTGTTATCTCCCTTTTTCAGGATTCCTTTGCTTAATAATTTTAATAGCAAAGAATATCGAGATAAAAAACTGGAAGCTGGGGAAAGAGAGGAGAAGTAATAAACCGGATTCATTTTGGCACGTTTACTTGCAAATTCCAGCAGGGAGAGATTTATTTGAGTCGAGAAAAGATAACTGATAGGGACAACGCACTCTTTGAAGCAGGAATTAAGCTTGGAGCACTCTACCATCAATTTATAGGATCGCCTATAAATTTAAGCACCGTTTCTAGTTTTGAGCAGGCTATTCAGAAAAGCATTTCAGTCCAACCTTATATAAACGAGATTTCTGTAAATATCGACAGAGAAATACTGAAAAGCAAACTGGAAAATAAATTCGGCTATTCTGAACTTCAGGGTCCAATGCTTAGAGTAAAAATCACTGTAAAATATGGTTCTGTAAAGGCGAAAGTTGGGATGGAATTTGACACAGAACTCAATTATCCGCTGATGAAAATTGAAGAAATCAAGGAATTAAGTGTTTGAAAACAAGAATTTAGAAGAAATAAACACTTGTTAATGAAAAAGTAAAAGTTTTTAAACTTCCTTTTTTACAGCTTTAAAAGAATTGACAACCTTTTTGTTTTGTTCGGAAGTGCCGACTGTTATCCTGATAAAGGTTTCTCCGGCATCTCTAAAAGAATCACAGGGGCGTACGATTATCCCTTTTTTCATTAGGATTTCTGCGACTGCTTTTGCTTTCAAAGGAGCAACATCAACAAGTACGAAATTTGCCTGCGAAGGATAAACCTTGAAAGGAATTTTTTTTTTTAGATATTCTCTGCCCTCCCTTGTAATTTTTATGGTCTTTCTTATGTGTTCGACATCCAAAAGAGCAGCTATTCCTGCTTTTAAGGCCGGAAAGCTTACTGAGAATGGAGTTGCTGCTTTAATATATTCTTTTGCTAACCATTCAGGAAGAATTCCATAACCAAGGCGCAGGCCTGCAAGACCAAATACCTTGGAAAAAGTTCTACCCACAACAAGATTATCATACTCCTGTACAAGACCAACAATGTTCCTGTCTGCAAACTCTACATAAGCTTCGTCAACGAACACAAGGGCCCTGGTATTTTTGAGTATCTTTCTAAGGCTAGATTCTGGAAGAAGGTTACCTGATGGATTGTTAGGGGAACAAAGGAAAATTATTTTTGTCTTGGAAGACTCGGCTTCCAGAACTTTCTGAGGGTCTAGAGAAAAGTTTTGGTTTCGCCTTATAAATACTGGTTTTCCTCCGCATGCTCGAGCTGCCAGTTCATAATAGGCAAAGGTAGGAATAGGAATTATGACCTCATCTCCTTTTTCGATCATGAGCCTACAAAGTCCATCAAGTAGCCCATCCATTCCAGGCCCTGATGCTACGATGTTCGAAACTGGAAAAACTGTATATTTCGATAGAGCTTCTCTAAATTCCAGAGCATCTGCCGATGGGTAAATATTTGCATAAGGGGCTGCGTCTATCAGAGCCTGAACAGCTTTTGGAGAGGGGCCGAGGGGATTTTCATTCGAGCCTAGCTTGATAATCGAGGCTTTATCAAGACTGTAGACAGAAGCTATCTCTTCGATTGATTTTCCGGGAACATACTCTGAAATGTCGAATATTTCTTTTTTTATTAATTCAGGCCTGCTCAAGTACATCAACTACCGTATCAATCTGCTCTTTCGTAATTACTAGCGGAGGAACCAGACGGAGCACTGAGTCTGAGATACAATTTAAGAGTACGCCTTTCTCCCTTGCAAAATCTACAAACTTGCTGCAGGGATATTTTATCTCGATTCCTATCATGAGTCCCATCCCACGCACTTCCACAACATCTTTCCTTCCCATGCCCCTCAGTTTGTCCATAAAATAAGTTCCGTTTTCCTTCGAACGCTTAACTAGGCCATCTTCCTTAATTGCTTCAATAGAAGCAAGGGCTGCTGCACAGGCGAGAGGGCAACCTCCGAAGGTAGAAGCATGCTGTCCGAGTCCGAAACCAATATCTCCCAGGGTAGTGATGGCACCCATTGGAAAGCCTCCTCCGATTGCTTTTGCCAGACTCATGATGTCAGGCTCAACTCCGAATTGCTCTTTACAAAACCAGGTGCCTGTCCTTCCAAAACCTGTCTGCACTTCGTCAAATATAAGAAGGGTTCCAGTTTCATCACATATCTCCCTCACATCCTGGAGGTATTCTGGCTTCGGTATATTTACTCCTCCTTCGCCCTGGATAGGCTCAAGGATAACTGCGGCAGTATTTTTTGAAATAGCCTGCCTAATGGCATTAGTATCTGAATATGGAACAAATATAGTCTCAGAACTTACAGGAGGCATGAATGGATCTCTGTAAATATCCTTGTGAGTTACGCTGAGTGATCCGATTGTTCTGCCGTGAAAAGAATGTTCAGCCGCTACAAAAGCGCTTTTCCCAGAAACTAAGCGGGCCAATTTCATTGCGCCTTCCATAGCTTCAGCTCCTGAATTACAGAAAAAAACACGTTCCATACCTGTAACCGAAACCAAAGCTTCAGCAAGTTCAGCCTGGATTTCGGTATAATAAAGATTGGAGACATGAATCAATTTCTCAGCCTGAGCCTGTATTGCCCTAACAACTTTTGGATGGCAATGTCCAACATTGTTTACTGCAATTCCTGCAACACAGTCAATATACTCCTGGCCATTAATGTCCTGAACAAGTGCCCCCCTCCCTTTTGAGAGTACAAGGGGCTGGCGCCCATAGGTTTGCATCACGTATTTAGAATCTTTTTCCATAACTAAATTACACATTGCCCGTAGACCCTTAGGGTCAGTAACATCCTCTGCCAAGTGAATTCCCTTCCTGATATTTGTAAAGATAAAAAGACCTAAATTATGACCTATGCTTATAAATGAGAGATAAATAACTCATAAAAATCAGAGGTTAATCAAAATACTCCTGAATTCATAAGAAATTTCTATAAACCTCAGATTTTAATAAATTGCTTATATAGGTATTGTAAACAATCAGCCAAAATTGGGGTTTATCGAAATCCTCCATAAATTAAAGTCTAAATCTCAAAATTTGAGCTTTTGTATCATTTTCTGGGTTTTTAATTGATTGAAGTCAATACTAGTGGAATTAATGATAAATGTCGGAAAGCCTACAATAAATTAGAAAGTCTCTATAATTTAGATCTTGAAATTTAATTGATGAACTCAAAGATATATATCAAGAACTTATATTGTAATCCATAGCTCAAAATATGGACTTGAATGGAATAATATGTTTAAAGCATTATTGAGTGGTTCTGAAACACGGTAACTGAGGTCTCGCAGATTGCTAGTTTAAATTTAACCTTCACTGAAGCTCACATAATTCCCTGCTTCCCTAAAAATGTTACTGTTGCCTCTGAAAAAAATGTCCTCTGCACTTTCGTTTAATGAGATATGGAATTATCTGGTATGAGAATAAATACTGATTTGTAGAAAGATCACTGACAGAATCTAAAAGTTCAGGGAACAAGCCACTTTAGTATCATAACCATTTAATAATTTTCCATCTAAATAAGCTATGGATACACTTCTTGTTATTAGAAGCTATACAAGTATTATGTTCTATAATTAAATTGCCATGATAATAGAGCACTCATAGTAGGAAAAAACCGGCTTCGGCAGGTCTGATTAAACACGAATTAGATTAATCGTAGGGTTTTCTGGCTTCATGCTTTCTTCTAAATCTTCTTACTCCTCCAATAAGCCGAGTCCTTCTTAATACCTGAATTCGGGCAGACGTTTCTTCCCTGCCAAGCACAAATTTTTTGTTACCTCTTGCACTTGTTTTAATGATTGAATTTATCTCGATTAATTCCAGAGTTTTTAATAACTCAATTTGAGGTTTGACTCTGCTCTGCGCAATTATATCATTTTTAATCTCTTTTCCTAAAACATTAACTTCTGCAAGAACTTGTGGTTTTTCTGCAGCTTCTCGCAAGAAAGATACTCCTGAAGAGGCCTTTATTGTGCCATCTACCATTGCATTTCCGTGCAGTAATACGGATTCGGCTTTTATACCCCCGAAGACCCTACTATTTTTGCCAATATTTACCTGGCCCTTTGAAGAGAGATTCCCATAAACAGTGCTGCTTTCCCCTATGCTGATATTTTCCTCTGAATAAACGCTTCCCTTCAGAGTCAAATTTTTTCCTGCCTCAACTGCATGTGCTTTTATATCTCCTATTAAAAGGCAGCTACTACCGATAACAACTTCTCCAGCGACTTCAATTGCTTCGGGAGAAATTTTTGCGCCGGCAGGAATGATCATTATCTTTTCACTAAGCTCTTTTCCTTCAATACCCTGAAAGTCTTCTGAATCTTCAAATAGTTCTTCTAGGGCTTTCTCTATTTCCTCACCTTTTCCTAGGTGCATCATTTCTCTTATGTAAAGAAATATAAAAATAATTACAGGAACCGGATTTCTTACCATGATCCATCCTTTGACCTCGAATCCCCCTCTGATTTTAACTTCTTTTCCAATGTCTAGGTCCCCTTCTACTATCAGTTTTCCGTCAATGGTTACGAATTCTCCCAAATAAGCGTTTTTGCCGACCTCTACACTGCTCCCCAGTTTAGACCACATGTCAACTCTGACATCGGAACCTGACAGTATATCCCCATACACGTTAACTCCTTCTCCCATTATGACCATATCCCCACGTATGCCATATTTAATGCTTGAGTGATTGCCAACAATAACGTCCCCGTCGACTATAATCCTATTTGCTTCGATTCTGGTGTTATCTGGAACCAAGAGGTTTTTTAGAATCTGATCTGGCTCTGGAATGTTTTTCACTCTCCGAGTGAACTATTATATGATTCACTTCTATACCTGACTTTAGGATATATGAATAGAAGAATATGATTTTGTGACTGTCTTTTGAAATGTCCTTTATCTACTTTTTGGTCGTGTCAATGAGTTATTGCAAACAGTAAAACCAAAACTATTCCCACATTTAACCATAAATTAGAGGATACTCGTTTTTCAAATTTGATCAATAACTCAAAGACATGATCTACTTTTTTGATTATAATTATCACAAATAACCGTCTATAATATATTCTTATTCATTTTTTCCATTTACTTAAGAACATTCAAATAATAATGATAATGTATATCTAACTATATGTTATCCAAAATTAAAAACCATTTATTTTCAGCATGAAAACTAACATGAAATTCTTCGAAGTACATGCATAAATAAATGACAGTACTTGCAGGTTAAACAGTACTTTCATGCTAAACTAAGAATTGTTTTTGTTATCATACACCCAATACTTCTTCAAAATTGGAGTAATTTTGATAAATCCTTAAATTTCATCATATGCTTAGAAATTACTCGTGAAAAATAAGAGATTTATCGAACTTCTCTTTGTTTTCTGAAGCTGGATTACTTTTTTCCGAAGCAACTCCTACCCTTACATCCACAGCTGCCCCGCTGTCAAGAGCTAAGATCTCTTCAGGGGAAAGGAGTAATTGCCCTGTTGCGAGGAGTCTGTCAGCTTGATCTGTCAAAAGTACTTCTTCTCCTGCCCGGAGCTCCGGATCAAGTTCAACCACATGTTTTGTAAAAGCGGTTTTCCCTCTTTCCACAAAAGGAACAGCTTCTTCCGAAATAACGACCCTGAGTTTATTTCCGGGCAAAAGCCTATGGATAACGGAAGCTCCTTCAATACTAAGTATAAAAAAACCGTCTCTTGCTCTTGCAGTAGCTATGCGGTTTCCCGAGTAGAATACCTGCCTTACTCTTCTAGTCCGAGATAACTGAAATGTCACCCCATCAGGAAAAAGTTCTTTCCCAACATTCTTCCCAAACTGGTAATCCGCGATAATACGAACCTTTGTAAGTCTTTTTATATCGCAATTCATGAGGAGAAGTAATTAAGATATGAACTTTAAAACTGTTCCGGTTATTCCATCCTTTGGATTCAGGTTACAAAATTTTGGCTATGGAGGATTTCAATAAACCTCTTATTTTTCACGAATAATTTATATGCAATTTATAAGCATATGACTAAATTTAGAGGTTTATCGAAATCCTCTTAATCTTCACAGTAAAAAGTAACATTCAATAATTTAGAGAAATGATATTTTTTGATACCTCTTAGCATCATAAAATCCATCATTAGTTTCATTGGAAATTGGCTGAAATCAATCAAAAACCCATTAAATAATACAAAATATCTCAATAGTAAATTTTGGAGATCCAGATTAAATTAAAAATCATTGAGAGATTTTTGAACACCTAGTCTATTTTGTTCAGATAGTTAGTCTAAAAAAGCAAAATTTCGCACAAGCGTTATATAGTCAAGGATAATTAACCGTATTACTTGTCTACCTGCAGATTAATTCTACAGGAACCCAAGTCAAGAACAAATTCAGTTCATCTATACGAGAAGTTAGCACACCATAAGATGAAAAAGAGACAGGATTAAAAATTAGAAAAGCCTTCTTGTACTACTTCATAGGACTAAATCCTGGGAAAGTTTTTTCAGCAAATCCGGTATGACGTTTACAGATATTTATGGAGCCTTATTTAGAGACATATTTTAGATATATGGGAGAATCGCTATGAAACAGCAGGTAGAAGTAAAGGATCTTAAAGAAGGGAAATATGCAATAATCGACGACGAAGCTTGTACCATAAAGAGCATTTCGAAGTCCAAACCCGGGAAACATGGATCTGCAAAAGCCAGGATCGAAGCTATTGGTCTCTTTGACGGCCAGAAACGATCCTATATAGGTTCAGTTTCAAACAAAATTTACGTACCGATTGTGGAAAGAAAGAATGCGCAGATTATCTCAATTACCGGTAACATCGCCCAGCTCATGGACATGGGGGATTTTTCAACTTTTGAAATTATAATTCCTGATGAGTACAAGGATAAAATCAAAGAGGGCGAAGAGATTTCATATATTACGGCTCTTGGCAAGATCAAACTCGATATACGATCATAAATTTTCGAATCAGATGAAGACTCAGGTTAATATCTGAGCCAATTTTTTAAGCAAATCATTTTTTATATCAGGTTATAGTATGTTTTTACCTAATTCCTTTGTAGATGCTCTTGCAGACTATAAATCTGCATATTATGTTATCTTCGGCGTGCCTTTTGACAATACCTCCTCCTTTCGGGCAGGCAGCCGCTGGGCTCCGGACGCCATACGGCAAGTCTCTGCAAATTTTGAGAGCTATAACCCAACTTTCGACATCGATCTTGTGGACCTTCCTATTTATGATGCAGGAAACCTGGAAACTTCAGCCTCGGTTAATGAGACTTTGCAAAACCTTTATGAAGCCACAAAGAACATCCTGAGAGATGGAAAACTTCCCATTATGCTTGGAGGGGAGCATTCCCTTACCTTTGCTATGGTAAAAGCATGTTCCGAATTCGCAGGAGAGGATTTTGGAGTCCTTATTCTTGATGCCCATTTCGACCTGAGAGAAGAGTATAGGGGATTCAAGCACAACCATGCTTGCGTGTCTAGAAATATTCTTAATCAGATCACGGAAAATATAGTCTTTATAGGAATCAGAAGCGGCCCGGAAGAAGAGTGGATTTTTGCAAGGGAAAATAACCTGAAGTATTATACAGCCGATGATGTAGAATACATAGGTGTGGTAGAAGTACTCAAAAAAGCTATTGAATGGCTTGACTGCAAACATCTCTATTTATCCCTTGATATGGATGCCATAGACCCGGCTTACGCTCCCGGCCTGGGTACCCCTGAACCTTTCGGGATGAATGCCAGGGATATCAGAACTGCAGTAAGAACTCTTGCTCCTTTTACAATGGGTTTGGATATTGTAGAAATTGCCCCAGAATATGATTCAGGGCAAACTGCAATGTTGGGAGCAAAAGTGATGAGAGAATTCATAGCTTCCCATGCAAAAAGTAGAATGAACCTGTGAACTACCACTCAACTGAAGATGAAGTGTCTTCTTGATTCAGTTCTTTCTCTTTTGAGAACAAGTCCCTAAGCACATTTCCCATATTCCACGGGTTCAGATTCCAATTAGATTTTGATCAATGAGAGAGAACTTTTTGATGTTAATTGCAGCCTTAACGGCTCTATCATGTTTTGTCTTGCAAACAGAAAACTTTCATTCTCTATCCTTTTAGTGTTAGATCAGAGTGAGAGTATTCAATACATGACAGATCTTAGATGCCGGTTCAAATTTACCTATCCTAAGAATGGTTTTTTCTGACCATTCTGATTTATATGCTAATTTTGTTACAATACTACTCCACGCCGAACCACCTATAAACTATGATAAATGGTGATTATGAATCATGCCTTTAACATTCAGAGTTTCAACAGCTATTGTTTGGTTTTCGCTAACAAGTTTAAAAGAAAATTTGTGTTGGAAATTATTTCTCTGATTTGTTATTTTTTCATGAAGTATATAAAGTTTTTGTTTGGCTTTTCCTCTGTTTTTAGAACCGTTCTGTTTTTGACTAATTCCTTTTTGGAGTACTTTAAGTCTCTTCAAAGAGTTTTTCAAGTACTTAGGAGTTTCAAACTTTTATCCAGTTGAAATAACAGTAAAATCTCTTATCCCAACATCTACACCAATAGTCGTAGATTCAGAAAATACTTGTTTAACTGAAAGTTCTTTTCCATTTTCCACTAAGATACTGAAATAGTATTTTCCTTTGCAAGACTTCGAAATAGTAGCGGTTTTTAATTTCCATTCAAATGTTTTGTGAATAACTGCTTTGATTTCTCCAATCTTAGGAAGCTTAAC
>Ga0182014_10001967_pt1 | contig 26613 bp, 35 predicted proteins | sample 612S2DmetaG_FD_120489 | JGI IMG/M metagenome (GOLD analysis project Ga0182014, IMG submission 120489) | Permafrost microbial communities from Stordalen Mire, Sweden - 612S2D metaG | ecosystem: Environmental > Terrestrial > Soil > Wetlands > Permafrost | place: Sweden: Stordalen | collected... | reverse complement strand
TCGGTGCACATGATTTGGGTAAGCCTTTCAAAGGCCTCCCTCGACGCAGCGTACTCGTGCGCCATCCTCAGGACTGAGTTGTGGTGATTCATGCCTGGGGAGAAGCGCACACTCCTCAAGCACACGAGAATCAAACAGAATAGGCTAGATGCTCAAGGCACATTCCCATCTGGGCACAATCCCATCAACTGGTATTGGACAAAGGCGTATAACAAGGCGGAGAATCAAGAAGAATCTCAAAGGCTAAGTCAAGGGCTCCTGCGAGGCTAAGCGTTGTGAGTCAAGCACATGGTCGTCGGAGCCGTCTTGCTAGCTCTTGGCGCCGAGTTCCTTGCTTGGGGGTGGATCATGCTTCTGAACCAATTGAATTATGGGCATCCTGCTTACCTAATCGCAGAAACGATTTGGGGTGTTGGATTGATTCTCTCGCCAATCGGTTCTGCGATTCTAGCATATTGAGTAGGTGCCAAAGACAGTAACTAGCCGTGCAGAAGACTTTACAGAATCAGTTACGCATCAAGTATTTATATGCTGCAACCCTCGTAAGATTCAGAGAGTATGTTAGCGGACAAGACCGTCAGATACCAGGGGAAAAACACCAACCTGATTGCGCTGAGGGATAGCATAACTGGTTATCTCCAGAGTGATGGTTTCAAGGTCCAAGCTCCTACACCTAGTCAGGGTGGCATGCTGATACAGGCACAGAAGGGCGGCTTTCTCAGGGAACTGATAACAGCCGAAAGGGCCCTCAATGTCCTCATCCAGGGAGAGCCGAACAACTTCACGGTAAGGGTCGGGATAGGCAAATGGGTCCAGAACGTCGCCGTCGCTACGGTGGAGACCCTGCTGATCTCTGAACTGTTCCTTCCTCTCGACGTCGGAGAGATGCTCTGGAACGTTGAAGTAGAGAAGAAGCTATTGAAGAAGATTGAAGACCTCGTGGGAATGGGAGCGAACTTGGCCTCACCGGGAGTCAAGATGGAACAGCCCATCATGGAAGTTGTCCAGAAAGACGGTACGACGGTCGTGACTTCAGAGTCGAAGATCGTCAAAGGAAGGGTCGAGAGGGTGACAGGGGCGGGCCATTTCGTCGTCTACCCAAACAAAGACGAGAGCACCGATGTGAAGACGGGCGATCAGGTGATGGTCCTCACCGACATGAAGCTATATCTTGACATCACCTTGGGAGTCGTCAGAGAGCCGGTCACCACACCCTATCCGACCAGCGAGTTTGCGATCGTCCTCACGGGACGCAACAGGCAGCTGCAGCTGTGCACGGTATACTGCAAGGGAGAGCAACTCTTCACCATCGACGCAAACGGGGCCCCGAAATACGAGGTCCAACTTCCGCTCGGCGGAGAGCTTCACTTCCACATCCCGGACACGCTGAAGCCACTAAAGGGGTCTATCGTAGAAGTAAGGGAGGGAGAGATTACCATATACGAGTCGTTCGACGTGATACCTGGCGCAGCCGCCGCGGTTTAGCACTCCAGAGACCCGTGATCCTCCGAGATCAAGAACCACGATTGAATGCGTAGAGCCCCCAGGCTGAGCGCCGGCTGGGGCGCTGGCAAAAATGGTCAGCCCTAGCGTCAAAAGGCATCGAGGTCGGGAGAATCAGTTCTACTAGACTGCTGTCATCGGATTCAAAGCCAATCAGGCCGGGAAGACCCTTCATCTGGTCCGGTGCGCTTTCCAGACGTACCTTATCGAGATAAAGTACACAAGAGGATAGGTGACTGCCGCTCCTATGATCGCGCCCAGGACCGGCGAGAGCTCGAAAATCGCCAAGAGGACGAGCTGGACTACTATGATGCCGGCGTTTCCGACCCCGCTCACGGCCTGGAACTTCAGAAATCTCTTGAACCTGTTCGCCTCCTCGCTCTTCACAGTCTTCGGCACGTGAACTGTGATTCGTTCGTTGATGAAGAACGAAGCGGAGACGCCAATTACGAGTGAGAGAACGTCCAACCCGAGCAGCGCCGGTGACGCGAAGCTCGCATGCGGGATACTCAGCCTTCCGTAGAAGAAGAGGAGTCTGACGGTCAGCACGGCTTCTGTGACCCCAAAGCCCACTGCGCCCGCGATTGCGAACCTGAAGGTGTTCACCATACCATACCGGGGCTCCAGCTTCCTGATCTCCTTCTCGAGTTGGGCCGCGGTCAAACCCGGATGCGTACTCACACCCATGTTCGAATCAGTCTTCTGAAGCGTCGTATTGGAAGCTCCGGTGGCTTTGCGGACGAACAAGATGAAGACTACGCCGGTTATCGCCAGAAGGACCTGATATGAGGCGATCCGCCACAACACGATGGGCGCCCATGAGGAGAATCCGTAGACGGCGGTGAGGTAGGACTTCATCGTGAGCTCGGTGATCCCAGCGCCTCCTATCGTCACCGGGATCTGGGCGATGGCGGCCGCACCCTCGGCTGCCAGGGTAGAGGAGACCAGGTCGATCTTCAGGCCTGACGCGTTCAAGACGATCCAGAGAGCCGCACCACTCAAGAAGTCCTCGACGATGGTTAGGCCGACGGCCTTGATCAAGACGGGCACGTTGCTTCTGCTGACTATCGCCCGGGCGGAGAGGGAAAAATTCAGGGAACCGACGACGGCGCGGAGATAGAGGTCGTTTGCTCTTGGCCCCCCTATCAGATAGCTCGATATCGTGAAGACAAAGTGGGGGACCTTGACGCCCCTTAGAGCCGGTATTATGAAGACGATCGTGTACCCGACGATCAGGACCGTCGCGACCATGATGATCGTCGACCCGATGACCAGAGCTCCCCTCGTCAGGGCGTAGACCGCCGCGATAAGGGCGAGGCCGGCGCCGACATATACCTCGATCAGCACCTCGAAGTAGCTAATCGAGAGAGCCTTTCCCCCGTCTATTCCCTTTCCCTTCAACCAGGCGGTGCGTATGAAGACGCCGAGTTCGGCAGGTGTCGAGATAGAAACGAACTCGCTGGCAACCCTGGCGAGCGCCAACCCCCTAAGATTGGGTTTAGGGTCCCCCGCGAGACCGAGCGTAATCACTCTGAACCTGAGTATTTGGACCAGCAGCCTAGACGAAGCCAGTCCAGCGGCAAGAGCGAACGACAAATAGCCGAGCTTGGTAAGGTCTGAAAACTTCACGCCCGAGAGTATCGAGATTGCGATGACAACGCCGGAGCTGAGGAGCAGCCCTAGAGCGACCCATTTCATCACCGACTTTGGGAGCTGATACTCGCTCGTCATTTTCTCAGCCTCCAAAAAATTCAATGCTATTAATGAAAAGCCTGAGATAAAGTTATGCGGAGAGGATGCCGAGAAGCTCGCGCAAGTTTTATACTTACGAGGAGATCGAGCATCTCGCCCGTATGGAAGATCAAGAACTGCTCAAGAAACTTGCGGAGCTGGAGAACAAACAATGGGCCGATAAAGCGCTGGCCGAAATAAGAAGTCAGACGAACGGTTACGAGTATCAGATCATATTCAAGACGGAAGAAGCGGGTTTTGTCAGTGCCATAGCGGAGTTCTCCTCGGCGGGTTACGCAATTATTCCGGATACGACCTTGTTCCAAAACGAGGTCTATGTCGTGCTGATGAAGAGAGACAAAGCGAAATAAGCGCGAGAATCTGTTCACACACGTGTCGTAAGAAAACAGGGTGTCCGCATCGAGGACCTACTGGAAACCACTGGCTAACATGTCACCGAGAGGTTTGTTGGCCACGCGATGTAATTGAATAACCTTGGTCAGGTAGGGATGTTGGCAAGCGCAAAAACAGCAGCCGAGGTCTTCAGGATGAAATGCGCGAAGATGATATGATTTATTACCGAGCTCCAGCTCTAAAAGAGACCTTGAGTTCGGAGGAGGAACTGGTTCGACCCGGGAGCAAGCGGAACCTGAAGCAGACTTTTTCCAGCCTTATCGACACAATGAGGGACGCTCAGCGCATGCAAGAAAGAAAGGAAAAGATTCAGGAAATCGAGGAGAAGAACAAAAGACAAAATGCTTCCCTCGACAAGCTGAGGGGGGAGTTCACAAATGTCGTGATGTCCCACCAGGACGCTTTGGGCACGGAGTTGGCTGGAGACCTGGAGAAACAAGTCTCAACTCTTACTCTTGTGGCCCTGGATCTAGCGAGGAAAAAGATCGAGGGGAGATACTCTACGGAGCTCAAGGATAGTCAGCTCGCGTTAGAGTCTGAAAGGACGAAGACCTTCAAGAGCCTGGAGGCCTTCCTCGCGACGCTGCCTTTCTCATTGCTGGACAAGTCCATAAATCTGAAGTTACTAAGCGGAGCATACGCAGCCAACGCGAGATACAACTGCGCTGACGACATTCAGATTGAGTTCTCCCTTGATTGCAAGAGAAGCACGGTCCTCAACAAGGAATTCAAGCTTACTTCACCAGACGGGGAAATCAAGGTGCCACTTTCTCTGGGGAAGAGCTGGCTTAAGAAGGAGCCATCTCCGGAGTATGAAGGACTGGATCATTACATTCTGTCTGTTGCTGAGGTGACAGAGGCGCACATGGGTTCTACATACGAATACCCTGAAAAATCAAGCAAGATCAGCATAATCAGCTCCAAGCGGGACTCTCATGCTTCCCTCACCGTGGAATACCAGTCGCCCGACGCAAAGATAAACATCACTTCCGAACCTGCCCTGAACAAATTTCTGAACTCTGAGCAGATAGACAAATCCTCGGAGGCGCTCGGTCAATCGATTCTGGAGCTTGAGAACTACAAGATAGATCTTGTGAAACTCATCTCGGATGGAGCTGTGGTTTTTGAGGAGGGAAAGCTCGATGTGTCACTATTCCTTAGAAAGGCGTGGGGGATAATCGAACCAGAGGTCGAAGCGGCCTTAGGCCAAGGAGGTTCTATCGGTGAAGGCAGCGCCTCTTCTGATAGTGAAGAGGCCCTTAATCAGACCTTTGTCCGGCAGAAGATTGTTTCTCTCGGCGAAGGTGGAAACGCATTACTCGTCTCCCTAAAGCTGAGCTAATACGAGCTCCTATTTCTTTGGGCGTCCGGGATTGTCTATGTGCGCCTCCTACAGTTCCCGTTAGATCACTTGTTCGGCGGAGTCGTGAACCACCACTCATTTCCCCACGGGTCGCGTACTCCGCCGCGCCGGTCGCCGTCAGGCGCGTCCGTAGGCGGACTGATGCTAGGCGCGCCTCCCTTCAACGCAAGGTCATACGATGCGTCAACGTCGGGTACGTAGAGATGAAGCATCGCCGGGAATGGCGCGCGCCCAGAAGGCGTGTCTGCGAGCATGACTATGGAATCGGCGATGCGGACCTCGGCATGGTGCAGTCTTCCGTCTTCCCCCTTCACCTCGAAAGCGAGCTTGACTCCCAGAGCTCGCTCAAGGAAGCGGACGAAGTCGGGGGGACCTTCGCAACCAGATAAGGGGCAAGTTTCGGTGTGCGTGTCGGTTTCATGCCCAGAAAAGTTCTCAGCCCTATAGAAAAGTTTGACTCGTGAAACGCCGCAGAGAACTGAACGGTACCCTAGCTGATTTCAGGGTGCTATGGCACAGCACCGGCGGAGACGCTATGAACGCTAATTACGGAACGAGAAGACCTGGTGTTGCTTCAACTCCGTGTGATTTGAACTGGTGCGACATCGCGGGCGACGGACTATCTTAGCACAAGTCGGTACTGAGCCATATCCGTCTGTGTGACAATTTGGTAGGTGTGATTTGGCAACACCACCCCTCCATACCCAAAGAAATTGTAGATGAGAGAGCCAAAGACGTTCGGCGGCCCTCCCGAGCTCCCGCAGAAGTTGCAGTCAATCGAGTGGCAAAGGTAGGAGCAAAACAGACTCGCTGGAAATTCAGAATTCGGAATCACTGGCACGAAAAATGCGAACAGGCCCACGACTACGGCGATGATGATGCCCGTCCTACGCCTCATGCTTCCGTTAGTCGCTCAACGCGTTCTTAAGCAATCCCATCCACGGGATTGCCAAGTCTTAGTCAGATTTTGCATGATTCTCATCTTGTAAACTCTCGTCGGATGCCGTATTGAAAGTCTTCAAGAATTTGGCCATGTCCTTGAAGACGGGATTGTCCTCTACCTTGTTCAATCTGACTGTGACGTCTCTTCCGTTCAGTGTCACTCGCTTTTGAGTTTCGTAGGTCGTCTCTGTGAAAAACACGATCGGATAATGGAGTCGCCCTTTGAACTGGTCGTCGGTCACTTGTTGAGGGACGGGTGGCGCGTATTCTCCTTTTACAAAAGCTATTCCGTCAATCCAATCGACAGCGGGAGTTCCTCCCTGTCTCTGTGCTTCAACTTGAGATGCGACCATGAGTAGAAAGTCCGGAAGGGTCAACTTCTTGACCTCATGGAGTATCAGTTCTCTGTACGGCTCATACTTCACTTCGACCATAGGCTCAATCTCCTTTTCGATTCAATTTGGCGTTCTATATGATTGTTGTCCATTTGGTCTCGTCCTTGACCTCGATTCCCGCCGCCTGCGCAGGCAGAACAGCATCGCGTTTGTCTTTCCGGCCCCTGTTGATCCGATGAAGAGCGCATGGAACGTCATTTCATCGTCGTCCATGGTGCGAGACATAAGATGAGGGGATTCGGCTGCTTATAATGCGGAGTTCTGGCAGCACCTGGGTCCTTGGGTGACTTGGAGTGTGAGTCATTCGTCATCACCCAACAACTCTACGGGACTGATTTGTCATTTCTTTATTAGACAGCAAGAGGGCACAGCGGATGTGTCAAAGCCAGCCAAGAAGGCGCGCAGAACAGGGCCCCAGGAAGCCAGCCGCCCGACCAACGTCGCACGGAAAGCGGCGAAGACCAAACGCAGACAGGTCCGAGCGCCAAGCGAGAGGCCAAGAAAAGGGCTGGAAGCTAGGCGAAAGAAAGCCACTTCTGGTCTTCCACCTTCGTTTGATTCGGAGTTGTTCGTCTTGCTCAGGGACGCCCCGGGAGCGAATCTCGAAGCGATCTCGAGATTGATGGGCTTCACTGAAGAGCGTGTGAGCAAGCTGGAGGAGATGGGGGTTGTTGTAAGGAGCGAGGAGGGCGGATTCAGAATCAGCGAGGCATTCATGGAGGAGTTCAGACTAGAGAATCTCAGGAGGAAGACTGGGCGGATTGAAGAACTGGAAATGAGAGAATACTTGGTCGAATCAGAAGCGCGGCACGAGGTTCAAAAGGAGCAGCCTGCCGGAGTGGCCTAGTCCATCCCACCAACCCCGAACTTTCTCTTGCCGATTCGGATGCCCCGATAACCCAGCGGTCCGCCGTCAGCTCATCCAGAAGCGTCTGCGGATTCTCACCCATTTCAGCCCGGTATTGCGTCAGGTCTCTGAGTTCCTTGAGCAGCTCTCCGTTGGACTGCCAGTGCATATCATCATGCGGGACCGGAGCTCGAGTAGCAAAGGCTCATCTGTTGCGTTCGCTTCGCACGAATAGGTGGGCTCCAGCGACCAAGAATGCTACGGCGAGGGCTATGCTGATCATCAGGTCAAATATCGGGTTGTACAGGATCATCTGCCCGTACACTGGACTACCCTGGTAGAAGACTCCCCTCAGCAAGTCAACGAGATAGGTGGCGGGCATCAGGTGAACGAGGACGCCCAGCATCCCCGTTGAGTTCTTCACTGGAATGAGAGCGCCCGAGAGGAACATCTGGGGGAACATGACCATGATCGTCGCACGGTCCACTCCCTTTGGGCTGGAGCCGAAGATGCCGCACAGGAGGACGCCAAAGGCACCGCCCAGCAGGAACACTATCGGGCATACAAGCAGTATCCGCCCTATGTCCACCAAGCTGAGAGGTATGCCCATGGCGAATGCCACTACGAAGAGCGCCATCAGCGCCACCGCGCCCGCGAAGCTGCCACCGATTATCTTCCCGATCAGGATCGAGTATCTCGACACGGGTGAGACGAAGATCTCCTGCGTGAAGCCGTTCTCGCGCTCTTCGATGAGCGAGGTCACCCCCATCATCGTGAATTGGACGAGCAGGTTGGCGACCATCCCCAGCAGCGCGAACTGCATGTAGTCGTATCCCAGTCCGGCGCTCAGGTTCTGCCCGATGGTGCCTCCCAGTATCCCCAGGAACGCAATCGGGAAGAAGAAGCTGAACAGGAGGCTGGTCTTCCAATCTCGAATGTAGCGCAGCACGTCCCGGGCGGCGATGGTCAGCGACGCGTTGAACTCCCTTTGAAGCGACACCTTCATGCCGCCTCCTCTTCCTCTTGCCCGCTGCTGACCAGGTCGATGTACGCCTCCTCGAGCGTGGGCTCGTGTAGGCGCATGAAGGAGAGCGGGGTCTTGATTTGAGACAGGATGTTCTGCGGCGTGCTCCCGCTGAAGCGGACCTTGAGACGGCCGTCTTCCATCATCTCTGGTCCAAACCCAGCCAGCTCGCCCCTCAGGGAATCGCGATCCTCGGCATCGAGCAGCAGATAGTTGCCGACCATCAGGCTCTTCATGGACTCGGGCGAGCCTGAAAACAGCATCTTGCCGTGGTTGACGATGCAAATCCGGTCCGCGCTCTCCGCTTCTTCGATGTAGTGGGTGGTCAGGAAGATCGTCGTCTTCTTCTCTCTGTGGACCTTCTGCAGATAGTCCCAAAGCGAGGCCCGGCCAACGGCGTCCAGCCCGGTGGTCGGCTCGTCCAAGAAGAGTATCTTCGGGTCGTGCATTAGGCTGCGGATTATCTCCAACTTGCGCTTCATTCCCCCCGAGAAGGTCTTGACCGGCTTGAAGATCTCCTTGGTGATGCCCAGCACCTCCGCAAGCTCCATCACCTTATCTCGGTAGCTTCTCGGCATCAGGCCGTAGGTTGGCCTGTAGCCGTAGATTCCGTAAAGGCATACGTGAAAGCGGATGTTCTCTTCTGCAGTCAGGTTAAGGTCAAGGCTCGGGTTCTGGAAGATGATTCCGATGCTCTGGCGGACATTCTTGGCCTGCCTGTCCAAATCATATCCGCCGATGCTTACGGTGCCGCTCGTCATCGCTAGCGTCGTGGTCAGGATGGAAATCGTCGTGGTCTTTCCGGCGCCGTTGGGCCCGAGAAGCGCGAAGAACTCGCCTGGACGAACATCGAAGCTGAGGCCGTCGACGGCGGCCGCCTCGCCTCGGCGATAGCGCTTGACCAGATTCTCTACATGGATAACTGGTTCGTGATCTTGACCCGAAACTTTGAACTCAGTCCTTAACATAGTTAAGGGCACTTAACAATACTAAATATACTTATCGACGTATAGCGTATATAGACTCGTTACATGGTGTAAGCTATGCGAGTTCGAGCAGCCAGAGCCCCTCACATTGAACCTGAAGCGGTCATTAGAGCGGCCCTGGAAATCCTCGATTCAGAAGGCCTCGAGCATGTCACGCTGCGACGGATAGCGTCGAAGCTCGGTGTCCAAGCTCCGGCGCTGTACTGGCACTTCAAGGACAAGCAGGACATCATCGACGACATGGCACAGGCAATCTTGGTGGAAGGCGGACTGGAGGAGATCAAACGCCCAGCAGACGCTGCGGCCTGGGCAGACTGGATGGTCGAAACGGCCCACGTTGTGCGCAAGGCTGTGCTATCCCACAAGGACGGCGCCCGCGTCGTGTCAGGCGCCTCACCCTTCCGCGCACGTATCCTCGCGGAAGCGGCGACTCTCACGATGCAGGTTCTCAACGACGCTGGTTTCGACCTTCTTCACGCAGCCCTGGCGACGGTGACCACCTTCGACTACGTTTGGGGGTACGTCACGGCAGAGCAAGCCGGAGAAGGGCCGGAATCTGAACCCACCTCCCTACGAAGATCAGGGGGCGCGTCCACATTCGGGTCGGGCATGATGGACGCATTCATGACCGAAATTGACATCCTCAGCTCGGCAGAGAAGTTCGATTGGGGATTACGAATAATTGTCAGCGGCTTGAAGTCGGCGCTCCTCGATTCGACGAACAACATCAAGACCAAGACCTGAACCCTTACGGATCCTACATCTGAAGAGCAACGCACATCCCAAGCAAGTGAACGTTCAGAGGCGACCTTCTCGGATTACGAAGACTGCAATTCCATACTAGAAAAGCATGCTCGGCGATTCCTAGTTCCCGCGGACGTTCTACGAGCTTATGCCTTCAAAGGCCCCGAAGCAGCCAACGTCCAGTCTACTCGACTTCGTGAAGCTCACGATATGACTCGATCGCTTCTCTTGCGACGAAAACCAGAATCACCCCAGTGGCGAGATAGTCGGCCCACCAGAGCCCGAGGAAGTACTCCGCCAGTAGGCCACCGAGAAGCACCGCGGCCATGAAGAAGCAGGTGACGGACTCGATTGCGTCCATCTTCAAGGGCAGACATCGCGTCTCCTCGCCGATCCTCTTCTTCCTCGAGTACAGATATGGCACATCACGACCGCGCCCAAGGCCACGAGGATTCCGAAGGACGACGCCTCAGGCCGAAGCCCCGCTGTGTACGAATAGACGGCCCCGAGGCCGATGACCGGGATCAGTGCGAAGAGGAGCGCGCTCGTCAGCTGCTCGGCCCTCCTCCCCTCCTCCCCGGGGCCGCTGGTATCGTCGCGCAAATGTGACAGCACCACAAAGCCGGAGATAAGCTCGATAACGCTGTCTCCCCCGAACGCAATCAGCGCGAGGCTTCCGGCGATAAGCCCGAACTCGATCGAGGCGACGGCCTCTACGGTCATCCACGCCGAACCGAGATACTCCAGCCTGATTCCCATTGCCGCGCCCGTCATCCTCCAGGTGCTATGGCTGGCGCTTCAGCAGCACGAGGAGCAGTTTGAGCACTCAGCCTGGTTCTTGCAGGGTGCGCACGAGAACTCGTCACATCCGCAGGAAAGGCAGGAGGACGATGGGAGCGCGCCGAGTGACATCGAAGTGCTAATCTCGTAGCAGCTAATATCCGTTTCAGTACCGTTATCCAGAGATCGACGGAGGGAATTGCGTCGCCCTGATGCGTTAGGGTTCAGGTGTCGGCGATAGCGTAGGCGACCATGACCACCCCAGCCACCACGGTTATCGCGAGGTCGAGAGGCCAGTGGGCGACCACTCTTCCGCTCGCGGGCAGGTAGACCGAGACGTAGGCGAGGAGTATGAGGCCCCCCGCAATCCTCCAAAATCGCCTGCCCGGAAGCGCCCGCTGGGGGGAACCACCGCCTAGGCTCAGAGCGGCCCCGAAGCCGTCGTAGAGGAGGGCAAACCCGAGGACGAGCGTCACCGCGGTTACCGGGAGGGTGACCGCGACGCTCGAGAAAAGGGCCGGTACCCAGAATGCATAGGCGACGAGGTAGAACCCGGCGAAGATCGACCAGAGCCAGGTCAGCAGGAAGATACGCGTGAGGAGGTTGGTCTGCTTCGGGGCGGTCATTTTTTCCCGTCCCTCCTCTGGAGCCAATCAACATAGTAGTCGAAGGCAGGCTGCTTCCTGACCGCCCTCCCGTGCATCTGGAAGAGCCCGAAATAGCTCTCCTGCCTGGGAACCTCGACCCTGTCGGTCTGGGTCATGAGGAGCCACGGGAATGTGCCGACAGACTGGGAGGTCTCTATCGACGCGAGGGTGTTCCTGAAGAACTCGACCTGCATGCGTGAAGCAGAGGGCTTCAGAAGGAGCCCCGCGGAGAAGCGCTCGAGGATGCTCCTGTAGGTGCTGTAGCCGAACTCCGGGTTGAAGATGGGCTTCCCGCTGATGGCGGCGGCCTGCGCGACCTTGTTTGCGGTATCCTGGCCCATTATTGGGAACTTGAGAAAGTAGTTAGGATAGGTGTCTACCCCCACCAGATCCACGTCAAGACGCTCCTTGACGTGCGCTAGCTCGACCTTCCAGTCCACCATCTTGTCGGAGAAGGTCTCCAGGGCACCCCTCTGGGCAGGCAGGTCCCTTGGTCGTCTCCGCAGCAGGCCGAGAAGGTCTTCTGCGTCCTCCGCCGAGACGTTGACCATCGTCCGGGCGGCGGGGACCGAGTCCTTCACCCCCCTGAGGATGTTGTTGAGCCGCTGGTACTTCAGAGAGGAATCAAGCGCGAACGAGATCCACGCCTCCGACGACTCCCGCCACGCGATCCCGGGGAGCGATTGCATGATCCAGGACTTCATGTCTATCTCGTTCTCGATCCCGAAGACCGCCTCGACGTTGTATCTCGAGGCCGTCTCGGCGATCAGCCTTGCGGCCTTGGAGGAGTAGCCGTACGACTCCTCGATGAACGCGTCGAGCCCGGCGCGTGGGACTGACCCGACCACCTCGGTGTAGCCGACGTCGATGGGGGTCACTATGTTCAGGCCGCTGCGGCAGACTTGCTCTATCGCGTCGAGGTATGACAGTCCGCCTGGGCCCTTCTGGTCAAGCGATCGGGTGGGCAGGGTGTGTATCCTGAGCCACCGTATCGGAGTGGAGGCCAGCGTCTCGGTGACCCACTTCGGGGACTCCCTTAGGAGACCCCCGTCCACGTTGACTCCTGCCATGAAGGCGCGCCGGTCGGAGGCCAGGCCCTTCAGCTCCCCCCTGCGTACTTGGCCCAGTTCTCCCCCACGTGCTCTGCCGCTCTTGTGGCGAGCGCCATCACGGTGAGCTGTGGGTTCACGCCCAGGGAAGTTGGAAAGACGCTCGCGTCGCAGACGAACAGGTTCTCGAACCCGTAGACCTTCGAGTAGGAGTCGACGACGGCTCCTTCGGGCTTTCCGCCCATCCGGTTCCCGCCCTGGGGATGGGCCGAGGCCACATTAATCTCGGTCGGGCCCACACCCCTGCTCTCGATGAGGTCTAGGTCGTCCTCTGAGTAGATCACGGTCTTCTTTCTGTGGGACGTAATGACCTGCGTCGCACCAGCGGCGAGGAGGACCCTCGCGGAGTTCTTCATGCCCTCTATCATCAGTTTGGCATCCGCCGAAGTGAGCCCGTACTCCAGAACAGCACCCAGGGGGCCGCCGAGCCGTACCGTGCCCACGTTCTCGTCGTGAAGGAGAGAGCCAAGGAGAGCGTAGTGGTTGTAGCGCGACATCAGCTGCTTCACATCATAATCGAAACCTGGAAGGGAGAGCGAGAACTGGTACGGGGCGAGGAAGATCGACTCGATCATATAGCCGCGCTTGCCGGTCTTCACCACGCTGAACTCGTCGCAATGGTAGGCCATGGGAATCCCCTCGTGTCCGTTCACGGTCTCCGCGAAGTCGCCCACCACGCCGGGCGACGGGTGTATGGCGACACCCTTCCCGACCAGCCCGTTGATGTTCAGACCGCTCCTGAGTAGCAGCTCGGAAGAGGCCACCGTCCCGGCGGAGACGAAGACCAGCTTCGCCTTCACGCTCAGGCTGAAGGTCCTGTCGCCGGTGCCCGCGACGGTTGCAATCACGCCAGTCGCTCTGCTGCCGGACCGTGTGACCGAGGTTGCGGTGGTGTCGGCGTAGATTTTCACCAGGTCGCCGTGCTTGCTCTGGGTGTCTGGGATGTAAGTCTCCAGCATGCTCTGCTTTGTGCCGTAGGAACAGCCGAGGTGGCAGAGGCCGCACTGCCTGCAGTTCTTGCAGTTCCTGGAGTTTGGCGCGCCGGACCACCCCAGCTTCTCGGACCCTTGCTTGAGGATGAGGTTGTTCCTGTTCAGCTCGAAGGGCTGAACGACCCCGACCGAGATCCTGGGCTCGACCTTCTCAAAGTACCTCTTCATGGTCCCGGGATCCACCCCATCGACCTTGTACTGGTCCGTCCACCATCCAAGGACCGCGTCCGGCGTCCTGAAGCAGACCGCGTCGTTCACGACCGTGGACCCTCCGACGCAGCTTCCCTGAGCCACTGCGAAGCCGGTCGGGAGCGTGAACTGGAGTCCCGAGTTCTTGTAGAGCATCGGGATCATATCCTCCTCTCGCTGGTTGAAGTCGTTGCGGGGATGGTAGCCCCCCTTCTCGAGGAGGACCACGCTCCGACCCATCTCGGCCATCTCCCAGGCCAGTATCGCCCCTGCGGCGCCCGAGCCCACGATGCACACGTCTGCTCTCTCGAGTACGGACTGGGCGATATCCTTCCCCTGGACGATCACGGGATCGCCTCCTCTCCGGGGGATGACGGCGCGGGGACCGGGCCTGGATTGTACCAGCTCGGGAGGTCTGGGACCATCGGACCGTTGTAGCCCACCGCGACATAGACCGGAGGCCTCGTGTAGTACCCGTAGGACACGGTCGTCTTCAAGATCTCGGCGACCGAGAGGAGGTAGGTGTTAGACTGCCAAGCGGCGAGGTACCTGCCCTTCTCCCAGACAGAGCTCTCGTCGGCGTCGAGGTCGACGAAGCGCTTCCACTTGCCCGTGAAGGCGAGAACGAGGAACCTGGAGTCGAACGCGAAGAGGAGCACTGTCAGGGCGTCATCAAAGAGAGGAGGGATGACACCTAGGAGACGCTCAATCACTGCCGAACTGTCGACATCGCCGGCCCCGGGAGTGATCGCGCCGCCCCTCGGGAACATGGTCGCTGCCAGGTCCCGGATTATCCGATCTCGCTCCCTCTGCCTTTGCGCGTTCGTAACCCTATGGCCCGCGACCCCGAGCTCCGTCCCGAGATAGAACCAAAGAGGATAAATCGCAAAAATCACCAGCGCGGCGAGGTCAGTGGCTGTGCTCCTGGTCAGTCCCAGGGGAAGGCCGGAGTTGAGCATCCAGTCCGTTCCGCCGAACCATCTCGGCAGAGGCCATGGGAAGTAGATCGCGTTGACGAAGAGGAGGGCGCTGTACGCCCAGAAGACGGCCACGATGAACAGACCCACAATCAGGAGTCCTCTGCGGTCCGCCCCCCTCGAGAACACGCGGTCGCCGAAGACGGTGAGGAGATGGTAGGCCTTCCCAGCCAAGAACCCCAGCATGAGGAGCGCCAGCGGGTCGAGAAGGAAGCTCAACGGGGACCTCTAGCGATCGGCCTGGACGGCGACGAAGTCTTGGACGAGGTCAACGCGGCTCTCCGGGTGCCCTGGTCAGAGGCGACCTGCCTCCCTGTTCCCGCGAGCTCGAAGCGACGCGGGCCTCGTTGAGAATCGGCGGTCAGCTCTGCCTTGAGGAGGGGCACATGTGGAAGAATGGGTCCACGTGCTTGATGCAAAAAGACTTCATGCACAGCTGGCACTGGTAGACCTCGGCCTTGGGCCCCTTGACGGGTCCACAGAAGTCGCAGATTACCACGGGCTCGGCGGGTTTGGCTATGTCAGGAGCGGTGTCCTTCAACTCGTCCGTAACCGCGCCGGGGGCCTCTGCCGGACCCTCGGGGCTTGTTGGAGAGGGCTGAGGAGCATCCACAAAACCGTTCGAATCTTCCTCTGATACAGAGTCAACGTCGACTTCACTCTCCTGCATAATCGAGGTCGACGGCTCGTCCTCTTAAAACGATTTCCGTTCCCTCCGCGCGCTTACGGTAACCCTGCAGGAAATGAGCCGGCGGAGTGCACCTCGGCAGATTCACTTCCCCATAGCTAGGTCTATGCGGTGCTCTGAGGGGTCCCGCTCTTGGAGAGCCGGACGAACTGCCATACCGCGGTTCCGAGCACCACCGCGGCGGTGAGCACGAGGGCGATCCCCGAGATTGCGACCGGGACGCTCCTCCCCGCGCCGAAGACGTGCCCGAGGATCAGTGAGGCCCCGATGAGGGAGAGGATGCCATGGTAGAAGAGGGACGATCTCAGCCCTTCCATGAAGAGGAGGCCCGACACCCAGATGACGAAGGCGGCGTAGGTCGCGACGTAGCCGAAGAGGACCGGCAGCGTCACGGGGAAGAGGAGGAAGAAGACCACGTGGATAATCAGGAAGACACCCGCCGCGGCCGCGACCCACACGTGTATCCCCCTCAGGAGGTCAGGGTTCCGGAACCGCCGGAGGAGGCTGCGGCGGAAGATCATCATCCCCCCGCTCGCTGCGATCAGAAAGAACGCCAGGAACCCTGCGACGTTCGCCAGCAGGGTGCCCTGGTACAGCATTCCGTAGGGGACAGGATTGAAGAAGGCGACGAGGACCGAGAGCATCACGAACGCGGTGAGCGTCAGGGTCGAGTAGAGGGCAAGTTTGCTAGGCATCTTCTCGCGTCACCCCTTTACCGGCCTTCGGCCCGCTACCCCACGCTTCTCCTGTGCAGCTACTTCCTCAGATACGAGCGACCTGTCCTGAGATAGAGGTCCTTCCCGGTGAGCCAGTCCTTCCTGAGGGGCGAGAAACAGTCGAAGTCGTCTGTGTCCTCGAGCGCGACAGCCTCGTGAACCACGTTCGAAGGGATTATCAGGACCTCTCCCGACCTTACCGTGTAATCCTCACCGAGAATCGTGAACTTCAGGGCGCCCCTCATGATGAAGGTAATCTGCTCGCTGAGGTGCTTGTGGGCCGGCACGACGGCGCCCTTCTTCAGCCAGATCCACCCCAGCATCTCCCGCTCCCCGACGGCGAGTCGCCTTGAGATTCTCGGGTTCAGCCACTCCTCTTCCATGTCCGCCCACCGCAGGTGTTGGAGCCTCTTCGTTGTCGTCGCCGGTGCTCTCTGCTTCATCGCTATGCCAACAGACCCGGCATCCCTTCAATATAGCTTGGTGTGCTTCCCCGCCGGAAGTTCCGGAGGGCGATTGTCCTTCGCCCTCACGTAGACGCCAGGGATGCGTATCGTCGGACGTAGGCCCAGAAGTCATCCCACGGGATGGACTTCCACTTGTCAGTTCCCTCGGTGGTCTTGTACCACTCGATGAGAATCTTGTGCTTGCCCAGATGTTTGCCTATCAGGGGAATGCTCTGCTGAGCCTCGACGTCGATCTCGAACCACCTGCTCCCGATCTTGCAGGAGGTACCGGGTTCGAGACTCGGATTGAAGTGCTTGCGGACTTCGCCCTCGTAGACCCTCGGCGAGACGTTGTGGACGATCTCCCTATCGGCAAAGACCGTGAAGGGCAGCTTTCCTCCGGGTTGCTCGACGGGCGCGTCCTTCAGTTCGATGGCGCGCGGCCGTACCTGGTAACCCTGAGAAATCATGATCGTGCTATAGGCCTCGGTGATTGCGTTGAACTTGGCCTCGGCCTCCGCGCCCTTATTCCTGTCCGGGTGATATTGCAGCGCTAGGCGTCGGAAGGCAGACTTCACCTCTGAGAAGTCTGCGTCTGAACGGATGCCTAGGATACGATAGCAGTTCTCAAGTTCCATGGTCATCTTCGCCGTTGCACAAGCGGAGATGGGCTAATGCAGTCGCCAATTTCTTAAGGCTTTCGAGAGCGGCGTATGAAAGGATATAGTTCAACCTCTGGTCGCAGGGGCGTTGCTCGAGAGCTGGCAAACCTTCCTTACCGGGGCGATTCTGGGTGTCTCTATCGCCGCCCCTCCCGGACCGGTCAACGCCGCGGCGACGTATCAGGTGACAAAGTCGTGGCTGGCGGGCGAGCTGACCCTCCTCGGCGCCACCACAGCCGATGCGATCTTCTTCGTGCTGACGTACTTCGGGCTGACCTCCTTGATAGCCAGTGGGGAGGCGCGGGACCTCCTCTTCGTGGTGGGCGGCGTCTTCATGCTCTACATTGCGTACTCTACGCTCAGGCGGGCGAAGGTGAAGCCAGCTTCGGGCCCCGTGCGGGGAGGAAGGTTCCCCTACCTTCTTGGCCTCACCATCGGCCTCACGAACCCGTTCCAGCTGGCGTGGTGGATCGCGGTAGGAGTAGGGATGATCTCCACCTTCGGGCTGAACATAGTCGCGGGGTTCTTCGCAGGCATAATCGCCTGGACGCTGTTCCTTTCGACGATTCTAAGAGCTGGGCTCACAAGGTACCAGAGGATCTACCCCGTCCTTGTGTATGCGTCTGGAGCTATCCTGGTCCTTTTCGGTGTCTGGTTCCTGTATTCCGCTATCTCTTCGCTCGTCTGACCCTCTGCTCGTACTGACGGACGGCAACCTCCTGGGCCCCCTCGACGGAGCCGGGGCGAATCACCCTGAGCCGGGCGATGGCGTCGTCTGCCGTCTTTCCCTCGTATTCTATCATGTACGCCGCCAGGACGCTCCCCGTCCTTCCGATACCGGCCAGGCAGTGGACGAGCACGGACCTGCCGTCCTTGAGCTGTGCCGAGATGAAACCGGTCGCCTCCTCGAGGGCCTCCGGTGTCGGAGGCGCGTGATCGAGCATCTTGACTTGTTTGACCGACAGCTTGGTCGACGCGACCCATTCCCCAGGGAGCGGCGTTTCTCTGAGGGTCAGGACCGAGTCCACGCCGTGGCTTTCGAGCCACTTGAGCTGCCCTTCGGAAGAGGGTAGCCCCGAGGCAGCCAGCCGCCCCTCTATGACCCAGCCAAAGAAAGTGGGCTTGTCCGTAACCACGGAGCGGATTCTCCTGTAAGCGGATCCGGTTCTTCCCAAGGCGAAAATACTTCACCGTAGGGGATGCGTAATGAAGATACGCTTTTCGGTCTGGCGGAACTAGTTAGGCTGACGCTCAGCTTTCGACGATATCGAGCTTGCCGTACCGCCCGATGTTGAGCTGGCGCTCGCCCCTGAAGGTGTTGATGTACCCGTTGGATACTTTGACCTTCGCGCCCTTTGTGACCGCGTCGATCTGGGCGTCCCACAGCGACAGCTTGATCGTCCCGCTCTCGTCCCGCAGTGTGGCGTCCGCCACCCTCGCCTGACCTCCGGTCCTCAAGCTGACTTCGCGAGGCGACGAAATGTCCACAATCTCTCCCTCTACCTCGACCGTTCGCATTCCGTCACGTAGATCCTTGATGTTCAACTGTAGCTAACTCGCTACCACCCATTCCATGGATATATTTAATCGTTGATAAGGCGGCGTCGAGGCATCTGGCCGAGGTCTCCGAGCGATTGAGTAGTCATCCCGAGTTCATTCGGCAGCTCGCCTGGTACCCCTGGAGCATCTAATCAGGTTGGGCATCAGGAGATACTTCCCCGAGCTCTCAAAATCCGGCCTGAGCTGGGTGATCGTGGCCTTCCTCGCTCTGATCGTCGTCAACCTTGCCACGTTCGCAATCGGGCGGACAGAGGTCTTGGATGTCCTTAACTCGAGCCCCTTCGGCGCCTTGCTAGCCCCCTTCGTCTATGACTCCTGGGGGACCATCGGCGGGCTCGGCGGCGTGGTGCTGCTCTTCTCGCCCGTTCTCTTCGGGACGCCCGTCTCCCAGCGGAGGTCGCTCTCCGTCTTCTTCGTGACGTCTAGCATCGCGATAGGGGTCTTCGCGGCGCTCCTTTGGGACGCGTTCTACGACAACACCGGCCTCTACGGGTCGGGATCATCGTCAATAGCGATCTCCGCCCAGGGGGTCATCTTCGCGCTCTCTCTCCTCGGGCTAGTGAGGCTGGCGCGACAAGATACCCGGCGTCTGGGAACGCTAAGCAGCCACTGGTGGTACTCTTTCGCGATAATCTACTCCACCCTGATCCTGACCTCGCTCTGGTTCGTCCTTTCGCTCGAGCCGATATTCATCCCCACGCTGCTCTACAACTGGAGGGTTCACGAGTTCGGATTCCTCTTCGCAGTGACCGCGACAGCGGCGTATGCCGGACGGCGATGGTCGGCCCTCGGGCTCGACGGCGTCGTCCGCATAGACGAGATGCTGATGAACTACCACTTCGATGACCTGAGCCTCAGACTCCCGGTCAGGATTCCCAAGTACCGCGTCCTGTTCAAGCAGGTCCGTGGTTCCGACACCATGGAACTGCACCCGGAGCTGGGGGAAATCTGGGTCAGCGAATCTTTCAGGGACAAGGAGTACTCGGTCGAAGGTCCGGAATTCGAGAAAGAGCTGCTCGGCGTGATGGTCCGCGCTGCTCTCGTCGCCGAAGGCACGAACCCCGAGGACGGGACGCATGAGACTGCGAGACGGTTCGACGAGATCGCCAAGTTCGTCGGCCCGCCTCCCAAGTCCTGAAGCTAGGACTCCTTACGGAGCTACACGCTGCTCTCGTTCTTGGAATCCTTAAGACGAGGAATCCGACCGCGGTGGAAACGAATTGCTCCCGTCATTCGAAGACCTCTTTCTCTTCGCAGTGGCTTTTGCAGTTCCCTGCATCGTCATCTTCGCACTGATGCCAGGCTACATGCGAATGCTCACCTCGAGGGGGAGATTGGCCAACGACGTTCACAAGGTGGGGGGAGTAAAGGTGCCAACCCCCGCTGGCCCTCTCCTTATCCTCGCGATCGTCGCTGGGGAGGCAGGCATCTATCTGGTCGCAGAGTCTTCGATACCTCTCGCGGCCATCGCAGTGACGCTCGTCGCCGGGGGCGTGGGTTTCTACGATGATATCCGGGGACTGGGAGGGATTGTGAAGCCCCTCCTGCTCTGCTTTGCCGCGGTGCCTCTCATCCTCCTTGAGATGGTGCACCAGAGCCTCTACAACGCCCAGCTCTACTTCCCGCTCTTCGGAGGAACGGGCACGCACTACATCATCTTCGCGATCCTAATCGTCGCCGCCATGCCCGTGGCGTCCAACGCGTTCAACATGCTCGACGCGTTCAACGGGGAGCTCTCCGGGTTCACCGTAATAGCCACAGCAGCTCTCCTGATCGCGATAGTGTTCCGCGCCGTCTCGTCGAGCTCGTTCGACTACATCAGACTCGCCGCGACCCTCCCGCTCGCTGCGGCAGCGCTCTGCTTCTACTTCTACAACAGGTACCCCTCCAGGATCTTTGACGGGGACAGCGGCAGCCTGATGTTCGGGGCGCTCTTTGCGACGCTCGCGATCATGGGTGGCGTCGAGATTGCGGCCCTCGTCGCCGCCATCCCGGCAGTCCTTAACTCGTATTACATCCTGTCGAGCATCAGGGGGTTCGTGGAGCACAAGAAGATGGCCGCCAGACCCACCTATCTGGGAGAGGACGGCAGACTCCACGCCTCCGCCGCGGCTGGGGCGCCCACGACCCTAGTTAAGATGATCTTGACGCGGGAGCCGATGCGCGAGAGCGACCTGGTGAGAGGCATACTGATGCTCGCGGCTTTTGCCTGCATCCTCTCGGTGATCACTTCTGGGATGACGTGGTTCGTATGACAGTGAAGAGCATCTACGGCCTCCTCGTCATCGTCACAGTAGCCTGGTTGCTGATCCTAGGGGAGAGCTACTTCTTCATAGTCATCGTAAGGCCTCTCGGACCCCCGCTGCACCTCGCTGACCTTCCCTCCACGGTTCTCAAGGTCCTGATCACCGCGGGGCTCGGCATCCTGTGGGTGGGAGTGATGTTCGCGATGGATTCACTCCACACCAAGTTCACGAGGACTCCCACTTCAGCTTCTTAGCGTCGTACTCCTTTCGGGTGTACACGACCCTCGCGGGCACGCCCATCACCACGGTGTTGGGAGGCACGTCCTTGGTGACCACCGCGCCCATGGCGACAACGCTGTTCTTACCGATCCTGACGCCAGCCTTGATCACCGACCCCCCGCATATGATGGCACCGTCCTCGATCGTGACTCCGATCATCTTCTTTCCCATCGGGTACGGGTCGTTGGTCATGACCGCCGCAGGGCCTATGAAGACACCTTTCCCTATCTTCGTAAGGGGTGGGATGTAGACGGAACCTTCCACCCTGGTGTTCGCGCCTATGGTCACCTTGTAGTCCACGTGGGCGAGCGAGCCGATCATGACGTTGTCACCAAGAACGGTGTCATTGCCAACATAAGCAAGATTCCAAACGGAGACCCCTTTGCCGATCTTGGCGTTCCTCGCGATGACTGCTCCCTCACCTAACTTTGCGGGCTTCAAGACAGCCCACCGAAAGGCCGAAAATCCTCTTTTTTCGCTACCGGCAGCGGCGTTCGTTCTCCGTACTTGTTCAGTAGGTACATAGCTTTCTTCTTCTTCACTCCTTCGGAGTACGGCAAAACGAGTCTCAAGAGATCATTAGCTTTTCTCTCACCGATCTGAACGGTCCAATAATCATTTCCGGAACTGCTCTTGCCAGACAATGTAACCTTCCTACCCCAAAGCCTTCCAACGCGTTCGAGAGATTCCTTGTCTTCCATCCCTCTTCTGACCTGTGGCATGCTATAATATCGTCGCGGTCTTGGACCACCACCCTCTCTTCTTCCCCTCCTGTTGCCCGAATCAACGCACGTTTCTAGGACACACCCATCAGCGATTATCATCCCAGCGCAGCATCCCACGTCTCCTTCCGAGTTCAAAGTCGCGCTCAGAAGAGGGGGGCGAGGTCGGTGTAGGTCCAACTTTCTGGCCATGGCTTGGATAGAATTCCAATTACGCATCGGAAAAGCCTCAATCACGGTCTCGATTGGTTGGGTCGGATACACGCTTCTCAACCGAAGTAATTCCTCCACCGACCACACTATCTTCCTTCTGTGCGGAGAGTCCGGAGAGTCCTCTTCTTTTCGAACCTTGTTGTTCCCAGAGCCTTCGGGCATGCTCTTCTAGTTGCTTGACTTCTTTAAGCACAGATGTGGTAGGCGAAATTCCAGATCTTGACGTTCTTCCCCAGCTTGGCATCGTCGGCTATGTAGTTGAGGGGTCCACGCCCGGTTTCCAAGGTACTCGGGGAGTTTTTCGCCGAGGACTAGATAAACACCATCTTGCAGGCTCCCATGAGGAATCTCCACAGCGGACGGGGACGCCTCCCGAGCGGGCGGTAGTTTCGGGCGCCTCTCCCGCAATTCCGCAAGAGCCCGCTTCATAATCTTAAATACAAAGACCTTGGACATCGCCAGCTGTAATGGTCAAGGAGCCCACCGGCAAGAACTCGGGAACCGCGCTCCCCGAGATGGCTCAGTTGGCAAACCTGATAATGAAGATGGGCCCTGACATCGACCTCATCGCTCGGATATCCGGACAATACAAGGAGACGATCCGTTACAGGTACAAGGAGAAGATCCTTGGGAAGGGCTTCGCCATCCATGCCCGCGTGAACTACGAAGGCCTGGGGCTTCAGAGGGTCATCATGAAGGTCAGTCTGAACGAGACGTACTCCCGCTACGCGAGGGAGATGTTTATCGCCATGAACAAACTGTGTTACGTCATCTCGTTCAACCAGCTGCTCCCGGATAGCAGCTACATGGTGCACGCGAGCGTCCCGAAGGAGCACAAACAGGGATTCATCGACCTGATGAAGCACCTGAAAGAGCTAGGGATCTTCGATTCTCTGGAGTTTTACACCTTTGACTGGTTCACAAACACGCCAATGAGAGCGGAGTTCTTCGACTTTGAGCACGGAAACTGGGACTTCGACTGGACGAAGACGGTGGGGCCAGGCAAGGACGACGAAATTAGGATCTCAGAGCCCTTCAAGTTCGACAAGCTGGACCTTCTCATCCTGAAGGAGCTGCAGGTGGACGCCAGCAGGTCGCTGAGCGAGATAAGGGAGTCGATAAAGGCGAACAACGGCCAGGACATCAACTACAAGACCCTTGCTTGGCACTGGTCGAGGCACGTAAAGGAGAAGGGGATGATCAACGGATACGCGCTCAGATGGATGGGGACGACCTACGACTCCGTCTCGGACCGGGCGAAGCACAGGCAGCACAAGTACATCATGATACCAGTCTTCGTGCGAGGGGTAAGCGATGCGGAGCGCATTTCACTGATAGGGGCGATGAACAAGCTCCCCTTCCTCTGGTGCGAGGCAGGAGGAAAAGACTACCATGCCCAGCTGGCATTCCCTGTCGAGACGGTGAATGATGCATTCTCGTTTCTCAAGGACGCGCTGGCGCCATTCGGGCCCAGAGCTTCGTACAGCGTGCTCGATCAGACCAACGCCCTCAGCTTCACATTCTCCTATACGCTGTTCGATGAAGAGACCAAGGCGTGGGCGTTCAGCGGTCCGGAACTCATGAGCAGGTTCGAGAACCTGATCATCAAGATAAGAGAGAGTTCCGGACTTCCGCGGAACTAGAGTCCCCTACATAGTACCGGAGCCGGCGAGGGTCTCGAGCGGGCCAATGTGCAGGCCCATAGCGGCGAAGACCAGGCTCGCCCCACCGAGCGCCATCATTCCGTACCGGACTTTGTCGTCGATTGTCATGATATTAGAAAAACGGAAATCGGATTTAAGCATATGCTTAGGTTGGGTCAGATGAAATTTATGCAACTTCTGGATTGACCCGGCTCCAGAAGCCAGGAGGCATGCTTAACACGCCCCATCCCCTCGGCTGGAGGAAGGGATGAAGACCGCTATGGAAGGCACACGCGTCGGAAAGAGAAGAACGGTGGTCGTCTTCGCGGTCGCACTGGTCGTGGTCGTCGCGGCAGTCTTCGGGTATCTCCTATACGGGTCGTCGCCCGCTACGGGGACATCCACCGCGTCTGTCGGGACGGTAGCCACTCCGGGGGTTTCCTGTGAAGACCCGTCGCTGTCGGCGGCGGCCGCCCAGGTGGAGACTGACCCGAGGTTCACGCAGCTCAGCGACGGGCTCTGCTACAACTTCGTAGGAGTGAACGATACGGCCGCCGGAACCTCGGGCACCACGTCGGCCTACACCTTCGATTATTACAACGGCTCGGTCTTCTATCCCTGCGGGACGTTCCCCGAAGCGCTTGTCGCGAGCCAGATTCGGGCAGACGTGGTGACCAACGGTTCCCTCCTGTCGGTCCAGAGCGCCAGTCTGGTCAACGGCACGACCACTCTTAACTCGGGCCCCGTCTGCGGACCAAATCCGCCCGTCGTCTCGGTGGTCAGTGCCCAGCTGGTCGAGGTGACCATACCCGCCGTCCTCGAGGTCAACCTGACGCTGGACGCCCGCTTCGCGCCGCTCGCCGTGACCCAGTTGACGGCTGTGATAGTGGTACCAGGTGGGAACCAGACGATCGCATTCACCGGCGTGACAGGCGGCAAGCCCCTTCCGCCCGGCCGTGCTGCGTCCCAAATCAGCATAATAACAGGGCCGGCGAGTTTCGTTGCCGGCGGAGTATACGATATGGCGATAGATGGGCAGTTCCAAGGCGGGCAGCCGTTCGGATATACCGTCCAGATCGCTCTGGTGAACTCCTGATGCAGTCGCTCGAGTACATCGTGTCTGGAACCTTTGTCGCGGCGGTAATCATCATAGTAGGGGTCGAGTTCGTCAGCTTCCTCGCCAGGCGCGCGGCGAAGGCCGCAGGCGCAGGCCGGGTCACCATACGCGACCTGGGTGCCTTCGCGCGGATTCTGGAGGTCGTGCTCATAGCGGTCTCAATCGCCCAGATCTCCGGAGAGAGCTCGCTCTTCACCACGCTGACCGTGTCCGGCATAGGGGCCCTCGCCCTCTCGCTAGCGCTCCAGACGACGCTCTCGAACGTCATCTCGGGGATTCTCCTTCTGAGCGACGGCGTCATTCATCTCGGCGACGTCGTGGAGTACGGCGGGGTGAAGGGGAAGATCGTGAGAATCGCCCTGAGGAACACCTGGATAATGGAGGATGACGGAAGCATCGCGGTCGTGAGCAACACCTCTCTCTCCAACGGACCGCTTGTGAACAGGTCGGGCGTCGGCCGGCTCAAGAAGAAGTACGCCATCGAGTGACCCGGACGCTATGGGCGCGCCGATCTAGGCCCGCTTGGAGGCGGCTGAGCCTTCGATCACTTCAAGGTGATCCGGGGCTATCGCGTCGCGGGGTAGCGCGCTCAGGCGATAGTACGATGCTTCGACGTAGGGGGGCCTTGCCGAGAGCTTCTGGGCCTTTCTCCCGTCGAAATCGTAGACGAAGCACAAATCCCAGTGGCTTCCCATGTATGACTGGATCTCCCTGAACTTAGGTTCCAAGAGCTCCGCGCCGTCGAGCTGCGCTGTCACGGCCCTCTTCGCTGCCGTGAAAGGCCACTCCCCGAACTCGAGGATTACCGCCGGCAGGAGCAGGTTTCCGCGCCTGAAGGAGAGCGGGTGGGCCTGACCTGCCTTCAGCAGCAGTATCGAGCCCTTGCCGTCGCCCACGACCGCAAAGGCGGAGATGTGCAGGTTCTCCTCGCTTATCCGCGTCCTCTTGCGCTGCACATGGCTTCGGTTGCTCGCTTCTTCCAAATGTCTCTCTTGTAGGCCAACTGGAGGCGAGTTAAAAGTCGTTTTCTCTCCCCCGGGTTCCTTGACGGTGCAGGGGCGCGCGACGGACTGCGGCCTCATTAAAGTTCGCAACGCAGATAACATTGTGCGTCTGAGCTCGCCTTATGGGACCCGTCGACGGCTCCATCATCGTCCTCGCTCTCGTCGCGGCGTGGAGCATGGGTCACCACTACTCGGGAGCGGTCGTCGGTACCGCGTTCGGGTCGAAGTCCATAACCCTGAGGAAGGGGCTGATTGTCTCTGGCCTGTTCGTGATTCTTGGTGCGGTCCTCAGCAACGTCGTACAGACATATGCCAACCTTGCGAAGGTGGGAGGCGAGTACAGCGTCGTGGTGCTGATCTCGTTCATACTGATGAGCAACGTGACCACATACCTGAAGATACCCACCTCGACGATACAGCTCTACACGTTCGGCATACTTGGCGCCGCCCTCGCCTCGGGGACGGCCATCAGCTACCCGACGCTGGCGATCATAGTGGTCTCCTGGGCGATCGCGCCCACCCTCGGCTATGCACTGGGCCGGGTCGTCTACAGGTACATTCCCCAGTCGGAGCACTTGCGGTACCTCATCCTGGGGGCGATGCTTTACTCTGCTTTAGTTCTCGGCCTCAACGACGTGAGCAACGCGGCCACGAGCCTGGTCGTCTCGGGAGTC
>Ga0182014_10001965_pt1 | contig 26638 bp, 13 predicted proteins | sample 612S2DmetaG_FD_120489 | JGI IMG/M metagenome (GOLD analysis project Ga0182014, IMG submission 120489) | Permafrost microbial communities from Stordalen Mire, Sweden - 612S2D metaG | ecosystem: Environmental > Terrestrial > Soil > Wetlands > Permafrost | place: Sweden: Stordalen | collected... | reverse complement strand
TGCGTATGGGATTTGGCGTCTTCATGGGCGGCTTCGAGCCCGGCGGCAACTCGGCCCTCACGCAGAATCCCCCTTACGTCATTAGCGCAAACCTGGCCAGCCTGCCTTCCTGCACGCAGGGAACTTATTGCGAATCGCAGAATGCCTTCGGCAACACGCTCGAGAATGGTTTCGCAGGGTTCCTTTCTTCCGGCGGAATCCAGCACTTTGCCACTTTCCCGAACGTCCAGCAAGCGGGGACGGGACCGAACCCGTACATGGCCATGCCGTACACCATGAACTTCAACTTGAGCGTGCAGCGCGCCTTCTGGCAGGGGACGACGGCAACGGTGAGCTATGTGGGCAGCGTGGGACGCCACCTGGTGACCCTCTACAATAACCCCAACCAGCCGCTCGCGATTACGATTGGCGGGCAATCGGGCAACGGGTTCACGCCATTCCCGCATTTCAGCGGATCCCAGTGGATGGGGTGGACGGGCCAAAGCTCGTACAACTCGCTTCAGGCTACGGTGCAAAAGCATTATGGCCACGGCTTGAGCTTCCTGGGCACTTACACCTGGAGCCATGCGCTCGATAACACCAACGACATTTTGGGTGGCGACTACGGCGGCTACAGGCAGTCCTATCTCATCCCCATCAATCAAGAGTGGGGGCAGTCCGGCTACGACATCCGGCAGCGCGCGGTGATCAATGCCGATTATGACCTGCCGTTCGGAGTTGGCCGGCAATTCGTCAACCATCCGGGCGTGCTGGATCGCATCATTGGCGGATGGAAGTCCGACATGGAGTGGTGGGGCCAGACCGGCCAGCCGTTCACGGTCACCATCAGCAGAGTCTCGGGCATGGCGAACGCCAACGGCGGCGAGAACAACACCGCCATCAAAGTCGCCAATGCGTACGCCAACAACCTGCAGCCTCCAGCCAATTACAATGGCGCGCTCACCTCGAGCGGCATGACCACAGGAGCGGCGTCGAATACGGCTGCAAATGTTTGCGCGGCGCAAACCAAAACCAGGCAACGCTGGTTTAACCCGTGCGCCTTTGCCGACCCGCTGGGCGTCGTCAGTTCCAGCAACGCGACTGCGATTGCGGATCTGGCGCCTTACCAGACCGGCACCTTCAGCTACTACTCGCCGGCAGTGGGCGTCGATAACGCGCTCGCCGACGGGGCCTTTAATACTTCGGGAGGATCGAGCGGCCTGGGGCCCGTTCCGTATGTCACCGGCTACGCGGCCGTAAAGCCCTTCTTCGGCAGCCCCAGGAACAATGTTTCCGGGCCGGGCAACTGGAAGCTGAACGCCTCAATGTTCAAGGACTTCAGGACTTTCCACGAGCAGTACCTGGAGGTCCGCGCCGACGCCTTCAACCTCTTGAATCACCCGAGCCTCGGCAATCCTGGCAGTACCAGCACGAATATCGGCGCCAACGTTGTGGCGATCACCGGGACTGGGTCAAACCAGAGCCTCACCATCGACGCACGCTTCTTCCAGTTGTCAGGGAAGTACGTGTTCTAAATTGATTGCTCCAATTAATTGAAGGCACAACCCATGAGGCCGCCCAGCCGGGCGTCTTCATCGCATATGACGAATAGACTGAACAAGACCGAACAATGCTGAACGATCAGGAGAGAGTGTGAATCGGCGCAGGTTTACTGAGCTTGCAGGCATGGCCGGACTCGGCGCTCTCGTAGAGCGCAGTGCAATTTCCGCGGCGCGTTTCGCAACGAGCGCTTCACAGCCCGGGAATCAATCCGCAGCACGCGGCCGCGGCATGGGCGATGGTTATCTTGTGGGCGCGGCCTACTATCCGGAGTGGTGGCCGTCGAGCGAATGGGAGATCGATTTCCGCGAGATGCGGGAGCTTGGTATCAATGCGGTGCGCATGGGCGAATTTGCGTGGGCGCGGTTTGAGCCCGCGCCCGGAAAATTCGACTTCGACTGGATGGATCGCGCGCTCGCGATTGCCAGCCGCAACGGCATCGGGGCCGTCATGGGAACGCCGACGGCGTCCATTCCCCCGTGGCTTTATCAGCAATACCCCGATGTCCTGAGCGGAAGTGCGGAAGGGCCCTATACCTATGGCGGGCGCAAGGGATACAACACCAACAGCCCGCACTATCTTGAAGCTTGCGCGCGCGTCGTCACCGCGCTCGCCGATCATTATGGCAAGAATTCCACGGTGATCGGTTGGCAACTCGACAACGAACCTGGCAATCCCCAGCAGACGTTCGACGCGGTCTCTGAGCGCGCCTTCCAGCGATGGCTCAAGAATCGCTACGGCACTTTGGATGAGTTGAACCGCGTTTATAACGGCGCCTTCTGGAGCAATGAATTCACCGATTGGTCGCAGATCCGCTTTCCGTCGAACTCCGCGGAAGGGGGTTGGCAGCCGGCGATCTCGCTCGACTACCGCAGGTTCTTCTCGGAATCGTTCTTCAATCATCTGCGCAAGCAGGCGGAGATTCTTCACGCGAGAACGGAGAACCAATTCGTTCTCACTAACTGGTCGAGTCCGACCGGAGCGGTGGATGCGTATGCTGCGGCGGAATTCCTGGACGCGTCGGCGTGGGATAACTACGTAAGCGCGCCCGGCCTGAGCCGGTTCCAACGGCAATACACTGCCGGTTTTTTGAGCGATGTTACGCGCTGCGCGGGCCCGCACCAGAGATTCATCTGCGCGGAGCAAAATGCCTACGTGCCGCCCAATGCGGATCCCGAGGGCTTGCGTCTCCAGGCCTATTGCGATCTGGCGCACGGCAGCCACGGGCAGCTTTACTTTGAATGGCGCCGACCTGCCGCGGGGGGCGAAGAACACCGGCCGTCGTTCATCAAGGGCTTCGATGGCGCAATCAATCCGGACAAGGACACGCTGGCTACGATCTGCAAAGAGATGGCCCGCATTGGCCCCAGATTGGCCAACGCAACCACGCGCGCGAGCATCGCGCTGATTTACGACTATGTGAACGCGTGGGCCGAGGGCATCGGCGGCATCGGCGGAGACAAGATTCTGCGCTACGGAGAGATTCAGAGTTTCTACTCCGGCCTCAAATCTCTACAATGCGATATCGACATCGTCCCGCCCGACCGGGACCTTTCCGGATACAAAGTCGTGGTTGCATCCAATCTTCGTCTGATCGACGACAGAACAGTGGACCGCCTGAAGGCATTTGTTGCCGGCGGTGGAACGCTGGTGCTGAACTACCGAGCCGCCACGCAGAATATCGACAATAGCATGCGGCTGACGCTGGCGCCGGGGCCGTTCGCCGAGATTGCGGGGGTCAGATCCGAGGCAATTCTCGATCTGGTTGAATACAACGCGCAGAATGGGAATCTCGATGGCAATATCCAGGCCGGCCTGGGAATCCATTTTGCAGGAAGCGAGATGACCTTCAGCCCGCGGAGCGCAATTGAATCTCTCACTCTGCATGGAGCCGAAGTGATTGCGACGGTTCGTGGCGGAGGGCGCATGGAGGGCAGGCCCGCCATCACGCGCAATCGTCACGGCCGAGGCTGGGTGATATATGTTGGATGCGATTCGACCAGCGATGACTTCTATGAGGCGTTGGCACACGTGGCCTGCGACGCCAGTGGGCTCACGCCGCTGATTCAAGCGCCGGATGGAGTAGAAGTGACGAGCCGGCAAGATGGCGATACGACTTTTTATTTTCTGCTGAACCTGACGGAGACTCCGCAAGAGAAGATTGCGCTGCCGAAGCCCATGGACGATCTGCTCCACGATCAGCATGGAATCACGCAAGTTTCATTGGGTCCACTGGAGGTCGCGGTTCTGGCGTCGCAGGAGGGGACGTAACTTCCGCCTTCCCGATCATTTGTGAGTGAAGCGCGAGAGCAGGGAGGTTCATCCACCCACGCACGCTTCGGGTGGGCGAAGCCGGTATGCGATCACTCTGGGATTGTCGTACCCGCCAGGCAACGAAATCACCTGAAACAGGGCTTCGAAGGGAGCCACGCTTGTTCCCGGTTTGTGCCCGATGCTACGCAGCAACATATCCATGCGCTGCGGATCGCTCACCAGATCTCCAGCGGCCTGGGTAGCCTGCGTATTCAATCCCTCCACGAGCACCGTTAGCCCATGGTCGCCGCATCCTTTCAAGAGCGCGACCACTCCGTAGCTTGGATAGGTTTTTTCTTCGCTCCGCTGCGTGTCGTACATATCCGGGATACCGTAGGTCGCATCTTCGTGAGCCTGGGGTGCACGATTTCGGAATAACGGCGCACCCGAATGCGGATCCTGATCCAGTGTGAAGTTCAGGTTCGGCTCGTAGATCTCGACCCACGGATTGGAGCGATGACTGCCGATGATAACCACGTTGCCTTGATGGAAGAACGCCGCTTCGACATCGCGGGCGAACAATGGATTCTCCTGGCCGCCGTATTGTTGCGCCAGCGTGGCCAGATGCACCGATAATGCCATGTCGGCTGGGCTGGTCACGCGGCGCATCACCACGTTGAAGAGCTTATTGCCCTTCGCGTCGTAGTATTTGCGATTCAGATAGTCGCCCAGGTCGAGCGTCTTGCCGTTCAGATCCTGCCACAATGCAAAACTGGTGTCGGCGTACACAACTTTCAATTCTTCATTCGGTTTCTCGAAGAACTGCCCCCAAAAGTCGGTAATCGCGCCCGCCGGCCGCGCCGAGCTGACCAGAGATCTGGTCAGCAGCACATTGCGGGTGATTGCAACCGAAGCCACTACCGCAACCAGAAGCACGGCTGCGAACGCCAGCCATTGCCGACGTGCGGGCTTCTGGATGATTTCGACCTCCGCGCTGGCTTCGTCCTCACGCCCGGCCAGCGGAACATCCTCCCCGGCTTGCGGCTTCGATCTCGCTTCTGCCAGTTGCTCGGCTTTCCGCGCCACGAACTCCGGCGCGTAGGCGCCACGTGGCATCGTAATTACGACCGCTTCGTCGGCGCCCTCCGAGCTAAAGTACTTCTCCAACCGTCCCCGCAACTCGTGGGCTCGCACGCGGACAATATTGTCATCCGCGGGGTTGTAATTCGGTTTGCGCCCCAGCACCTCGGCGCCAATCGACTGCTCCTTCAACTCCTCGGTGCGTCCCGAAATCACTCGTTCGGTAATGTAGAGCAGAAATGCGCGCAACGCTGGCGAGCGGCGAAACACTTCGCTGTTCACCACGCGCTGCACCAGCTCGCGCTTCTGTTCAGGAGATAAGCCCCCTTGAACATCCTGGTGTTGTACAACCGGAGATGGAGCGATTCCATGCACGGAGGACCATTTTACGGTAAACCTTAACCTTCTGCAAAGGGTACTGAGTGACTGGTATCGGAAATCCGCTTGCATGTAGAAAGCTTTTCAGTCGAATTCCATTTTTGGAAGAGTCAATCAGGGGCGCTTTGAACTGCCATCGCACTCTGATCCCAATCGCATTTCCTCGAAACTACCCGCCCGAGTTGACTTTTCGATTTCAACAGTCGAATATCGCTTTGATTCTAAAGCGGAGTTGGTAAGGTCCATCGTCACTTTGCCATCCGCCCTCATGAGACTTCATTCTCCCTCAGACGAATGACCGACAGCGAACTGTGCCGCGTCCACTCCTGAATGTCGTCTCTGCATGGGTGACAAAAAGCCTGGTTAAGCAGCCCCCAGTGCCGTCTCCTCGAATCCAGGGATCGGTCTCCCAAACTCCTTACAACTCTTCACAATCGCGATAAACAATCTCAATCGATTATTTTACCGTTACTTCACTTCACAAGTCGCCCATGCGCGGAAGAGTCTTGTGGGCGGACAATGACTGGCCAATTCAGGGTGGTGTTCTATTCACCGGCACACTTGCCGCATCGCGCGGTCAAGCTGTGGACCAAGGCCATCGTCTGTTTTTTGTCCTGGCACGCGAAATCGCGCTTCGACAATCTGGCGATTCACCAAGACAACCAGTCGTTTCATGTTCAAAAGGGGTCAGCCGGTCAGGACCGAATAAGGTACGGTACCGGGCAGTTCGAACCATGCTTAAGGAGGCATGTGCAATGAAACATAAGGAATGGGCAATTCCGCAGAGTTTTCTGGCAATCGCCTGTGCCGTTCTCATGTTGGTGTTCAGCGCTCAGATCTTTGCCCAGGCGGGCATCGATACGGGCAACGTGACCGGTACGGTCATGGATCAAACTGGGGCCATAGTGCAGAAGGCCCAGTGTACGCTGACCAATGTGGACACCGGCACCACGCAGAAGGCCATTTCTACTTCGGCCGGAGCGTACGTCTTCACACAGGTTCAGGTTGGAACCTACTCACTGAAAATTGCCGCGCAGGGATTCGAAGAATCCGTGATCAACGGCATTGTGGTGCACATTGGCGCCACCCTTACAGAAGACGTCTCGCTGCACGTGGGCGCTGCGAGCACCTCGGTGACGGTCACGTCGGCCGCGCCCCTGTTGCAGGCGCAGGATGCCTCGCTGGGCACGACCATTGACAGCACGGCGGCTACCGAGCTGCCGCTCTACGGCGGCAGCGCCGGCCGCAGTTTCATGGTCCTCATTACCACGGTTCCGGGCGTCCAGTTCACGGGAAACAACTCGACCGCGAATACGTTCCTTGTGCACGGCACGCAAAGCGGCGCGGTTGATGTGCGCGTGAACGGCGCCGACGATAACGCCGAGGTCTTCGGCGGCATCACCATCCCGCCCATCCCCGACACCATCCAGGAGATGAAGGTAGAAACCGGCGACAACCCCGCCGAGATCGGCCACACCTATGGTCCCACCGTGAATGTCGTCACCAAGCTGGGCACCAATAAGCTCCGGGGAAGCGCCTGGGAGTACAACGAGAACGACATGTTCAACGCCAACGACTACTTCAACAAGCGGACCCAGTTGCTGCACACGCCGTCGCCTCTGCCGAACCGCCCGGGAAGATTCAAGGAGAATTCGTTTGGCGCCGTCTTCGGCGGTCCGGTCGTGATACCGCACCTCTATGACGGTCACAACAAAACCTTCTTCACCGTCGATTTCCAGGTCACCAAGTATACCGACACGCCGACCGGCAACTTTACGATACCGACGGCGACCATGCAGAGCAGCGGCTTTACCAACCTGGTGGACACCCTTACCTTGAACACAAATACACTGACCGACGGATTAGGCCGCAGGTTCCAGCAGGGCACTATCTTCGATCCTGCCACTACACGCGCGGTGATTTGCGGCACCACCGACACGATCACCGGTCTGCCTACCGATTGCTCTGCGGGCAGCACACCGAGCGGCGTGCAGGGAGTGTACGTTGATCCCACTTTGAATGCCGGGGTCAGGACCGCAATCGTCCGTGATCCCTATTTCCAGGAACTCGGCCCGCCGTCAGGTTCGACATGTCCGAGCATCAGCGGCACTCTGGACTGGCGCACGCCGGCTGCGGGCGGAACGGTACCCGCATCGTGCTTCAACCAGCTTCCGGCCAGTCGAATCGATCCCAACGCCGTCGCGCTGCTCAAGCTCTTCAAGGCGTACCCATACAACAACGCTGGAATCAATTCCACTACGGGACTCAGTACCAGCGGCTCCAACAGCTACTCCAACAACTTTTTCCAGCTTATGCCGCGGCCGATCAACACCGAGCAATTCGACGTCCGGCTCGACCACACCTTCAGCGCCAAGGACTCGGCGTACATGACGGCCAGCCAATACAACTCGATCTCGCAGCAGCAGCCTCCGTTTGCCCCCCCGCTTGAGGGCGGCGGCAACGCACCGTTCTGGACGACCAACCCGACCTACATGATCGTTGCGACGGAAACGCACCTCTTCAATCCCAACCTGATCAACGAATACAGGATGTCGGACGAGCACAACTGGAACACGCGCCTGGATGCCGGCTCGATCGACAGTACCTTCGGGACACCCGCGGCTTACGGCATTACAGGTATTCCGCAAACCGCCAACAACGGCGGCTTGCCAATATTTAACGGAGTCGGCAGCAGTATCTCCCCATTCGGCGCCCGCACCAACACTACCTGGCAAAAGGTTGGCGCATGGCAGTTCTCCGATAACCTGAACTTGATCAAGGGCAAGCACGATTGGAAGTTCGGTGGTGAATACTGGTGGACCTACGGCAACATCGCGCAACTGCCGTATTCAAGAGGCAATTTCGCCTACGGCCAGTACTCGAACGTTCCGGGATCGGGTGATGGCGGCCCCGGCCTGACGGATTTCCTGACGATACCGACTGCTGGAAACAGTACCTACCTGGCGGCCGGAGGCCTTAGCACCGCGAGCACACCGCTGGGCGGCTTGAACGGCTACAACGGCGACAACTGGAACAAGAGTGTCTATCATGCGCCCCAGATTTCCTTCTACGCGGTCGACAATTGGAAGATCACGCCCGCGCTGACGTTGACCCTGGGAATCCGCAATGACTATTTCGCTCCCTATTACGCCTCCGGCGGGTCGGCAGGTGAAAGCAACTTCTGGATGGGCGGCGATGGCAACGTGGCCAGCGGCAGCGCTTACCACGTCAACAGGGACGGATGCGCCACGACGATGTCCACCTACTTCAAGAACTTGCTGGCATCTGACAACATCCCGATTCTCTGCGAGCCGAACAACGCGGCCAACAAAGCGCCCAAGTTCAACTGGGGGCCGCACCTCGGCATCGCCTACCGCGTACGGCCCAACCTGGTGGTGCGCCTGGGCGGCGCCATGCAGTACGGCGCATTCGACTCGGTTGGATACGGTGGCACGCTGGGCACCAACTACCCATTCCGCGTCACAGTGCAGAACGCTCCTCAGTACTCGTATCGGCCCCAGTCGCTCCCCAATGGCCAGACCGCGACGATGGAGAACACCTTCGGGCAAATCAATATGACCAACCCGAACGTGTACCTGCCCCTGGGCTCCGTGGTGATGTATGGCAAGCCCTACAACTTCCATATCCCGTACGAGGAGTACTTCAACCTCGCGGTGCAGTACCAGTTCACCAACCATGACTCGGTTGAGGTGCGCTGGGTATCGATCCTTGGCAAGCAACTGGAAAGCGCCAACCCCTACCACAATGCGCCGCGGCAGGCACTCACTCCGAGCACTGCGGCGGTCTCGGTGCCGAGCGTGAATACGCAAAAATCGGTGGGCTGCTTCCCGAACTGCGTGGGCAACGAACCCGGCGACCTCGTCTCCTCTCCGGCGATGCCTGACGGCACGTTAACCATTCCCTTCCCGAACCTGGCTGCGAATGAGGGCCCGATCGAAAACACCGAGCAGATCAGCAATTTCCAATCGGGTGAAGTGGAGTATATTCACAAGTTCGCGGGCGGATTCAACATGGACGCGAACTACACCTATGGCAGTTGCTTGTCCGATGCACAGGGCGGCCAACAGAACGAGGGCGGTCCGGCCAACGGACGCGCTCCCTGGCTGGTGGGCTTTGGTGGCTATCGCGCCGATTACGATCGCTGCGAAAACTTTGCCAGCAGCGTCTTCAAGCTGTCGGGCGAGTATGGTCTGCCCTTCGGCAAAGGCGCACTCCTGGTAGGCAATGCGAACGCTATCGAGGACGCCATTGTCGGCGGATGGAAGCTCGATCCCATCTGGATCTCTTCCAGCGGCTTCCGCGCCAACGTTACTTGCCAGGGAACAATAGGCGGCATTCCCAATGCTCCAGGGCAATTCACCGGCAACTGGTTCCAGACCGGCAGCACGGCCTGGTCCTGCTTCGCGCCTCTCGTGAAGGGCGTTAACCCTTACATACCCGGCCCCAACGATAAAGCGCGCAGCAGAGTGAACGGCTACTTCAACTCGGCGGCGTTTACTGCGCCTCTAAATCCGGTCACCGTGAGTGGACAGCAGGACTTCACTCCCTGGGGCGTCAGAGGGGACCAGATTACCGGCCCCGGCTGGTACAGCTTCGACCTGGCCGCCCACAAACAGTTCAAAATTAACGAAACCCTGCAACTGGAAGTGGGAGCGATGGCGCTCAACGCCTTTAACCACGTACACCTAAACAATCCTGGATTGACCAACTACACACAGCCGCAAAACGAGACTCTCACAGGCGGCTGGGGCACGATTACCGCTGACGCCTCGAACAACGGTTCGGGCCGCGTCTGGCAGTTCGACGGGAAGTTCTTCTTCTAGGAGCTTCCGGGGCACGATAAAACACCGCAACGCATAAACCTTGCGGCGGTGAAGATCACAAACGATCTTCACCGCCGCAACACAAGAATGGCTTGTCGAAAAAACCATCGCTGCATCCGTCGCAATGCGCCGGATTTTTCGTGCCCAGGCGGGCAGTGAGTGCAAGCGACTAAGTCCCGCATGACCGCGGAGCATTCGTACCAGGCGGACTGCGGGACGAAGAAAGCGATTCAGGAGCCCGATCATGAAGTTTCGAACGTGGAGTGTGGTCAGCTCCTGGTGCATTTTGGCCGGCGCTGTGCTGGCGCAGGCCCCGGTTACATTGACAGTCGACACTGCGTCGCGGCAATTTCGCATTCCCGATGATTTCGCCGGTCTCGGCTTTGAAACCAAGAGCGTAATCGCGAATGAATACGGCGTTTCCGGCAATTTCTTCTCTCCCGCAAACATCGAGCTCATCACCCTGTTTCGCAATACCGGTATTCGCAACATCCGCGTGGGCGGCGGCACGGTCGATGGCTCCGGCGGCGACGAGCATTGTGTAACGCCCACGCCGTCGTTTATCGACATTGACAATCTCTTCGGCTTTGCCCGCGCTGCCGGCGTCACGGTCATCTACTCAGTGCGCCTTTTGAACGTCAGCGCTTGCGCAAATCCGAATCTCGCCGAAGACGACGCCAAGATCGTCAGCTATATTTGGCGGAAATATCGCGCCCAGCTCGACAGCTTCTCCATCGGCAATGAGCCCGACGTGCGTGGCTTCCATTCGCGTCCCGGTTACGTGGTCGATCCGGCCATTTACGAGTCCACGCCGGGCGTTGCCGGTTCGGCATTCGCTTCGTATTTCGCGCAGTGGCAGGATTTTGCAGCCATCATTCGCAAAGCTGCGCCGGGCGCAAAGTTTTCCGGTCCCGACACGGCCGTATCCGACACCAGCAGTTTCACTCCCGATCCCACGCATGGCGTTTCCTGGTCCGTGCAGTTTGCCACCGATCTCAAAGGCTCCGGTATGCTGGCGACGGCGCTGCAACATCATTATGTATGGGGCCTGCCGGACGACACCCCGGCGACTGAAGCCATCGACGATATGCTGTCGCGTTCCTGGGACGACGCAACGGAAGTCGGCTCGCAGCCCGCGCACGGTGACGGCACGGCGGAGTTTCACCCCTATCCATTTGTGTACGACAAAGTTCTCGCCCCGCTGGTCTCTCTCGGCGTGCCCTATCGCATGACCGAGGCCAACGATTGCCTTCACGGCGTGCCCGGCGCAAGCAACGGATTTGCTTCGGCGCTGTGGTCCCTCGACTACATGCATTGGTGGGCCGGGCATCACATGGCCGGGGTCAACTTTCACAACAACCCCTGGCTCCCTACCGACACGATCGTTCCCGATCCTGCGCCCTGCACCGCTCAAGGCTGCGCAAACTACCGCGTTACGCCCAAGGCCTACGGCATCAAAGCCTTTGATCTTGGCAGCCACGGCTATGTTGAGCCAGTTGTCATCGCCAACCCGCAAAAGATCAACCTGACGGCCTACGCGGTAGGAACCACGCGGGATCTCTACGTCACCATCATTAACAAGACGCATTCCACGACGCACGATGCAATTGCTGCTTCGGTTGTCATTGAAGCCGCGGGGTTCGACGGCGCCAGGGTGGATTCTATGGTGCTGACCGATGGCGAGCCCGGGAATGCCGCACTCTCGACGGCCACACTCGGCGGGGCCACGATCGCGAATCACGCGCCGTGGGCCGGCAAGTGGACGCCACTGGGCCGCGTGCGCAACGGCAAGTTCGCGCTCAGCGTCGAAAGCACCACCGCCGTCATCGTGAGAATTAGCGCCGCCGGCCGGTAGGCCGTTGTCCTGCCCCGTCCGGTACGCTTGATGGTGTTTACAAATCATGAGCAGCGCGCCCAGAGCGCCCGATTCGACGAGTATTGAAGAGGTACGAAGTGTTCATCGCAGCAATTCTCCGAAAGATGCCGAGATATGCGGCTGTTGCCCTCGCATTCATCATGCTGGGTCAGGCGGGAAGAAGCGAGTCAACGATCGGCTATAGGGACGTAGCGTTCTGGCAGGAGCCGGGCGTGAAGGTTGAGTACAGCTCGTTTTTATTCCGCAGCAAAAAAGCAGATGAACAGATTCCGTGCCCGGTAAATCGCGGCAAGGATGCGTCCGACGCGCTGGGGCCGTGCCATTGGCAGAGCAACGTTTTTCAGCATCTGCCGCAATGGGTGTGGGTGCATTTTCGAGGCCCGCGGCGCATCGATAAGGTGGTGTTGCATGCCGCCAGCGTGGAATTGATGCCGATTGAGTTCTCGGGCCAGGTTCAGGATCATGGCGCGGCGTTCCATACGTTGTTTCACGTGCAACGGGCCCAATTCGATCCCAGGGACCTTACATACACGGTGCACTTTACGCCGGTGGTTACGAATAACATTCGGATTGTGATCGAGCGAACGGCAGCGACGGAGACTCCGCAGTCGTGGTGGGCCGAACTGGCGCAGGTGGAAGTATTCGGGACGGATGCGGCGGCCGATGTTGCTGCCAACTCGATCGGGGCATCGAAGGGTGGCGCGGCGTTCGCTGCGCTGGCTCCCACGCAATTTTCTCCGCAGGTGGAGGATCTCGGACAAGCGCTCGCTATCAGCACGCCGTGGTACCGCCTGGTGCTGGACAAGCGGCAGCCGCGCATCGTGTCGCTCGCGTTGGATTCCCTGGGCAAAGGCGAGTTGGGCGTGAACTTGCTTCAAGCCAGCGGGGCGTATCCGGTATTAAAACAGCCGTTCGAGGAGTCGATGCCGCTGGCAGCGGGCGCACTGACGCGAACCGGGAACGTCTTCCGGTACGCGCCGGTCGAGGTCGCGCCCGGGGCGTATGAGCAGGTTGTCTTGCGTGCGGGCGCAAAGGGGTTCGACCTGTCGCTTGCTGCCGCGGCCAATCACGCGTTGCTCTTGCGCGGTGGATTATTCCGATTCGAGTTTGCAGCGAACCAGACGCCGACGACATTCGTTGGTCATCCCTCGAAGCTGTTGAATTACGTGGGTTTGCCGACCTACCTGGCTGCACCGGATTTTGGAACCGTCTACATCACACGCACGGGCGACGCGGCGGCGTTTTACCGCAGGCCGTCGTCGCTGTTTCCGGCGACCTCGTACGATGTCGATGTCACTCCGCAGCAGCCCACAAGCGAAGACGGATTGAATGAGATCGGGCCGCGAGCTTGGCATTCGACGCTGCATTTCGGAGTCGAGGCCGTTGAACCGCTGCCGGCGCTGTTGAGCCGTGAACCGCGAGTGAAAGGTTTCCCCAAGTACTCGCTGGACATGACGCAGTGGCGGCAGGACACTGGCGTGGTGAGCAACAGCGTGATGAGCATCAACTGCGGGCTGGCGATGCTGTTCTATGCAGAGCAGGCGGTGTGGGCGCCACACCTCGAGGATGGCATTTCGCCGATGGCGCTGGTCGGCGCGTCGGTGGATCAGTATTTCAAGGGCGCACGCGGTTACATGATGCCCAATGTGAATGTGTATTCGCCACAGTGGAAGTCCTCGCGAGAGACCGCGGCTTACCTGGTGATCTCCGCGTGGTACGTGATCCGTACCATCGGAGGCGTGTCGCAGGCGCACGAGTGGCTGAAGCCGATGGAGGCGGTAGCCGATCGAATCGAATCGCACTTCGACGCCGACGGTCTTGTGAATGAGCCGGGCAAGGAGTGGTTCGACGTCTACGATTTTCAAGGACCTGATGCGTTTTCCAACGCTGCGGACTATCGAGCCTTCCTGTGCATGGCCGATGTGGAGTCGCTGGCCGGGCGCTCTGCGCAGGCCAAACGCTACAAGGACGATGCCGAACGCATCAACGCGGTCTACTTCAAGACCTTCTTTAATTCTGCAACGGGAGTGCTGGCAGGATGGAAGTCGCCCGATGGCAAGCTGCACGATTACATGTTTCCGTGGGTGAATGGCTTCGCGATCTACGAGGGGCTGGTGCCAGCCGAGCAGGCGAAAACGATCCTGAAGACCGTGCTCGCGAAAATGGACAGTATCGGCTTTCACTCGTTCCAATATGGCTTGCCGACGAATCTTATCCCGATGAGCCCGGCGGATTACATTCCGCATACCAGCGGCGCGCCGAAGCAGCCGGATGGCAAGGACTCGTGGCAGGTCTACATGAATGGGGGTGCGACCTCGCCGTACGAGTACTACTTCATCCAGGCGCTTTACCAGAACGGGATGAAGGGCGAAGCGGAGCAGCTGTTGTGGCCGCTGATGCAGTCCTATGAAAAGGGAACTTTCAACGCCGGGATTGAATTGCCGGGACAAAAGCAGCGGAACCCGGTGGGGAGCGCGTTCTACGAATGGGATGGATCGCGGGGACGGGGCGAAGGGTATCTGCCGGAGGATTGGCAGGGATTGGATGCGCTGTTTACCGGGCACTTCGGCATCGGTTTCGATGAGCATGGCTATTTTCTCGAGCCGTGGTCGCCGCTGAAGGGGCAGAGAATTAAGTTGGAAATGCCTTACATGGGAAGAGTCATCCCGTATGTTAGCTGTTGCCCGTCCGGGAAGAATTGAGTGCGGGCGTGTTTTAGTGGTCGTGCTCAAGAAAACAATGAGTATTTGCAGAGAACGGAAATGTTGAATCGGGGCGGCGTCGGAGCCCTGAAGATTTGGGTCAAAAGAACCGGCATTTGTAAGTAGCTGTCAACGCAAACTCGAAGGGTTCGTCCAAATGTTCAGACGTAGAGATTTATTAAAGATGACGGGCATGGCAACTGCGGCTGCGCTAGTCTCTCGGCATTCGTTGGCGGCGGAAATTGCCAGCGGCGCGGACCCGGCATTTCACTTTCTTTCCGGCAGTCTGGATCTGCAAGTGTCCGCCACCGCGCCGGAGTTCTTGAGTCTTAACATTGACGGTCTGGGAAAAGCCAGACGGGGCGCAAACATCGTCACTCCAAAGAGTGGCGACGGCGGCTCGAAGTCGTCCACATCCATGTCGGGCGGCGTCCGCCGCATCGAATACCGTTCCACATTGGCCAGCGACGATTCCGCGCCCACGTGGACGTTTGAGTTTTCAGAAAGCAAGATGGTTCTCACATCTCAGTGGTCTGCTGATTTTGCCTCCGCTCCGCTGATCCTTCCATTCAATCTGAATCAGGTCCACAGCACCGTGCTTGGACTGTTCCGGCGCGACGGCCTTCTGTCCGTGCCGGCGCTCCTGCACTTTCCCGGCCAGGGTTCTATGCGGCTCACGTCCAGTGTCCCGGAGGTCGGACTCACTTATAGCTCCGACCGGCCAACGCAATCTGCAGCACTCTCGCTTCCCGGTGCGACCTTTGAGCACAAGCGCATTGTCTACACATTTGAAGTAACTGCTCTTCATCCCGACGTGCCGGGAATCGCCGGAGATCCGCGCTTCGATGCCTTCCGCCGCAACTGGCTGAACGCATTGCAGCTCAATCCTGAACTTCAAGCGCTCGCCAACAACACCGCAAGTGATTCCTGCGCCTTCTGCTACTACGAATTCGCCGATATCGCCGCGCTCACGCCGCCGTTGGCTCCGGGCCTCGCCGCTCTCGACGTCATGCGCCAAACCCTTGACCGCATGTTGGCCGGCGGGTTCGCTTACGGCATGTCGATAGTGCCTGACCACCCCACCGTCAGTTCGGACACTTGGCCCTCGATGGTGATCGCCGCGGCCAATTGCGTGCGCGCCGGGCACAGCAATGAATGGCTCGGCCAAAACTACGCCGGCATTCGCGGATGGGCTGAATCCATGCTGGCCACCGATTCCAGCGGCAACGGGCTGATCAAATACTCCGTGAGCGGCAACTCCAACACGTGGGGCGGCGAAGGAACTCCCAAAATCCGGCCGGCCAACTGGTGGGACACTATCGGCTTCGGGTATGAAGATGCTTACTCCAACGCGCTCGCTTATCGCGCGCTGGGCGATATGGTGATGCTGGCCCGCAAGGCCGCTAAGCCTGCCGATGTCGCACGCTATCAAGCCGCAGCAGACAAGCTGCGCGCCCATTACTACGATTGCTTCTTCAATCCTGCCACCGGCGTTCTCGGCGGCTGGCGCAGTGCAGACGACGAATTGCACGACTACTATTTCCTCTTCGTCAACGGCATCGCCATCCACTATGGTCTTGTTGACAAGCCGCAGGCCAACGCCATCATGGACAAACTGCTCGCCAAGATGAAGGCTGTGGGCTACGACAAGTTTCAGATGGGATTGCCGGGCAATCTCGTCACCGTCGCGCTTAAAGATTATGTTCACAGGACACCTGACGCGCGCTACGGCGGCGGCGTGCTCCCCGACAATTCCGATGGGTTCCAGAATTATGAGAATGGCGGCGCCACCGGTTCCTACGCTTTTTTCACGCTGGCAGCTCTCTACGATCTAGGTCGCACGGCCGAAGCCGACGCGATTCTATTTCCCATGCTGGAGGGATATGGCAACTGCGAATTCGAGGGTCGCGATGCCAAGGGCCGCTCGCCCGATTGGCGGCGCTGGGACGGGACCGCCATGGGATATGAGGGCCTGTTGACAGACAACTACTATGCGCTTCTCGCCGTTCCGCTGCGGCAATCGGAAACGCGCTGAAACACTGAAGAAGGCCCTGGCCCGGGATTTGGGGTGAAAGAAGAGTGGGCATGCTGCCATGCTCATAATTGGATTTCACACTTTACCCCAATTTGGATGCAGCTTCGTGGACGCAGGTCCGATTGGGAGGTTTAGCAGGAGAGCCTCTCGTGAGAGGGACAGGATACGGTTGGCATGAGACAAAATCGCAGAACATTTCTTCGCAATAGTGCGTTGGCTAGCACTGTAGCCGCGCTGACGAAATTCACCGGCAGGAGCCAGGCACCGGCGGGCGCAGGGTCATCCCTGGAAAGCCAGGTGGCCGAGAGCGGTAGCGCTTCAATTCGGCAGCGGTTTCAATCGCCCGAGAAGAAGTATCGGCCGATTGCGCGGTGGTGGTGGCCGGGGAATGATGTGACCGACGAAGAGCTGCGCCGCGAGATCGGTGTGCTGGACAAGGCTGGGTTCGGCGGCGCAGAGATTCAGGCGTTCAATAAGGGATTCGATTTCGCGGCCATGCCGGAGGCGCAACAGAAGCGCGTAAGCGGTTTTGCTACGCCGTCTTTTTTTGAGAACGTGGCGGCGGCAATCGACGAAGCGCGGAAGCACGGTTTGTTTATCGATTACACGTTTGGTTCGGGCTGGCCCTTTGGCGGCGGATACGACATTACGCCGGAGCTGGCTTCGATTGAGTTGCGATGGACTCATACATCGGTCGCGGGGCCGGCGAAATTTCGCGAACGCGTGCAAGTTCCATCAATCGACGACGGCGATCCAGCGAATCCTCCCGCGTGGCTGAAGGGACTGCCGGAGGGATGGGCCGAGCGCATGCGCCAGCGCACCAAGCTCGTTGCCGTAGTCGCGGTGCGCGGAACCGATACACGATGGGAGTGGAACCAGAACGGAGGACGCCAGCGGAACCCAGCGAAAGCCGGCGAGTTGGAAGCAGACACTTCGATTGATTTGACCGCTCACCTGGATTTAGATGGCTCGCTGAGCTGGGATGTGCCGCCGGGAACGTGGCAGCTTTTTGTGTTTGGTCAGGCGCCAACGGGGCATCGCGTGAACGCGGGCGCAGGAGAAGGTCCGCAGTTTGTCATGGACCATCTTAGTTCCGAAGCGTTCGCCGCGCACGCCAAACGCGTGGGCGACGAGGCGATCCCGTACATTGGAAAGTATTTTGGCAATGGCTTACGCGCGCTTTTCTGCGACAGCCTTGAAGTGGGCGCGAATCTTTTCTGGAGCGACGATTTTCTTGCCGAGTTCAAGCGGCGGCGTGGATACGATTTGCTGCCCTACCTGCCGATCCTGAAAGTCCAAAGTTTCGCGGAGCCGAATGGCGTATGGGTCGATCGACCCGTCTACGAAATGGCCGGGGTAGGCGACGCGGTCCGCCACGATTACCGGCAGACCGTTTCCGATTTGATGGCGGAGAGGTTTTACGGCCAGTTTAACAAGTGGGCGCACGATCACAAGCTGCTCTCACGCACGCAGGCGCACGGCTCGCCCACGGATGTGCTGCGCATTTACGGCGAGGCCGACATTCCGGAAACCGAGGACCTGTTTGCCTGGGGCGGTTACGACTTTTTAAAGATGGCTGGGTCGGCGGCGCATGTGTATGGCCGCAACATCGTGGGCAGCGAATCGTTTGTGTGGTCAAACTCGCTGTACGAGACCACGCCCGAAAAGGTGAAGGTTGCGGCCGATGAGTTGCTCACGGCAGGCGTAAATGCGATTGTGTATCACGGCTTCGGTTACATCATGCCTGAAGTGCCGGCACCGGGATGGCATCCGTTCACCGGAAGGTTTGGCGAGGGAAACTATTCATCGCAGTTCAACGAGTTGAATCCGCTGTGGCCTTACTTTGCGCCGCTCAACGATTACATGGCGCGGGTGCAGTACCTCTCGCAGGCGGGGACCAACGTGGCTGTAGTGGCGCTTTACCGGAACGATCTTGCGCATGGCGCGGATGAAATGCCGCCGGTGCCGAGGTTGAACCAGGCGCTGATGGACGCGGGCTACAACTATGACCACTTGAATGCAGACTCGCTGCTGCGCTCGACGGTGGGCGGCAAAATGCTGGTGACGCCCGGCGGAGCAGTGTATCAGGCACTGGTGCTGCCCGAGCTTGACATGATCGATGCGGCGCTGGCGGAGAAGATCGCGAGTTGGGCGAGCGTGGGATTGCCGATTCTGTTTGCGGAGCACATGCCCGTGCGCGCCGATGGCCTCGAGGAGAACGCACAGCGGGTGCAGACGACGATGGCCGCGATGCGCGGATTGCCGAATGTGCTTGTGGCTGCGGACCGCGCGGGGCTAGTGGCGATGCTGGGGCGAGTTGCGGAGCCGAACATCAGGTTCCATGGCGAGGCGGTGCCGTTTATTCAGAAGCGCATTGGAAAGATGAATGCGTACTTTCTGCGCAACGAAACGGATGCAGCGCGACACCTTCATGCAGAGTTTGAAGCGGAGGGTGCGGCGGAGTGGTGGGATCCCTGGACCGGAATTCCGGCGGAGATTGCAGGGGCTCGGCGCAAAGGAAATTGGACTGCCGTCGAACTTGATCTGGAGCCGTTCGGCTCGGCGCTGATTGTCTTTGATCCCGAGGGTGCCAGGGCGGCTCTTGCATCGACGATAAAGCCGGGCACGTTGAAGCGGATGGAAAGGATTGGCGCGGGAGGCTGGAGGCTGGCGGCTTCGGGACTTGTTCCATCCGGAAAGACGGCGGAGATCCGGCGCGAACTACCTGAGTTGATTGACTGGTCGCTCGACAGCGAGTTGCGCGGATTTTCAGGGCGCGGAGTTTACACGACGACGTTTACCGTGACGGCGGAAGCGAGCAACCGGTTGATTCTCGATCTGGGCACTGTGAGAGATGTGGCCGAGGTGACGGTGAACGGCAAGCACACCGCGACGTTGCTGCTGCGACCGTATCAGGTGGACATTACTGACTTCGCGAAGCCGGGAGAAAACACGCTGGAGATTGTGGTGACTAACACGCTCTATAATGCCATGACTTTGCGCGATCCGCGGGGATTTCATCCTGGCCCGGTGGAGAATCCATCCGGGCTGATGTCTTCAGGCCTTATTGGCCCAGTTGCGATGAAAGTGATGGACTGACGGCTGAGGGATTTCTTGAAGTAAATCGAAGGAATATGACCAAATCTCTGGTTCTGATTGCAATTGTAGGCTGTTCGTTGGCCGCTGCCCGCACCGCCCGGTCGGAGCAGCGCGAAGTCAAAACGCCATTCTATTCACTTGCGCTCACGCCCGACGGCACATCCATAGAATCACTGTCGGTCGATTCCCTGGGGAAAGGTGAATTTCGCCCCAGCGTTCTCTTTCCGCCTGAGGCCAAGCCCACCGCTCAAGCAGCCGTTCCGGCCGGCTCAATCTTCTCCTCTGACTGGCAATTCAAGTTTTCGTCACAGTCCTTTCAGATGATAAGCACCCATCGTCCGGATGCACCGGAGCAGCCCATCGTTTTGCGGTTTAATCCGGAGCTGTCGCATGCCACGCTGCTGGCAATAGTGGATGGCGGACAGGCGCGTATGCCGGCGCTTTTGCATTTTCCGGACCAGGGTTCGCTGCGCATCGAAGCCGAGAGCCGTGAGCCCGTCCTGTTGCAATATGAAGCGCATCGGAGGGATAAGGGCTACATCGAGGTATTTTTCCCCGGCGCAACGCAATCGAACCCGCGCGTTGTTTACACATTCACCGTGGTTGCCATCTATCCCCACTTGAAGGGCATCGAAACCGACCCGCGCTTTGACGGATTTCGCAGGAATTGGCTGAATATTCTTCAGGTGCAAGCTGAAGATGGAGTGCTGGCAAACAATTCCGCCAGCGACCCGTGCGCGTTCGTCCAGCACATGTACACCGAGATCGCCAAATACACGCCGCCCCTCGCGAGTGGCTTGACGGCGATGGACCTGGTCCGTATGTCGCTGGACAGGTATCTGCACGGGGCACTTGCATGCGGCATGCCGTACTATCGTGGATTTGATGGCCTCAGCATCCCGTGGCAAAGCCGAAATACTCCGAGCTCGGATACTTACCCTTCGCTCCTGAGTGCGGCCGGCGACTATGTGACTGCGACCCACGATACGGAGTGGCTGAAGAAGAACTATCACGGCCTGCGCGCATGGGCAGACGATATGCTCGCCACCGACACGGATGGCGACGGTTTGATGAAGTTCACCGGCTCAGGGAATGCAGGATCCTGGACGCCGAGGCCGGGCGGCGGTGTATTCCTGCGTCCGTCGAACTGGTGGGATACGATTGGTTTCGGTTACGAGGATGCCTACTCGAATGCACTGGCCTATCATGCACTGGAGCAGATGACAGACATGGCCCGTCTCGCAGGGCAGCAGGCCGATCGAGAGCGCTATCTCGCGCGTGCCGCAAAACTGAAGAAGGCTTTTCTGCCCGCGTTCATCGATCCCAAGACTGGCATCCTCGCCGGATGGCGCAGCCAGGACGGTCAACTTCATGACTACTGGTTCCCTTGGGTCAATGGCGCCGCCGTCGTCTACGGACTCGTGCCAGAGAAACTGGGAAATGCGATCTACGACCGGATTCTTGCGAAGATGAAAGAGGTGGGCTATACCAACTTTGAGCATGGTATTCCGGGAAACTTGATACCGATTCGCCGCGAGGATTGGGAGGACCTTAACCCCAACGGTGGCGCTCCCACGAAGGCGGACGGCTCCGACGGATTTCAGATTTACGAAAACGGCGGGGCAACCGCCGCATTTGCTTATTACACCATTGCGGCGCTTTATAAATTAGGCCGGGTCGAGGACGGCGACCGGATTTTGTTTCCCATGCTCAAGAGCTACAAGTCTGGCGGCTTCGACGGGCGCGGTCCGAATGGCAGAACCTACGATTGGCAGACGTGGGACGGCACTCCAAAGGGATATGAGGGATTGCTTACCGATTGTTTTATGGCCTTAGCGGCAGTGATGGAACGACCTGTAGCTCGAGATACAGCGACGCACCAAGGACCTAATGAGCTGCCTCAATCTGGAGATCCTGCCGATCAAGCCCATCGCAAGTACTGAAATAGCGAGGAAGGAAGGTGATTTCCGGCGGGTCGCCACTGCCGTCAAAGACGTTCGCGTTGCGAATGATCGTGTCCCAGAGACGCATCTATGATCCTCTGACATGTAGGCTAGGTACATCGGAGAATTCAGGCAACGGCAATTTGCCGTTTGCTGAGGCTGGAAATGGATCGATTGAAACAAACAGGCTCCGGCCCGGCTCACGATCCCGGAGCAATTGACGTGCTGAACAAGGGCATTGCATTGCTGGAGCAGCCTATCGCCCACGATGAGATTGTGGGGCGCGGTTGGAATCTGCTGCGCGAGGATCTCACGCTCCCCGCAGCGGTGCTCTATGAAGAAGCGCTCGAACACAACCTCGAATGGATGCGGCATTTCGCGGACGCATACGGCGCAAGGCTGGCTCCCCACGGAAAAACCACCATGGCGCCGCGCTTGTTTGCGATGCAACTGGCAGCGGGCGCATGGGGCATTACGCTGGCCACGGCGCATCAAACGCAAGTTGCCTGCGCGCACGGCGTGCGCCGCGTGCTCATGGCCAATCAGCTCATCGGCAAGCAGAATATGGCGATCGTTGCCGGGTTGCTGCGCGATCCCGAATTTGAGTTTTACTGCCTGATCGACTCTGCCGCGCAAGTCGATCAGCTTGGATCGTACTTCTCGCAATGCGGCGCGAGGCTGAATGTGCTGCTGGAAGTGGGAGTAGACGGCGGACGGGCCGGCGTACGCAACGGCGAGCAGCTCCAGTCCATTCTTGACGGTCTGAGCAAATGGGGCCACGCCATCGCGCTGTGCGGAGTTGAAGTCTACGAAGGCGTCCTCGATAACGAGGCGGCCATTCGCGCATTTCTGCTTCATGCCGTGGATGTGACAAAAGAAATCGCGGCAAAGAAGTGCTTCCAACGCACGCCGATCCTGCTTTCCGGCGCGGGCTCGGCCTGGTATGACGTGGTCGCCGAAGTTTTTTCTCCGCGAGATTTTCAAGAGCCCGTCGAAGTGGTCTTGCGACCCGGATGCTATTTGACGCACGATGTCGGCGCATATCGAAGAGCGCAGGACAGGATTCTCAAGAGCAATCCCGTGGCGCGGCAAATGGGCGCGGGACTCAAGACGGCCTTGCAGGTGTGGGCATATGTACAGTCTGTGCCAGAAGCAGATAAAGCGATTGTGGGCCTTGGCAGAAGGGATGCAGCATTTGATTCGGGATTGCCTGTTCCGTCGCTGCACTTTAGACCCGGAAGCGCCTCGCCGCATCCCGTTCCGGGAAATTGGATAGTCACCCGCATGATGGATCAGCATGCGTACCTGGAGATTGCCGCCGGCGATGACATTCGGCCCGGCGATATGATCGCATTCGACATCGCGCATCCTTGCCTGACCTTCGACAAATGGCGCGTGCTGGCCCTGGTGAACGGCGCGTTCGATGTCGTCGACCTGATTCAGACTTTTTTCTGATGTGGACCGCACCATGGGACGCTAATGGGCATCGGTGATTGCAGTCACTTTGAGCCGCGTTCGCAGATCATACGATGACTAAAGGGCTCATTGTGCACGTAGCCCGAGCGAGAAGGGATCTGCATGAATCTGGGATTTATTGAGAGCAAAACATACGACGAAATTTCAGTGGGCGACACCGCTGGAACAGAGCACGTTCTCACCACCGATGACGCGATGGCGTTCGCCTCGATTTCCGGATTCCATTCCGTTCTGAATACCGATGAACGTATCGATCGCGCCGGGGGAATACCTCCGACCGGGCCAAACATGTGGTGCGCCTCGCTCATCTCGGGTCTCTTCAGCATGAACATTCCAGGGCCGGGATGCACGCTGACTAACGTCAGCCTCACGTTCAAGCATCGCATCCATGTCGGAGATCGCATTCTCGTCAAGGTGCAGGTCACGGCCAAGGACGACGCAACCAAGACGATTCACTTCGATTGCGAAGCAAAAAATGGCGCCGGTACGCAGATTTTTTCAGGCACCGCCCGGCTCATCGCGCCGGAGAAGAAGCTGCGCTGGTCCACGCTCCCGGTACCGCAGCTCATAGTGAATAACCCTTATCGCCACTACCTTGGCTTGATCGCGCGTGCCACCTCCAAGCCGGCGGTGAAAACTGCGATTGTTTGGCCGTGCGATGAAGTATCGCTCGGCGGTGCGATCCAGGCATTCAAGGACAAGTTGATCGTTCCGGTTCTTGTGGGTTCTGAAGTGAAGATCCGCAGTGTGGCGGCCGCTTTGCAACTCGATTTGGGAACCATTCAAATCGTTGATATCGACAACAGTCGCACGGCGGCCATGCGGGCCGTCGAAATGGCGCGCAAAGGCGAGGTGCAAATGCTCATGAAGGGCTCGCTGCACACCGACGAGCTCATGGGCGCCGTCGTCTCGCGCGAGGGAGGCCTGCGCACGGGGCGGCGCATCAGCCATGTGTTCGCTCTCGATGTTCCGTCCTATCACAAGCCCCTTTTCGTGACCGATGCGGCAGTCAACATCCAGCCTGATCTCGAGACCAAAATCAGCATTTTGCAAAATGCCATCGACATGTTGAATACGCTCGAGGTCGCGAGTCCGAAGGTAGCCATCCTCTCGGCAGTCGAGTCAGTCAACCCCGCCATTCCATCCACGCTCGATGCCGCCGCCCTTTGCAAGATGGTCGACCGCGGACAGATTACCGGAGCCATCGTCGACGGTCCGCTCGCATTCGATAATGCCATTTCAAGCGACGCCGCAAAGATCAAGAAGATCAAATCGCCGGTGGCGGGTGACCCTGATCTTCTCATGGTTCCCAATCTGGAAGCCGGAAATATCCTCTTCAAGGAACTTCAGTATCTGGCCGGAGCATTGGCCGCGGGAGTCGTTGTGGGAGCGAAAGTCCCGGTTGTTCTCACGAGCCGCGCCGACGGAGAACTGGCGCGGATGGCGAGTTGCGCCCTCGGCGTCCTGCTGGCCAAGCCAGCACCCGACCCGATGCCGGCATAATGCCCAATGCTCCATCGGTCCGTTGGTTCAGCAAGACCGATGAGCGGTTTCTTGAATGGCCATCTCAGGCTCATTCAACATCTTCTCCGCACTTGCAGGAATCGCCCGCTTGAACCGCGCCCACCCAATGTTCCGCGAGGCAACGGGAACCTTCTGCCCGAACAGGACAGCCTGGCGGTAGGATAAGGAGCGGAGGCAAGTGCGATGCCTATTGTTCACGTGCACGTGCACGTCAAGCCCGAGTCCGTAGAGGAGTTCAGGCAGGCCACCATCGAGAATGCCCGCGCGAGCGTGCGGGAGCCGGGCATCGCTCGCTTTGATGTGATGCAGCTCGAGGACGATGCGACACGGTTTGTGCTCACCGAGGTCTATCGCACGCCGGAAGCGGCGGCCGCGCATAAGGAGACCGCGCACTACGCGAAGTGGCGCGATGCAGTGGCTCCAATGATGGCCGAGCCACGCCAGAGAGCGCAGTACAAGGCCGTCTTTCCCGATGTCAATGGCTGGTAAATTTGGAGCTGGTAATTTGGGGGCTGGTAGAACCATACGCTTCGAGTTCGCGACCGCAGCGCGCATTGTTTTCGGCGAAGGCACAGCTGCCACCCTCCCTGAACTGGCGCGCAGTTTCGGTGCCCGTCCGCTGGTCGTGACCGGCGCATCCACCGAGCGCGCGGCATGGCTTGTGTCGGCGCTCGAGGCGGAGACTTTCAGTGTGTCCGGCGAACCCACGGTCGAACTGGTGCGTGCGGGCTCGCGGCGCGTGCAGGACGCCGCCTGCGACGTGGTCCTCGCGATGGGCGGGGGCAGCGCCATTGACGCAGGCAAAGCGATTGCCGCTATTGCCACCAACGGCGGCGAGCCGCTGGAGTTTCTCGAGGTGGTGGGTAACGGGCGCGCGATTACGGTCCAGCCGCTGCCGTTCATTGCCGTGCCCACTACCGCCGGCACGGGCAGCGAAGTGACGCGCAATGCGGTGCTCGGATCGACGGAGCACGGCGTGAAGGCGAGCTTGCGGAGCCCGATGATGTTGCCGCGGGTTGCGTTGGTCGATCCTGAGCTAACCTACGCGTTGCCGCCTGCGGTCACCGCACAAACTGGCTTGGACGCCCTGACGCAGCTCATCGAGCCGTATGTCAGTGTGCGTGCCAATCCGTTGGTAGATGCAATTTGCGTGGAAGGGATGGGGCGCGCGGCCAAAGCTCTGCGCCGCGCGTTCCACGATGGCGGTGATCGCGAGGCGCGCCGCGACATGGCGCTGGCCAACGCCGGGCTGGGCGTGGTGCATGGCTTTGCGGCTCCGCTAGGTGGACAGTGGAAGGCGCCGCATGGAGCGCTGTGTGCGGCGCTGTTGCCACACGGCATGGCGGCGAATGTAGCTGCGATGCGGGCACGCGCGCCGCAGCATCCTGCCCTGGAACGTTACGCGGTTATCGCGCGCTTACTTACCGGCCGGAATGAAGCCAGCGCTGAGGAAGGCATCGACCGGGTACGCGCGCTTTGCGCCGAGCTCGACATTCCTGGGCTGCGCGCCTGGGGGATTGCGGAAGCCGATCTGCCGGCTGTCGTCGAGAAGGCGGCCTGCGCCAGCAGCATGCAGGCTAATTCGCTGCCCCTCACAGGCGAAGAGTTGCTCGCGGTGCTCACGGCCGCGTGGTGAGAGCCGGAGCTGCGGACGCAAAGTGGAGCGCACCTATGAATGGGTTAAGGCGGCGACCCAAATCGCGGCTCGATAAACATTCTCGCGCCGCAGGCACAAAGCGCGTGGATAATGGCCGATAGGGAGTTTGGTCGATGAAAGCATTGGTCAAGAGCAAAGCCGAGCCCGGGTTGTGGCTCGAAGACATCGCCGAACCGGAAGTCGGCATCAACGATGTCCTGGTGCGCGTGCACTACACCGGCATCTGCGGCAC
>Ga0182014_10001964_pt1 | contig 26662 bp, 29 predicted proteins | sample 612S2DmetaG_FD_120489 | JGI IMG/M metagenome (GOLD analysis project Ga0182014, IMG submission 120489) | Permafrost microbial communities from Stordalen Mire, Sweden - 612S2D metaG | ecosystem: Environmental > Terrestrial > Soil > Wetlands > Permafrost | place: Sweden: Stordalen | collected... | reverse complement strand
TGAATCTAATGAATAGAGAATAATGAACTCGGTGGCCTTTTAATCCTCAGGCGCTGGGATCGAGACCCAGGCGGCCCACTAGGTATTGTTGAACGTTCACGTTCGTGGATTACAACGGTCGCCGTACTTCTGAACGAGATCGAAGTAATTGCATTTGGATACGATTGCGAAACAACGTCTACTTGTATTTGTGATCCATGCTGCGCAGCGCGATAGGCCTCATTTCAGGCCTCGCAAAATGTCAGCGTTTCCGTCAGCGAATATTTTGAATTGAAGCGAACAGCAGTGAACTCGTATGAACTAAAAGCCTTGCAAAACAGGACTTCCTGAACTCCTGCGAATTCGTCTGAACCCAACGGAATGGCATGGATGGCATGGCATGCAAGGGGCAGCCGCACGGATCCCTGAATCGCGACAGGTTTTCGGGAGGAGAATATGTGTGGGAGTTGCGCTACTACCTGACTCACCGTGACCACCCGGGATCCCGGTTGGGCTCCGAAATAGGTTTCCTTTTAGGGACTCATATTCCCCCCACACCAAGTGTCGGTAGCTCGAAGTCAAAGTTCACGCCAAAAATCACATCCACTTCATGCATGCATTTGGAGGGACGTGCTTCTATGCGAGGTCAAACTGCTCGCGGACTTCGGCGGGAACGAAGTTGTTCTCTTCGGTAGTCTCCGCCTCCACCAATTCCACCAACTTCCTCGCGACATCGGCCGGATCGAGTTGGTCCTGCTTCACGAGATCGGTGACTCCTCGAAGGATCTCGGTCGCAGAGTCGCTCGACGCTCGTGCGTCGAACCACTCCCACATCGAATCGGCCATCCGGTCATTGAACCCTGTCTGGAAGGGGCCAGGATTGATCATTGTCACGTCCACTCCCAAGGGAGCGAGTTCTGCGCGAAACGTCTTGCCCATTGCCTCCAAAGCGAATTTAGTCATCGCGTAGGGACCGAAGACCGGGAACGTCATCACGCCGGCGACCGAGGACATGATGATGACTCGTCCTCTTCCCTTCGCCACCATCCCCTTCAGCACTTCCTGCGTGATGGCCAACGTACCAAAGACGTTGACGTCGAACAGATGGCGTAGTCGACCCAGTGGGACGTGCGCCAGCGGGCCGTTCTCACCCACACCGGCGTTGTCAATGAGAACGTCGATCTCCCAGTCCCGGACCTTCTCGACGTCACGAGTTGTGATGTCGAGCTTCTCCACCGTTAGCTGTGGAGCACTCTCAGCCAACCGACTAGCTTGCTCCTCGCTTTCGGTCGTGGCGATGACGTGATGACCGCGCTCGCTCAGCATGAGCGCCGTCAACTTTCCGAAACCGGACCCGGCTCCCGTAATCAAGACCGATTTGCTCATGAGTCAACGCTAGACCTCGGCGTCCACTCCGTCGCTCATGGGCACCAGCGTAAGATTGCAGCGAGGGAACTGGAGACGAACCGTGGGAATCAACTTTGACGGTCGCGCCGCCATCGTGACGGGCGCAGGCTAGGTGCCTCGGACGGGCGTACGCGCTCACACTCGCGAAAGCCGGGGCGAAAGTCGTGGTCAACGACATCGGAGCGGCTCACAAGAGTTCGCCGTCCAATCCCAGCGTCGCCATGGACGTCGCCAACGAAATCTTGAGGGCCGGTGGAGTAGCGATCGCCAATACCGACTCGGTGGCGACGAGAGAGAGGGCGCTCGATTGTCGACGCTGCGCTGCGCGAATGGGGCCGCGTCGACGCCGTCGTCTGTAACGCAGGGGTTATGCGTGATCGAACGTTTGTGAACGCGACGGGCGGCGAATTCTCCGACGTCTTCGACACGCACCTCTACGGCGCCATCAACGTCCTGCAGCCTGCCTTCGCTTGGATGAAGGAACACGAAAGTGGCGGCCGAATCGTCCTCACGACCTCAACATCGGCGTTCTAGGGCATCTTCGGACAGGCGGCCTACGCCGCGACCAAGGCTTCCCTCATTGGACTCACCAAAGTGTTCGCCCTCGAGGGCGCGAAGTACGGCAACGCGGCGAACGCCATCGCTCCCGTCGCCGCGACACGCTTGATGCCTGACGCGCCGAGTCAAGCAGGACCAGATTCGCTGCACGTGGGCCACGTCGCCCCACTCGTCGCTGTCCTTTGTCACGAGTCATGTCCAGCCAACGGCGGAGTCTTCGTGGTGGGGGGGGTGGCGTGATCCGGCGAGTTATGACGACGCTCGTTAGCGACGTCGATCTCGGCGACCACGACGCCGATGAGGTCGCGGCAGCGTGGAGCCAGATTCGAGATCCCGGCGACGTCGTTAAGCTCCCCGACGGCATGGCAATAGTCAACCTGTTATCCCGCGACCGACTCTGAGTCGAGTCCCGCTAGTGACGAAGTTCTCGCGTTTGACGCGGTGTCGACGCTGGGCCGAAGAGCCACGTGGGCCTCACTTTTCCCTAAATCGTTAGCGTTATTTGTGCCATGATGAATATCGTGACAAACGAGGCAATATCGACAATTCACGCGCTCAAGCACCTCGCGAGACCGGTGCTTGATTACTGCTGGCAAGGAGTCGCCCCTTGGATCCTCTAGACGAGAAATTTATTGCGAACCCCTATTCCCTCTTCTCGCTGGAAGGTAAGAGGGTTCTCGTCACGGGAGCCAGTTCCGGTCTGGGACGTCGCTTCGCTCAAGTACTCAATGGTGCTGGTGCCCGGGTCGCGATCGTAGCGCGCCGAGTCGATCGGCTTGAGGAACTCGCCCGAGAGTTGCGAGACCCCGTCGCCATTCCCGCGGACCTTGAAGAATCCGGCGCGGCGCGGCGCGTCGTCGACGCGGCGGTCAACCAACTAGGCGGCATCGATATCGTGGTCAACAACGCGGGAGCCACGAACACCGAGCCAGCTGTTGACGACGAGTCGTTTCGTCGAATCGTGAACCTTGACCTCACGGTTCCCTTTGAAATTGCTCGGCACTCTGCTCGGCACGCTATCGCCGAATCTCAGAACCTTTCGATCATCAATATTGCATCCATCATCGGCATCGTCGCCTCTCGGTCAATTCCACAGACGTCGTACGCGGCGAGCAAAGCTGGATTGATTGGTCTGACTCGTGAACTGGCTACCCAGTGGGCTCGTTTGGACATTCGGGTCAACGCCATTGCTCCTGGATGGTTCCCCTCCGAGATAACGTCCGGGCCCGTCTTCGAAGACCCCAAGGGCCTCCAGCACATCCAGCGCAACACACCCATGGGCCGGCCCGCGAAAGCGTACGAACTAGACGGCGCCCTCTTGTTCCTCGCGTCAAGGGCGTCGTCCTACGTCACCGGTCAAGTCATCGTCGTCGATGGTGGCTGGACGATCATCTAGCACGACTGTGACTGAGAGCCGACATGGGACTCGTTGAGGACAAGGTCGCCCTCGTGACCGGTGCCAGCAGCGGCATCGGGCGCGCGTCAGCTCGACTCTTCGCCCGCGAGGGTGCGAAGGTGGTGGTAGCCGACATCGATGTCGACGGCGGACGCGACACGGTCGAGATGATTCACGCTGACGGCGGGACGGCCATATTTGTGAAATGCGACGTCCGAAATGACGACGAGCTCGAGTCGGCACTGAATGTCGCTCTCGCCAACTACGGCCAACTCGACTGTGCCCACAACAACGCGGGCGTCGAAAGTCACTTGGCCCGCACCATCGACGTGACTGACGACGAATGGGACCGACTCTTCGACCTCAACCTCAAGGGCGTCTGGCGATGCATGAAACACGAGATTCCCCCGATGGTCGCCCATGGCGGTGGCGCGATAGTCAATACCTCATCGATCTCCGGGCTCGTTGGCTCGCGGGGCCTTGGACCCTACAGCGCTTCGAAGTTCGGCGTGAACGGTCTCACGAAAGCCTCCGCCCTCGATTACGCGTCGAAGAACATTCGTATCAACTCGGTCTGTCCTGGCGTCGTCCAAACGCCGCTGCTCGATCGACTCATCGACGCAGAACCTCGATTTCGAGAAACATTGCTCGCCGAAACGCCTTTAGGGCGAATCGCCCGGCCGGAGGAGATCGCCGAAGCCGTGGTGTGGCTGTGCTCAGACAGAGCATCGTTCATCACGGGGCACAACTTGGTGGTCGACGGAGGGTTTACGGCGAAGTAGTGCGCTTGCCTAACCGATCGCCCAGCGGCAACTAGGGAATGTATCTCCTCACGACGACATGAGATGCGCGTTGTTCCAATTCAGGATCTTGCCTTGTGGTTCGAATCGAACTAACTGCATTCCCGACGCGTATGCCTTCTGGCTGCTCTCGGGCATCTCTTCCCTCTTCGTGCGAAAGGCGTCGTACTTCCGATCCATTTCACTCCGGAATCGGTGCTGAAGTTCTTCTTCCGCTTCGATGATCTCGGCGCTCCCGCTCAAATGCGCGGCGCGTAGCTTCGCCCAGTGCTCGCCGTCCTCCACGAGAAAGGACGACACGTCATTTTTCTTGACACGCAGAAGCTTCTTACCTCTCGTCTGGATGTAGATCGTTCGATCGAGGAGCGCGAACCACACGGGAAGTGCGATAGGCGAACTGTCGCTCTTAAGCGTCGTGAATATTCCGGTATGGGAGTCTCTGATGAACTCCCAGAGTTCGTCGTCATCCATTCTGACCGAGGGCCGTTTCTGTTCGGAGGTCACCCGCGCTCACCTCGCCGTAGTGTCTCTCGACGTCGCTTTATCTCTTCAGGATCAAAATCTGACTCCCGGAACTCACGGGCGCTTTCCGCCTCGATCTCGCGACCCGTCGTGAGTGGTTGATGTTGCAACCGGCGATAGTTGGCGAGCGTCGCTCTGACGGCAGGCTGACTACTTTCGCCGATATCCCTCGCGACGGCCAGCGCCGTAGGGATGAGCTTGCCGTGCTCGGTCACTTGGGTGACGAGCCCGATTCGAAGGGCCGTTTCCGCGTCGACAAACTGACCAGAGAGACTCATTCGCCGAGCAAAGGCACCTCCCACCGCGTTTGGAAGGAGAACCGACATGCCCCACGTCGGCAGCATGCCGAACTTCGCGTGCAGGTCGGCGAATCTCGCCTTTTCTGAGGCAATCAAGAGGTCACAGTGAAGGGCTACTTCCAGTCCGCCGGTCACGGCGAAGCCGTTAATCGCGCCAATGATCGGCTTTGTGAGGTCGAGCCATGGATCGCTCTGACGCACGGCGAAGGAGGACATGTCGTGGCCCTGTCCGTAGTTCGGGGCACTGAGTTCGCTTAGGTCAACGCCAGCGCAGAAAGCCGGGTCCGCCCCCGTGAGCACCACCGCCGACACGCCCTCGTCCTCGTCGACGACTTTGAGTACTCGTCGTAGCTCGGTGATCATCGGTGTCGACAACGCGTTGCGCGCACCGGGACGGTTGAGGGTGACGAGAGCAACGTGGCGGTCAACCGTAAGCGTCACGAGTGATTCCTGAGTTGTCACAATACTCCCCTCGGCGAGATGTTCGATTAGTCAACCCACCGCGGTTCGCGGCCCTCGGCGAACGCGACGGGACCTTCCGTGGAGTCGGGGTGTTGGCGGTGCAGTTTCACCATTTCCCAGCCGTACTCCATCGCATCGCGGTAACTGACCTCGAGTGAGTTCCAGATCGCCTGCTGCGAGAGGCTCACCGCCTGGGGTGAGTTCTTCTTGATCTGCTCAGCGATCGCCACGCTCGTCGCCATCAGGTCCTCGGGTGCAACGAGCTCGTCGACCAACCCAAAGTGATGCGCGCGCTCGGCCGACAGTCGATACTCACGTCCCACGAGCGTCATCCGCAAGGCAGTGCCGAGGGGAAGACGTTTCGCCAGACCAATATTTTCGATACCGCCAACTTGTCCCACGTTGACGTGCGAGTCGAGAAACTGGGCGTGGCTCGCCGCCACGATGAGGTCGGCATCCACCACGAAGTGCAGACCACCGCCCGCCACGACACCGTTGACGGCACAGATGACGGGCTTCCACACTCCGTTGTGGCGCGCCGTGAGTCGAACGTCGCTACTCAGCGGGCCTTCCACCTTCAAGAAGCCCACTCTCTGCGCCTCCTTCAGATCGACGCCCGTGCAGAAGTGTTTGCCGCCCGCCCCGGTGACGATGGCCACTCGAACGAGGGGGTTGTCGCGCACGTCGGCCCAGACGATCGGCAGTGCCGCTTGCATCGTGAGGGAAATGGAGTTGCCCGCCGATGGTCGATTCAGCGTGATATAGGCGATTCCGTTCTTGACTTCGTAGAGTACGTCTTCGGTATCGAGTTCCATCCTTACTCCCATCGACTTTCCGCCAGCGCGGTTCGGTGCGAGGCAGCACCACCGGCCTCCACGCGAAGGGTTTGCAGTCGCAGCGACCACAAGTGCAGGTCAAACTCGAGCGTCAGTCCGATCGCGCCGGCCAGTTGATGTGCCTCGTGCAACATTAACTTTGCAGTTTCGACCGCCGTAATGGCCGCAGTGGCGGCCTGTTGGGCCGGAGCACCGAGGTACGCCGCTTCGCGGCTCAACCACTTCGTCCCCTCGATGTGCACGTACGCCTCAATCAGACGGTGTTGCAACGCCTGAAAGCTATCGAGTGGCCGGCCGAACTGCTCGCGCTCGCCGAGGAACTTACACATGAAGTTGAAGACTGCTTCGCTCGTCCCCGCGATTTCAGACGCGAGGGCGACCTTCCACCACCGACGCGCGATTGAACCTGATCCAGGTTCCAGGGGCCGCCCCCCGGCCACTTGCACCCTCGCCATCGGGTAGCCGTAAATGGATCTGACGGGCTCAGTAGTGAACTCATCTCGGTCGAAAGCACGAGCGTCATCGCCGTCGAGCACAATAAGCAAGTCGGCGTCGTGGGCAAATCTGACCGGGCCCGTTTGGCCCTTTTCGGCGACGACCACGGACAACGGGATCTCACCCGTGAGCACGGACGGAGCCACGAGCGCACGCCAACCGATTGGTACCAAACCGGCCGCGCCACTCACCCATTCACACACCAACGCCGCGCAGAGAGGCCCGGCGTCGGCGTCCTGGAAAAGCTCGAGGAAGCCACTTTCGTGGAGACCCGACAGCAGATACGTATCGACCGCTCCGCTTTCGGTGAGTTCGCGAACCCGCTCGGGTCCGGCCCTTCGCTCCAAAAGTAATCGCACGGATTCTTGGATCGAGAGTTGCAGGTCATCAAATTCCATTTCCATTTTCTTCACCCCGCCTTGTGAAGGCCGATTTGACGACCAATCGAGTTCAAGTTCATCTCGTAGGATCCGCCTGCGATTCCCGCCGTCACCGCCCACTCGAATTGACAGTCCGCGAAACTTCGCCAGGCCAATCCGTCAGCGCCCATGATTTCGAATGCCGCGTTCATGACTTCGCGTTCGGCCCGAACCGTAGCGACTCGATACGTAAAGGCAGTGAGCAGGGGCTGCTTGCCGTGCTTACGCTCATCCAGCACTCGATAGATCAACACACGAGCGGCTTCACAGGATGCACGAGCCGACGCGAGAGCGTCCACGACTCGAGACTCCTGGAGCAAGCCTCGTTCCTTCGCCCAACCAGCGACTCGGTCGAGATAGCCTGCCGCGCGGTGGTAGCGAGCGATGCCCGATCGCTCGAGGGCCAGTGCGCTGCGGACTATCCGAAAACCTTCATTCTCCTCGCCCAAACGGCAGGAAGCCGGAATTCGAACATCAGTAAAGGTAAGGTGGTAAAATTCCCCATCGTCGATGACGCCGTGAACCGGACGCACTTCAATACCTGGCGCGTCGATGGGCACCAGAAAGATTGAGATTCCGTTCTGCTTCGCCACATCAACGTTCGTCCGGGCCAAGAGGAAAATGAACTCGGCCACTCCGGCGTTCGAGGTCCAAATCTTTTCACCGTTGACGACGTACTCGTCACCATCGCGGATCGCTCTGGTGCGAAGTGATGCTAAGTCGGAACCCGAGTCGGGTTCCGAGAATCCCTGGCACCACATCACGTCACCTCGACTCATGCGCTGGAGGTGATAGTTCTTCTGTTCCTCGCTGCCCGCCAAGATGATTGCCGGCCCGACCCAGTTGACGTTCATGTACATGCCCGTTCGAGGTTCACCGTGCGCAATCATCTCTTCACTCAGGATCAACTGCTGAAACGCCGACTGCTCTTGGCCACCGTACTTGCGGGGCCACGCCGGTGTGAGCCAGTGGCGCTCGGCGAGCTTCTTTGCGAAGGCCTTCGAGAACTCGTGGCGCTCCTTGGCTGGGAGGTCAAAGAACTCTTGGTATCCCGGCAACTCCTCATCGAGAAAGGCTTTCAATTCTTTGCGAAAAGCTAGGTCCTCGGAACTCCATTCAAATTCCATTGCGAACTCCTTTCACCCTGTGTCGGCCTTCATTTACGACACGGGCACAGCACGCATCGAACGACGCGATTGCGCTCTCACGAACGGAGCCCTTCGATATCGTCGCGACTTCATACACTGTCGTCTTCATGGAATTTGACCTTACTCCTTAACGTTATAGGCTGCTTTTTCTCACTTATTGGTTGTTCCACACGAATAATTCGTCAATACCGCTATCTATTTAATACCATCAGTGGCCTTCATTGCTGCTTGTCCACATCGGTGAGTTCGCCGAGCGAAAGGTACGACCGTTCGATCTCAGGAAGGCGCTTCAGGAGGTTGCTAGCGTCATCGTGAATCGAGACGACGCCTTGCGACAAGACGTAGCCCTCGTCACTGATCGACAGCGCGAGCGTCGGTTTCTGCTCGACCAAAAGCACCGCCGCGCCCGCGTCGGCGGCGGCTCGAACCTGGATGAGCAGTCTCTTCACGATGCTGGGCGCCAGGCCGAGTGAAAGTTCGTCGATGAGGTACATGTTGGCTGACGTCGCGAGACAACGACCCAGCGCCAGCATCTGCTGCTCGCCGCCCGAAAGGAGGCCAGCCATCCGTTTGCCACGACTCTCCAGCTCTGGGAAGAGCTCAAACACCGCCGACGCCTTCGCTCCCCCGAGTTTGAGGTTATCGAACACGGTGAGGTGACGAATAATCGAGCGCTCCTCGCTAATGTACGCCATCCCCTTCTTCGCCCGTGCTTGAAGGGGACCGTTCGCCGGCACTTGCCACAAGGATGCCTTCCCAGCGACAGGCGGGATCACGCCCGCCAAAGTCTTGAGCGTTGTGGTCTTACCGACGCCATTGCGACCGATGAGCGAAACGACCTGACCGGCGCGCACGGTGATATCCAGACCGCTCAGCACGGCACGACCTCCGTAGCCAACACTGAGTCCCTCGGTCTCGATAACGACACCACTCTTTTCCACGCTCATCGCTCGCCCCCTTCAATCGCAAGGGCTTCCTCTTCGGGTGAGGTGCCGAGATAGGCCGCGGCGAGCAGCGGGTTGTGTCGCACGACCTGCGGGGTGCCTTCAGCGATGACGACTCCCGCGTCCAGGAGGACCACCCGGTCACTTACGCGAAGGACCAACTCGACGTCGTGCTCGACGAGCAGGATGCCGACACCACCGGTTCGTGCACTGCGTACGACCATGTCGCCGAGGGCCTTGCGTTCCCTCTCATCGAGACCCGCCGCCGGTTCGTCTAAGAACATAACGTGGGCGCCACTTGCCAACACGCGGGCAATCGCTACGAGGCGTCGATGGGCGTAGTCAAGTTCGTTGGGATACAGATGAAGAACGTCTCGCAAACCGAAACGCGACACCGCGTCGATAGTCAGCTGTGATGCCCGAGGATTCTGAGGATAGATAAGGTCAAGGGCGTAACGACTCGGGCTGACGTGGTCGGAAGCGACACGCAAGTTATCCAAGACCGTCATGTCTTCAAACAACTCGAGCGACTGGAACGATCGTCCGAGGCCGTAGCCAACACGCCGGGACGGACTCACCTTGTCGATCGAGCGACCGCCAATCGAAACCGAGCCACTGACGGCGTGTTGGAAACCGCAGATCACGTCGATCAACGTCGACTTACCGGCCCCGTTCGGGCCGATCAGACCGACGACCTCGCCCGGTGCGATCTCCAGCGAGACGTCGTTCAGTGCGACTTGCCCGCCGAACTCGACTCGAACTTCTCGTACGATCAGCGCCCCAAAGCCACTGTCCGACTTCTGTTGCTCAGGTGGGTCACTCGATATCTCGTCGAGGTTCGAATAGAGCGCGGCCTCGGCGTACAGTCTCTTCTTCTCTCGAGCCACCTTCAATTCAAAGCGCTTAGGCGCAACACGTCGGTAGATTGTTCTGAACTGGTGAATATTGGCGGCGACGATACCCGTGGGCGACTGCAAGACGACGAGCACGACACCAACCCCAGTGGCGACCTCGAGCCACGATGATCCCCCCGACACTGAGGCCAACGCCTGCGTGAGCGGTCCGCCCTGCGCACCGAAGGCCCCAAGTACCGCTCCCGACGCCCAGCCAATTCCACCGACCACCGCCTGAAGCACTGAGTTCACCGAATTCATTACCGAGAACTCCGTGAAGTTGGCATAAGCAAACTGGGACTCGGCGAGGCCGCCGGCCAATGCGGCAACAAACGCGGCGAACGCGAAGGAGTATGCCTTGACCACGGGAACAGAGATTCCGAGTGCGGCCGAAGCGCGTTCGTTGGCGCGCACCGCAAGCAGGCGTCGACCAACGCCTCCCCGGCGAAGGTTGGTCGCCAACACGACACAGAGAATGAAGACCGCGAAAAGCAAGAACGCGTAGGCCCGAGGGTGCCCCAGCTCATCGAACTTGAGACCGAAGATCGTCAAACCCGGAATAGTGCCTACGGAAATTGCGGTGATGGTTTGGGAGTTCGTCAACAACAACTGCACGACGACGGTGGCCAAAGCAAGTGTCACGATCGCCAGATCGGAACCGCGAGTGCGAAAGGCCGCCAGAGCGAAGACGAGTCCTACGGGGACCGTCACGACGGCGCCCAGAAGAATGGCCGCCCAGACCGGTATCGACGCTTCGATCACGAACCACGCAGTGGCGTAGGCCCCGACTCCGGCCAAGGCGAACTGAGCGAGGGACACCTGACCCGCGTAGCCAGTCACGATGACCACCGAAAGAATAATCATGGCGACGACCAGCAAGACCGCCACCGCGGAGAGCCAATTGGTAGAGATGAAGGTGATAGCAACTATGCCGAGTGCTATCCAGACGAAGAAAGCGATGCCGCGTCGACCCGAACCCACGCCAGGCAATGACCACGCAACGTCCGCTTTCGAAGGCAGTGACTTGCCTTGAAACATCAACACCCCAACGATCAAGAGCAAGGGAAGAGCTCCCGACCAACCGGGTGCCGAGATATAACGCGTGCAGAGAGACTCACCGCACCCGATGATGAAGCCGCCCAGAAGCGTCCACCAGTAATACTCGAAGCGCCCAACGAGAGCGGCCGCCATTGCAGGAATGACGAAGAGCGACAGACTGGCGACGTTGAGTCCGGTCAGAGGAGCGGCAAGTATCAACGCAATCGTGGACAGTATTGAGCCGCCGGCCCAAGATAGTGCGGCCAGTTTGTTCGGTGACCAACCGAGCGAGGCGGTGACCACACCGTTCTCGGCGACGGCCTTGACAGCCAGCCCAACTCGAGTTCGCGAAGAAAACAGATACAGGAGTGCAGTGAGCACGATTGCGATAGCTGCGATCCCTAACTGATTCCACCCGACAAAAAGCGAATCGAACCTCACGCTGTTCGTGGGCAGAATTGATTTGACGGACACAACCGCGCCGGAAGGCGCAAAGAAGATCGTCTCGAGTCCAGTCAGCGTCACGAACACACCAAGGGTGGCGACGATTCGACTCGTAGGGCTCGACCTACGTAGCGGATGCATCACTGCGAAGTGGACGAACACCCCGAGCGCCGCCGCGGCGAGACACGCGACTATCAAACTCAGGGGCCACCAAAGACCAATCCCGTTGTTCCACATCTTGTAAAAGAGAAAAGCACCGAACAGGCCCACGCCGGTGCTCGCAAAGTTCAGCACCTTCGAGCCAGCGTGAACCATGACGATGCTCTGGCCGAGTAGCGCGTATACGCCAGCCGTCGCGAATCCAAGCAGCATGAACTCAATGATGGTCGTCACGACACTATCCTCCAGTTGCACATTGACACTACGGGGCCCTTCGTTATGACTTAGGGGCGAGATTGGTAACGGCTGCCGACGACGTCAGCGCGCGCCACACTCAAGGACTCTCGACGGTGACTATCGAGATTCGACTCTCTCGCCCAGTTTGTCACTCTCAAGAGACCTCATGAACACACCAGTGAGGTCTGGTGTGCCGTCCTTAAGGACGGCACACCAGACCTCACTTGGCCCGGAAATTCTGATGATTTCCACGAACACTCCTCGGGTTGGGTTCGAGTAATGTTCACGGCTCATCGTTGGGTGGTGAACTTAAGCCGATTTTCCGGTGAAGCAGTTGAAGAACGCGCCGTCGTCGTAGAACTTTCCGCCCGACCACTTCAGGACGATGTTCCACGGCGCAACCATTCGCGGTCCGAGCGGGTTGGCGGGAGCCTTCACGAAGTTAATCGGAGGAACCAAACCAGACACGTACTTGGTGTCGTGTGACAGGAACTTAAAGATGCCCGACGCGGTCACTGACTTAGCATGCTCACCTGCGTAGACGCCGAGTTGCACGGTACCGACTACGAAGAGCGAGGAAGCAGCAAAGGTGCGCGTCGACTTCGGTGCGTACTTCGTAATAGCGCTCACTGCAGACCTCACCGCTGGAATTGAGGTAGCGGTCGCTTGTGCGCCCACGTCAATGAAGTGGATTGTCGACATAGCCGAACTTCCAATGGAAACCTGAGTCGATGCGTCGAAGACGTACGCCGGGGCGAAGATTTGTGGCACCGGGCTCAAACCCTCGGTTGCCTTCACCATTCCAATTTCGTCGGCGCCTTGACCGTCAAGCGCGATGCAATCTTGCCCTCCGCTCATTGCCGACGCCACCGCGGATGTGTAATCCGGGAGTCCGGTCTGCACGAAGTCGGCACTGGACTGGATGCCCGCGGCCTTGGCGATGGAGTTGAATGAGTCACCAATGGCGGTATTTGCCGAGGCCGTGAATTGTGAGGCGTCCACAAGAACAATGTTCTTGCATCCTTTGGCAGCACCCGCAGCAGCCAGCGCTGGAATGCCCGCAAGCCCACCCGACATCGTCGTAAACAAGTACGGATTCTTGAGCAGCACGGGATCATTGATCCATCCGCCAAAAGGAATGCCAGCGGCCTTCAGATATGCTCCGTACTCTCCGCCGTACGTCAAGCCCACTGCGTAAATCACGTGGTCCGAAACCAAAGTGCGTCCACATGCGGCCGTAGCGTTCGCGTCGTTCTGCGAGTCGCAGATGACAGGAATAATCTTGTGGCCCGATATGCCTCCAGAGGCATTGGCCGCCTTCACAGCGGCCAAGAACGCGTCTTCGTATTGCGTGTAGCCACCTTCGGTGTTGCTCAAGTCAATGATGGCACCGATCTTGACGGACGACTTCGCAGCGGCAGCTGATGCTGTCGCCTGCGATATCGCAACGCCGGTGAGTGATATCACCATGACTGACGCCGAAACTGCTGCAAAAATTCTTGGAAATGCTCTACGTCGCATTGGAACTTCCCTCCCTAATACCCCTGCCCCCAATTTGAGAACGTGGACTGCAACTGATACGAACGTGCGCTTCGAATCCAGTTCTGAGGGAGAAATGGTGCTGCGGCGAATGGTTGCCAAGATTCCAAGCAACGTGGCTTGAAATCGAAATGCGTCAGCACCCTTCGCCTGATTCACGATTCCCCCCACCCCCTTCTTTCAACAACTACATACGTCCTGAGACAAAAGACGCTAGCAGTATTGCACACTCCTGCCAGGCCGGGCAAGAGAATTTTCCGCAGTGTCGGCGAGTTTCCGCTTCGCCGTCGGAACTTTTTGTGCATTATTAGTTATTTTACCAGGTTATACACGGTGCCATCGATTTTGGCGATTTTGCCTGGCCGCTTCTTACTTCCCGGTGTAGACCTAGAGTTATCCGGAGAGTCGCTAACGCCATTGCCGAATCTCAGGCCGTGGACTCGTTCGCGGGTATTGCGGCATCACCAGGCATTTGAAGAAAAGTGGTCGCCTAAATCGCTCGCTCCCGCCACTCGCACGCGGACCCCCGCAACATCAAATGGATCGAATCGGCAGAAGACTCCGCGACGTGGCTTCACTACTTCGAGCGTTTTCATGCGTGAGCTAACGTCGTTCGATTATGAGTATGTCGAGTTTTGCCTTGGTGTTCTTCGCGACATCGCCACGCCATGGCTGACTCGATGACTGGCCCACTTCGCGGGCTGAAAGTATTGGAGCTTGCGGGCATAGGACCCACACCGTACGCGTGCATGCTGCTCGCCGACCTCGGCGCAGACGTCCTTCGTCTCGAGCGAGGCAACTTTGACGCGTCGCCCGAGACGTCGTGGGACATCCTCAACCGGTCGCGACCGTCGGTGGCACTCGATCTGAAAAACACGGCGGGTCGTGGTCTTGTTCTCGAGCTTGCCGAACAAGCTCAGGTCCTGGTCGAGGGATTTCGACCAGGGGTCACCGAACGACTGGGGCTTGGTCCGGACGAAGTTTGGCTGCGGAACCCGAAGCTGATCTACGCGCGAATGTCCGGGTACGGACAACAAGGTCCACTTTCGCAGCGCGCCGGGCACGACCTGAACTACATCGCAGTCTCCGGAGCGCTGTGGCCAATCGGTCGTGCAGGCGATCGACCCGTGCCGCCGCTGAACCTCGTGGGTGACTTCGCGGGAGCCGCCTTTCTCGCCTTTGGCATACTGGCCGCCGTTCGACACGCTGAAGCGACCGGTGAAGGACAAGTTGTGGACGTCGCCATGGTGGACACGTCGGCTTCGATGATGGCGATGACCTACTCCTTCATCAACGAGGGCCTGTGGCACGAGTACCGAGGTACCAATCTCTTGGACTCGGGTGCACATTTCTACGATACCTATGAAACTAGTGACGGAAAATACGTGGCCGTCGCCGCTATCGAGGCAAAGTTTTACGAGCAGTTGCTTCTAGGGCTCGACGTGGCTGACGAGAACCTTCCGCCCCAGATGAAGCGCTCAACGTGGCCGTCGATGAAAGAGCGCTTCACTTCCATCTTCGCAACGAAAACCAGGGAAGAGTGGACCACCATCTTCGAAGGTGTCGACGCGTGCGTCACCCCCGTGCTGTCGCCACTCGAGGCGTCGAAGCATCGATACAACACGGAACGAAATGTGTTCAGTGACGATGAGGTCATTCAACCGAGTCCCGTTCCCCGCTTTTCGAGAACTCCTGGCTCGATCAGCCGACCACCGTCCTCGAGTGGATCCGGAACGAGGGAAGGGCTGAGTCGCTGGGGCATCGACGATGAGCGACTAGCGCTGCTTCGAGAGACCGGGGCTTTCGGTTCTGGCAACGTGCCATCGCACGAGGTTCCCCGTCCGTCTAATTCCTAGGAAGGGACCAGGGCGCGCACGGCCGTCGAGTGCACGAGTACAACACTTAAGAGTTCATCACGCGATTGATCGCTCACTACCCGCGAAGACCAAATCGGCCAGACGTCGTCGGTGAAAACGTGGACTTCCAAATAGCATCTCGTCAAGCTTGGCGCGCTTAAAGAAGAGGTGGACGTCGCTTTCCCAGGTGAAACCGATGCCACCATGGACTTGTATGGCAAGTCCGCACGCTTCCGAACACGCCTGTGCGGCGTAAGACTTCACGACGGCGATCGCACGTGCCAAGTCCGCCGTCGGATCATCGACGAGAGCACACGCGGCCTCGACGGCAGCCCGGCTCGCGACCACGTTCACGGCCATGTTGGCGCAGTGATGTTTCACCGCCTGGAAGGAACCAATGGGTCGGCCGAATTGATGGCGCGCACTGGCGTATGCCGCGGTTCGTCTCAGCACTTCGTCGGCAGCTCCGAGTGCGTCGCAGCACACGGCTAGCGCTCCGAGTTGCGTGAGTCGAGTGAACATCGACGCACTCGACGCGGCCGACTCGCACAGCACTTTGGACCTCGAGACCTCTACCCCGTCGAGGTCGATGCGGGAAAGACGTCGTGTCGCGTCAACCGTTGGCGTCGGCGTTACAGTCACTCCGTGTTGACGCGGATCGACCGCCGTGAAAACGACCTCGCCTCGCTGGTTGCGACCGGCCACGAACAGAACATCCGCCGCCCCTGCGTCGGGGACGAACGCGGTCGCGCCCTGCAGACGCACTTTGTCGCCGACATTCTCGATCAAAACCGACAGGTCGTTCGCGTCGTAAGAACCCGCCGCGCTGGCTAGTGCCACCGACGATCCCATCGTCCCATCAACCATTCCGCCAAGGAACTCCTGGCGAAGATCCTCGTTGTCGCACGTGGCCAGCGCGCTCGCGCCGAGCACACCCGTGCCCAGTATTGGCGACTGCGCTAGATGGCGTCCCATTTCAGTGAGGATTACCGCGAAGTCACTGAAGTCGGCACCAGCACCGAAGGGCTCGGGCACGTGGATGCCGAGCCAACCGAGTCCCGTCATTTGACTCCAGAGTTCCTCGCCGAAGCCCTTCGGATCGTCGAGGAGACGACGCACGTCGTCGGAACTCGAGAGTCGCTCCAGCAGGCGACTCGCTTCAGCACGAAGTTGATCACGTTCCTCGAACGACAGTGACATTCAGACCTCCGGCGATCTAGGCTCACGGGGCAGTCCCAACAACTGCTCGCCGATCATGTTGCGCATGATTTCGTTGGTGCCGCCCGAAATAGTCCATCCCCACGAATTGAGGTAGTCGCTCATCCAGTAGCCCGTCTCCCAACCGGCAGCCTCTAGAAGCGATTGCTGGATCTGGCCGGCCACTCCCTGAAGGTTCGTCGCGTCTCGCATTGTGCGCTGTAGTAGCTCGGAGTAAAAGAGCTTGATGATCGATGACTCCGCGGGTATCGATTTGCCGTGGATGATCGAAGCGATTTGCGCGTTCACGAGATCGCCCAACACCACCGCCTCCGCGTAGCGTTCAGCGAGAAGGTCGCGCGCCGCGCCATCGTCATTCAAAGGTGTCGACCCATCCACGAGGAAGGTCGCCGCATCTTTGATGATCGCTTCGACGCCGTTGCGCCGAAGCCGCTCGGCCATCTCCAAAATGACCACCGCTCGCTCGGAGGTGAGCGTCCCTTGGGCCACCTTCCATCCGTCATTTTCGGCACCGACCAATTGATCGATTGGGACTTTCACCTCATCAAAGAACGTCTCACAGAACTCGTCCGCGCCCGTGGCCTGCACTATCGGTCGCACTTCTACACCTGGAGAGTGCATGTCCACGATTAAGAACGAGAGGCCCCGGTGTTTGGGTACGCCAGGATCAGTCCGCACGAGAGCGATACACCAATCCGCCTCCAGTGCCGTGCTCGTCCATACCTTCTGTCCGGTCACGATGTAGTGGTCATCAACGCGAACAGCACGTGTCTTGAGTCCCGCGAGATCGCTTCCCGCATCGGGCTCCGAGAAGCCTTGGCACCACACCTCACCGTTGAGCATGCCGTTGAGAAAACGTTGCTTCTGGGCTTCGGTGCCCTGATGAATGATGGCGGGCGCGGCGTTGTATAACGCGACATGAAACAGCGAGTTCCTCGGCGCGTCAGCCCTAACCAGTTCTTCGGCGATGACCACCTGCTGCGGCACGCTGAAACCACCGCCCCACTCTTTGGGCCAGTGAGGGACGAGCCAACCCGCCTTCTTCAACTCCTGGGTCCACGCACGAAGGAAGGTGAAAAGCACAGCATCGTCCGCTCCGCGGAGGTCGTCTCGCCAATTCTTAGGTACGTGCTCGCTCGCCCAAATGCGAACCTCGAGGCGAAACGCACTTAACTCCTCAGATTCTCTCATTCGTCTCATTCCACCGTCGTTTGTGACCCAGTCCAACTCGTCGCGGTCGAACTCGGGCGCACGGCACTTCCATGCCGAAGGCCTCGAATTTCATTTCCGCTACGAAACCGTCCATGGCTTCTCCCGTGATATCCCCACCCATTGTGACAAGGATCGAATTCAGTTGCGCGCCACCGGAGCAGAGGCTGCGCACCCTCGCCGAAGGTATCTCGATTCTCATCCGCTCAACGTCCTCGGGTCCAAGGACTGTGACGGAGCCTTTGCTGCCCACGTGGTCGAGCGCGACCCATGTCAACCCGTCGACCGCGACCTCCAGCCCGTCGGGAATCCCGTCGCTCCAAGCGTAGAAGACTTCTTCTCCTTGAAGGTCGCCGTCAACGTTGAATTCGTAGCGTCGCAGGAGGGCTGGTAAGGAATCAACGTGAAACAAGAAGCGGCCGTCCGGCGAGAAACCGAGGCCGTTGTTCTGACGCAAGTCACTCGCCACACGACGAGCGGCGCCGTCGACATCGGTCAAGAAAAGAGATCCATATTGTGATTTCCCTTCACCTCGGGAATTGAAGTCGATTGAGCCTACGTACACACGTCCCTCAACCGACGTCGTAGGGTCGTTGAAACGCGCAGCGTCACCGTCAAGATCAACGTTCACGAGCAGCGCCGACGCGTCACCGTGCTTCCACGCGACGTTCTTCCCCGAAATAACGGAGCCCCCGTCGACGTGCCACGCGAGACCCGCGTTGCCACGGCGATGCGTGATGACGCACTCGCGGGAACCCGCAATACCTGGCACTCGCCACAACTCACCCGCTGAAGCGTCTGCGGCGAGCATCTCGTGGCGACGGGAGTCCCAGGCGGGCCCTTCCGGGAGTCCGATCCCCTGGTAAATGTTGTTGATGTCGTCCCCCTGCGCCGTTGAGAACAAGAAACAAAGGCAAAATGTCGTTAGAATGCCTGCCAAGTGCGAATCTGGCTCACCCGAGTTGGCACCGCGATACCGCTCATGTTTTTACTCGCTTTTGAGGAGTTTGACGAACGTCATATCGCAATAACCATATTATAACGCTAACGTCAAAGGTACCAAATGGACGATTCCACAGATCAAAGCGGCGAGACGCCACCGAAGAACAAACGGCTCGGATCGAGTGAGAACGGCTCGACGGCAACTCGACGAGGGCGGACAAAGGCTGATCAAGTTGCCGCCGACGTGGAGAGGTCGATCATCTCTCAAGAGTTCGCCCTGCACGAGGTCATCGGTTCGGAAGGGACGTTGGCCGAGAGGTATTCCGTTAGTCGACCCATCGTTCGTGAGGCCTTTCGAATTCTGGAGATGAGTGGCATCGCGACAGTTCGGCGGGGACCCGGAGGGGGCCTTACCGTGAACGAACCGAATGCGGATCCCGTGGTCGCGGCCGCCCAGCGGTTTCTCTCGTATCGCAGGGTGCCACCGTCGCAACTGCACCGGGCACGGCTCGCTCTCGAACTCGCGTCCGTTGAAGAGATCATCAACAATCTTGATGAGAAGAAGATTGTGAGCCTCAAGTCATACATAGTGGACGAACCGGACCACGGTTCAGTATCGGGCTCCGAGGGCGAGCACTTCGGGGAGCGTTTTCATGTCCTGCTCGCGGAATTGGGCGGGAACACGGTCTTGGAACTCTTCGTTCCAGTACTGGCCCGCCTGTCTTCTCGAGTCTCCCAGGTCCCCGATACCGAGATCGGCATCCGCTCAAAAGAAATTCACTTCGCTCACAACGCCATCGCCGAAGCAATCTGCCAAGGGGAGTTGGGCCTTGCGCAACATCGAATGCGGCGCCACCTCGCCGCCATGGCCGACAGTTACGTCGACGATAGCCAATATCGTTGAGCGCAGTTCGAAGCATCGGGCCCGGCGGCGGCGCGAAGTTCTACGAGACCGTTTGGTCAAACTTCGAGTGGAGCATCCAATCCGTTTCGAACGTCATTACGTTTTTCCAATCGCGCGAACGATCCAGTCGTGGCTCTCTATTTGGATGTCTCCGATAACGAGTACCGCGTCGTCGGCCCACCACACCGTCGCCAGCTTGTCAAAGTCTCGATCATCAAACGATTGGCAGTACGTCGCCAGGAGATCGAGGATCGAGAATCGATTGACAGGCACTGTATTCCACTCATGCTCCTCTTCTCATTCCTGCAAATTCTGGTCAGCGATCACCTTCGAGATCCTTCTCTTTGAGGAATGCTTCGATTGTCGCCGACGACCACGTCTCTTCAAAAGAACGATACGAAGCGGGCTCAACGAAGCGAGGAGGTTTCACCACGGTCAACGAGCCGTTCGTTAGACGAATCACCCTTCCGCTCAACCACGACGATCGGTCGGACAACAGGAACACGACACCGGGAGCTACCTGATCAGGGTCGTGGAAAGGCACGTCCGAGAGGTCGGGATCGGTATCCCACATTCTCGTGGTCGCGATCGGCGAGACGGCATTAACCCTTATGCCATAGGGCGCTAGATCCATCGCCCACGCATACGTCAGCGATGACACCGCTCCCTTACTCGCACAGTAGGTCGCTCGATTCTCCATTCCCATCTGTGCACCTGACGTGATGTTGACGATTGAACCTCCGACGCCTTGACTCTTCCAGCGCCGCGCGATGCCTTGCCCCAGACGGATGACGGCGGCGACGTTGACGGAAAGAGTGTCCAGGATCTCTTCTTCTGTTTCGTCAAGCGCGTTACAGAAGTAGATGACGCCCGCGTTGTTCACGAGTCCGTCCACTACCTCCGAGCCCTCGTACGCGAAGTCAAGAATCTTTGAGGCCGAGTCGGGGTTCGACAGATCCACGCACACGGTTCTCGCCCGACCGCCCGAGGCGTCAATCACGGACTTAACCTCTTCTAGTTCTACGGCATCGCGGTCCGTGAGCACCACCGTCGCACCCTCGCGGGCGATAGCCAACGCGTACGAACGGCCCAAACCGCGCGCCGCCCCCGTGACAATGACCGTCTTGCCTTCCAACTCCAACACTTCTACCCCTCTCTAGAACGACGAACGCTGCGCAGGTCGCAGACGGTTACGACTCACGAGCGTCCTCAACGTCAAACAGTCGCAGCAACTGTGCACGAATCACCTTGTTCATCGCGTTCCTTGGTAATTTCGGAATGAACACGACGCGCTCGGGAACTTTGTACTTCGCCAAATTGAGTTGGCAGTACGCGACAATCTCTTGCTCCGTGAGCTGAGCCGTGTCGGCCCGTTCGACGACAGCCACGACACGCTGGCCCAGTCTCTCGTCGGGAACGCCCACCACCACCACACCCGCCACGCCGACGATCTCTTCGACGACGCGCTCGACTTCAGTCGGGTAGACGTTCGCTCCGCCTCTGAGAATCATGGAGCTCTCGCGGTCCTTCACGTAGACCTGGTCACGTTCGTCGATCGAGCCGAGGTCGCCTGTCATCAGCACTCCGTTCTGAATGGTCTCCGCTGTCGCCTCAGGGTTGTGGAGGTAGCCGAGCATCGGACGATACATGCCACCCCAAGGGCCATCGTGGGTCGCGCTGACACAGAGCTGCCCGACGTCACCGAGTGCATTGGGATGACCCTCTTCGTCAACGACCGTGACCCTGACGTGAGGGAGGACGACGCCGCTTGAGCCGGGCACGTGGTCAGCGCCCTGCGTTTCCAGCGGTTCCATTGCGACGATGGTGGGCATCTCGGTCAGTCCGTAGGTCCCGTAGATCCGAGTAGCGAACTTGCTTTCGAAGGAACTGCGAATCCCCTCGGGCATCGGTGCTCCGCCCGTCCAAATGTCGCGCAAACTGCTGATCCGCTCTCGAGTGATGTCGGCTCGTTGCACCATGTCGAAGAACAGTGCGGGAACTCCGTTCCAGACGGTTAGTTGCTCCCGCTCAATCCACTCGACGTTCCCATCGACGTCGCGACGGTCCATTGCCACGAACGTCCCGCCCGCTTGCGCGGTTAAGAGTGGACCCAAAACAATAAGGTTCAATATGGTCAAGGGAAGGAAGTCACCCTTCACGAGGTCGAAGTCGTAGTCTCTCCCAGCGCAAATCACCGCTCCCGGGAGCAACATGTTGTGCTCTGAATGAATAACCCCCTTAGGGTCGCCCGTTGACCCACTCGTGAACGCAATCGCCGCCGCCTCGTGCGGCTCACGAGTAGAACTCGGACGCTCGATCGAGCCCTTGGCGACCAACTCACGCCATCGGTCGCCACTGGGTGCCGAGTCGATGACGACGATTGGCGGAGCTTCGTGGTCCCTCAGTTCCGACCCAATCGACTCAGTACAGAAGAAAAAACGTGCCTCCGATGCAGTGAGCAATCTCGACTTCTCCCGCGACGAGAGTGCCATGTTGACGCCCACCCATTGAGCGCCCAGTCGCATCGCGCCGTGAAATAGAGCGACGATGTCGACATCATTGGGAAGGCTCACGGCGACCCGGTCACCCGGCTCCACTCCAAGTTCGCGAAGCGCGCTCGAGGTGCGGTTCGCAAGTTCGTCAAGGACTCGATAGCTAAGTCGTCCGCTCGCTCCAACGACTGCCACCTTGTCAGGACAGTGGGCGAGTCCATAGTCGAGGACCCCAGAAACTCTCTGCACACGCACCTCAGTTGCCCTCCCGCCCCGTACTTCTGCTTGTCGTCGATCGGATCGACGCCGCCAACCAACTTGACAGAGTCCACCGCAATCCGCACTATGATAACCCTCGATTCGCTTTCTCGTTAACGCTTTGTACCGCATACCAATGAAAGTTCGGGCGAATCCCGAACTTTCTGCTCAGTAACATGAACGTTATGAAGTATTCTCATCGAGCCGCAGTAGACGAGTTTGTGGGGACTTTCAGTCCACTCATCCTAAGGAGCGTCCCTAAACGATGATTGAGGAAAAAATCGGTCCCGCCGCCACGACGCCAGTGCAGCCCACAGAAGCTCTTGAAGAGATGCGCCGATGCACCAACGTCGACGAGCAGGGCTATCTCCACCTTCCAGGCCGTCGATGCGAGGTCATCATCCGTGCCAGGGAGAACATCTTTCCGGTGGAAGTCGAAACGTTGACGGGCGAACATCCCGACGTTGCCGAGGCGGCGGTCGTTGGTTTGCGAGACTCAGTCATGACCGGGTCCCGTCGCGTTCGTCATACTACGCAAGAACGCGACCACCGATGCCGACGCACTCCTGACCTTCGCCAGAGAACAACTGGCGCGCTTCAAGGTACCCGTCATTCTGGAAGTGGTCGACGACTTCCCCCGAAATTCCAACGAGAAAGTCCAGAAGATGTTCCTAACCGAGACTCTGGCGTCTCGCGCGCTGAGACGGTGATCGTAACCATTCTCCGCGCCCTAACCGAGTAATTAAGGAGCCACCGTGTCGTTCGTACTCTCTGAGGAACAGCGAGCCTTTCGAGGCGTCATGAGAAGTTTCGTCGACGAGCGCATTACGCCCAACGCCGCGCGCTACGACCGCGAGCAGGTATTCCCCCAGCAAAGTTGGAACGCGTGCGTTCAGATGGACTTGCCGGCGTTATGGATTCCCGAGGAGTACGGCGGGGCTGGAGCCGACGTGGTCACCCAGGCCGTGGTCGCCGAAGAGTTGGCGCGCGGGTGCGCGTCGACGTCACTGACGTGGCTCATATCCAAGGTCGGCATGTTGCCGGTCATGAATTTCGGCTCCGAAGAGCTCAAATCGACCTACTTGCCCCGCATCGCCGCTGGTACACATCAGGCCAGTTACTGTCTGTCCGAGGCCGACGCGGGTTCCGACGTGGCGGCGATGAGCATGCGAGCCGAACGCTGCGGCGACGAGTACCTCTTGAATGGATCGAAGTACTGGATCACCAACGCTGGCGTCTCGGACACCTACACCGTGTTCGCCCGTACCGACTCCACGGCCAAGAGAAACGGGATCACGTGCTTCTTGGTCGAGAAAGAGTGGGGGCTGAGGTTCCCGAAGCACGAGGACAAGCTGGGGCTGCGCGCGTCGCCGACCGGCGAAGTCGTCTTCGAGAACGTACGCGTGCCCCTGACGCATCGGATTGGTGAGGAGGGCGAGGGCTATCGGATCGCGATGCACACCCTCAGCCGTTCGCGACCGTCCATCGGAGCACAGGCAGTGGGAATCTCGCAGGGCGCCCTCGACTACGCGGCGGGGTACATGGCCCAACGTCGAGCTTTCGGCGCTCCGATCTCGCAACTGCAGGGTCTTCGCTTCATGTTGGCCGATATGGCGATCCGCACTGAGGCCGCTCGGACGCTCGTCTACGCGGCGTGCTCCACGGCCGACGCGGGTGATCCCGATGGGAACCTGAACTACCTCGGCGCCGCGGCCAAGTCATTCGCCTCGGACACCGCGATGAGTGTCACGACCGATGCAGTCCAACTGCTGGGCGGGTACGGGTTCACCAAGGACTTCCCAGTGGAGCGTTTCATGCGCGACGCGAAGATCACGCAGATTTACGAAGGTACTAATCAAATCCAGCGAATTGTCGTTGCAAAGCATCTACTGGGATGAACCGCAAACATTGCGGAGAGGTCTCAGCCCTTTCTGTCCTTCAAGATTGAGAGATGGCTTGCACTTCGAAGGACGGAGGGTTCTCGCGCCTGAGCAGTCGACAATCTTTTACTGTATCGCGACACTCAGTGATAGGAATTTAGCGAAGCCCAAATTCTAAACGGAGACCGGGATGCTAGCCGACTGTCTGACAGTGGGCCTTTGATCAGTTGAACGAAAGTGAGACGAAATGACGAAATGACGAAATGACGAAAATATTGTATGCGTCGGGCGCCCACGCGACTGGCGGTCGTGTCCGCCACGGGTGCACGGCCGACGGAGGGCTCAACGTCAATCTGAGCCTGCCCAAGGAGACGGCCCGCGAGGGCGGCGGAACGAACCCCAAGAAGTTATTCGCAGTTAGTTGGGCCGCTTGTCTTGAGAGCGCGATCGCGGGCGCCGCTCGGCGCCGAGACCTGGAAGTCGGCGAGATCAGCATCGAGTCGACGAACAGCCTGCTCCCTATCGGTGATGGAGGTCACGAACTCGTGGTGGCTCGACGCCACCTGACGTAATAGGCCTCATTTTAGGTTCTCCTCGGGGTTGTGTGGGTGATTTCCGGTCACGCGACGAGGCCCGTCGTGGGTAGTTCGATCGTGAGCCCGCCGCAGCAGAGGTAGATCATGGCGATGATCGCCTCGGCCGAGTGATGGCCGTAGCCGCGGTGGTTGATGAGGCGAATCTTGGAGTTCAGTCCCTCGAGTTTCGAGTTCGAAAGGTTGAGCTCGACCGCGGCCAAGATCCGCTCGCGGTTCTTGCGCACGGTCTTGGCCAACTTCACGAAGGCGGGAATGCGGCTTCGACTCGCCCAGCGCAACCACCATTCGAGGTGCGCCGGCGCGTCGGCCGGATTGGCTAAGCGGTAGAGATCGCGGAGGGCTTCGTTCAGTTGCCAGCATCGATAGAGCACCGAGTTGTTGCGCCTCAGTTCGTGCAAGACCGTCAACTGCTCGTCGCTCAAGTTCGCGGGGTCCTTTAACAGCGCCCATCGAGTGTGTTTGGTCCAGCGGGCGTGGTCGTGGGGCCGAGCTTCCTCGAGCGTCGGTCGACCCGTGGACCTCTTGCGGAGAACGCGGCGCTCTTCGTTCCAGGCCCAGCGCCGGGCCTGATTGATCGCGTCGTTGGCCAGGGCGACGAGGTGGAAGGGATCGACGCATTGGCGCACGTGCGGCGCCCTCTCGTTGGTCGCCTTCTCGAAGGCCACCCCCATATCGAGGCTGATGGCCTCGAGTTTCGCGACCCGCTGCGGCCCCAACTCGTCGAAGAAGGCGCAGAGGGTGGCGGCGTTCTTGCCCGCCTTGGCCCAGACGACCCGGCCCTGTCGGTCATGGTCGGCGACCACGGTCAGGTAGCGGTGTCCCTTGCGGTAAGAGACCTCGTCGACCCCTATGCGAGTGAGCCCCTCGAAGCGACTCTCCTCGAGCACGTCACCGACGACGTCGATCACGATCTTGGCGACCGCCTCCCAAGAGACACGCAGCAATTTGGTGATGGTGGTCTTGTCGACGCGCTGGGCGAGCCACGCGACGACCGAACAGAACGCGTTCGTGTGTCGTGCGCCGGGTCGAGCCCAGGGCACGTCTTCGGTGCGGACCCGTCGACACTTCGGGCAGTTGATCCGACAGATCTCCGCTTCGAGGAAGCACTTGGTCAACCCGAGGTCGAGGTGTCGCCAACGACGTATTGAACGGTCGTAGTGCGACCTGGTGGTCCACCCGCAGGGACACTGGTGAAGGCGCTTTCGCCGGCGAATCCTGACCACGACGCCTTCGGGCGTGAACGTCACGCCCGAAACCGCGACCCCCCCATATGTCGATGATGCGGTTAAATGCTGTAGTGGCGCGCACGTAGTTCTCCCCGGTTTGGCTGTTTCATCGCTTCTGAAACTGCGAGCACTGCGTGCGCGCCATTTGATGAGGCTCGAGGAGATCGAGCAGTGACCGTCAACCCAGACAGGGACTGGCCTTTAGAGAGAACTACGTCACGTCAACGGCGTCAAGTGACCCACGGGAACCCGAGGAGTCCCTCATTTTAGGCCTCATTTTTCTGCAACACCATGCGACGAGACTGACACTGCACAACACGTTTCCTTGAAAACAAACGACATGCGCGACCAGGCCGACACACAACAGCAGTTAGCAAGCTTCTTTTAATCCTCAGGCGCTGGGATCGAGACCCAGGCGGCCCACCAGGGGTTTTGGAGCTTTTCGTGTCCTAAACCCAGAACATTGTCCCCTGCTTACGGCGAGCAGGCCTCAAACTAGGCCTCCG
>Ga0182014_10001963_pt1 | contig 26674 bp, 23 predicted proteins | sample 612S2DmetaG_FD_120489 | JGI IMG/M metagenome (GOLD analysis project Ga0182014, IMG submission 120489) | Permafrost microbial communities from Stordalen Mire, Sweden - 612S2D metaG | ecosystem: Environmental > Terrestrial > Soil > Wetlands > Permafrost | place: Sweden: Stordalen | collected... | reverse complement strand
CCGCGTCGCAGCCCTTCTGCTCGGCGCTGTCGGTGTTCTTCACGCTCTGCGCATCAACGATCAAAAAGCCGGTCATGGCGTTGCGCCCCAGTTTCTCGCGGGCCTCGCCAACGGATTTTTTTAAGGCTCGCTCCAGAACGCTCACTCCGTCCTGATCGGCGGCGCTCCACTTGGCGAAGTACGAATGCACCGTGCGCCACTTGGGAAATCCATCGGGAAGCATACGCCACTGGCAGCCGCTCTTGAGCAGGTAGAGCACCGCGTTGAAAACCTCATACAAATCCACTGTCCGCGGCTTGGTTCGCTTTCGCACCCCTTCCAACAAAGGACGTATCAACTCGAACTGCACCCGGCTCACATCGCTTGGATACGGTTTTCTCGGACTCATCCTCCATAGCTATCGCTTCTGCCCGCTATTTGCATATAGCCACCTTGAGACCTCCCTCAGGCACGTCGACAGATCGTAAACAGGCTCTAAGGAGAAGCGCACACGCGATTTTCGCGATAAATAGCACAAAATCAGAGCAAGGATCAACAAGCGTCTTGTTTCTGCGTGGGTTCGAAGTAGTTCCCGGCTGCCCTGACGCTTTTTGCTATCTCAATGGGTTCTGACTAGAGGCTCACTAGCTAACAGATTCAACGGAGCCTCGTTCAGATCAGCTCCACGCCCCACAGATCGTGCAGGTGCAGCAGACCTTCCACTTTTTCATCGGTCCCAACGACAACCAGAGAGGTGATCTTGCGCTCTTCGAGGATGGCCAGCGCTGTGGCGGCCAATTCGGCGGCGGCTATGGTGCGGGGATGGGGATTCATGGCCTCGCCGGCCGAGCGGCTGAGGGCCGCGCCGCCTTCGCGCTCCAGCAAGCGGCGCAGGTCGCCGTCGCTGATGACTCCGCGGAGACGGCCCTCGTCCTGCACGGTTGTAATGCCGAGTTTCTTGGAGGACATCTCGTAGATCACGTCGGTCATGGGCGTAGTGGGGGCGACAACGGGAATTTGATCGCCGCTGTGCATCAGGTCGCGGACCTTGGCCAGCCGCTTGCCCAGCTTGCCGCCGGGATGAAGCTCGGCGAAGTCCTCGGCGCGAAAGCCCTTGCGCAGGCTGACGGCGATGGCCAGCGCGTCGCCGAGGGCCAGCATGGTGGTGGTGGAGGCGGTGGGGGCCAGATTGAGGCCGCAGGCTTCGCGTTCCACACCGCAGTCGAGGGCCACGTCGCTGGCCGCGGCGAGGGTCGAGTTCAGATTGCAGCAGAGGCCGATGAGCGCGCCGCCCTTGCGCTTGATGTGGGCGAGCAGGCGGAGAATCTCTTCGGTTTCGCCGCTCGATGAGAGCGCTACAACCAGATCGCCGGGCAACAGGACGCCTATATCGCCGTGGACGGCCTCGGCGGGATGGAGAAAGAGGGCCGGAGAGCCGGTGGAGCTGAGCGTGGCGGCGATCTTCTGGGCGATGATACCGCTTTTGCCCATGCCGGTGACGACAACCCGGCCACGCTGCTGGCCGCAGCGAAGTATCAGCTCGACGGCGCGGTCGAAGGGCTGGGCCATAGGGCCTTCAAGGCGATGGGCGAGGGCTTCGAGGGCGGCGGCTTCAGTGCGCACCAGCTCGGCCGGCGCTAGGGCTGCTGCGGAGGGCGAAGGCGATTCGGGATGGTTTGGGCTAGCGAGGTCCATCGGCTCTTGATGGTAACAGCTTCGGGGGGGAGGTGAGGCTCTCGACGCGCCGACGGTCTGAGACACTTAATTCGATTGAAAGAACCCACACCTTTGCCGGGGTAGCAGTATAACTTTGACAATTGTGAGAGTCGCTCCCGGTTTGAGTTTCAATCTCCTCGAAGAAATACTAGAAAAGCGCGAAGTATGAGCTCCGGGACTCAGAATGAAATGTTGGTTGCGCCAACCCCGCGCTTCAGCGCTTTCAATTACCCACAGCTCGTGTAGGCCAGAGCCTGTGTGTTGACAAAGCAGATTCGGCCTCAAGCCGGGTAATTTGCAGAATGGGCTGACGGGCTGTGTACTGCCGTCATGGAAGCTACATTGTGGGTAATTGAAAGCGCTGTAGCGCGGGGCTAACGAACATTGCGCCTCCGGCGCGGGTGACGGGCGGCTTCCGGCATGGTGCGCTTCTAGGAGTCTGTCGGGTATAGATCTTCAAATCTTTAGAATCAATAACTTACATAACCTACCATGTTTGGTATGTTATTGATTATACGAGGCTTATCGAATCTAGGACTCTTATGACCGACATACTCCTAGAGCATATCTCCTGTTGCCGTAGTGGGTGATTGAGTCCCACCCTAGCCGTAGAAACAAGAACGCTGCGAGAGTGTGGCACCCAAGACTCTATACCTGTAGCAGAAATGCTCTACACAGGCCCTTTTGAAGGACCACTGACCCCAAAGCCCGAATGCACAGACCCTCGGTCTGGTACCACGCTCTCAAGGGTCAAGACTCACCTAGGTCTGATTGTCCGGACCTTCGGTCTGGTACCCCACTGCCTGAGGATACTTATTCCGGCTTGGGCTGGCCGATGGCGCTTTCCTGCTTCGCCAGCTTGATTCGCGCGCTCTCCAGCTTGCGTTGAACCTTGGCCACATCGCCCGGCTCCACGTCGGCGGCAGGCGCCTTGGCGTATTCGGAGATGGATAACTCCCATTGCGCCGCGGCAAGCCGGATGCGGTTGGTCTTTGCGTACAACTCGCCGAGGTGGTCGTGAACAGTGGGGTCGGTGCGGTCGCGTTCGACGGCCTGGCGAAGGTTCTCCTCGGCCAGCTCGTACTCTCCCAGCTTGAAATATACCCAGCCGAGCGAATCAAGGTAGGCGCCGTTCATTGGCTCCATCTCCACGGCCTTCTGAATCATCTTGAGCGCTTCGGGAAGCCGAGTGCCCTTGTCGGCCAGCATATAACCCAGGTAATTCAAGGTCATGGCATTCTCCGGGTCCAGATCGAGCACCTGGTTAAAAAAATGCTCGGCCGGCCTCAGATCCTTTTGCCTTTCGGCCAACTCACCGCGAAGAAAGAGCAGGTAGATACGGTCTTCCTTCTTCGTGGTCAGGGCGCCGGCTTTGTCGAAGGCCTCCTCGGCATCCTTCCAGCGCCGCAGGCGGATATCCATCTGACCGAGCGCCAGCCAGACCGTGCGGTCCTTGTCGCTGTTATCCAGCAATCCCCTGGCTAGGCTGAGAGCCTCATCGGCGTTGCCCTGGTCAGCCAGTTCCGAGGCCAGCATCAGCTTGACCTCTCGATTTCCGGGATTGGCCTCGACCGCCTTGCGGGAGACTTCGATCACCTTGTCGAAGCGCTTGGCGTTACGGTAGGCGTCAACCTCGCCCTGGTAGCCGCGCAAAGCCTGGTCGGCTCCCATCTCAATCATCTTCTGGTAAGTGGTGATCGCCTGATCGGTCTTTTCCTCTTCCTGATAGATCGCACCCAGCCGCTCCAGAAAGAAACCGCGGTTGCTCTTCTCGTCGCCGGTGTATGCTCCGTTGGCGTGGGAGGTCAGATCCACCATCTTCGAATAAACCTGCGCAGCCTCGTCGTAGCGAGCCAGCACATCCAGCAGAAGTCCTTCGCGATCACCGGACTCGAGCCCTTCCTGGCTGCCGGGATCCTGCTTGATGGAATCGAGATTCAAGGCTTTACGGATGGTGGCCAGCGCATCTTCGTACTTTCGCTGGCGGCGCTGAATCTCGGCGATCTTAATCAGCGCCTCGGCGTCTTCCGGGTCGGCCTTGGCCAGCTCGTTGAACTGCTTGAGCGCGTCGTCTAGCTGGTTGGCGTTGAGTAGCGCCTGTCCCAGGGCGGCCAGGGTGCGCGCGTCCTCCGGGTCCATATCGGCGGCGCGCTGATAGGCTGCAATAGCCTCCTTGGGCTGCTTCAACTGGTCATAAGCCCCGCCAAGGGCAAACTCTTCCTTGGGGCTGCGGTCGGCCAATGGCACGTCCTCAATGACTTTGGCGGCATGGGCCAAATCGCCGCTCTCGGCATAGAGGCGGGCAAGGTTCAGAATCACCTCCTCTGAGTCCGGCTCGATCGATTGCGCTGTCTTGAATTGTTCTTCCGCCTTCTTTCCATCGTGCTTGACGGTGTAAAGCTGGCCAAGCACCATGCGATCTTCAACGCTCCTGGGCAGCAGCGCGACGATCTTCTCGAACTCGGCGATGGCCTGGTCAAGAACATTGCCGGAGGGCGACGCCGAGGAGACGGCGTTGGATGCATCGCTCAACTGGCGCAGATAGATCTTGCCCAGCAGCTTGTGCGCGTCAACGTCGCTGGGATCGCTCTTGAGCAGCCCCCGGGCCGTGGCTTCGGCTTCGCGCGTGTGGCCGCTGCGGAGGTAGAGATCCGCCAGCCCGTCGCTCAACAGCGCGGAGCCGGGATCGGCGTTGAGCGCCAGCTTGTACTCTTCGATGGCATGGGTGACCAGCTCCGGACGGCCCAGATCGGCGGCATCCTCCTCATAGATATTGGCCAAGGCGAGGTGATAGTACGCAACGGCACGATCAGGCTGCGTCGCGACTGATTCGGACGGCGCGGCAACCACGGCCGCGGCGGGCTTGGCGGGCGTAGTGGCGGCCGGTGTGGCTGAGGCGGGAGCGGCCTGTGCAGGGCCGGCTGCAGGCGACTTGCCGGGGATAGTGGTCTCCGGCAGCGTCTTTCCCGGTTCAACCTGAGCGTGGAAAGGCAAAGCCGGCAGCAGTGCGACTGATGCGGCGGCAAACGTGAGCCATGAGTGTGGCGATCTAAGCTTTGATTTCATCATCCAGGGGATTCCGTGCCTCTTGAGTCATCCGTGCAGGGAGAAACTCCATGCCGGAGGACTGAAAGTCGGCGCAGGCAGCCGGTAGGAGCAACTCTGCCTACTGTACAGACGATTCTACCCGCGATTTGGCTCAAATGGCGTTGCAGATCGCAAGGATTTCCATAAATCCAGCAGAGTAAACCCGCCGGCGGGATCCCGGGCTTACCCGGAGCACTGCTTCCGGCCCCAATTAGCAAACTTGGCTATGGTGCAGGTTCCAAACATGGCTCATGCCAGATGCCGGGAAGGTTCTCGAGGACATACAGGCTGCCGCCACCATGATAAAAGCCCACCTTGCTCACAGTTGACGTTGTTCCAGCGCAAGCCATCTGTTCGGGTTGAAGCCGGTGATGGAACTTCCAGTTCTGAGCAAAGGCGTCAAGCGCCGGTCGTGATACGATCCGCACTCTCGATCCTTCCGGAAAGGCCTCCTTGTAGAGTGTTTCCATCTCCTCTCCTCAATGCCGGAAGTGGCGGATACCGGTGAAGACCATGGCAATACCCAACTCGTCGGCAGCAGCGATGACTTCTGCATCACGAATCGAGCCTCCAGGCTGGATGACGGCGGTTGCACCGGCAGCGGCCACGGCCTCCAGCCCGTCGGGGAAGGGAAAGAAGGCGTCGGAGGCGGCGACGCAGCCTTTGAGTTCGAGCGTAGCCTTCATGGCTCCGAAGCGAGCGGCGTCCACGCGGCTCATCTGGCCTGCGCCTACGCCGATGGTCTGACCGTCGCGAGCGTAGACGATGGCATTCGACTTGACATGCTTGCAGACGCGCCAGGCGAAGAGCAGGCTGCGCAGTTCCTCGGCCGTCGGTGGACGCCACGTGACTACCTTCAGCTCGGACTCGACGATGCTGCCGGTATCCGCATCCTGCAGGAGGAGGCCGCCGGAGATGTGCTTGACCACCGGGCTCGGTGGCGCTGGATGCACCTCTACCAGGCGCAGATTTTTCTTGGGGGCAAAGTGCTCGCGGGCTTCGGCGGTGAAGGCCGGAGCGGCGATGGCCTCAAAGAATTGCTTGGGTCTGGCGATCTCAGCCGCTGCGTCTCCATCCACAGTTCGGTTGATACCGATGATCCCGCCGTATGCCGAGACAGGATCGCAGGCCAGCGCCTTTCGAAAGGCTTCCAGAATCGTTGCGCCAGTGGCCGCGCCGCAGGGGTTGGTGTGTTTGACGATGACCACGACCGCTGGATCAGAATCGCCGGATGGGAACTCCTGTGCCAGCTCCCAGCAGGCGTCGAGATCGACGATGTTGTTGAAGCTGAGTTCCTTGCCCTGGAGCTGGCGAGCGCCGGCGACGCCCAAGCCGGAGCCGTCGGCATAGAGCGCGGCGCGCTGGTGCGGATTCTCGCCGTAGCGCAGCGGCTGGGCCAGGGGCAGATTGAAGCGCAAAGTGGTGGGCATAACGGCAGCATCCGGCGCGGCGGGTGCGGCCGGAGCCGGAGCTTCGGCAATCCGGTCGAGCGTGTTGGCGATCGCGGTATCGTACGCCGCTGTGGTGGCAAAGGCCTGGCGTGCCAGCCGCCAACGCGTCTCCCGGCTCAGTGCCCCGTGGGCGCTCTTCAATTCCTCGATGAGAGCGGAATAGTCGGCAACGCGGGTCACGATGGCCACATCTTCAAAGTTTTTGGCGGCCGAGCGCACCATCGACGGCCCGCCGATATCGATGTTCTCGATGAGGTGGCCAAAGACCACACCGGGCTGGCTGGCCGTCTTCTCGAAGGCATAAAGGTTTACCACAACCATGTCGATGGGCTCGATGCCATAAGCGGCCACGGCGGCCTCGTGCTCTTTGTTCCCGCGAATATAAAGCAGCCCGCCGTGGACGCGCGGATGCAGCGTCTTGACTCGGCCGTCCAGCATCTCAGGAAAGCGGGTAAGGTCGCTGATGTCCTTGGCGGCCAAGCCGGCCTCGCGTAAAGCCCGCGACGTACCACCGGTTGAAACCAGTTCCACTCCAAAGTCGGCCAGGGTCTTGGCAAACTCCACCAGGCCGGTCTTGTCCGTTACGCTCAACAACGCCCGCCGGATCTGCTTTTCCGCGCTCACGGTATTGCTCCTTTTCGGGTTTCGCCCGTCCACGAGGATATTCATCCAGGTGCAGTGTTGGACTGGGGGAGACGCGCGAGGACCAATCTCAAGATTACATCCAAGTCCTGCCTTTAGGCGCGTGTCGAATTCTGGCGTGCGGGCGAATCCCGGCCGCACTGCAACGATTACAGAAATGCTTTACAGTGAAGCTATGGGAAGCTCTCCCACCCTGCCCACGCCCCATGGACTGAGACAGGTTCTTGGAGGCTCTGGTTCCGGCCCGGCGGTTGGCCCGCCGGAGACGGGCTATGATTTTCGTCCGCAACCCGTCCGCCGTCCGCGGCCGTCGTGGGCCTATGCTCCAGCTACTTATTTTCTGGTCGGCATCAACTGCGCGGTCTTTCTGGCCATGGTGGCCAATCACGCGGGCATCTGGAGCCCATCCCCAGAGGTCTTGATGCACTGGGGCGCGAACAACGCCGGTTCGGTGCTCATCCAGGGCCAATGGTGGCGCATTGTGACCGCGATGTTCGTTCATGTGGGAATCATCCACCTGGCCACGAACATGTGGTGTCTTTGGAACCTGGGATTGCTGGCTGAGCCGCTACTGGGGTCGGCGGGGGTTCTGGCGGTTTACATTTTGACGGGCGCGGCCGGCAACCTGCTGTCCACGCTCTTCAACTGGTGGACTAACTATGGTGAATGGACGAGATACCACGCCGAATGGGCCGGCCATCACGCACTGGGCGAGATCTTCGACCCTACTCTTATCTTTCCACCAGGTGCGGGCGCTTCGGGAGCCGTCTTTGGAATCGCCGGAGCACTGATCATCCTGCTCAAGTCGAACCGGCTGCCTGTGCCGGCCGCGGAGTTGAGAAGGCTGCGGAAATCGGTCATCTATTTTGCAGCAATCAACCTTGTCATCCCCGTCACCTTCAACTTTGGCGCCGCGGCAATGCACACTGGGATGCGTATCGACAGTATGGCCCACCTGGGCGGCGTAACGTGTGGGTTACTCTTCGCAGTTCCGCTGGTTCCCCGGCTCGGCTCACCGCGGTCCGTCTTCAGGGAGCGCCTGCGCATCGCCGTGGTGATGGTGGTGGGGATTCTTGTGCTCTTCGGTTTCTACCTGACCAAGTTGCCGGGATAAAATAGCCTGAATCCAGGATAGAAACGCCTGAATTCAGCTTAGATAACGGCTGCTCAAACGTTAATGCTGTGTTAATATTGAGGCTCAAGGAGCTGGCAGCCCCTTCTGCCCGGCCAGACCCAACCCTGTGAACCTCTATCTCATGCGCCATGCCAATGCCGGACTCGCCCGCGGGAATCCGGCCCTAGATGCCAAGCGGGCTCTCATCAAGGAGGGCAAGGAGCAATGCATGTTGATGGCCCGCGTGCTGAGCGCCCTCAAGGTGCAGGTGGATGTGGTCGTTTCAAGCCCGCTCAAGCGCGCCCTGCAGACGGCGCAGTTCGTGGGCACGGAACTGGGTTACGAGGCAAAAGTCGAGATCAGCCCGGCGCTCGGGCCAGACGGAGAGTTCTCTGACTTCCAGGAGATGCTGGCTAAATATGCTGACCGCGAGGGCGTTTTGGCAGTGGGCCACAACCCCAACGTCTTCCAGTTCCTGGGGCGCCTGATCACCGGCAACGGCGCTGCCGCCATCCGCATGAGAAAGGGCTCGGTAGCCCGCGTTGACCTTGATCGCCATCCGCCCCTGCTGCAATGGCTCATCGATCCGCGTATGGCCCGGTCCATTTATTTGAGCGTGCAGAAGAGTTCCCGCCCAAAGACCTCGCGGAAGTAGCCGGCCTCCTTGCGCAGCGACCAAAGTTCGAGTTCCGCACCCGTCCGCCCCGGTTCCAACTCCAGGTAAACCCGCTTCGGGTAGATCTTGACCCCCACGCGGATGACATCGGAGGCGCGGTCCTGGTTGAGCGCCTCGGCCAGGCGCAACAGCACCGTGGCGCGATTCACAAGCCTGTGCTCCTCGGCGGGAAGGTTCCTCAAAGCCCGATCTCCCGGCTGTGGGCGGCTCTTGCCCAGGTAGCGGGCGATGGCCGAGATCATCGTCCGCTGCGACTGCGAATAGCCGTAGATCTCAGAGCTGGAGACGATGTACTGCGTATGCCTGTGGCGGCCCTGATGGTTGATGAAATTGCCGGTGTCGCGCAGCATTGCGGCCGCAGCCAGCCAGCTTTCGTACTCGGGCGGCAACAGGTGAATGGCCTTCAACTCGCGGAACAACTGTACGGCGTGGGCGCGCACCGGTTCCGCCTGCCTGGGATCGACGCCATAGCGCCGCGCCGTTGCCAGGACGCTCTCCCAGCGTTCGAGTTCGAATTCGCGGTGGGCCGTAGCGCGTGCGTCCTGCTCGGCAAGCATCTGGGCGAGAATCCCATCCCGCAGCCCCAGCGGAGAATAGCGAAAGCCCGGCAATCCAAAGCCCTCAAGCAGCTCAGCGAAGACCTGTGCGCCGGCCACGATGATCTCAGCCCGCCGGGGTCCGATCCCCGGCACAGCTTCGCGCTCCGCCAACGTCATTTTTTCGAGTTTCGCGGCCAGCCTGCGCACCTCTTTCGTAGGCACGATTCCAGCCCGCGCCGCAACTCGAATCCGGTCCGTCCTCTGCGCATGAATCTCAGCGGTCAGCGCCAGAACCGGCCTTGCAACCGCTTTGCCGGCCGATCTCCCGCCCGGCTTTCCTGAGGCTCTGGATGCCCTGGCGCCGGCGGTCTTGCTGGCGCTCGCGTACGCATCGCTCAGCGCCGCTGCCGTGCCTGAAGTGGCGATCATCAGCGAGACGCCTTCCGGCTGAATCCTCTTGCGCGCCCGTCGCAGCTCGCGGCCGAGAAACTGCCGCATTCGCGCCAAACCCTCGGCCGGTGCTGGATCGGCAGTCAGGAACTCCTGGGTCAGACGCACAGCTCCCAGCGGCGCGCTGACGGTCTCCTTGATTCGCTTGTGCTCGGAGAGAGTGATCTCGCAGCTTCCCCCACCCAGGTCGACCAGCAACACGCGGCCGCCCATACCCGCTTCGGGCCCCGCTTCGCCGCCAGCCATCAGGCCAAGTTGAATCAGCCTTCCCTCTTCCAGTCCGGAGATAATCTCCAGGGTCCAGCCGGTCTCCGCCTTCACCCAGGCCTGAAAGGCCGCGGCGTTGCGCGCGTCGCGTACGGCCGAGGTGGCCACAACCCGAATCCGATCCACCCCATGGGACTGCACCGCGCGCTGAAATCGCTTGAGGGTCCGCAGCGTGGCCGCCATCGCCTCAGGCGAGATCAGCCCCGACTCAAAGACGCTCGCCCCCAGCCGCGTGACCTCGCGATCCTCGGCCAGCGTCTTCAACCGGTGCGCCACAACCCTGGCGATCCTCAACCTGCAGGAGTTGGAACCAATATCGATAGCGGCAAAGGTAGGCATAGGGTTTTGAGTTGCTCTCTTGCGAGCGGAATCGCTTTGTGGTGCGAAGATTGAGCGCCGTCCCTGACGGGACTCCATATGAATCGATGATTTCGCCGCCCCCACGCTACCACCCCAAGAAACAAAGACCGTTTTTTGGGGCCCCGGGTGCAGCGCGGGCCTAACAACCACTGCGCCTACAGCGCGGGTGGGGCACCCTGTTTTGGTACGACAACAGGCGGTTAGTGACTAATGCTTCAAGAGAAGCACAAGCAAAATGGCAACCGCCAGGACGATTAGGACGATGAGCAGCACAGGCACAAGCTTTCCCATCCCTGTCGCGGGCGGCTTGGCCACCGGCGGTGAAGAGACGGCGGGCATGGGCGGCGGGGCCGGTGCGTACATTCCCGGCGGCTGAGGAATGCTCCCGGGCATTACCGGCATGGCGGCGGCGGGAGGCGCGTAGTTGATGGGAAAGGCCGGCGGCTGCGAAGGCATGGGAGGGTAAAGGCCTGAAGGCGGCATAGTCCCGATTCCTTGCATACCTGGCATTGGCGGTGCGGCAGGAAGCTGTGCAGCAGGAAGCGGCGGGAAGCTCGGCATTGCTGGCGGCGCGGGGGCCGGTGGCATTGGTGCCTGGGGAATGGAGGCTGCGCCGGAGCCTCCATGCATGGCCAGCTCACGCATCCTGGACGCATCGAGAATGCGGGTAAACTCACTGGGGCCGGCGGCTGCGGCCGGGGGTGCGACGGGTGGGACAACGACCGATAGGGGCGGCGGAGTAGACCAGGCAGGCGCCTTGGCTACCGGCGGAGCAGGCTCGCTGGGCGTAGAGAGGGAGGCGAAGGTCTGCGTCCAGACGCCGGGCTGGTTGCCCGCCGGCTGGGCCGCCGGCGCAGGCTCCACACGCGGGGCTGTAGGCTTTGTAGGCTCATCCAGCATTTGAATCAACCGGGTAATGCCAAACCCGGACGATGGCGGTGTGGTTTCAACGGGCGCGGCTTCAAGAGGCGGCGCCGGGGCAAAGGGATCGTGGCTCACGGCAGGCGGCCCGGAAACTCCAGGAGAGAGGCCGTAGTTCACACTTCCCGGCAGGGGCTTGCGCTCTTCCTGGAAGGACGGCGCAGCGGCGGGAGGCTGCGGTTCAAGCGAGAGCATCCGCGTGAAGGAGCCTGCACTACCGCGAGAGGAATCCGCTCCTCCGAGGTCGCTGGGCTTGGTGGGCGGAGCGCTCGCTTCATTGCCGCCCAAGGTTCCAAATAACTGCGTGAAGGCTCCCGGCTTGTTCTCGACGGGAGCTGGGGTTGGTGCCGCCGCTCCTGCAAACGCCTTTGTCTCGACCGGCGCGGCTTCCCCGGCGGTGGTGGTCCGCAGCAACTCCGTGAATCCCCCCGATCCTGAGGCCGAAGGGGCTTGGCGGGGCCCTTCGGGAATGGACCATGCTGCAGGCGTTGGGGTCTTGATGGATGGTGCGGCAGGAGATGGTTCCACTGCCGGCTCGTCCAGAGTCTTCAGCAAGGAGGTAAAGCCCGAAGGCTGGGCGGGACGCTGGGGCGCTGGCACCGGCGGGACTGAAGGCGCTGGCGGGGCCGAATCGCTTCCCAGCGTGCGAAGCAGCTCGGTGAATCCCCCACTTCCAGGGGCGGCGGGAGGCGCGGCTGGAGCCTTCTCCGCAGTGGAAGCTCTCTCGGCTGAACTCTGGCGCATCCGGTCGAGCAGATCCGGGGAACTCTCCGCGCCTGCCCCGAAGACGACCTTATGAATCACAGGCTCCGCAGGCGGCTTCGGCTGCTGCGGGGGAGCTGGTTTAGGAGCCTCAGGTGCGCGGAACCCCGAAAAAAGTGCTTCCAGTCCGTCGCCGGCCGGTTCTGCTGCCGGCGGAGTTACCGTCTGAAAAACGCCTGTTGCACCAAAACCCTGCTCGGAACCGGCTTGCTCCGGCCATGGCGAGGCGTTCGGTCCATTCGGTGTCGTCGGTTTGTCCATGCAATCAGGCCTCCGGTGCAATGCCGGTAGCATAAATCATTCCATCGCATCTCGACCCCTATTTACCCAGAATCATTTTGCGTATAATGCGGTTGCACCCTTCAACGCCGGGCGAATAGACTCAGCGAAGGTTCCCTGGGGAGTAACGTCCGGACAGATAGCAACTGCCATAGATCGAGATCAAGCTGCTCTTGCTGGAGTTTCGCTTTCGATCGATCCGAAAAGCAACCCGATCTTAACTCTCGCCCATGGTGGTCTCGCTAATATGAAGTTCCTATCGCGGGTCGTCTGGTCTGAAGGCATGCATCTCGGTCCTCATCACTTTCAGACTCAAAGCCGGTATTTCGAAGACACGCTCTGGTTTCTGAACTCGAATCTTCGCCAGGATCCGTGGGGATTCCTGCATTATTCGATCGATACGGAGGCTCTGGGCAACGGTCTCGCCATTCTGAACTTCGCATCCGGCATTCTACCCGACGGGCTTATCTTCGACCTTCCCGACTGCGACGCGGTTCCACAGCCTGCGCAACTGAACGGCATGTTCTCTTCAACCGACAGCGAGATCATTCTTCACCTAGCGATTCCGCCCCGGCAGGACCAGGGATTGGATTGCGACCTTGGCGGAGATCCCAGCACCCGGTACAGCGCCGTCAAGCGCACTCTCAGGGACGATGCACTCGGCCAGGGAGAGAACAGCGTCTCCTTTGCCAGCAAAAATCTCGTTCTCCTGAGCCAGGCTCAGCTCTCCGAAGGCACGGTTTCCTTTCCTATCGCCCGTATCTACCGCGACGGCAAGGGTGGATTCGCCAGCGATCCCGAGTTCATCCCACCCTGTCTGCGGATCAGCGCCAGCGAGGGCCTGGTTCTGTTGCTGCACAGGCTGGTTCAGGCCATCGACGAGAAGATTGTATCGACGCGCTCCATCAGGTCGAGCACCGGCCGCTTCGAGTTGGGAACCTCGGCTCTGGACGTGGCCAACTACTGGTTCCTGCACGCGCTCTGCTCCAGCCTGCCCGCCTTGCGCCATCATTTGCAGGACCGCCGCAGCCATCCGGAGGAGGTCTACCGCGATCTCGTCCGCCTTGCCGGCGCGCTCAGCACCTTTGCCCTGGAATCGGCGCGGGACGAGATTCCGGCGTACCGCCATCGCGATCTGGCTTCCTCCTTCAAGGAGCTGGATGCGCTCATCCGGCGCTACCTTGAGGTTGTGGCCCCATCCAATACCGTCACGCTCCAGTTCCGCAAGGCTGACAATTACATCTACGCAGCCGAAGTGAAGGATGAGCGCTGCCTGCGGCGCGCCCGCTGGATCTTCGGCATCCGCTCCCCGGTCGCCGAGTCGCTCGTCCTGCGACAGACGCCCAGGCTCGTCAAGGTCTGCTCGGCAGAGGGCGTTGGCAAGCTGGTGCAGCGCGCGCTACCCGGCCTGGAGCTGATGCACCTGCCTGTGCCGCCCGCCGCCCTGCGTGCTCAGGCGGACATGCACTACTTCTCCATCTCCCTCGCGGGCGCCTGCTGGCAGCACATTCTGCTCACCAAGCAGGTGGGAGTCTATCTTCCCGGCGATCTGGGCGATGCAACCTTTGAAGTCACCATCATCACGGAGGCCTCCGCATGAGTTCTTCTCTAACTCCCCCCGTTCAACAGGTGAGGACCAATAACCTGTCGCTCGCATTTCAGGAGGTCTTCACGGTCATTCTGCGCACCCGCTTCTTCGTTCAGCGGGTTGAAAACGCCGAAACCTTCCGCGCCACGTTGCGCAAGATGATCTCGGCGGCGGTGAAGGACGCCGCCGCGATGGGCTACAGCGATGAAGTCTCGAAGATGGCCATCTATGCCATGATCGGATTTCTCGACGAGAGCGTTCTCAACTCAAAGGATCCGACCTTCGCCGACTGGGCCCGCCGGCCACTGCAGGAAGAGATGTTTGGCGGGCACTTCGCCGGCGAGTACTTCTTCCGTAACGTGACCGATCTGCTGAACCGCCCGGAATCGGCCGAGGTGGCCGACGTGCTGGAGCTGCACGCGCTCTGCCTGCTGCTCGGCTATCGCGGGCGATTCGCCTTCGGCGACGCCTCCGAGATTCAAACCATCTTTGCCCGCATTCGCGACAAGATTACGCGCATCCGGGGTGCGTATGCGCTGCTGCGTCCGCCTGAAGCTCCGGCTGCCCCACCGCGGCCCAAAGGCGATCCCTGGGTGATGCGGATGGCGATTGCCGCGGCTCTTCTGGCGGCCTTCACCATTCTGGCTTACATCGGATACGTGTTGATCCTGGGCCAGTCCATGCCCACGATTGCGCGCGGCTTTGAGCAGGCTCCCATGACATTGGCGCTCGGACCGGCAACCGGCGCCGCGGAGAGATCCTTATGAAGCGCATTCTGATTGGGATTTTGATCTTCCTCGTCTATCTGGCCCTGGTGATATGGGGAGGGTTTGCGCTGCACTTCGAGGGCACGCGTCTGGTGCTGTTTTGTGTGGTTCTGGGGCTAGTGGGGGCTTTGGCCACCGTCTTCGTTCTCTGGTACATGCACAGCTTGGATAAGGCGTCGAGAAAGGCAGCTGGGCCCGATACTCCCGACGCCATCAACCTGAGCGCGCTGCTTCGCGACGCGGATACGCGCATCCGCCAGGCCAATCGCGCCGGCGTCAAGTCGCTGGCCGCGCTGCCCCTGATCTATGTGATTGGCGATGAGAACTCGGCCAAGACGCAGACTGTCCTTCAGTCCGGACTCGACCCCGAGTTGCTGGCCGGGAATGTCTTCCGCGACGGGATCGTTACTCCCACACAACTGGCCAATGTATGGCTGGCCGGCAACTGCGTCCTGGTGGAGGCCGGAGGCGGGCTGCTGCGCCAGTCGCCGCTATGGATGCGGCTGATAAAGGCCACCATGCCCGCGCGGCTGGGCTCGATCTTCGGCGACAGCCGCCTGCCGGCGCGCTCCGTGGTCGTCTGCGTCAGCATCGAGCGCATCCTGGCGCCCAACACCTCCGAGCAGATTCGCGCACTTGCTCAATCCCTGAACGAGCGTCTTCGCCAGCTTAGCGGGACCCTGGGCATCTCGTTGCCCGTTTACGTGCTCTTCACCAAACTGGATAACGTTACCCCCTTTGCCAACTACGCCAGCCGCCTCACGGACGAGGAGGTCAAGCTGCCCATCGGCTCGCTGCTTTCCGCTCTCGACTCCGGAACCGGCCTCTATACGGAGCAAGCCACGGCCCTGATCGGCTCCCGGCTCGACCAACTGCTCTACGCGCTGAGCGAGTTTCGCCTGGATATTCTCTCCCGCGGCGGCGAGCTCCAGGATCTGGCGCGCGCCTACGAGTTCCCTCGCGACCTGCGCAAACTGCGCGCCGGCATTGTCTCCTTCCTGGCCGAGATCGCCCGTCCCAGCCAGATTGGCGTCAACCCCTTCCTGCGCGGATTCTTCTTTACCGGCATGAGAGCCCACGTCGTCGAGGATGTTCTCGAGATCGGCCCTGCGCAGCCGCAGGCCGCCGCCGCGCCTGTCAATGCCGGGGCTACGCGCATCTTCTCGCTCGCCGCCCTGGAGCAGCCGCAGGCACCCGCGCCACAGTCCCGGCGAGGCGGCACGCGCAAGGTTGCGCAATGGGTCTTTCTGCCTCATCTGTTCTCAAAGATTCTTCTCGCCGACAAATCGGCCCTGGAGGCCAGCCGGGCGAGCACGCGGACGAGCTTCCTCAAGAGCGCGCTTCTCGCCTCTGTCAGTGTTGTCTTTCTGATTCTGCTCACGCTGTTCACCATCTCCTTCTTCCACAATCGCTCGCTCGAACGGCGGGTTGCGGAGGCGGCGCGCGCGCAAGTCAACCCCGTTTCAGCGGGCTCATTCGCTTCCTCCGCCGATCTTCAGGCCCTCGAACAGCTCAGAGCGGTCCTCGATGAACTGAACGGCTACCGCAAGAACGGTGCACCGACGATGGACCGCTTCGGCCTCTACCGCGGAGACGCTCTCTATCCCATCGCCTGCCAGGCTTACTCGAACAAGTTCCGCGCGCTGCTGCTGGCTCCGGCGCAGGAGAATATTCTGGCCAAGCTGCGCGCCGTGCCCGCCGTTCCAACGCCCGACGCCGACTATAGCGCGACCTACCGGCCGCTCAAGGCTTACATCATTACGGGCACGAATCCCGACCCCGACTCTGCGCAGGATACGGTCGATTTCCTGCCCACAACCTTGCAGACCGAATGGGCCGGCAGCGCAACACCGGCCGCGGATCTGGCCCAACTGGCGCAGACGCAATTTACGTTTTATGCCGGTATGCTGGCCGAGCCATCCTCGTGCATGGCGCAGGCCGGCGCTCCACTGAACGATGTCGTAGTCGCCCATGCCCGCCTCTATCTCAACGGCTTCCAGGGATTCCAGCACGTTTACCAGAGCATGATGGCCGCCGCCAATCGCAAGGTTCCGGGGGTAAACTTCAACAACAAATTTCCCGGCTCGGCGCAAGAGATTGTGGACGGGTATACGGTTCAGGGCGCCTTCACCAAGGATGGATTCGCCTTCATGCAGGACGCCATCCTTCACCCCGATCCGTACTTCCGCGGGGAAGAATGGGTTCTGGGCCCAGCGTCGGGACCGCCCATCGACCGAGTCGCCCTTTCAACGCAGCTTAAATCGGCGTATTTTGCCGACTACATCCAGAACTGGCGCACCTACCTGACGAAGGCGCAGTTCCGCCCCTACCAGAGGTTCGCGGACGCCGGAACCAGGCTCAGCGCCCTCGACTCCAACACCTCAGCCATGCTGGAGCTCTTCTCGCTTATCTCGATCAATACAGGCGTGGCCGCTCCGGAGATCTCGACCGTCTTCCAGGCGCCGCAGTCCGTCGTTCCTCCCTCCAACCCGGACAATCGCTTCATTGCCGCTACCAACCAGGCCTACATTCAGTCCCTTCAGGGACTTGAAGGGGCAGTGAAGAACCTGACGCTCAACGCCACGAACGCCAACGATCCAACGGCCGCCGCGCCGGTGATTCAGGCCGCCGTCACCGCCGAACAAGCCGCCGAGAACCTGCGCAACGGCTTCCTTCCCGACCCGGCCGGGAGCATGGACAAGACCAGTTTCACTCTGCTCGAAGCGCCCATTGAGTCCATCAAGAACCTGGCTGCCCAGGCACCCGCCAACGCCGCCGGCGGCGGCGCCAAGAGCTTCTGCGCCCAGATCGGGCCTGTGCTGGCCAAGTTCCCCTTCGACCCTCAGTCCTCGACCGAGGCCTCTACGGATGAGGTCGCCCAGGTATTCGCCCCCGGATCGGGATCGTTTGCCCAGTTCACCTCATCCGTGCATGCTCTGGTAGCGCTACAGGGCAGTCAGTATGTGGCGGCGCCCGGCTCCTCGGTCCATATCAACCCCGCGTTCCTCAACTTCCTTACTCACGCACAGAAGATTTCGTCAAGCCTCTATCCCGGCGGCGGAAACCAACCTTCGCTCGACTTCACGCTCACCGAGGTCAAGGGGCCCGGCAACGCCGATGCCGTCCTTAACATCGATGGCAAGCAGATCGGCGCCGGCGGCCAATCGGCCACCTTCCATTGGGTCTCGCAACCCTCCAGCAAGATCACCCTAGCTACCCAGAAGAACACCGCGCCCGTCATGACCGGCCCCTGGTCTGTCTTCCACTTTGGCTTCGCCGCTCCGCAGATCGCTCCCAACCGGCTGAAATTCTTCTTCAGCTTCAACAATCAAGCTCCCGAGATCGTTCTCTTCGACGCTTCGGGCCCCGGAGCGCCGCTGCTGAATCCGGATTTCATGAAGGGATTCCACTGCGTATCAAACGTTGCCCGCTAGATTTTTGACTGATTGTTGTCCTTCGATTTTGGGTGCCCCATCCTTGCGGCGTATTTGTTCTTGCCGCAAGGGTGGGAGACACGCAATGCGCGCGAAAGAAACGGTTACACTTGGAAGAATCAAGGCTGGAAAATGACCGAAGAACTCACCAATGATCATCCGCAATGGGGCGAACCCCTTGGAGAGCCGGCCGAAGCGGCGGCCCAAGCCGATGCCGCGCCCGATCCCGAGCCGGAATCGGCGAAACCTCAAATTTCAGCTGAGCCGGCGCCCGTCGATCAGCCGGCGGAGACCCCGTCCGAGTCTTCCCCCGCCGCTCCCGCCATTCGCATCGCGCTCTCAGCGCTTACCGATACCGGCTGCGTGCGCGCCAACAACGAAGATTTCTTCGGTTACGACGAATCGCTGGGCATCTATGTGGTTTGCGATGGCATGGGCGGCATGGCCAGTGGCGAGGTCGCCAGCAGCCGCACGGTCGCGGCCATCGTCAGCAACTTCGCCGCCTCTGCGGCTTCAGGATTGCCGGTGAGCAGCAGGCTGCTTCAGGCCATCAACGCCGCCAATCTCGACGTATGGGAGAATGGGCAGATCCCGGAAAACAAAGGCATGGGCACCACTGCCGTTGTCGCCGCGCTCGATGGCGATAGGCTGATCCTGGGCAACGTTGGCGACAGCCGCGCGTATATTCTCCAAGACGGCAAGTGCGCGCAGCTCACCGTCGACCATTCCTACGTGAATGAACTTATTCGCAACGGCACACTGACCATTGAAAACGCCCATCTGGCGGACCTGCGGGGCATGGAGTCCATCATTACTCGCGCGGTCGGCGTAGGCGTCGAGGTGCAGCCCGACTTCTACTCCGTCGATCTCAAGCCCGGCATCGGCGTTCTTCTGGCCACCGACGGCCTAACCCGCTACTTCAACGAAGACGGAATCGCCTCGATCCTGGCAGCTTCGACCTTCGACACGGCGTGCGCCAACCTCATCCACATGGCCAAGCAGCGCGGGGGCGTGGACAACATTACTTGCATCCTGCTGGTGGCGCTGGCCGCCTGACCGGTTATCGCGCCTCATAAACAAGCGATATTGGCGTCGCCAACCATCTCCGTGCCCCGTCCTTGCGACTTTTTTCTGGCGCAGGGATGGGAAAGCACGAACCCCAAACGTCTGTGGTTTCCCACCTATTCCGCAAAAAACTCCGATTGGATAGAGCAGGCGCATTTGTGAAGCTATGCGTTGACAGCCGCCATGATTTACAGGTCTCCGGCAGCCGATCAGAAGTCGACGAACTCCACCATGGGCATGATGGGGATGATGCCGCGCTCGTACCCCATGTCGAGCAGCGTGCGAATAGCCTGGCGGCCGTCGGGGCCGTAATCGAGGGTGCGCTCGTTCACGTACATGCTCACAAAGCGGCTGGCCAGGCGCGTGTCCAGATCGCGGGCAAACTGCATGGCGTATTCCAAGGCCTCATCGCGGTGGTCGAGACCGTGCTGGATGCTGTCGTGCACCGCCTTGGTGACAAGGCGGAGGGTCTTGGGACCGAGCGAGCGGCGGATGGCGTTGCCGCCCAGCGGCAGCACCAGGCCGGTGGTCTCGCGCCACCAGATACCAAGATCGAGAACCTTGAAGAGGCCGCTCGAGGAGTAAGTGAGCTGGCCCTCGTGAATGATAAGTCCGGCGTCGAAGTTGCCCGCCAGAATCTCAGGGATAATGCGATCGAAGGGAACAACAACGGTCTCGATGGCGGGATTGAAGATCTTGAGCGCTAAATAAGCAGTGGTAAGGGTGCCGGGAACTGCAATCCTGAGGCCGCCCAGATCGCCGGGCGAATGGGACCGAAGAGAGACGACCATGGGGCCGTAGCCCTCGCCGACGCTGCCGCCGCAGCCCATCAGCGTGTAGTTCTTCTGCAGGTAAGGGTAGGCGTGGAAGCTGATGGCGGTTACGTCGTAAAAAGCTTCGTCGCGGGCGCGCCGGTTGAGGGTCTCGATATCGCAGAGGGTGTGGGTGAAGCGAAAGCCGGGGACGCGGACCTTGTTGGTGGCCAGGCCATAGAACATGAAGGCGTCGTCGGAGTCGGGACTGTGGGCGATGGAGATCTCGCGCGTCGCGGCGGGGCTGGCGGTTTGAGGTTTCAGGTCGGTCACGTGGAAAAATCCTTTCAAGGCAAAGACAACAGCAATTCCTGAGTGCGGCTAAGTATTGCGGCGGCGCAGGCGTTGAGACCCGATGGCCAGTGCTCCGGCAGCGGCAACTTTGAGTGTGTCGCCGGCCAGGAAAGGCAGTACGGCAAGAGTCAGGACGGACTGGACCGAGGCGTGCGTAAGGACGGCGAGCCAGAGGCCGCCACAGACGAGAATTGCCAAGTCGCCGGCCGCGGCGCTGATGAGTGCGGCCGAAAAACCGCGCGTGGAATGCCGAAAAAGGAACGAGATGAGAGCTGCGGCCAAGGGATAGGCAAGCAGGTAGCCGCCGGTTGGGCCGAAAAGATGGGCGAGGCCTCCGGGCGCGAGCGGGCTCGGCGCGAAGACTGGTAGACCCAATGCCCCCTCGGCCAAGTAGGCGACGAAGACGCCGCTGGCCATGCGCGGGCTGAGCAGCAGGCCCAGGATCAACACGGCAAATGGCGCAAGCGAAAGCGGTACCGGCGTGAAGTAGAGAGGCAATGAAATGTGGGCGCAAACGGCGGCCAAGGCGCTGCCGCCGAGCGCGATGCCGGTGGTGCGCAACCAGGGTGAGGCGGCCGGAGCGGCTAGCGTGGCCACTTTGACTGAGAGTTCTCTATTCACGTGGTTTCCTTCAAGCTTCAATGTCGGTATCTTCCGCCGGATCGAATGCCGCGCCAGGGATCTGGCCACCGTTGACAACCGGTTTGCGGTGGCGACGTGAGCGCTGCGCCAGAATATGACGCGCCACGCCCGCAGCTGCCAATAGCAGAGCCCCAAGCGAGACGAGAAATACAATCATCAACCAGCGCATCGCAGCAAACTAGGGCAAGAATACCAGACGAACGGCAAAGTTTTGGGGGATTTACAGCGGGCGAAGGCTGGCCAGCAGCCATTCGAGGTAGGGCTGGCTGGCGGCCTCAACGCCCAGAACCAGGAACTCCGGCGTCTGGTAGCTGTGCAGTTCGTAAAGCCGGGCTTCGAGGGCGGCGAGTTGATCGGGGCCGGTTTTGAGCAGCAGCAGGGTCTCCGTGGCGGATTCGACCTGTCCCTGCCAGCGGTAGATGGACTGAACGCCGGGGATCAACGTGGCGCAGGCGACCAGCCGCTCCTCGACCAGAGCGCGGCCCAGGCGGCCGGCCTCCTCGGGATTGGCCGTGGTGGTCAAAACGATGCGGGCTGGTGGGGTTGATTGCGGCATCCCTGAATTCCCTTACTTGGGGTTGACTTGCCTGAGTTGCGGGTGAAGCGCCGCTATGACAGCGTTGGGGTTTTTGGCAATGACAGTCAGGAAGGCTCTTGCAGATGATTCCGGCGTGCGCCTTCCGCCCTCCCAGTGCTTGACCGCGTCCAGACTGAAGCCGAAGATAGAAGAGAAGCGGGCCTGCGTCATCTTCAGTTTTTTTCTGATGCCCTTCACATCGATTTCGGCGGGAAGGTTGACCTTGTATCCAGCCGTCTTGCCGGCCAGAAAGGCGTCCACTTCGTCCAATCCATTCATCAGGTCGTTAAAAATGGTTGTCTTGTGACAATCCGGCGTCTCGACGACGGTCTGCATACGAGTCTTGTACTCCATTGGACACTATTTGTCAAATCAAAGCGCGGCTTTCATTACCCTCCGGTAGTTATCGAGCACTTCTTTGCCGCGCTCAGTCAGCCGGCAGATGGTAAGCGGATACTTCCCTCGAAATGACTTCGCAATAGCGACGTATCCCGCCTCCTCAAGTTTGGACAGATGGGCGGAGAGATTGCCCTTGGTGAGGCCTGTCGTTTGATGCAGGTATTGGAAGTCGGCCTCTTCGACGGCGGCAAGAAGCGCGACGATCATGAGCCGCGCGGGCTCGTGGATCACACGATCGATCTCGGCGAGTCGCTGAATCTTCGCATTCACCTTATTCACCCGCTTCGACCGGCTTGCGCATGAAGAGCAAAAAGACCACGCATCCGGAGACGAGAGACAGCAAACCCATCGCACCGAACAGGATCATAAAACCCACCTCGAGCGAGACCCGGATGAGCACCAGGAAGAGGCCCGTCGCCGCCATCAATACGCCCCCGACGACGAAGCGTGGCAACCGGCCGCTTTGAATCGCCAGAACTCCGCCGCCTATGCCGGTTATAGCAAGCAGCCAGCTGCGAGGCGGGAGCCTTCTCGCCGCAATCGCAAACGCCATGGCGCAAGCCACGACAAACGCAATGCCGATAACCGCCCAGAAGCGTTTCCGGTTTACCGGCTTATATTCCACGTACCCAACTCTCTCGATGAGGTACTTCCTGCGCACCATCTTGATCGCCCACTGCGATCCAAGAATCACCGCTGGGATCAGCAGCATGTAGCCCCACCAGGCTAACTTATATTCCGGCGATCCAGGTTGGTACGCTACCTGCAGCCATTGCAGGCCTGCGACGACAAGAAACGTCAATCCGATGGCAATTTCCGGCAAACCATCCTGGTTATGCGCCTTCTGCATCAGCCGGTCGGCAATTGCATCGGGACTTTCATCAAGAAAACGAGGCGAAGAATCGTTCATTGTCAATCTCCACAAACTAGTTTGCGTTGCAAACCACAATAAACAGAGTTTGCTCCCGGTGCCTGCGGCTTGTCAAGCTGGAATTTTGAAAATTCTTGGCTTTTCACCCATACGAAAAAAGACGGTGAAAGGATGGATCACGAAGCATTCGTACTTCGGATGCAATCCGGCGTTGCGAAGCCTTTTCATCTGGGGCGGCTTGCCGCACTGACGTGAGTAAGGCAGTATGGAGTTTAGGTCCGCAGCAGCGGACGCGGGGGGAATGCGATGGCGACAGCGATCAGGTTTGGAACGAGCGGTTGGCGGGCGATTGTGGCCGACGGGTTCACGGTGGACAACATCCGGCTGGCGGTGGCGGGAATTGCCGCCTATGTGAAGACGCAGCCGGAGCCGCATCGCGTGCTTGTGGGCCGCGATCCGCGGTTTCTCGGTGAGCGCTTCGTGGCCGAGGCCGCCGGCGTGCTGGCCGGGGCCGGGGTTACGCCGATCGTGATTCCCGAGGCCGCTCCCACGCCTGCCATCGCCTACGCCGTGCATACCCTGAAGACCTCGGGGGCTATCAACTTTACCGCCTCGCACAATCCGCCGGAGTACAACGGCATCAAGTTCTCAACGCATGACGGCGCTCCGGCCCTGCCCGAGGTGACCAAACAGATCGAGGCGGCGATTGCCGGGATCGTCTCCAGCGGCGGCAATATTCCAAGCCAGAATCCGCCGGCGGGCGGCTACGAGACCGTGGACGTGAATCCCGCCTTCCTCAAGCGGCTTGCCGAGCTGGTCAATTTGAAGGCCATCGCCAAGTCGGGCATCAAGGTGGTCTACGACCCGTTCTGGGGCGCGGGGCGCGGCTACCTCTCCGAGCTGCTGCGCGAGGTGGGCGTGACCGTCGAGACGGTGCACGACACCCGCGATGTGCTCTTCGGCGGCCATGCGCCCGAGCCTAGTGACGAGTTGCTGGGCGATGCCAAAGCCAAGATGCGCGAGATCGGCGCCGATCTGGGCGTGGCGACCGACGGTGATGCGGACCGCTTCGGCGTGGTGGACCGCGATGGCACATTCATCCAGCCCAACTACGTGATCGCACTGCTCTTCGACTACCTGGTGGAGACGCGGGGCTGGCGCAACGGCGTGGCCAAGAGCGTGGCGACCACCAACCTGATCAATGCGCTGGCCGAGTATCACAAGGTTCCGCTTTATGAGACGCCGGTGGGCTTCAAGTACATCGGTGAGCTGATCAATCAGGACAAGATCGCGATTGGCGGCGAGGAGTCGGCGGGACTGACCATCCGCGGCCACGTTCCGGAGAAGGACGGCGTGCTGGCCGGCCTGCTGATGGCCGAGATGGTGGCCACGCGGGGCGAGAGCCTGGGCGCGCAACTGAAGGAGCTATTTGCCAAAGTTGGTTCCTTCTATCCGGTTCGTGAGAACTTCCGCTTGACCCAGGAGGCGATGGCCGCGTTCACTGAGAAGTTGAAGGCCGATCCAACGGAGCTGAGCGGGCGCAAGGTCACCGGTGTGGTGCGCACGGACGGGCTCAAGCTGATCCTCGATGACGGCTCCTGGGTCTGCTACCGGCTATCCGGTACCGAACCGGTGGTGCGGGCCTACACCGAGGCGCGCAACGAGCAAGATATGGAAGCCCTGAAGGCCGCTGCGGAGCAGTTTGTGCTGCGGTAAAAGTAGGGACTAGGGACTAGGGACTAGGGACTGAAAGACTAAAGGACAGAGGCGAAATGGTCGAGGAGCGGGCGCAAGGCGAAACGAAAGCTGCGGAGACGGTCGCCGGGCCGATGCCCAAGCGGGCGCTGGACTGGACGATGCGCGTGTGGCGTCAAGCGGGCACGGCGGTGGCTGTGGGCCTGGCGCTGCTGCTCACCTGGCACGTCATCAACGGCCGTGACGGCCTTACCGCCTGGCACCAGCAGCGCGCCGAGGACCACCAGTTGCAGAGGGAGATCAAGGATCTGGAGCGGGAGAACGCCGGGCTCGCCGAGCGCATCAAGCGCCTAAGCTCCGACCCCGAAGCCGTGGCCATGCTGGCGCGCGAAAAGCTGCATTATGTCAAGCCCAACGAGGTGATCTATCCCCTCAGACCGCAGGAACAAACGCCGGCGCAGCCAGGCGCGGCGGGGAAGTAAGCGGGTTGTTAAGACAACAGGACCGGTCATTCATTACTCGGCAGGCAATTTATAACGCCGGACTTCAATTCGGCTGCATGACTCCGTAAGTGTGACTTCAAGTACTTGGTTTACCAAGTCGCTGTCGCGGTCGAGTTCGTCGAGCGCATGATTGAACAACTCAAGCTGAAGATCGCGATTCATGCCCACAGGACCATCGAGGCAGATGAGGCCGGCGTGAAGCTCCACTGTGGCATATTGTCCTTGCGAACCGGGCGATCTGCGCGGCCCGCGAAAATCGGCGCTGTTTCTGGTGACGAAGGTCCAATCTCCACTGAGGATGATAGGCAGCAGTTCCCAGTCTTTCCAGCTCAGCTTTCCGATCCATGCAAGATGCGATGACTCAACATGGCCGTGCTGGCGCGCAAACTCGGTCAGTTTCGGGCTCAAACATTCGTCAACCAAAAACTTCATGACGCCAGCTTCTCGACGAGAGTATCCCGGGCCGGCACACTATGGTGGGCAATAATCACAGCTCCAGCGGGCAGAGTCTTCAATCGCTGGGGTCTGCCTTGCAGAGGATTGGCTGCGGCGTACAGCGTTGCGAGTTCAACAGCCTCTGCGGAGATGCGGGGATAATCCTCCAAAATGCGATCCGTCGGTACTCCCGCAGCAGCCATTGCTGCAATGTCATGGACAGGAACGCGCGTTCCGCCGATGACGGGAGTTCCGCTGAGGATCTCTGGGTCTTCAACGACAAGTGCGCGAGCTGAATGCAATTTCGCGAGCCGCTGCTGAACGCTCTTGAGAAATGGGGCCAGATCGACCGAAAGGAACTCCTGGCGAATGATCCATTTCTTCTCCAGGTCACGTGTTTGCACCTCAGGCAATTGGCTGCTCGCGGTTGCTATGATGCGCAACCGCTCCTCCGAAGCGAGCCGGTTGGCTGCCTCGAAATAAAACGATATGAAGATACAGGCATCTGCGTTAAGCTGACGGCTGCCCTTCCGGCCTATTTCAAAGAGGGATTCGGGAAGAAGTTTCTCGTCGATTGCCCTATTCACGTTGCGCACAGAGACACCGGAGACGACGGCCGCTTCCGTGGGGGTCAACAACTCCTGTTTGGTGGCGATCATAGAGGCTCCAAAAATATTCCGACGCGTCGGACTACTTTCATCGTAACATCGATGAGGCCTGCTGACTACCGAAAAATCGCCTGTGCCTCAAAAATCCACGTGCGCCCGCACAGAACCCACCCACGCTGGCCCGCGGTCGCGGTTGTATCCGGGGTTCGAAATGTGCTGCACGTCCAGCGCGTAGAACAACCCTCGCCACGCGTGCCAGTTGTAGTAGCTTTCCACGATGTTCTCGCGGCCGTAGTTGAGATTGCCGTCGCCCAGCAGGAAGCCGAGGCCGCCCAGTTTCAGATACTCCTGGTGATCGCGCTTGATGGCGTTCGAGACCACCGCCAGACCGATCTTGTCCACCGGGCGACGCCAGCGGGTTCCGGTGTAGTCCGCGCCTGCCTCGAAAGTCTGGTCGACCTCGGTGTAGGCGAAGGACTCGTGCTGGCCCTCATTCCATCCGAAGCGGCCAAAGACGCGCAGGTTCTCCGTCACCTCCTGCTCGGTGTTGTAGCCGAAGCCGTATTTGAGCGCGCCAAAGTGCTCGTGAAGGACGATGTTTGGCGTCTTGTCCTTTCCAGCGAGAAATGCATTGACGGCCTCGCGATAACTGCCCATGTGGGCGCGGTTGGCGTAAAAGAGGACGCGCTGCGTCCCTTTGCGTTTTGGAACAAGACTGTACCTTAGCTCGAACTCGCCGTT